>VFQP010000177.1_pt1 | contig 170399 bp, 157 predicted proteins | sample 3512351 | NCBI WGS metagenome assembly VFQP01 (sample SAMN10412372, study PRJNA504923) | tailings metagenome | isolation source: Relicate 1 Philex TSF1 revegetated site | place: Philippines: Tuba, Benguet | collected 2017-08-29 | reverse complement strand
CCGCGTAGAGCGGCCGGAACACCATGATCTTGCGGTGCTGCTGCTTCTCGAGCACCGCCTCCAGGCCTGCGCACAGGGCCAGCGCCGACTTGCCCGTTCCCGCTCGGCCGCCGAGCGAGACGATGCCGACCTCCGGGTCGAGCAGCAGGTCGATGGCGAGCCGCTGCTCCGCGGAGCGCCCGTGCAGGCCGAAGATGTCGCGGTCGCCTCGCACAAGCGCGAACTGGCCGCGACCGGTGACGCGCCCGAGGGCCGACCCCCGATCGGAGTGCACGATGAGACCCGTGTTGATGGGCAGGTCCTCGACGAGCCGGGTGGACAGGCTTCCCTCGTCGTAGAGGGTCGCCATCTGCTCCGCGCTGAGGTCGATCTCCTGCTGGCCGGTCCAGCCCGAATCGACGGCCAGTTCGGCCCTGTACTCCTCGGCGGCAAGACCGATCGAGGCCGCCTTGACCCGCAGGGGGAGGTCTTTCGACACCACGGTCACGTCGAGTCCGTCGGCAGCGAGGTTCATCGCGACGGCGAGGATGCGCGAGTCGTTGTCGCCCAGCTGGAGCCCCGACGGGAGCACCGACATGTTCGAGTGGTTGAGCTCGACGCGCAGCGATCCGCCATCGCCGACGGAGATGGGGAAGTCGAGCCGCTCATGCTGCACCCGCAACTCATCGAGGTTGCGCAGGGCCTGACGCGCGAAGTACCCGATCTCGGGATCGTTGCGTTTGGCCTCGAGTTCCGTGATGACGACCACGGGGAGCACGACATCGTGCTCGGCGAAGCGGAACACGGCTTTCGGATCCGACAGGAGCACGGAGGTATCGAGCACGAAGGTGCGCTCGGCTGTTGCCGCGCCCCCCGCCTTCGAGTCCTGCTTGTTCTGCTTCGGCTGGGCGAGCTCGGCCACGTGCGCTCCTCCCCGGGGATCTCGATCCCCGGCTCTTCTCGCAAGACGGCCGCTGCACCTTCGCGCAGATTCCGCAAGACGAACTTATGGGTGGCCGTCTCGATCAGGCGCGTTGCCTGATGGTCTCGACGCTAAGCGCGCGGGCAGTCGGAACGCGCACGACACGCCCGTCCACCGTGTGACGGTCAGGTTAACGACGTGACGGCGGTGCCGTAGGAGACGAGCGCGGAGCGCAGCATGCCGAACGTCTCCTCGTCGGTCGTCGCATGGGGCGACAGCCGAACGCGAGAACCGCGGACCGTCGCGGTGATGCCGTGGTTATGCAGTGAGGCGGTCAGCGCGGTCAGGGACTCGGCCGGGGGCTCGGCGACGACGATCCCCGCCCGCTCCCGCTCATCCCGAGGCGAGGCGATGCCGATGCCGAACTCGTCGAGCAGGTCGATGATGCGCGACACGTGCGTGGCGATGTGGGCGCTCACCGTGGAGACGCCCACCAGGGCGAGCTCCTCGAGTGCGACGGCGAGCCGCGCCTGAGCAACCGGATCGGCGTGGGAGATCTGGAACGCGCGCGCACCCCGTGCGGGCGGGGCGACCTCATCGAGGGGAAGGTCGTCGAGGTCGGTGCCGGAGAATCCGCTGAGCACCGGCCGGATCACGTCGGCAGCTCGGTCGCTCAACGCGAGGAACCCGGTTCCGGCGCCGGCGCGAACCCACTTCTGCCCGCCGGAGACGATCACATCCGCGAGAGCCCACGGCACGTCGACGGCGCCGAAGCCCTGAATCGCGTCGAGGATGAGCAAGCGATCGCCGATCACCTGGCGCACCCCTTCGACGTCGACGAGGTAGCCGGTGCGGAAGTCGACGAGGCTCACCGCGACGGCGACCGCATCCGCGGGGAGCTGGTCGCGGATCGTTCCCGGGGTGATGCGACCGTGCTCGGGGGTCAGCCACACCGGGTCGATCGAGCCGAGCGCATCCGCCGCCCGAGTGACGGCGAAAGGGAGGCTCGGGAACTCGGCCGACGACAGGGCGACGCGCCCGGAGAGGCCGAAGAGCGTGTGCATGAGGCCCTGGCTCGTGTTCGGCTGGAACGCGATCTGGTCGGCACGGAATCCGATGGTCGCCGCGACGGCCTGGCGCACGCGCTCGTCCTGCTCGTGCAGGGAGGCGAGAGTGCCGAACCTCGCGCGGCCGAGCAGGCTGGACTGGGCGGACTCCTCATCCCGGACGGTGCGACCCACCGGGCCGATTCGGGCGAAGTCGAGGTAGCCCGGCTCATCGGTGAACCGTTCGGCGTACTCCTCCCAGGTCAGGCTCACTGCCCGAACCTCCGGTGGCGGGTGCCGTAGTCGCGGAGGGCCCGCAAGAAGTCGACCTCGCGCAGATCCGGACCGAGCGCTTCCACGAAATACAACTCGCTGTGGGCGCTCTGCCACAGCATGAAGTCGCTGATGCGCTGCTCCCCCGACGTACGGATGATGAGGTCGGGGTCGGGCTGGCCGCTCGTGTAGAGGTGCTCACTGATCAGCTCGGGTGTGAGCAGGTCAGCCAGCTCGGCGATCGTACCGCCCGTGCCGCTGTGGGCCGCGACGATGCTGCGCATCGCATCCGCGATCTCCCGTCGCCCGCCGTAGCCGATCGCCAGATTGATGTGCAGACCGGTGTGGTCGGCGGTGCGCCGCTCCGCGTCGGCGAGACGCTCGCGGAGTGCGTCGGGGAGACCCTCCACCGACCCCACATGCTGCACGCGCCAGTCGCGATAGTGGGAGAGGTCTTCGGCGAGGTCGCCGATGATCTCGAACAACCCCTCGAGCTCCTCCGAGGTGCGGCCCTGGAGGTTGTCGGTGGAGAGCAGGTAGAGCGTGGCCACCTGGATGCCGAGGTCGTCGCACCACTCCAGGAACTCGCGATACTTCGCCGCGCCGGCCCGGTGGCCGTGCGCCGCGGTCTCCAGTTCACGCAGACGCGCCCACCGCCGATTGCCGTCGATGATCATGGCGACGTGGTGCGGAAGCTCCTGCCCGGCGAGTTGCCGACGCAGCCGGGACTGGTAGAGGCCGTACAGCCACCCCCGACCGAAAGGAACGGAACGCTCGCTCACACGCCTACGCTAGCCGTTCGCCGGGTGTACAGCGTGCGGTCAGGCGGCGTCCCTAGACTCCGAGGGTGACGGCGAGAGAATTGACGACCCCGGATCCGCAAGGCCAGGACGAGGCGTTCGTCGCCTCCGTGGACGACGAGCCCGGTGCCGAACTGCCCAACGTTCCGCTTCTCGAGGACGCGATCTCCTATCAGGCGCTCGACGCCAAGCCCACGTGGCGCGGCTGGATTCACGCGGCCACCTTTCCGGCCGCGATCGCCTTAGGCGTCATCCTCGTGGTGCTCGCCGACGGCGCCGTCGCCAAGGCGACCTCCGCGGTGTTCTTCGCCAGTTCGCTGCTGCTCTTCGGCATCTCCGCGCTCTACCACCGCATCAACTGGCGGCCGTCGGTGCGGGCGGCATTCAAGCGGCTCGACCACGCCAACATCTTCCTGCTCATCGCCGGCACGTACACGCCCTTGTCGATGCTCGCCCTGCCGTTCCCGCAGTCCGTCATCCTGCTGTCGCTCGTGTGGACGGGTGCACTGCTCGGCATCGGGTTCCGCGTGTTCTGGATCGGTGCGCCACGCTGGCTGTACGTGCCGCTGTACGTGCTGCTCGGCTGGGCCGCAGTGATGTTCATCGGAGACCTCTTCGCGGCAGCGTGGGTCTCGATGATCCTCGTGATCGTGGGCGGGCTGTTCTATACGGTCGGCGCGGTGTTCTACGGTCTGAAGCGACCCAACCCGGTGCCGGGCGTGTTCGGCTTCCACGAACTGTTCCACGCGTGCACTCTGCTCGCGTTCCTCTGCCACTGGACGGCGATCTTCCTCGTCGCGATCGACCCGCCGTTCCTCAGCTGAGAGGCGCGTGCCTAACGGGCGGTGGTTCCGGCCGAATCGGGAGTGTCGTCGGAGGTGATGCCCGGCGCGGTCGGGGCGTTCCCGGCGGTCGCGGCCTGCTCCGCCTCGAGCTGCTCGCGCACCTCGTCGCGGTAGCGGATGCGACGGATGCGCCGCACCATGTCGATGACGAGGAGCACGGTCGCGATCGCGATGAGGAACGTCACGCCGAAGCCGAGCACGCCGGGTGTGACCATGTCGGGGTCGCCCTCGAACGCGGGAAGCGGGGACGGCGACGGTGCCACCAGCCACAGGGTGTTCATCGGGTGCGCCTCAGTTCCTCATCCGTTCGCCTAGCCTTGAGTAGAGCCTAACGAAAGCGACCCTGTGACCTCCCCGCACGACCTCGACCCGAGCGAACTCGCGGCCTCGCGCTACGGAAGCACTCCCGCCCGCGCACGACGCACCCGTGTCGCCGTGATCGCGACCGCCATCGCATTCATCGCCGTGTTCGGCGCCTGGCTGTGGTGGGGCGGACTGCTCGAGCCGCCTGCCCAATTCGAGACCAAAGAGATCGCGCACGAGATCATCGACGATCGCTCCGTCAGTGTGACCTGGCGCTTCAGCGCCGAGCCTGGCACGAGCGCCTCCTGTGCCGTGCAAGCCCTCAACTCCACCTTCGGGGTCGTGGGATGGCGGGTGGTCGACCTTCCTCCCTCGTCGTCGCGCACGCGCGAGTTCACGGAGGTCGTGCTGACCTCCGAAGAGGCGGTCACCGGCTTGATCTACCGCTGCTGGCTCACCTAGGCTGGTCGCTTACGTCTGAGATGAACCGGCCGCTGCGGTGGCCGGTTCTTCACATGGAGGGAGGCACCATGGCCGAAGCGACTTGGCTCACCCAGGAGGCATACGACCGTCTGCGCGCCGAGCTCGACCAGCTCTCGGGCGAAGGTCGCACAGAGATCGCCAAGAAGATCGAGGCCGCGCGCGAGGAAGGCGATCTCAAGGAGAACGGCGGCTACCACGCGGCGCGCGAGGAGCAGGGCAAGATCGAGGCGCGCATCCGCCAGCTCACGGAGCTGCTGCGCACCGCCGTCGTCGGGGAAGCCCCCGCCGCGGCCGATGTGGTCGCGCCGGGCATGCTCGTGACCGCCACGATTCTCGGCGACGAGACGACGTTCCTGCTGGGCAGCCGCGAGATCGCGGGCGACACCGACCTCGACGTGTACAGCGAGGCGAGCCCGCTGGGTACGGCCATCATGGGGCTGCGCGTGGGTGAGGAGACGAGCTACACCGCCCCCAACGGTCGTTCGATCGCCGTGACCGTCGTCGCGGTCGAGACGTACATCCCGTAGCGAGCCCCGCGCCCCTGTCGGACCCGCGCCCCTGTCGGAGGGGATGCGCCTGCCGCGGCTCGCGGGCCGGTCCGGGAAGGGCGCTGACCGCGAGCGCCCAGCGCTAGAAGTCGACGCGCGGCTCGAAGCCGTCTGACCGGAGCGCCTCGAGCACCTGCTCGGCGTGCTCCGGGCCGCGCGTTTCGATGTGCAGCTCGAGTTCGACCTGGCTGATGAGCAGTCCGTTGTTGTGCCGCGTATGCAGCACCTCGACGACGTTGGCGTTGCAGTCGGCGACGATGCGCGACACGATCGCGAGCTGACCCGGCCGGTCGGGCAGCGGGATGCGGAGCTTCAGATAGCGCTCCGAGGCCGCCAGACCGTGGCTGATGACGCGTTCCATCACGAGTGGATCGATGTTGCCGCCCGAGAGCACCGCAACCGTCGTCCCCGAGTTCTGCACCTTGCCCGTGAGGATCGCCGCCACCCCGACCGCGCCCGCGGGCTCGACGACGAGCTTGGCCCGCTCGAGCAGCAGCAGCAGTGCTTTGGCGATCTCGTCGTCGGTGACGGTGACGACCTCGTCGACGACATCGCGGATGATCTCGAAGTTGAGGGTGCCCGGCCGTGACACCGCGATTCCGTCGGCGATCGTCGGGGAGATGACGATCTCGGTGGGCGCGCCGTGCTGCAGCGACACCGGGTAGGGCGCGGCGTTGGCCGCCTGCACGCCGATCACACGAACGCGGCGCCCCTCGAGCGCGGCGCGCTGCTTGAGCGCGCTCGCCACACCGGAGATGAGGCCGCCGCCGCCGATCGGCACGATGACCGTATCCACATCAGGCCGCTGGTCGGCGATGTCGAGCCCGAGGGTGCCCTGCCCCGCGATGATGTCCGGGTGGTCGAAGGGGTGGATGAACACGGCCCCGGTGTCGGCGGCGAACTCGGCCGCCGCGCGGAGCGGTTCGTCGACCGTGTGGCCGCGCAGCACCACATCGGCACCGTAGTCGCGCGTCGCCGACAGCTTCGGCAGCGGAACGCCGACGGGCATGAAGATGGTCGAACGGATGCCGAGCTCGCGCGCCGCGAGCGCCACGCCTTGCGCGTGGTTGCCCGCCGAGGCGGCGACCACGCCGAGCGCCTTCTCGGCGTCGCTCAAACGCGAGAGGCGGTTGTAGGCGCCGCGGATCTTGTACGACCCGGTGCGCTGCAGGTTCTCGCACTTGAGGTACACGGGCGAGCCGAGCAGCGCGGTGAGGGACCGGGAACTCTCCATCGGGGTGAGGAGGGCGACGGGTGCGATACGCTCACGCGCCTCCTGGAATTCGGCGAGCGTGGGACCGAGCGCGGTCTCAGGCATGGGGCAGCACGTCCTCTGGGGTCGGGTGCGGGTGAGTGCGCCAGGTGCCCCGCGCGATGTAGGTGATGACGACGTTCGCGACGGCGACGACCGGCACGGCGAAGAGTGCTCCGGCGATTCCCGCCGTGAACCCACCGGCGGCAACGGCGAAGACGACGGCGAGCGGGTGCACCTTCACGGCGGTCCCGAGCACGAGCGGCTGCAGCACGTGGCCTTCGATCTGCTGTACGAGCAGCACGATGCCGAGCATGATCACGGCGGGCAGCGGTCCGAGATAGACGAGCGCGACGAACACGGCGAGCGCACCGGTGACGAGTGCTCCCACGACGGGCACGAACGATCCGAGGAACACCGCGACGGCGATGGGGATGACGAGCGGGAAGCCGCCGTAGAACAGGCCGAGAATCCATGCGCCGGCCCCGATGCCCACCGCATCGACGAAGGCGACGAAGATCTGCACCTTCACGAAGGTCGTCAGGGTGATCCAGCCTGCCTCCCCCGCGCCCGACACCGCGGTACGCGCGCGCCGCGGGAACAGCCCGACGAGCCAGGTCCAGATGCGGCGCCCGTCGATGAGGATGAACAGGGTCGAGAACAGGGCGAGCAGGATGCCCGCGCCGACGTGGCCCGCCGTGGACCCCACCGAGAGCACGCCGCTGACGAGGAACTGGCTGTCGCGCTGAATAGCCTCCCAGGCCTGCCCGATCCACGCGTTGATGTCGGCCTCGGTGAGGTGCAGGGGCGATTCGAGCAGCCACGCAGTGAAGTTGTCGTAGGCCTCGATCGACTTCTCTTGAAGTGACGGGTAGCCCGCGCGCACTTGCGAGACGACGAGCACAATGAGTCCGGTGACGATGCCGATCGTGCCGAGCATGGCGACGGCCACCGCGAGCCACTTCGGCCAGCGGTGACGCTGAAGGAAGCCGACGAAAGGGACGAGCAGAGCGCCGATGAGCACCGAGACGAAGAACGGCACGACGAGGTAACGGAACTGGATCACCAGGAAGATGACCACGGCGAGCACGCCGAGCACGATGAGGATGCGCCAGGAGAACGATGCGGCCACCTTCAGACCGAAGGGAACCGCATCCTCCGCGCTGGCGGGAATCTCGGGGGCTTCGGTCTTGCGTCGCAGTGCCACCCGCACAGTCTAGGTAACTAACGCGGAACGGCGCTGACCGGGGAGCCTTTGAAGCGCAGGCGCACGGTCGAGCCGTACTCCGGATGCAGGTCGACGTCGTGCTGCACGGCGAGAGCCGTGCCGTCGTCGAGCAGCACGCGTGTGCGACGCAGTGATCCGAGGAAACTCGACGACACGACGGTGGCGAGTACGCCCTCGTCGGCGAACGCCAGGTCTTCCGGCCGCACGAACACGGTCACGTCGCCGTCGCGCACGGGGCGGCCGGTGATCGGCAGTTCGACGCCGTACACGGTGGCGCGACCGTCGCGCGCCGTTCCCGCGATCCGGTTGGAGAGCCCGACGAAGTCGGCGACGAAGGGTGTAGCGGGAGACGTGTACAGCTCCTCGGGTGTTCCCACCTGCTCGATCATTCCCTCGCGCATGACGGCGACGCGATCGGCGACCGCGAGCGCCTCCTCCTGGTCGTGCGTGACGAACACGGTGGTGATGCCGAGCTCGGTCTGGATGCGCCGGATCTCGTCACGCAACTGCACGCGCACCTTCGCATCGAGCGCGCTGAGCGGCTCGTCCAGGAGCAGCACGCGCGGGCGGGTGACGAGCGCCCGCGCGAGCGCGACACGTTGCTGCTGTCCCCCGGAGAGCTGGTGCGCATAGCGGGAGGCGAGGTGGGCGAGCCCGACCATGTCGAGCGCTTCGGCGGCGCGCCCGCGCCGCTCGGCGGTCGCGACCTTGCGCATCCTCAGCCCGAACTCGACGTTCTCGCGCACCGTCATGTGCGGGAAGAGCGAGTACGACTGGAAGACGAGTCCGAGGTCGCGCTTGTTGGTCGGCACTGCCGCGATGTCGTCGCCGTCGATGAGGATCGCACCCGAGTCGATCGTCTCCAGGCCCGACAGCGCACGGAGCGCGGTGGTCTTGCCGCACCCTGAGGGCCCGAGGAGGGCGATGAACTCCCCCGGCGCGATGTCGAGATCGATGGCGTCGAGCGCGCGGTGCGGACCGTAGTGCTTGACGACACCGACCAGCTCGACGCGCACGCCCCCCACCGGTTCGAGTTCGACGGGAGGAACGACGGGGATCGTGTTGGTCATGACTTGTCCTTCGGACGGGCCGACCCGAGCCGGCCGATGATGACGAGCAGGAGGAAGGCGAACAGGAGCGCGAGCAGGGAGAAGATCACCGCGATGAACGGGTCGGCCTTGCTCGTGATCAGGAGCGCGGTCTGCAGGTTGACGCGGTTGAGGAGCGAGGCCACCGTGAACTCGCCGAGGACGACCGCAACCGAGATGAAGGAGGCGGCGAGGATCCCGCGCCGCAAGTTCGGCACGAGCACCCGCACGAGCACGGTGAACCATCCAGCGCCGAGCGACCGGGCTGCCTCACTGAGCGTGGCCGCGTCGATCGATTCGAGGTTGGACTGGATGGCCCGGTACGCGTACGGCAGCACGAGCACGCCGTACGCGAAGGCGAGAGTCCACACCCCGCTGCCGGCGAGCCGCGAGACCACCTGGTACACGGGCGCGAGACCGACGACGAGCACGATCGCAGGAATCGAGATCGGCAGTAGGCACACGAACTCGAGCACGGGGCGCAGACGGGGGAAGCGCAGGCGCACGAGCACCATCGTCGGCACGAGCAGCACGAGCATGATGACGACGGTGAGCACCGCGAGCAGTAACGAGTTGCCGATCGCGACCCACAGCTGCTTGTACTCGGGGCCGAGCTGGCCGGTGAAGACCGCGATCCAACGGTCGAGGCTGTAGCCGCCCTCCAGCCCGCCGCGCAGCGTGTACTCGACCATGCTGACGATCGGCAGCGCGAAGAAGACCGCAACGAGCACGAGGATGACGCTTCGTGCGACCGGCCCCGGCCCCGGCCGATGCGTTGGTCGGCCGATTGCTCGGCTGGTGCGGGACGCGGACGGCGCGGGGGTCAACGCTGCCATCGGGCGGCCCTTCTCTGCAGAACGGAATAGAGCACCATGACCACGGCCATGACGACGATCATGCCGAGCGCGAGCGCGCCCGCGAGGTTCTCCCGACCGAGGACGGTCTCGCTCGTGAGAGCGGCGCGGATCTGCAGGGGCACGATCCCCTGACCCTGACTGGTGAGCGCGGCGGCGGTCGCGTACGACGAGAACGCGTTCGCGAACAGGAGCAGCAGCGCCCCGATGAAGGTCGGCGCGAGCACGGGGATGCCGATGCGCCACCAGTAGGTCGCGCGCGTGCCGCCGAGGGTAGCGGCCGCCTCCGCCCACTGGGGGCGAAGCGCCTCGAGCGCGGGCAGGAAGACGATGATCATGAGGGGCACCTGGAAGTACACGTACGGCAGCACGAGCCCCGGCACCTCGTAGAGCCAGACGCCGTCCGCGTAGATGTCGATGCCGAAGCGGTCGAGCAGGATGACCCGCAACAGCCCTTGCACGCCGATCAGGGTCACGAACGCGAACGCGAGCATGACGCCGCCGAATTGGGCGAGCACACCCGACACGGAGTCGACGATCGTGCGCAGCACTCCGTCGGGGCGGGACTCCAGCAGCGCGTAGCACGCGGCCGCACCGATGATCGCGCCGATGAGGGCCGTGAGCGCCGACAACCAGATCGAGTTGCCGAAGGTGGCCAGGATGACCGGGTCCGCGAGAGCGGCCAGGTTGTCGAGGGTCGGCTGCCCCTCGCCGTCCACGAAGCCGGTCGCGATCGCAAGACCGGTGGGCAGGGCGAGAAAGAGGAGCACGTAGACGCCGAACGGCGCCAGGCCGAGCGCGGGCAGCACGGTTGCCCCGCGACGCGAACGCCGCGGGGCAACCGGTGTCAGTGCGTTACTGGACAGCTGCGGCCCACTTCTCGCCGAGGAGCGCGGCCGCGGCCTCGCTCTGCGCGGCCGTCGGAACGACCGTCTCGCCCTCGACGACCGGGAGGAGCGCGAAGAGCTCCTCATCGATCGTGCCCGCCGCCGCCATGGCGTCGGCGCGCACCGGGCGGGCGCCACCCTTCAGCCAGAGGTTCTGCACCTCGTCGCTGTAGAGGAACTCCTGCCACAGGCGAGCCGCCGCGGGGTGCGGGGCGTCCTTGTTGATGGCCTGGTTGTAGTAACCCGCGTAGGCGGTGCCGGGGAAGACGACGACCTCCCAGTTGCGCTGGCCTTCGAGCGCCGTCGCGTAACCGGCGTTGAGGTAGTCCCAGTCGAAGACGACGGGCGTCTCGCCGGAGGCGATGGTCGCGTCGGTCGGGTCGATCTTGAGGAAGTTGCCCGCGGCGTTCAGCTCCGAGAAGAAGTCGATGCCGGCCTGGAAGTCATCCAGCGTGCCGCCGTTCTGCACGGTCGCCATGCCGACAGCGGCGAACGCCGCGCCCGCCTGCGTCGGGTCGCCGTTGATGGCGACCTTGCCCGTGTAGTCGGCGCCGAGCAGGTCCTGCAGCGACTCGGGCGCGGGAACCGCATCCGGGTCGTAGCCGACCGACATGTAGCCGCCGTAGTCACCGACGAACAGGCCCGACGACTCCTTGAGCGCGTCCGGGATGTCGTCCCACGTCGCCACCTTGTACGGCGCGAAGTAGTCGGTGCTCGACAGGGCGACCGCGAGACCCACGTCGAAGACGTCCGGCGCGGTGTCCTGGCCGGCGAGGTTCTCGGCCGCCTGGATCTCCTCGGCGCTCGACGCGTCGGGCGAGGCCTCGTTGATCGTGATCTCGGGGTACTTCTCGGCGAACAGGTCGAGGATCTCGCCGTAGTTCGCCCAGTCGCGCGGGAGCGCGATGACGTTGAGCGCGCCTTCGGCCTTGGCCGCAGCCTCGAGGTCGGCGAGCGTGCCGAAGTCGGCGAGCGACGTCGCCGCGGCGGCGTCGACGTCCGACGCGGGAGTGTCGCCCGCGGGGCTGCAGGCGGCGAGTGTGATCGCGGCGACGGCGGCCAGGGCCGCGCCCGCGAGGATTCTCTTGGTCACTGTGGTCCTCTCTGAAGACGCCGGCGACCTGCTCGCGCTGTGTGCGGGTTCGTCCCGGCCACCGGCTCGGTGCGACGGTACGCAGAGGCGGGTAATGGTTGGTCGAGCGAGCCTTAACGGCGAGCGAACAGTCCGTGTCGCTCGCCCCCGGTAGCGTGGGCGCGATGGTCGAGACGGTCACTTCCGCGCAGGCGCGACGCATCGCGCTCGCCGCCCAGGGCTTCGGGCGCGCGCCCGGAGGCCCGGTGGGCATCCGCCAACTCCGCTCGACGCTCGACCGGCTCGCGGTGCTGCAGCTCGACTCGGTCAACGTGTTCGAGCGCAGCCACTATCTGCCCTTCTTCGCCCGGCTTGGGGCATACGACAAGGCCGACCTGGATCGCCTGCTCTACCGCCGGCGCGGCGACTACATCGAGTACTGGGCGCACCAGGCCGCGATCATCCCGATCGAACACCGGCCGCTGTGGCACTGGTCGATGGCGGAGTGGCACACCAAGAAAGAGGTCGGTCGCTGGGGTGCCGAGAACCCCGCCATGCTCGATTTCGTGCGTGCGGAGCTCGCGACGGCGTCACGCCCGCTCACGGCGAGCCAGATCGAGCACGACGCCAACCAGCGGCGCGGTCCGTGGTGGGGCTGGTCGGATGTGAAGATGGCGCTCGAGGTGCTCTTCATGTGGGGCGAGGTCGTGACGGGCCGCACGCGCTTCGAGCGCACGTATGAACTGGCCGAGCGACGGGTTCCTGCGCACCTGCTGGAGCGGGACATCCCGCAGGACGAGGCGATCCGCGAACTGACGCGACTGGCGGTGCGGGCGCTCGGCATCGGCACCCTCCGCGACATCGCCGACTATTACCGTCTGCTGCAAGCCCCCGTGAAGGCCGCGCTCGGCGAACTCGTCGACGCCGGCGACGTGGTGCCCGTCTCCGTGCGGGGGTGGGACCGGCCGGCATGGATGGCGGTCGACGCCCGCATGCCGCGACGCATCGAGGCCACCGCCCTGCTCTCCCCCTTCGACCCGGTCGTGTGGGAGCGCGAGCGCGCGCTGCGCATGTTCGGCTTCCACTACCGCATCGAGATCTATACGCCCGCACCCCAGCGGGTCTTCGGCTACTACACGTTGCCGCTGCTCATCGATGAATCCCTCGTCGGCCGGATCGACCTCAAGAGCGATCGGCAGAACGGCGTCCTGCGCGTGCAATCGGCTTGGCGGGAAGGCGATCATGCCGTCGACCTCGACCGAGTGAGCGACCTGCTCTCCCGCACTGCCGCCTGGCAAGGCCTCGGCGAGGTCGTGTTCGCCGACCGCGGTGACCTCATCGCCGATCTCGCCGCACACCATCGATACCGAATCGAGTAGAAACCCCTCTGCCGTGGCCGGGTACGCACCCGCTACAGTCACGGAAAACGAAGGGATCTCTCGATGCGCGCTCGCCTCCGCCGCACCGCCGCGCTGCCCGCGGCCGTCGCGATCATGGCCGTCCTCGCTCTGGCCGGGTGCACCCCGCCGTCGCCCTCGAGCACACCCACGCCCAGCCCCTCCGGTGCGGCCCCGTCACCCACGGGGAGCGCGACGCCCACCCCCGAACCGGAAGCACTGTCGCCCGAGCCCGTGCTGGACCTCGACTGCGGCGACCTGACCACCGCCTCCCTGTCCGGGGTGCTCCCCGGCGACCGCACCCCGCGCGATCCGGGCGTGAGCATCATGAACGCGCTCCCGACGATCGCGCCGGTCTATTCGATCCGCTCCCTCGGCGGAATCGCGTGCGAGTGGAGCAACGGGGTGGCCTTCAGCCCGCAGCGCGGGTTCGCGCCCGGATATCAGGGCGTACGCGTCTTCGTGCTGCCGAACGGCACCGCCCAGTTCGACCGGTACGTCGACTACTACGGTTCCGCCGGACTGTCGTGCTCGAGCGATGGGTCCTTCTGCGAGAGCAACGACCTGGTGGGTACCACGTGGATCGGCATGCGCGTGGAGGGCGGATCGAGTGCCACGGCGGCGAGCGCACTCGTGGGCGAGATTGCCGGCGTCGTTTCGGCGGCCGGTCCCGGCGCGGACCCGTGGGTGCCGCCCACCGGCACCGCGGATCTGCCGACCTCGTGCGCAGGCATCGTGCCGGATGCGACCGTGTCGAGTGCGCTCGGTGTGGGCGTTCCGGTGCAGTCGGTGGGTCCGGCGGGCGGATGGAGTCTCGAAGCCGGTGCGGACGTGCAGAACGGCACGGTGCGGTGCTCGTGGCTGTACCTCGACAGCGACTCCGGGGTCGGGGCGATGGGCGCCCTGCATGGAGGTGCGTGGGCGTGGGCCGAAGCCAGGCCGTCGCTGACCGCTCCGTCGGTGCCCGCCGAACTCGCCGTCAGCGGCCTCGGCGCGGACGACGAAGCCTGGATCCGCTGCGCGAGCGACGGATCCACGTGCACCGTGGACCTCGTGATCGCCGGCAACTGGATCGAGTTCAGCCTGTGGCCGCCGGACTGGGCACCCGGTCCCGCCTTCGACCGCCGGGCGGGTGCCGAGGCCCTCGCCGCGGCGATCGTGGCCGCGTATCCGTGATCGCTCGGACGTGCGCGGTCGGCGCGATCCTCGTGCTCCTGGTGAGCGGCTGCACGGACGGCAGCGGGGGCGGCGACCTCGTGTTCGGCGAGCCGACCGCCGGGCCCCGGCCGGAACCGATGCTTGCCGCCGACTGTGCGGATCTCGCGCCCGATCGGCTGCTCGAGCTGTCGTTCGACGTGCCCCTCACCCTCGTCGACCCGATCCCCTCGGAACTGGCCGAACCCGGCATCCCGTCGGCCGCGAGCGTGCGCACGGCCGGGGGCATCGCATGCGAGTGGAGCAACGGGGAGCCGTACGCCCCGGGAGGCGGCAACCCCGACTACGTCGGCCTGCGCGTGCTCGCCCTCCCGGCCGCGACGGCCGAGTGGGAGCGCTACGGCGAGGGCACCGGAATCGTGGAGCCTGTCGTCGACGTCTGCGCGCGACGCACCGAACCGATCGTGTGCACGACCACCGGACTCGTGCGAGGCACCTGGATCGAAGCCGTCGCCATGGGCGGCAGCACGGTGGAAGGATCCCTGTCGGCGACCAACATGCTCGTCGGGGCGCACGGCCTCATGGTCGCCGACGGCAGCCCGTGGCTGCGGCCCGAGTCGTCCGCGGGTCCGTGCGAGACGATCACCGACGCCGCCGCCGTCAGCGCCGCCCTCGGCGCGGATGCGACCTACGATCCGATCGCCCTGGGCACGACCCTGGCCGACAGCGCCGAACGGCGCGTCGGCTCCACGGGGTGCGGCATCCTCGTCGGCGACGAGTTCCTCGCCGCCGTACACGTGCTGCCGGGCGGGGCCTGGGCGCGCGCGGACAGCGGTGGGGCGTCGATCGGCGAACCCGTCGCGGTCGACGGACTCGAGGATGCGGTCATCGTGTGCGACGGCGGGGTGTGTCAGCTCGACGCGATCCTGCGCGGGAGCTGGATCCGCGTCGTCGCCGTGGAGACCTCCGACCGCGCCGCGCGGGACACGGTTCTGGTCATCGCGAGCGCCGTGGGACGCGGAGTCGCCCGCACCTAGACGGAGGCGCTCGTGATCGTGAGGGACCCTCGAGCAGTACCATTCGGGTACCGAAAGGGGTCTTGGGTGTCTCGTCAGCAAGAGTCGATTGCCCTCGCGGCGATCGCTGTCGCGCTCCTGGCAGCGTGCTCCCCGACGACACCGACGTCCACTCCCACTCCGAACGGGGCCCCCACGGCGCCCGCAACTACCGCCGCGCCGGCCACCCGACCCGAACCGGTGCTCGATCTGACCTGTGACGATCTCGCGACCCCGTCACTGGCGACCCTGCTGCCCGACGGCACTGCCCGCGATCCGATCCTCAGCCGCCTCGATCGAGGTCCCGTGATCCCCTCAGACCTCTCGGTGACCTCGCGAGGCGGGCTCGTGTGCGAGTACAGCAACGGGCTGCCGAACGACCCGTCCGCCGCCCCGGGCACGGCTTACATCGGCGCGCGGGTCATCGTGCTGCCCGACGCGACGACGACGTACCAGCGTTGGGCGGATGGGTACGGAGACGGAGACATGGCGTGCCCGAGCGAGTACGGCTGCTCGAGCAACGTACTCGTGGGCTCGACGTGGGTGTCGATCGGGATCACCGGTGCCTCGAACCTCGAGGCAGCGCGGACGTTCCAGGATGACGTGTCGACGATCATCGCCGCCGCCGCACCGGGTGCCGCGCCGTGGGTCACCGAGCGCACCCTCCCGTCGAACTGTGGGGAGATTCTCTCCGACGAGGCGGTCGGGCGGGCCCTCGGTATCGAGTCGATCTCCTCCCAACCGCCGCACGGCGGCTGGAGTGTCGAAGCGGCCGCTGACGAATCGTGGGGCGCGGCGAAGTGCTGGTGGGGTCTCCCCTCGTCAGAACTCGGGCCGGGCACGATCAGTGCGCTGCCGGGCGGCCGGTGGGCTCTCGACGAGTATCGTCCCCACCTCACCGAACCGGCGACGCCTGAACGGGTGGAGATCACCGGGCTTGCCCCCGAAGACGAGGCGTGGCTGCGCTGCGCCCCGAATGACAGCGCGTGCACCCTCGACCTCGGGATCGACCAGGACTGGATCCAGGTGCACCTCGTGTCGCCGGACGCCACGGACGCGCCCCCCTTCGACCGACGGGCGGGGGCATTGGCCCTCGGCGCCGCACTCGCCTCGGCGCTGCCCTGAGCTAGAAGCCGCTGCCGATCTCACCGAGCCGTTTGATGCGGTCCGGGATCGGGGGGTGAGTCGAGAACAGCCGGTCCATGAGGCCGGGCTTGGTCGGGTCAGCGATCCACATGTGCGCCATCGTCGAGTTCTGCCGCGCCATCGGCCGGCCGTAGTCGGCGAGCTTCTGCAAGGCGCTCGCGAGCGCATCCGGGTGGCGCGTCGTGAGGGCTCCCGTCGCATCCGCGAGGTACTCGCGCTGCCGCGACACGGCCGCCTGCACGACCGCGGCGACGAGCGGAGCGACGAGGAACGCGACCAGACCGAACACGAGCACGATCGGGTTGTTGTTGCTGTTGCGCCCACCGAAGAAGGCGATGCGCAGCAGCATGTCGGCGATGAAGCCGACCGCGACGACGAGACCGAACACGATCATCGACACCCGGATGTCGTAGTTGCGCACGTGTCCGATCTCGTGGGCCATGACGCCCTCGAGTTCTGAGTCGTCGAGGATCTCGAGCAACCCGGTCGTCGCGGCGACGGACGCGTGCTCGGGGTCCCGGCCGGTCGCGAACGCGTTCGGCGCCGGGTCGTTGATGATGTACACCTTCGGCATCGGGGTGCCTGTCGTGATCGACAGGTTCTCGACGATGCGGTACAGGCGCGGGTTGTCCGCCTTCTGGATCTGGTGTGCTCCGCTGAGCGCGAGCGCCTGACTGCTCGCCGCGAAGTACTGGAACAGCGCATAGCCCGTCGCGATCACGAGCGTGATGACGACGATCGTCAGATCCTGGTAGATCCACGCCGCGAGAGCCGCGAGGCCCCCGATGATGAGGATGAACAGCAGGATGATGAAGACCGTGTTGCGCTTGTTCTTGGCGATGGCGCGATACATGGTGTCGGAACCCTTCGGGCTGGTGCGATGCGGGGAGGTCTCGACCGGTGAGGAAACCAGGTCTCGATACGCGGCTGCGCCGCTACTCGACCTTGAACCTACGGTTGATGTCTCCTTCCGGAGACGTCAACCTGCGGTTCAAAACTGCACGCGCGGGGGCTCCGCGATCGCGGCCGCGTCGGTGACCTCGAAGAACTCACGCTCGGTGAAGCCGAGGCCGCGCACGAACAAGGTGTTCGGGAACACCTTGATCTTCGTGTTGAGCTCCCGCACGCCGCCGTTGTAGAAGCGACGGCTGGCCTGGATCTTGTCTTCGGTGTCGACGATCTCCGCCTGCAGCTGAAGGAAGTTCTGGCTGGCCTGGAGCTGCGGGTACGCCTCCGCCACGGCGAAGATCGACTTGAGCGCCTGCTGCATGTGGTTCTCGGCGACGGCCGCGTCGGCGGGACCCTGCGCGGCGAGGGTCTCGGCGCGCGCCTTCGTGACGTTCTCGAAGACCGCCTTCTCGTGCGCGGCATAGCCCTTGACGGCCTCGATGAGGTTGGGGAGGAGGTCGGCACGGCGCTTGAGCTGCACCGTGATGTCGCTCCAGGCCTCGTCGACGCGCACGTTGAGGGTCACGAGGGAGTTGTACGTCGACCACAGGTAGATGCCGATGATGACGACGAGCAGGACGATGACGCCGAGGACGATCAAGAGGGCTTCCATGCCGCCCATCATAGGCGAGAACGGCCCGAGAATCCGCGGGTCGATCAGCGCTTTCGGGCCGCGAGCGCCTCGCGCAGCCAGTGGTACGACGCTTTCGGCGTGCGCTCCCGCGAGTCGACGTCGACGTGCACGAGGCCGAACCGCTGGGTGAAGCCGGCGGCCCACTCCCAGTTGTCCATGAGCGTCCAGACGAAGTAGCCGCGCAAGTCGATTCCGGGCACCCCGAGCGCAGCCTCCAGGTGGTCGGCGAGGTAGCGGATGCGGGCCTCGTCGTCGACGCGGCCGTCCGGCGCCACCACATCCGGGAAGCTCGCCCCGCCCTCCGTGATGTAGACCGGCGGTAGCGCGTCCCCGTAGCGCTCGACCTGGTCGCGGAGAGTCCGCGCGAGGTACTCGGGGGCGATCGGCCAGCCGAACCCGGTCGACTCGAACTCGGGCCATTCGGTCAGATGGAAGGGCAGCGCGCCCATCGCGGGGGCGTCGCCGTCGGGAGTGTGAGTGGTGGGCGGGGTGCCCGCCTTCACTCGCGTCGGCATGTAGTAGTTGACGCCGTAGAAGTCGAGCCGCTGGTGGATGATCGCAAGGTCGGCGGGGTCCGCATCCAGCAGCGGCCGGAACTCGCGGCGCGCCAGAAAAGGCACGCGCGGGTAGCGGCCGAGGAGCACCGGGTCGGCGTAGACACGATTGTGCACGAGGTCGAACACGCGCGAGTAGAGCGAGGTCAACGGACCGCGGCGGGCGGGCACCACGGGCGAATGCACGTTGGTGACGCCGATCTGCCCGGCGACCCCGGCCGAGCGGAGCGCCTGAACCGCGAGCCCGTGACCGAGGAGCTGATGGTGCACGGCGGTGAGGGCGTCGAAGAGCCCCTCCTGGCCGGGTGCATGAATACCGAGCGCATAGCCGTTGAGAGCCACGGTGGTGGGCTCGTTGAGCGTGATCCACTTCGACACGCGATCACCGAACGCGTCCGCGGCGAGCGCCGCGAAGTCGGCGAACCGTGCCGCGGTGTCCCGCGTCATCCACCCCCCTGCGCGCTGCAGAGGCTCGGGAGTGTCCCAGTGGAAGAGCGTCACGACCGGTTCGATCCCGGCGGCGAGCAGCTCGTCGAGCAGGCGGTCGTAGAACGCAACCCCGTCGGCGTTCGCGGGACCCGTGCCGCCGGGCTGGATGCGAGGCCAGCCGAGCGAGAACCGGTAGGCGTCCACCCCGAGATCGCTCATAAGCCGCACGTCTTCGCGGTAGCGGTGGTAGTGGTCGGTCGTCACCGCGGGCGTCGTGCCGTCGGCGATGCGGCCGGGCTCGGCGGCGAACACATCCCAGGTCGACGGGCCGCGCAGGTCCGCGGCGCCCTCGATCTGGGTCGCCGCCGTCGCGACCCCCACCGTGAAGCCGGGGGGAAGCGCGGCCCCGAGCGCCTCCGGGCTGCGCAGGCGAGGCGGGTGGCCGGAACTCACCCCCGAACTCACGAGCCCAGAACTCTCGTGAGGTAGGGGTTGGCGAAGAGGCGCTCGGGGTCGAGCCGGTCGCGTACGGCGAGGAAGTCGTCGAACCGGGGGTAGCTGGGGCGCAGGTCCTCGGCTGTGCGCGTGTGCATCTTTCCCCAGTGCGGACGGCCGTCGTACTCCCGCATGATCGCCTCGACTCCCGTGAAGTACGGGGCCGGATCCTCGCGGAACCAGCGGTGCACCGCGATGTAACCGGTGCGACGACCGTGCGCCGTCGACAACCACAGGTCGTCGGCGGCAGCTGCGCGCACCTCGATGGGGAAAGAGATCGACCAGCCGCGATCGGCGATGAGGGCGCGGATGCGCTCGACGGCCGCCGGCACGTGCTCGAGCGGCAGCGCGTACTCCATCTCGCGGAAGCGCACCGTGCGGTTCGTCGTGAACACCCGCGGGGAGGTGTCGGTGAACTCGCGGTTTCCGGTCAGCCGAACCGACAGCCGGTTGAGCGGGGGCACCACGGCGGGAATCGCCCGGCCGAGGGTGAGCGTGGCGCGGTAGACGCCGTTGGCCATGAACTCGTCGTCGAACCACCGCCCGAACGCGGGCAGCGGCCGCAGGGGCGCATCCGCGGGAAGACGCGTGTTGGTCTTGGTGAGCACCGTGTCGGTGTGCGGCCACACGTAGAACTCGAAGTGGTCGGCTCCGTCGACCCGATCGGTCCACTCCGCCAACACGGTGTCGATCGGTTCCGGGCGCTCCACCGCCTGCAGCACGAACGCGGGCACGCACTCGATGGTGACGTCGACGAGCACCCCGAGCGCCCCAAGCCCGAGGGCGACGGCAGGAAGCAGCTCGGCATTCTCGTCGGGGGTGATCCGCAGCACGTCCCCGGCGGCGGTCAGCAGGGTCGCCGCGCGGATGCGGGTGGCCAGTCCCCCGAACGCGTTGCCCGTGCCGTGGGTTCCGGTCGAGGTGGCGCCGGCGATGGTCTGCCGATCGATGTCGCCCATGTTCTGCAGCGCGAGACCGAGCGGGCCGAGCAGGGCGGGCAGCTGGTAGAGGTTCGTTCCCGCCCCGAGCGTCACGAGGGTGCCGTCGACGGCGAGCACCCCGTCGAGCGCCGACACGTCGAGCTGGATGCCGTCGGTCGCTGCGATCGGGGTGAAGCTGTGCCCCGCGCCGACCGGCCGCACCGTGAGCCCTGCGTCGCGGGCGAACGCGATCACGTCGATGAGCTCGTCGACCGACACGGGCTTCGCCCGGTGGCTCGGCTCAGCCGTGACGGAGCGGCCCCAGTTGCGCCAGCGCCGACCGGGTTCGAGAGCGGGGGTCGCTCGAGCAGCCTGCGTCACAGGAACACCTTCCCTTCACCGCGGTAGGTCGGAGCGGTGTCCACGATAGTGTCGCCGTCGACGAGCGCGAAGGCGTCGAGGTGCTCGCTCAGTTCACCGGCTTTCGTGTGCCGAAGCCAGACTCGATCGCCGACCGCGAGCGACTGGGCCGCCGCGCCGCGAACGGGCGACTGCACCTCGCCGGCGCCCTCCCGCGGAAGGAAGCGCAGACCTTCCGGCCAGGCGAGCGAGGGAAGGCGGTCCGGCGCCGGCGGACCGGAGGCGATCCAGCCGCCGCCGAGCAGCGTGGCCAGTTCGGGACGCGGTTTGCGCACCACCGAGAGCGCGAACGCGGCCGCCGGGGCGGGCTGGAAGTGGCTGTAGCCGTCGAAGAGGTGCGGACCGAACAGGCCGCTGCCTGCCGCGATCTCGGTAACCGACGCGTCGCTCGCCGTGCGTTCGAGCGAGCCGGTGCCGCCTCCGTTCACAAACTCGAGGTCGGCCAGTTCGCGCACGGCGGCGACCACCTCGGCGCGACGGGCGGCAAGCTCGCGGAACGACGAGCGCTGCATCCAGTCGATGAGCCGACCGCGCACCGGTCGCCCGGCGGGACGGTTGATGACCCCGGCGATCTGCGCTTCATAGGCCATGACCCCGACGAGGTCGAACCCGGGGCGTGCGACGATCTCCCGCGCCAAGGCCCGCGCCTGCTGCACTGTGTGCACGGGGGAACGCAACACCCCGGTGTGACCGAGAAGGGCCGAATCCCACGACGCGTCGAGTTCCAGGCACACACGGATCGTCTCGCGCTTGCCGGCGAGGAGCACCGCATCGATCGCGTCGAGGTGATCCACGGAGTCGACCATGACGGTCACGCGCCGCGCCAGCTTCGGAGTCGTGGCGAGTCGGCGGATCGCGGCACGGTCGACGCTCGGATAGCCGACGACGACGTCGTCGACCGTCTCGGCGATCCACAGCGCCTCGGGCAGCGTGTACGCGAGCACACCCGAGAAGCCCGGCAGCGTCAGCACGTGCTCGATGACCGAGCGCACCCGCACCGACTTGGTGGCCACGCGGATCGGCGTGCCGTGGGCACGCTGCAGCATGTCGTGCGCGTTAGAGGCGAGCGCACCGAGATGGATCGTGCCGAACGGGGTATCGAGACCGGCCGTCGCCGCACTGAGCGCCGTCCAGTAGTCGCGCGGGTTCTCCCAGGGGCGCTCCGCCCGCAGCGTCAGATCCATCAGCGCACCGACCGGATCGGGAGCACGGCGAGCGCGCCGAGAAGTGCGACGACGGCGGACAGCACGAAGAGTCCCTGGAACCCGACGAGCGCCGCGACCACGAACGCGCCCAGCAGCGGCGACATCGCTTGCGGCACGGTCGTGGCGATGTTCATGATGCCGAGGTCTTTGCCGCGCGTGTGCGGGTCGGGGAGCACCTGCGTGGCCAACGCCTGGTCGACGGAGAGGAACGTGCCGTAGCCGAGGCCGAGCAGACCGGCCGCAATCATGGCGACGGTGAGGTCCGGTGCGAATGCGAGCAGGAGCGCGGCGATCGCCTGCAGTGTGGCCGCGACGAAGACGAACGGCTTGCGGCGTCCCACCCGATCGGAGACCCGGCCGAGCACGAGCGAGGCGACGATGACGAACACCATATAGATGAGCGTCAGCAGGATGAGGGTGTTCTCGGCGTCATCCAGGAGCAGTCCGTACTGCAGGAACTGCAGCAGCAGCGTCGTGCCGAGCGCGTTGCCGATGTTGACGAGCACGCGCGAGAGCAGAGTCCAGCCGAAGTCGGGGTAGCGCCGGGGGCTGATCCAGAAACCGGCGAGCAGCGAGCGCACGGTGAGCGCTTCGGACTGGGTGAGCGGCGCATCCGGCATCCGCAGCAGGAACGGCAGCACGAGCAGCACGAGCAGCACCGCCACGACCGTGTAGCCGAGGAACTGGCCGAGGGCGAGGGAGGTGACGAGCACGAGGCCGAGGATGGTGCCGATCGCCTGAGGCGCCGACATCCAGCCGGAGACGAATCCGCGCTGATCGACGGGCACCTGATCGGAGATGGTCGCGGTGAGCGCGGCGGTGAGCATGCAGAAGCCGGTCAGGGCGAGCGACCAGAACACGCCGACGCCGACGATGTTCTCTTGCGCGCCGAGCGCGACGAGGGAGCCCGCGAACAGGAGGGTGCCGGCGGCGATCCAGGGACGACGCCGACCGAACCGGCCGCGCGTGCGGTCCGAGAGCGCACCGGTGAGCGGGTAGGCCACGAGCGCGCACAGACCCGCGATGCCCGAGATGATGCCGAACGCGACGACGTTGTCCACCCAGGAGGTGGCGTCCAGTTGCGCCTCGACCTGGAGGGGCAGCAACAGCTGCACCGGCGTGAGCTGCGCCATCCAGATGCCGAGCCACGCGGTCGCGAACAGGGCGATCCAGCCGCCGGTGACGGCGGCGCGTGGTTCGGCGAAGGGAGCGGGAGCGTCGGGATGGTGCTCGTGATCGGTGCGGGCGGTCACCGGGCCTCCTCGGTCATGCGGTGGTCGGGGCGGATGCGGCCGCGGACGCGGCCACACGATCGTGCGCGGGACCGGCGAGGGTCGCGATCGCGGCGGCGGCGTGGTCGAGAACGCGGCGGGCGGCCGCTTCGTCGCGATCGGCGAGGTAGCCGAGGGTGACGCCGTCGGTCACGGTGACGACGAGTCGAGCGACTTCGGCGACGGGCAGGTTCCAGACCACGTGGGCGGCGGAAGCGCCCGCGACGAGCAGTTCGGTGATGGCGCGCTGGTAGGCGGCGTACTGTTCCGCGGCGCGGTGCTCGAGGCCCGGCGTGCGCAGGGCGTACTGCAGCAGCTCCTGCATGACGAGTTCGTGGCCGGGGTCGGCGACGACGTAGTCGAGGAATGCGCCGAGTCCCGCGCGCAGGGCGGTGCGGATGTCGGCGTCCGGGTCGAGGGCCGCGAAGACGGCCGTGGACTCGCCGGCGACGACATGCGCGATGAGTTCGTGCATCATCTCGTCGTGCGAGCGGAACGCGTAGTGGAAGCTCGCGAGCGACATGCCCGCCTCGGCGACGATGGCGCGGGTCGTAGCGCCGGCGACGCCTTTTCGGGCGATCACGCGCAAGGCCGCCTGCACGAGCAGGTCGCGACGCTCGGTCGCGGAGATCCGCGTCACGGTCCCTCCTCGCGCGTGGGGCCGCGCTGCGGGCGGCACAGTGGGACAACTGTCCCAGACGCCCGTCCGAAACGCAAGGATGCCCTCGGGCGACCCTCGCGGGGCCGCGAACCGCCCCCGCGGTCGACCAGGGCCGCAGGCCCAGCCCCGCCGGTCGACCAGGGCCGCAGGCACGAATCGAGACCGACCAGGGCCGCAGGCCCAGCCCCGCCGGTCAAGTAGGGCCGCAGGCCCACCCCCGCCGGTCAAGTAGGGCCGCAGGCCCACCCCCGCCGGTCAAGTAGCACCGCACCCCAACCCCGCCGGTCGAGTAGGGCCGCAGGCCCAACCCCGCCGGTCGAGTAGGGCCGCAGGCCCGTATCGAGACCACCGCCGCGCACCTCTCCGCAGTGGGTGGTCTCGATCCGCCGCTGACGCGGCTACTCGACCGACGACAGGGGCGGACAGGCGGAGCCGGCGGAGCGGGCAGAGCGCATCGCCTGTCGAGGCCGGAGGCTAGAGTCGCTTCACCGGGATGCCGGTTGACGGCGGGATCCCCACCAGCATCCCGGACTGTGGTTCGGCTCCGGCGGCAATCGCAGCTGCGACGGGGACCGCGACATGCTCTCGGAACGCTGCCGCCCTGTACTCGGGGATGGCCTTCACGAATGCCATGGAGCCGACGAGCAGATGACCAACCTCGTGCTCGGGAGCTAACCCGCGGTAAGCCCGATAGGTACTGCCCTGAATGCCGGGGTTCCCTTCACGATCGCGGCTGTCGAACACAAGCTCAAGCGGATTGGAGTCCAGCTCCCAGATACTTCCGTCCGATTCGAGGATGACCCTCACTCGGACGTGCTCGAGGTCACTGCCGAGCTTCCAGCCCATCAACACCCAACCGTGACCCCACAGCGTGCACTCAGTGAGGCTGTAGCGCTGGTAGGTGCTTGGGTTCAGGAGGTTCTCGCTCCCGAAGCCTTCGGGGTGGCGGTCGTAATGGTAGAGCGGACGTTGCGGGATCCGACGAGCGGTCAGCATCGCGACGAGTTCTTGTGACCAATCGCCCTTCCAGGTCGTTGCTTGTGCTTGTTCGCGCACCCTCGCTGCAGCTTGCGCTTCTGCGTGCTGACGGAGGAGATCGGCTGCGTCCTCTGCAAGTCCCATGAGGAAACGTTACCGTCGTGCTCCGCGCCGCCACGGACTCCTCAGCGGGGGCCCATCAGCGTCCGCACAGCGCCCCGGCAGGGATTCGACTCCCCACCGGCACGGCCGCCAGATCGCGCAGTCACGCACGAGCTCTACTCCCAGCAACGGCGCGATCCGGCGGAACCGGCGCGGCGGGGGCCCCTACGCTTCGAGGTGCCACACCGGGGCACGATGCGGCGCCGCGAGAGCGCCGCGTCGTACCCCGACAGGGATTCGACTCCCCACCGGCACGGCCGCCAGATCGCGCAGTCACCGGAACGTTCCCCTCACAACACAGCGCGCGATCCGGCGGAACCGGCGCGGCGGGGGCCCCGACGCTTCGAGGTGCCACACCGGGGCACGACTCAATACGCCGCCGCGGGCGGCATATCGAGTCGTACCCCGGCAGGGATTCGAACCCTGACTCTGGCGATTTTAAGTCGCCTGCCTCTGCCAGTTGGGCTACCGGGGCGCGCGGATACACCTCAGCGCATCCTGCGCCGAGCCTAGCGAGAGGCGGTCCCCTACACCTTCGGGCGGGCGGCGAACTCTTCGAACGCGGCACGCGGCGTGGTGCGAGCCGACAGCTCTACCATGTCTCGGCGCAGGAAGAAGTTCATGATCCAGTTGCCGAACACCCGGATCTTGCGCTCCCACATCGGGATCGCCAGACCGTGGTATCCGCGGTGCATGAACCACGCGATGAGTCCCTTGATGGCCAGCTTCCGCCACTGGTAGACGCCGTTGTAGAGGCCGAGACCCGCCACGGCACCCTGGTTGCGGTGGAAGTAGTCCTTCGGCTCCTCGCCGCGCAGATCCGCCGCGATGTTCTTCGCCAGCAGCTTCGCCTGACGAACGGCGTGCTGGGCGTTCGGCACGCAGAAGCCGCCGACACCGTCACCGCTGAGATCCGGGATCGCCGCCACATCGCCGGCCGTCCACGCATCCGCGATGGGGCCGTCGTCGCCGACGATGCGCAGGTTCGCCTGCGCACGCAGACGCCCGCGCTCCTCGATCGGCAGGTCAGTGTTGCGGATCATCGGGTTGGCCATCACGCCCGCGGTCCACACGATCGTGTCGGACTCGAACGACTCACCGGTCGACAGCTCGATGTGACCGTCGACGGCCGAGCTGAGCTGTGTCTCGAGGTGGATCTGGGCGCCGCGCTCCGCGAGCGACTTGATCACCCACTTGCTGGTCTCGAGCGAGACCTCCGGCATGATGCGACCCATCGCCTCGATGAGGTGGAAGTGGGTGTCCTCGAACGAGATCGTCGGGAACTGGCGCACGAGCGACGACGCGAGCGAACGCATCTCCGCGAACGCCTCGATGCCCGCGAACCCGCCACCGACGACGACGAAGGTCAGCAGACGACGCTTCTCCGGCCCGTCCGGCAGGTTCGATGCCTTCTCGAAGTTCGAGATGATGCGGTCGCGCACGGCAACCGCCTCTTCGATGTTCTTCATGCCGATGGCCTGATCGGCAACGCCCGGAATGGGGAACGTGCGCGACACGGCACCGGCGGTCATCACGACCACGTCGTAGTTCTCCTGCCACGGCTCGCCGACGGCCGGCGTGATCGTGGCCGTCTTCGTGGCGTGGTCGACGTGGGTGACGCGCGCGGTCACGACACGCGTGCGCTTGAGGTGACGGCGGTGCGACACAACCGCGTGACGCGGCTCAATGGAACCGGCCGCGACCTCCGGCAGGAACGGCTGGTAGGTCAGGTACGGCAGAGGGTCGACCATGGTGACCTCGGCCTCACCACGACGAAGCCACTTCTCCAGCTTCTTCGCGGTGTAGAAGCCGGCGTAGCCACCGCCGACGATCAGAATTTTGCGCACGGGTGTTGTCTCCTCAAGCAAAGGACGGACTTACCCTACCCCCTCTTGCGCGGCGTCCCGAATCGGCGGAAGGCGACCACACCGACCGCCGCGATGATCGCGGCGAACGTGCCGAAGACGAGCAAGGGAACGCCCGCCACACGCAGCTGATTGACGGTCGGCAGAAGACTTCCGAGCGGGCTGCTGCGCACGGGTGTGATCGGCTCCGGCTGCGACCACGGCGTGCCGCTCGGCAGCGGTGCGGGGGTCGAATCGGCGCGCCGGTAGAGCGTGATCCACTCGCTCAGTTCCCCCATCGGGTTCGCCGTGACCGTCGGAACCGACGCGCCGACGGCGGCGGCGGCATCCACGAGTCCGAACCCGTAGATGGGGTCCGGTCCGGGGGCGCCTGCATCGCGCGCGGTGGCGACGATGCGGTTGATGACATTGGCGACGTCGAGCTCCGGATGCGCCGCCATCACGAGCGCCGCGATGCCCGACACGATGGGGGCCGCGCCGCTCGTGCCGTTCCAGCGCACGTGCCCGCCGCCGGGCACCACTCCGACGAGGTTCTCGCTCGGGGCGGCGACGGCGATCGTGATGCCCTGCGACGACGCGTCGAAGCTCGCCTCGCCGGCGGCATCGACCCCGGCGACGGTGAGCACGCCGGGCATCGTCGCGGGGGCACCGACCTGGGTCGTGCCGCTGCCGCGGTTGCCGGCCGCGGCGACGACGAGCACGTCGTTCTCGGCGGCGTACAGGAAGGCGTCGTCCCAGCTCTCCGGCCAGTCGATCGTGTTGCGGGTCAGCGACATGTTGATGATGTCGGCGCCGTTGTCGACCGCCCACCGCACCGCCTCGGCGATCTGCGTGTCGGAACTGCGCGCCCCCTCGCCGAACCCGATCGACGCGGACAGCAGCGACGCCGCCGGCGCCGAACCGATCACCCCGCTGTCGGCGCCCGTGCCGCGGCCGGCGGCGAGCGAGGCGACCATGGTGCCGTGGTCCGACCCGGTAGACCCGACCGGGGTCTGCCCGTTCGCCGCGCCGAGCCCCGAGAAATCGGCCCCACCGACCACGGCGCCGCGCAGCTCCGCGACGGTGCCGTCGATGCCCGTGTCGATGACGGCGATCGTCACGCCGGCGCCCTGGGTGGTGTTCCACGCGGCGCGGATGCCGTACTCGTCGAGCCAATACTCCCCGTCTCGCACCGCATCCGCCTGAGCGGGCGTGGCGACACCGACGAGCGCGACGATGGCGCACGCGGCGGCAAGGGCGATCACGCGTCGGGAGCGCATGCGCACACCTCCGGGCTCCAGGCGGTCTCGGCGAGGGCGAGATCCCCGATCGGGTTGACGCCGGGCCCCGCCGCGAGGGTGTGGGCGACGAGCGCGTGCAGGCACTTCACCCGGTCGGGCATGCCGCCCGCGGAGATGCCGTCGATCTCGGGCACGCTGCCGAACTGGCCGCGGTCGGCGAGGTAGGACTCGTGCGCGGCGCGGTAGGTCGCCGCGGTGTCGCCCACGAGCTGGGCCGCGAACGCGGGCATGCGGCCCTCCGCTTCGAGGGTGGAGACGGCGGCGGTCGCGGCCGGGTGGCTCAAGTAATAGAACGTCGGAAACGGCGTACCGTCGCCGAGCCGCGGTCGGGTCGAGACGACCGTGGGCCGCCCGCACGCGCAACGCGCGGCGATGCCGACGACGTCTCGCGCGGGACGACCGAGCTGACGGGACACCTCGGCGATGTCGGCGGTCGTGGGCGGATCGAACGGGGGCCTCACGGGGTCGTCTCCAGCTCGTCGGGGGTCGCCTGCGTGAGCCCGGCCGTGTACAGGGACGACAGCAGACCGGCGACCCAGTCGGTGCGCGTCTCTTGAAGCCGATCGCTGATGGGCAGGCCGCCGACCGACTGCGCGCCGCCCTCGACGGGCTCACCGACGACCAAGTAGCTCACATCCCCCGGAAAGACGTAGTACAGCCGCTCGCGCGCTTGCGACTCGATGTAGGCGGGGTCGTCCCAGCGGGCGACCTCCTCGGTCAGGTCGGCGACCGACTCGGACGCCTGCCCCACCGACTCCTGCAGTTCGGCGATCTGGGCGCGCTGTTCGATGAGGATGCGCAGGTTCGGCGCGAGCACCGCGACCGCGAACACGATCAGGCCGAGCATGAGCAGGGTGAACCCCGAGAACCGCAGGTTGCGCAACCACCCCTCGGGTGCCGTCTCTTCGCGCGGAAGCGCGACGGGAACCCGGTTGGTCTCGTCGCGGGTCGGGCGGGGGCGTCGCACCATGAGGTCCAGGGTAATCGTCAAGTCTGGCGGGATGCCGGATGCCGCACGCCGCGCGCCCGGTGCGGACGCGGGCCGCCGGAGCGGCCCGCGCCACTGCTAGCCGAGGCGCGGGAAGGCGCTGCGGCCGGCGTAGACGGCGGCGTCGCCGAGCTCCTCTTCGATGCGCAGGAGCTGGTTGTACTTGGCGACGCGGTCGGATCGGGCCGGAGCGCCCGTCTTGATCTGACCGGCATCCGTGGCGACAGCGAGATCGGCGATCGTCGTGTCCTCCGTCTCGCCGGACCGGTGCGAGATGATCGCGGTGTAGCCGGCGCGCTGGGCGAGCGAGACCGCATCCAGCGTCTCGGTGAGCGTGCCGATCTGGTTGACCTTCACGAGGATCGAGTTCGCGACCCGCAGGTCGAGACCCTTCTGCAGGCGCTCCGGGTTGGTGACGAACAGGTCGTCGCCGACGAGCTGAACCTTGTCGCCGAGGCGCGCGGTGAGCTCCACGTAGGCGTCCCAGTCGTCTTCCGCGAGCGGGTCCTCGATGGTGGCCAGCGGGTAGTCGGCGACGAGTCCGGCCCAGAAGTCGGTGAGCTGCGCCGCGGTGAGCGACTGACCCTCGAAGCGGTAGACGCCGTCTTCGAAGAACTCGGTCGCGGCGACGTCGAGGCCGAGCGCGAAGTCGGTGCCGGGCGTGAAGCCCGCCGCCTGGATCGCCTCGACGATGAAGTCGAGGGCGGCGCGAGCGCCGGGCAGGTCGGGGGCGAAACCGCCTTCGTCGCCGAGACCGGTGGACTGGCCGTTCTTCTTGAGGGTCGCCTTGAGCGCGTGGTACACCTCGGCACCCCAGCGCAGCGCATCCGCGAAGGTTTCGGCGCCGACGGGCAGCACCATGAACTCCTGGATGTCGAGGGCCGTGTCGGCGTGGGCGCCGCCGTTGATGATGTTCATGAGCGGCACGGGCAGCACATGCGCGTTCGGGCCGCCCAGGTAACGGAACAGGGGCAGGTCGGCGGAGTCCGCGGCAGCCTTGGCGACGGCGAGCGAGACGCCGAGGATGGCGTTGGCGCCGAGACGCTTCTTGTTGTCGGTGCCGTCGGTCGCGATCAGTTCGGCGTCGATGAGGCGCTGGTCGGCGGCGTCGAAGCCTTCGATTGCGGGGCCGAGCACGTCGATGACCGACTCGACGGCCTTCTGCACGCCCTTGCCGAGGTAGCGGTCCTTGTCGCCGTCGCGCAGTTCGTACGCCTCGAACGCGCCCGTCGATGCGCCGGACGGAACGGCAGCGCGGGCGACGACGCCGTCCGCGAGAAGCACCTCGACCTCGACGGTCGGGTTGCCCCGGGAATCCAGAATCTCGCGAGCGCTGACAGCCTCGATGAGTGCCACGGACGTACTCCTTAGTAAGACGGTGTGGTGGTGGTTGCGGCTACGAGCCTAGCGGGCCGGATGAGGGCGCTTTCGGGTCGGCGCCGCCCAGCTCGCGGAAGGCCAGCGACTCGACTGTCGAGTCGGCGGTCACCGTGGCGACACGGGTGAACCCGCTCGCGAGCAGCTGATCGAACAGTGCGCTGACGTTGCGCGGCTTGCGTTCGACCCGCACGCGCTGGCCGGAGGCGACGAGCTCGGCCTGCAGTCGGGCGAGGTGCGCCGGGTCGACCCCGTCGTGGATGAGGGCGACGGCACCGGCGAGGTCATCCTCGGGCAGCACCGCGAGGTCGACGATCCGCTCGAAGCCGAGCGAGAAGCCGGCCGCGGGGGTTTCGGCGCCCAGGAAGCGCCCGATCATGCCGTCGTAGCGGCCGCCGCCGCCGAGGGAGTAGCCGACCTCCGGGTGGGCGACCTCGAAGATGGTGCCGGTGTAGTAGCCCATGCCGCGCACGAGCCACGGGTCGAACTCGACGACGCCCGCGCCCGCGACGGCGGCAACCGCTTCGCCGATGGCGACGACACTGGCGATCGCGTCGGGGTCGGTGCCGGGTGGCAGCACCGCCTCGATGGACGCGGTCGAGATCGGCACGCTCACCGTGGCCGACTCGATGCCGTCGCGGTCGGTGAGCTGCATCCGCAGCAGGTCGTCGATGCGTGGGGCGACCTCACCGAAGCCTTTCTCGCCGAGTTCGGTGACGACTCCGATCCGGCCGAGCTTGTCGAGCTTGTCGAGAATGATGAGCGCGTCGGGGATCGCATCCGCCTCGACTCCGAGGGCCGCGAGGGCGCTCGTGAGGATGCGCCGGTCGTTGATGCGGATCGTGAAGCGGGTGAGGCCGAGCGCCCGCAGGGTCGCCACGCTCGCGCACAGCAGTTCGATCTCGGCGGCGGCGCCCGCTTCGCCGATGATGTCGATATCGCACTGCACGAACTGGCGGTAGCGCCCCTTCTGCGGGCGCTCGGCCCGCCAGACGGGCGCGATCTGGATGGCGCGGAACACCGCAGGCAGGTCGGCGTGGTGGGTCGCGTAGAAGCGCGCGAGGGGCACGGTCAGGTCGAACCGGAGTCCCAGATCGGCGAGGTCCAGCGCCTCATCGGCGGATCGCAGGTCGTCGATCGTGAGGCCGCGCTTCATGATGGCGAAGGCGAGCTTCTCGTTGTCACCGCCGAGCCCCGCGTGCAGGCGCTCCGAGTCCTCCATGACGGGCGTTTCGATCTCGTCGAAGCCGTGCGCCCGGTAGCTGCGGCGGATCTCGGCGAGCACGCGCTCGCGCCACGCCTTCTCGGCGGGAAGGAAGTCGCGCATCCCGCGCGGGGGGTTCACCGGGGAGGCCATAGGTCGATTCTCCCAAACCGGGCGCCCGTCGCCGCACGCGGCGCGTGCGGCAGCGTCACGACGGGTCAGCGGATCGGCAGCAGGGCGGTGATCGCGGTCGCGTGCTGCGCGAGCGCGCGCTCGAATGCGCGGGTCGCTGCCGCCGCGTCATCGTTGAGCACGAGGTCGTACTGGATGCCGTGGAACACGTTGACGATGAGGCGCGATTCCGCTTCGGCGTCCTCCTCGCTCAGACCGAAGGAGACGAGCGCCTGGCGCCCAATGCTCTGCCAGTAGGCGAACAAGTTGCGAACCAAGGCGCCGCCGCCCACCCCGGCCGCCTCGAGCAATCCGGCCTCGAACTCAAGCCGCTGCAACTGGCGGTTGCGAGGTTCGACCGCCCACTGCCACGACAGTTCGAGCCCTTCGAGGTACGTCGCGACCGTCGCTTCCGTCGACGTGAGCCGATTCTCGATCGTGCGGGCGCGCGCCGAGATCGCCCCCACGATGTCGCGCATGAGTTCCTCGCGGGTGCCGAAGTAGTACACGAGCGAATAGGTGCTCACTCCGATGCCGCGGGCGAGCGTGCGGAACGTCATCTCGCTGAGCGGCTTGTCGAGCAGGTAGTCGAGGATCTGCTCGAGGAGAGCGGGCTTGCGCTCGAGATCGGCGGTACGGGCCATGAGGATTATCATAACGATCGTTTGCAGAAAACGCTTGCAGCCGATACAGTGTTCACGGCGCCCCGTCGACGATGTCCGGCGTGCGCCGGAGTTCTGTAAAGCTGAGGACCCTGGGGGGTCAGAACTCCTTCACACGTGACCGGCGGTTCGGGTAAACCCGCCGGTCTCGGGGGCGAGCTTCGCACGCGTGCGATCGTCCTGGTGCCCTCTCCATTCGGGTTGGAGGGGGCACCAAACACCCGCCCCCGCACACCCGCCCCGCGGGCGCGGGCTCGGGCGTCAGCGCGTCAGTTCGTCTCCGCCTCGCGGATGCGCCCCTGCAGGTCGCGGAGCGCCGAACGCAGGGCGCGCTCCGCATCCAGTCCCCGTTCGCGCGCCCCCACGACGAGCGCGAGCAGCGTCTGACCCAGTTCGGTTTCGTCCGCCGGAACCGCGGCCGCCTCGACGACGACCCCCACCTTCTCGGCGCGGCCGACGAGCTTGTCGGCGAGCGCGAGCGCGGGCATCGCCTGCGGAATGCCGTCGAGCACGCTCGTGCGGGCAGGCTTCTCGGTCTGCTTGATGACGTCCCAGTTGGCGCTCACCGCATCCGCCGTGTCGGCGACCACGTCGCCGAAGACATGCGGGTGCCGGCCGATCATCTTCGCCGACATGTGCGCGGCCACATCCTCGAGCGTGAACTGCCCCGCTTCCGCCGCGATGTCGGCGTGGAAGATCACCTGGTAGAGCACGTCGCCGAGTTCTTCGATGAGTTCGTCTCGATCGCCGGCTTCGATCGCGTCGACGAGTTCGTACGTCTCCTCGACGAGATACTGCACAAGCGACTCGTGGGTCTGCTCCCGGTCCCACGCGCAGCCGCCGGGCGCCCGCAGCCGCTCCAGCAACGCGATGAGCTCTTCGAGCTGGGGGTGCCGAGTCTGCATGCGCCCAGTCTTCCACCGCCGACGCCCGCCCGCCCGGTGCCCCACAATGGACGGGTGACTCGGCGACTGCTCATCGTGCTGCTCATCGTCGGCGCGCTCGCCCTCGGCGGGTGGGCGCTCGCCGTCGGCTGGCAGCCCGTGCCGGCCGAGCGGGATGCGACCGGGCCGACCGGCATCCCCGGCGGGGCCACCGCGGCGACCGTCGAGTACGTGCACGACGGCGACACGATCTTTTTCGACGACGGCCGCAAGGTTCGGCTGCTCGGCATCAACACACCCGAGATCGGCGAGAACGCCGAGTGCTGGGGCGGCGAGGCGACGAGCGCAGCGCGTGCGCTGCTGCCCGAGGGCGCCCAGGTGTGGGTGCTTGCCGATGTGGAACCGCTCGACCAGTACGGTCGATCCCTGCTGTGGGTGTTCCTGCCGGACGGTACCAACGTCAACCTCGAGCTCGTGACCGCCGGCGACGCGGAGGTGGAGCAGTACGCGCCGAACTGGCTCTACCGCGACGAATTGCGCGCCGCGCAGGTTGCCGCCGAACGCGACGGGCTCGGCATGTGGGGCGCCTGCTGAGACCCTCCGTCGAGCGGGCTTCGGCGAGCGTTAGGCGGTCGGCTCGGCGACGGCATCCGTTTCGCGCGGCGCGACGGGCGTGCGCGGCATCGCGAACGCCGCCAACCACGTGCCCGCCATGACGACGGCTATCGCCACGAACACTGCGGCCGAACCCGAGACGATCGCGTCGGGCGACGGCACCTGCGCCTCACCGAACCACACGTTGGCGATCGCCCCGAAGACCGCGACGGCAACGGCCGAACCGATCGATCGGGCGAACAGGTTCGTTCCCGTGACGACACCGCGCTCCCCCCACTCGACGCTCGCCTGCGCCGCGATGAGGGTCGTCGATGCGATGAGCCCCATGCCGAGCCCCACGATGAAACACGCCACAGCCACGAGCGCCACCGACGGCGTGCGGGCGAACAGGGCGAGGAGCACCGTGCCGAGCAACGCCAAACCTCCGCCGATGAGCGCGGTCGAACGGAACCCGATCCGCAGGTAGAACCGCCCCGAGAACCCTGCCGCGAGCGGCCAGCCGAGCGTCAACGCCGCCAGAGCGAAGCCCGCGAGCAGCGGCACGACGTCGATCGACCCCTCCAGGTAGGTGGGCACGAACGACGTGAGACCGATGAGGAGGGCACCGACCCCGAACGAGACGAGCGTCGTCGTCAGCAGCAGTCGGCGACGGAACACCCACAACGGCAGGATCGGTTCCGGGGCTCGACGCTCCACGAGCACGAACGCGACCAGCAGAGCACCGCCGAGGCCGAACGCGCCGAGCGACTGCCACGAATTCCACGCCCACGCCTGACCGCCCTCGAGCACGGCGAGGATGAGCAACGTCATCGCGACGGCGAGAAGTGCCGCTCCGAGGTAGTCGATGCGGTGTTCACGACGTTCGACCTTCTCGTGCAGGTGGCGCACAAGCATCCAGCCGGCCAGCAGGCACAGCGGGATGTTGACGAAGAACACCCAGCGCCACGCATCCAACTGCGCGAACAGCCCGCCGAGAGACGGCCCGACGACCGAGGAGACCGCCCACACACTCGCGAGGTAGCCCTGCACCTTCGCCCGCTCGGCGACCGAATAGATGTCCCCGACGATCGTGATCGACATCGGCTGCACCGCGCCCGCGCCGAGGCCCTGCACCGCGCGGAACGCGATGAGCGCAGGCATGCTCCACGCGAACCCGCACAGGATCGAGCCGAACAGAAACAGGCCGATGCCGATGAGGATGATCGGTTTGCGGCCGAACAGGTCCGACAGCTTCGCGTAGATCGGCAGCGACACCGCCTGGGTGAGCAGGTAGATGGAGAACAGCCACGGGAATTGCGAGAACCCGCCCAAGTCGTCGACGATCGTCGGCACCGCGGTCGCGAGGATCGTCGCGTCGATCGCGACGAGGCCCGTCGTGACCATGATGGCGACGAGCACCGACCCGCGCTCGGAACGGAAGCCCACGTCGCCAGTCACTCTGGGCACAATACGCTTCGGGCTCTCGGTATTCCGAACCGTGCCGAATCGGCGCCAGGGTCCCGGATGCCGGGCACGGCCCCGCGGAACTCCGCCGCCGCGCTCATGCGCCCCGGTGCTCGTGCGACGATCCCGTGTGCTCATGCGACGATGAAGGAATGCTCGACCCCTCCTGGCCCGCCACCCCCTTCGTGCTGTGGGCGGCACTGGCGGGACTCGTCGCGCTTCTGACCGTGCGCGCGATCCGCCGCGACCGCACCGAGTACCGACGGTTCAAGCGGCTGCGCCTGACGGCGAAGCGCCAGGCGATGATGCTGCGCTGGCTGCGCGATTCGGTGCTCACGCTCGGGGGGTCCGCGGTGCTGCTGCTGGTGCTCTCGTGGCAGTTCATCCAGCCGCTGCTCACCGAGGTGCAGTCCTGGCTGGGGATGCCGGCCTGGCTCGGGTGGACGATCGTCGTGGTCGCCGTCGCGGGGGTCGCCGTGCTCACGGCGGTGGGCATCGCCGCCCTGCGGCGCAGCGACGACGAAGTGATGATGGTCGGTGACATCCGCGCGATGCTGCCGCGCAACCATCAGGAGATCCGTATCGGCTGGTGGCTGTCGATCAACGCCGGGATCTCGGAGGAACTCGTCTTCCGGCTCGCGGTGCCTGCGGCACTGTACGGTGCATCCGGCAACGCGATCGTCGCCGTCGTGGGGTCGCTGCTGCTGTTCGGCGCGCTGCACCTCTATCAGGGCGTCACGGGCATCACCGCCTCCACGGTGCTCGGGGCGGTGTTCTTCTTCACCTACGTGGCGACAGGCACCATCCTCGTGCCGATCGTGCTCCACGTACTCGTCGACCTGCGCTCGTTCGTGCTGCTGCCCACGGTGGCGTACGGCGCCCACCGCATCGACGGCCGCGAGCACCCCCGCATCAGCCTGACGCGGGTGCGCGTCGACGCGCCCGCTCCCTCGCCGACCGAATAGGGCGCCCGGCGGGCTGATCTCGAGACGGCACTGCGCGCCTACTCGACCAACGACAGCGCCGCGGCGCAGCTAGAGCTGCGACTCGAACATCGTGAAGAATTCGCCGCGGCGCTCGATCAGTTCGGCCGCGGTGCCCTGCTCGACGACCCGCCCGTTCTGCAGCATGTAGATCGTGTCGGCGCGTTCGATCGTCGTCAGTCGGTGGCTGATGATGATGAGCGTCTGCGACGTGTCCGCGAACAGATGGTTGAAGATGCGCGACTCCGCGAGTGCGTCGATCGCCGAGGTGGGCTCGTCGAGAATCACGATGGGCGCGCGTCGGTAGAAGTTGCGCGCCAGCGCGAGCCGCTGCCACTGACCGCCCGACAGGTCGACGCCGTTCGTGCCGTCCTTGTGGGCCATCCACGGGGAGACGTAGCTCTCCTCCCCCTTCGGCAGTCTGCCGATGAACTCGGCGGCCTCCGCTTTCGCCAGGGCCGCGTCAAACGCATCCCGGTCGAACGGCTTGGCGACTTTGCCGTAGTAGACGTTGTCTTTTGCGGTCGCGAAGCTGTAGCTCAGATAGTCCTGCTGCAGCACCGCGAGCTGTTTGTGCCACGAGTCCAGGGAGAACTCCCCGAGCGGCACCCCGTCGAGAGTGATCGATCCGGCGGTCGGCGCGTACAGACCGCTGATGAGTTTGATGAGCGTCGACTTGCCCGCGCCGTTCTCCCCCACGATCGCGACCCGCTCGCCGCGCTGGATGCGCAGCGTCACATCCGTGAGCACATCCCGTTCCGACGACGGGTAGTGGAACGACACGTGGTCGACCCGGATCTCGGCCGGAGGGCCTTCGAGTTCGCGGTCGCCGCCTTGGCGCACATCGAGAGTCATGAACTCCTGATAGTCGAACAGGTTCGCCAGCTGTTCGTCGAGTGAACTCACCTGAGTCACGAAACTGTTCATCGCCGTGAGGGCCCGCTGCACGATCTGCTGCACATAGAGGAACTGGCCGATCGGCTGCTGCTGGGCGATGATCTGCAGCGTCACCCACAGCAGCGAGCCGATCTGGGCGGCCAGCTCCAGGGCGTCGGCGGCGAGCCGGCGCAGAATGTACTTGCGTTCGAAGATGATGCGCTCGCGTTCGTCCGCGTCCCGCAACTCCTGCCGCAGGTTCAGCAGGTAGCGCACCATGCCGTAGAGCCGCAGTTCGGCGATGTGCTCCGGCTGGAACAGCTGCCGCTCGATGGTGCCTTTCGCACGACGCACATCCACCGTCGAGTTCCAGTGCCGCACTTGTGCGCGCGACAGGGAGAACTGCAGGTAGACGCCCGGGATGATCGCCAGCACGAGGATGAGCGCCAGCCACCATCCGACGAGCAGCAACGCGATGACGCTCGCGACGAGCGTGATCACCTGCGACACCATGAGCGAGAGGGTCGTGAACGCCTGCGCGTAGAACAGCGAGAACCGCTGGGCGCGGTCGTACATGTCGATGGTGTCTTTGTCGTCGTAGCGCCAGAACTCGAGCGACAGGAATCGCTCGTACATGATGTCGCTCACCTTCGCCTCGAGGGCGTAGCGCATGAGCCGCTGCACGTACTGTTCGAGGCTGCGCCACCCGACGGTGAGCAGACCGAGCACCCCGGTGATGATGACGTAGGTGATGGCGCGCTGCCCCGCCGTCGGGTCACCGGCGAACGCGTCGCCGAGCGCCGTGGTGGTGAGGGCTGCGAAGTAGGTGGTGACGATCGGCAGGATCGCAGTGATGAGCGCACCGGCCGACTGGATGATGATCGTGCCGGGCGTCGTCTCCCACGTGATCTTGGCGATGTCTTTCGCGGCGATCAGGTACTGCTTAGCGCCGAAGTTCGACGACTGGATGCGGCGGTTGCGATTGCGCGGGGGCATGGATCAAGGATGCACCCGCGCGCGGACGCGACTCTTCCGCCGGTCGAGTAGCGGGCGCAGCCCGCACCTCCCGTCGGTCGAGTAGCGGGCGCAGCCCGCACCTCCCGTCGGTCGAGTAGCGGGCGCAGCCCGCGTATCGAGACCACGCCCGCCCCGACCGGATACCCCGCGGAGGTTTGCGTGCGGCGCGGCGGGTGTGGCATCCGCGAGGCGCGCAAACCTCAGCGGCGGCGGACCAAACCTCAGCGCCGCGACCTGCGCTGAGCGTGCGACAGGTGAGACCTACCGGCAGGGCGGGGTTAGGCGTTGTCGCCGCCGGTTGCCTGCGAGACGGCGGCGGCGCCCGAGTCACCCCACGACCAGTCGGCGACCTCCGGGATGTCTTCGCCGTGCTCGCGCGTGTAGGCGCGGGCACGCACCCGCGCATCCTGCATGTCCTGCCGCAGCATGCCCGCGCGCTCGCCCAGGCTCGGCACGCGATCGATCACGTCGATCACCAGCCGGTATCGGTCCAGGTCGTTGAGCATCACCATGTCGAACGGCGTCGTCGTCGTGCCCTCCTCCTTGTAGCCGCGCACGTGCAGGTTGTCGTGCCCGGTGCGCTTGTAGGTGAGGCGGTGGATGAGCCACGGGTAGCCGTGGTAGGCGAAGATCACCGGCTTGTCGGTCGTGAACACGGCGTCGTACGACGCATCGCTCAAGCCGTGCGGATGCTCGTGCTCCCCCTGCAGTCGCATCAGGTCGACGACGTTCACAACGCGCACCTTCAGGTCCGGCACGCGCTCGCGCAGAATCGCGGCCGCCGCGAGCACCTCGATCGTCGGCACGTCGCCGGCCGCGGCGAGCACCACATCCGGCTCCTGCCCGGCGACCTCCGTGCCGGCCCACTCGAAGATGCCGAGACCGCGCGTGCAATGCTCCACCGCCTCGTCCATGGTCAGCCAGTTCGGCGCCGGCTGCTTGCCCGCGACGACGACGTTGACGTAGTCGAGCGAGCGCAGGCAGTGGTCGTAGGTCGACAGCAGGGTGTTCGCGTCGAACGGCAGGTAGACCCGCACCACATCGGCCTTCTTGTTGACGACGTGGTCGATGAAGCCGGGGTCCTGGTGGGAGAAGCCGTTGTGGTCCTGCCGCCACACGTGGGAACTCAGCAGGTAGTTGAGCGAGGCGACCGGCTGCCGCCACGGGATGCGCTTCGACGCGGTCAACCACTTGGCGTGCTGGTTGAACATCGAGTCGACGATGTGGATGAACGCCTCGTACGAGTTGAGCAGTCCGTGCCGGCCGCTCAGCAGGTAGCCCTCCAGCCAGCCCTGACACTGGTGCTCGCTGAGCATTTCGACGACCCTGCCGCTGGGCGCGAGGTGGTTGTCGGAATCGATCGGCCAGTGCTGTGCGTTCCATTGCTTGTCGGTCGCCTCGAACACGGCCTGCAACCGGTTGGATGCGGTCTCGTCGGGCCCGAAGATGCGGAACGTGTGCGGGTTGGCGCGGATCACGTCGCGCAACCACTCGCCGAGCACCGTCGTCGCACTCGACACCGACCCGCCGGGGCTCGGCACGTCGACGGCGTAGTCGCGGAAGTCGGGCAGCACGAGGTCGCGTCGCAGAGTGCCGCCGTTGGCGACCGGGTTGGCGCTCATGCGGCGCGTGCCGACGGGCGCGAGCGACGTGACCTCGGCGACGACGGCGCCGGAGTCGTCGAACAGCTCCTCGGGCCGGTAACTGCGCATCCAGTCCTCGAGCAGCCGCGTGTGTGCCTCGGTGTCGCGCGCATTCGCCAGCGGAACCTGATGCGACCGCCAGTTGTTCTCGGCCGGATGCCCGTCGATGATCGCCGGGCACGTCCACCCCTTGGGGGTGCGCAGGATGATCATCGGCCACGCGGGGCGCTCGGTGAGAGTGCCCGCCGCGGCGGCCGCCTTGATGTCGGCGATCTGCTCGAGCACCACCTCGAGGGTTTCGGCGAACCGCCGGTGCACGACCATGGGGTCTTCGCCGTCGAACCCGCCCGAGACGAGGTAGGGCGTGTGCCCGTAGCCGCGCATGAGGGCGAGCAACTCATCCTCGGGGATGCGGGCGAGCACGGTCGGGTTGGCGATCTTGTAGCCGTTCAAGTGCAGGATCGGCAGCACCACGCCATCCGTGAGCGGGTCGATGAACTTGTTGGAATGCCAACTCGTCGCCAGTGGCCCCGTCTCCGCCTCGCCGTCGCCGACGACGGCCGCGACGAGCAGGTTCGGATTGTCGAACGCCGCGCCGTACGCGTGCGACAGCGCATAGCCGAGCTCGCCGCCCTCATGGATGGAGCCGGGCGTCTCCGGCGCCGCGTGGCTCGGGATGCCGCCGGGGAACGAGAACTGGCGGAACAGGCGCCGCAGTCCTTCCTCACTGCGGTCGATGCCGCTGTACAGCTCGCTGTAGGTGCCGTCGAGGTAGGCGTTGGCCACCATTCCGGGCCCGCCGTGACCGGGGCCGGTGATGTAGATCGTGTCGAGGTCGCGTTCGCGGATCACCCGGTTCAGGTGCGCGTAGATGAGGTTCAGGCCCGGCGTCGTGCCCCAGTGGCCGAGCAGTCGCGGCTTGATGTGGTCCGCTGTGAGCGGTTCGCGCAGCAGCGGGTTGTCGAGCAGGTAGATCTGGCCGACCGACAGGTAGTTGGCGGTACGCCACCACCGGTCGATGGTCGTCAGGTCGTCGTCGGTGATCGACGTGTCGTCGCGGTGAACCCAGGGCGTGGTGGAGGTTGCCATGACCCCAGCCTGTCAGCGGATGCTGCGCGCGACTAGGACGTTGGACCCTCCTGAGGTACCGGGCTCTCCTGCGCCCCCGCGATGGCGACGAGGAACGAGCGCGTCCACTCGATGAGGTCGGGGTCGGCGAGGTCCTGCGGGAGCGGCGCGAGCACGGCACGCGGCTGGGCCAGGTAGCGCGCCCCCGGATACATGCGCACGAGTCGGATCTGCACCGAATCCTCGAGGGTGAGCGGCGCGACGCGCAGCTTGTCGCCCATGACGACCACCTCGGAGAGCCCCGCCCGCTGCGCCATGCGCCGCAGTCGCGAGACGGCGAGCAGGGCGTGCACCTCCGCCGGCGGCTCGCCGTAACGGTCGGTGAGCTCTTCGAGCACCCGGTCAATCGAATCGTCCGCTGCGGTCGGCGCGGACGCCGTCGAGAGCTTCTGGTACGCCTCGAGCCGCAAGCGCTCCGACTCGATGTACTCCTCGGGGATGCGCGCGTCGACCGGCAGTTCGAGCCGCAGCTCCGTCTGACCTTCGGCGACGTCGCCGCGGAAGGCGGAGACCGCTTCGCCGATCATCCGCAGGTACAAGTCGAAGCCGACACCCGCGATGTGCCCCGACTGCTCGCCGCCGAGCAGGTTGCCCGCACCGCGGATCTCGAGGTCTTTGAGGGCGATCTGCATGCCCGCGCCGAGCTCGTTGTTCGCGGCGATCGTCTCCAGACGCTCGTGGGCGGTCTCGCCGAGCGGCTTGTCGGGGTCGTAGAGGAAGTACGCGTAGGCACGCTCCCGGCCTCGACCCACGCGCCCGCGCAGCTGGTGCAGTTGCGACAGACCGTACTTGTCGGCGCGGTCGATGATGAGCGTGTTCGCGTTGGCGATGTCGAGGCCCGTCTCGATGATCGTCGTCGCGACGAGCACATCGAACTTGCGCTCCCAGAAGTCGACCATCACCTGCTCGAGCAGGCTTTCCGACATCTGGCCGTGCGCGACGGCGATGCGCGCCTCCGGCACCAGCTCCGCCAGCTGTGAGGCGACTCGCTGGATGGAGCTCACCCGGTTGTGCACGAAGAACACCTGCCCTTCGCGCAGCAGTTCGCGCCGGATCGCCGCAGCAACCTGCTTCTCCGAGTACGGGCCCACGAACGACAGGATCGGGTGCCGGTCCTCCGGCGGGGTCGCGAGCGTCGACATCTCACGGATGCCCGTCACCGCCATTTCGAGCGTGCGCGGGATGGGCGTCGCCGTCATCGCGAGGATGTCGACATTGGTCTTCAGCTTCTTGAGCGCATCCTTGTGCTCGACGCCGAAGCGCTGCTCCTCGTCGATGATGACGAGTCCCAGATCTTTGAAGGTGATGCCGGGCGACAGCAGGCGATGGGTGCCGATGACGACATCGACGGTGCCGTCGGCGAGACCCGCGATCGTCTCCTTCGCCTCCGAGTCGGTCTGGAACCGGGACAGGGCGCGCACGTGCACGGGGAAGCCGGCGAACCGCTCCGCGAAAGTCTCCATGTGCTGGCGCACGAGCAGCGTGGTGGGCACGATCATGGCGACTTGCTTGCCGTCCTGCACCGCCTTGAACGCGGCACGCACGGCGACCTCCGTCTTGCCGTACCCGACGTCACCGGACAGCAGGCGGTCCATGGGGATGGGCCGCTCCATGTCGGCCTTCACCTCGTCGATGGTCTGCAACTGGTCGGGAGTCTCCGCGAACGGGAACGCCTCCTCGAGCTCCCGCTGCCACGGGGTGTCAGGCCCGAACGCGTGGCCGGCGCTGGCCATGCGCGCGCTGTACAGCTTGACGAGTTCGACGGCGATGTCACGCACGGCCTTGCGGGCGCGACCTTTCGCGGCCGCCCAGTCGCTGCCGCCCATCTTGCTGAGCGTGGGTGCCTCCCCGCCGACGTAGCGGGTGAGCAGGTCGAGCTGGTCGGTGGGCACGTAGAGCTTGTCGCCGGGGTAGCCGCGCTTGTTGGGCGCGTACTCGAGCACGAGGAACTCGCGCTGCGTCTTGACCGCGTTGCGGCCGCCCGTGGACACCTCCCGTTGCACGAGCTCCAGGAACCGCCCGATGCCGTGCGTCTGGTGCACGACGTAGTCGCCCGCCTTCAGCTGCAGCGGGTCGACGACGTTGCGACGGCGGCTCGCGAGCTTCTTCACCTGCCGGGAGTCGTATCCGGCGGCGCGACCGAAGAACTCCGCCTCGGCGATCACGGCGATGCGCTCATCCGCGATCTCGAACCCGCGGTCGAGTCCCCCGACGGTGACGTAGGCGACGCCCGGCTCCGGATCGGGCGGCACCGTGTCGACCATGCGGGCGGACGCCTCGTGCTCGGCGAGCAGGTCGGCAGCGCGCTCGACGAGGCCGTGGCCTACTGCCGTGATGGCGACGCGCCAGCCGTCGCGCAGCAGCCCCGCGACATGCTCGACGGCGCCCTCCGCGTGGCCTGCGAAGCTCGGCACCGCGGAGCCGTCGATGCGCACGTAGTCGGCTTCGCCATCCTCCCCCTCGGCGGGGGCCGCGACGGACGGCTGGTCGGCGAGCTCCGCGGTGTCGGCGGGTGCGACGGGCACAGCGGCCCCCGAGTCGAAGGGCGAGAAGGTCCACCACGGGCGGGCACCCGCCGCGGTGCGCAGGCTCGCGAGGCTCACGAACTCGCCCGAGTGCAGGTCGATGGGAGCTTCGGCGCCCGCGGTCGCCGCGTTCCACGCGGCGGCGAGGAACTCCCGGTTGGTCTCGACCAAGTTCGCAGCGCGCGCCGACACCCGCTCCGGTTCGAGCACGGCGATCGCGGCCCGATCGGGCAGGTAGTCGGTGAGGGGCACGAGACGGTCGACGAGCGCCGGCGCGAGCGACTCCATGCCCTCCACCGGGATGCCCTCGCCGAGCTTCGCGAGCATGGTCGACAGGCTCGGGAACTCGTGCTGCATCTCGCGAGCCCGCTGACGCACCGGCTCGGTGAGCAGCACCTCGCGGCTCGGCGGCAGTTCGATGCCCGGCAGCTCGGTGGGCAGTGAGCGCTGGTCGGCGACCGAGAACGGCTTGATCTGTTCGAGCTCGTCGCCGAAGAACTCCAACCGAACGGGATGCTCGTCGGCGGGCGCGAACACGTCGAGGATGCCGCCGCGCACCGCGAACTCGCCGCGCCGCGTGACCATGTCGACGCGGCTGTAGGCGAGGGCGACGAGCCGTTCGGCGAGCGCGGCCAGGTCGTTGCCGCGACTGCCCGCGATCAGTCCGACCGGGACGATCTCGTCGAGGCCCGGAACGAGCGGTTGGAGGGCGGCCCGCACGGACGCGACGAGCACAAACGGCGTCGACGGATCCTGCCGCCACGCGCGCAGGGCGCGGAGGGCCTTGAGGCGGCGTCCGACGGTTTCCGCACTCGGGCTGAGACGCTCGTGCGGCAACGTCTCCCACGCGGGAAAGTCGACGACCTGCGCTGCGGGCGCGTAGCAGGCGAGCGCGCGGCGCAGAGCTTCGGCTTCGCGACTCGTCGCGGTGATGGTGAGGGTGGCACGCGGCTGTTCGGAGGCGCCGAGCAGCGCAGCGAGCACGGGCGCGCGGAGGCCGTCCGGCACCGAGAAGTCGGCGCTGCGGTCCGCGTACTCGAGGGCTCGGTCGACGGTGCGGGCGCGCGTCAGCGCAGAGACGATTCCCTCGAGAGTCACCGAGAAATTCTAGTCGTAGACCCCGCTGCGCCGTCGGGGACCCTCGCCCGCCTGGGGCCGCGAGCGCACATCCGGGTCCACCACCGCAGCCCGAGGCCCGCGCTCCGACGCCAGGCACGCGCACCGATCCTTCGGGTTCCGGTGCGACGTCGCGCGGCTGCGACGGACGGGTTCGGCGAGCCCGTCGGACGGGTGCGTCGGCGACACGACGGACGGATGCGTCGGCGACGTAACCATCGCCGGTCACGGACCCCCAAACCGCGTCGGGGACCCGTGCGCGCCGGGATCCACGGCGGCGCGGCGGGGTCTATGAGGGGATCAGCGAGGCGAGTGGTAGCGCTGCTGCGCGGCGGCGAGACCCTCGGAGGCGATCAGTTCGACGGCGTCGGCCGCATCCTCGAGCAGCACGGGGAGCGCCTCCCGCTCCGCCGCGGTGAAGTCGCGCAGCACGAAATCGGCGGCCGGTTGCCGACCGGGCGGACGCCCGATGCCCAGGCGCACGCGCGTGAAGTCGCCCGTACCCAGGCGCGCGATGATGTCGCGCAGACCGTTGTGGCCGCCGTGCCCGCCGCCGTGCTTGAGTCGCAGCTCATCGAACGGGATGTCGAGTTCGTCGTGCAGCACGATGAGGCGCTCGGGCGGAACCTTGTAGAACGTCAGGAGCGCCGCGACCGGACCGCCCGACAGGTTCATGAACGTCGACGGTTTGGCGAGCACGAAGCGCGCGTGCCCCGGCCGGCGCCCTTCGGCGACGGCCGCGTTGGCCTTGTGGCGGCCGAACGTCAACGACAGCCGGTCGGCCAGAACGTCGAGCGCCATCTGCCCGACGTTGTGACGATTCCCGGCGTAGCCGGGCCCGGGATTGCCGAGCCCGGCCACGATCCAGAGATCGTCCACGGGGGAGAACTACTCGGCGTCCGAGGCCTCGGCTTCGGCGGCAGCCTCGGCAGCAGCCTCCGACGCGGCCTCGGCGGCAGCCTCGTCGGCGGCCTCCTCCGCGTCGCCGGCAGCCGAACGGGTTCCGCTGATGCCGACGATGAGCAGCTCGGGGTCCGAAAGCAGCGTCGAACCCTTCGGCAGCGGGATGTCCTTGGCAAGGATGTGCGAACCCTCATGCAGGCCCTCGACCGAGACGACGACGTTCTCGGGGATGTGGGTGGCCTCGACCTCGATGGAGATCGTGGGCGCGTCGAGCACCGCCATCGCACCGGGGAAGGGCTCCCCTTCGACGTGCACGTGGACGTCGACGGTGACCTTCTCACCCTTGCGCACGACGATGAGGTCGATGTGCTCGATGATCTGGCGCACCGGGTCCTTCTGCACGTCCTTGACGAGCGCGAGCTGCTCCTTGCCTTCGATGTCGAGCTCGAGCACCTGGTTCGCCTTGCGCAGCAGCAGCGCGACCTCGTGGCCGGGCAGCGTGATGTGCTGGGGGTCGGTGCCGTGCCCGTAGACGACGGCGGGAATCTTGCCGGTCGCGCGGATCTTGCGGGCCGCGCCCTTGCCGAACTGCGTGCGCAGCTGGGCGGGCAGGTGGTTGCTGAGTTCTTCAGCCATGAGTGATCGGTCTCCTTGTGGGGCTGCGGGCCCCGGTCAGTCGTATCTCAACTCGAACGCATGCCAGCGTGAGGAAAAGCCTGGGGCTTGCCCACCGCGTCGATTACGGAACCGGGTGGTTCCCTCGCCGAAGTCGTGTTGGATTCGTGCCGCTAATCGCGCCGCGAAATCCAGTCGCCCAGCCTAGCAGCGATCTGCCGGGCGATGTGCTCCGGAGCGGGCTCGATGCCGACGGTGATGCCTTCCTCATCTCCCGGCTCCTCGAGGGTGGCCAGTTGCGAGTCGAGCAGGGCGGTCGGCATGAAGTGACCGGTGCGGGCGCCCATGCGCTCGGCGAGGAGTTCGCGCGAACCGTGCAAGTGCACGAACACCGTCTCGGGGGCGGCGTCGCGGATGAGGTCGCGGTAGCGCCGCCTGAGTGCGGAGCACGCCATGACGATCCCCGTCGAGCGTGCCCCGGCCAGTTCCCGCCCGACGAGGGCGAGCCACGGCGCGCGGTCGTCATCGTCGAGCGGTTGCCCCGCCGCCATCTTGGCGACATTGGCGGGCGGATGCAGGTCGTCCGCATCCGCGAAAGGAACACCGAGCCGTTCGGCCAGCAGCGCACCGACGGTCGACTTGCCGGACCCGCTGACCCCCATGACGACGACGAGCGGGGCGGCGGGCATGCCCCCACGCTAACGGTCCGGAACGATCCGGCGCGACGTACTAGCCTGGTCGCGGGCCCGTTCGCGTCCGTCGCGCCGCCCGCCCTCCACCGCACTCGCATCGTTCAGGAGACACTTCACGTGGCACAGGCAAACATCGGCGTCGTCGGCCTCGCGGTCATGGGCAGCAACCTCGCCCGCAACCTCGCGAGCCGCGAAGGCAACACGGTCGCCGTCTACAACCGCACGTGGGCGCGCACGGAGACGCTCATCGACGAACACCCGGAGGCGGGGTTCATCGCCGCGAAGACGATCGAGGAGTTCGCCGCGTCGCTCGTCAAGCCGCGCACGGCGCTCATCATGGTGCAGGCGGGCGCGGGCACGGATGCGGTGATCGACGAACTCGTCGCGGTCTTCGAGCCGGGCGACATCATCGTCGACGGCGGCAACGCGCTGTTCACCGACACGATCCGCCGCGAGAAGGCCGTGCGCGAGACGGGAATCAACTTTGTCGGCGCCGGCATTTCCGGCGGCGAGGAGGGCGCCCTCACGGGTCCGTCGATCATGCCCGGCGGTTCGGCGGAGGCGTGGGAGACGCTCGGGCCGATCCTCAGGTCGATCGCCGCTGTCGCGGAGGGCGAGCCGTGCGTCACCCATGTGGGCACCGACGGCGCCGGTCATTTCGTCAAGATGATCCACAACGGCATCGAGTACGCCGACATGCAGCTCATTGCGGAGGCCTACGATCTGATCCGCCAGGGCACGGGCAAGTCCCCCGCGGAGATCGCCGACATCTTCGCCGAGTGGAACCGCGGCGAACTCGAGTCCTACCTGATCGAGATCACCGCCGAGGTGCTCCGCCAGGTCGATGCGGAGACGGGCAAGCCGCTTGTCGACGTGATCCTCGACCAGGCCGGCGCGAAGGGCACGGGAGCGTGGACCGTGCAGACGGCCCTGGACCTGGGCGTTCCCGTTTCAGGAATCGCGGAGGCCGTGTTCGCGCGCGCCGAATCGTCCAAGCCCGCCCAGCGCGCCGCCGCCGCCGGGATGCCCGGCCCGGAGCGGACGCCGATCGAGGATGTCGACGCGTTCGTCGAAGACGTGCGCCGCGCCCTGTACGCGTCGAAGATCGTCGCCTATTCGCAGGGTTTCGACGCGATCGTCGCGGGTGCCGAACAGTACGGCTGGGACATCAAGAAGGGCGACATCGCCAAGATCTGGCGGGGCGGCTGCATCATCCGCGCCCGGTTCCTCAACCGCATCACGGAGGCGTACGCGGCCGACCCTGGCCTGGTCGCACTCCTGACGGCACCGTACTTCGCCGACGCGATCGCCACCTCGCAGGAGGCGTGGCGACGGGTCGTGGCGGGGGCGGCCCTCGCCGGCGTGCCCGCGCCGGCGTTCTCGTCGTCGCTGTCGTACTACGACGCGCTGCGTGCCCCGCGCCTGCCGGCCGCGCTCGTGCAGGGTCAGCGCGACTTCTTCGGTGCGCACACGTACAAGCGCATCGACAAGGAGGGCACCTTCCACACGCTGTGGTCGGGTGACCGCACCGAGATTGCGACCGAGGGCTCCAGCCACTAGGTCAGTTCACGCTCGCTCAGCGTAGGTCGCTGCGCTGAGGTGTGGTCCGATCGCGCGGAGGTTTGTGCGCCACGCGGATGCACTCGTCTGCGCGCCGCGCGCAAACCACCGCGCGGCCCAGGCCGGGCCGAGGCGCGCGGCACCCACGAGGTGCCGCGCCCCCCGTCATCCCGTCGCGACCGCGAACCGCAGGCGCGCGTCGAGGCGCTGCGCGGGCAGCTGGTACGCCGGGAGCACCCCCGGACCGCACGCCGCCGTCCCCACCCCGAACTGTGCGAGGTCGAGCACCACGTGGGTGCACCCGTCGAGCACCAACTCGTCCTGATGGGATGCCGCCGCGACCGCCTCGGTCGACCAGGGGCGCGCCGTCACCGCCACCGGTCCGCCGCTGATCTCCAGCCGCGTCGTGCCGTCGGTGAACGCGACCTCCGTGACGTCGCGGCGAGCGCCCGACTCCTGCGGGCGTACGTGCGGCACGGGAAGGTCGGCGACGGCCGCCGCAAACCACCCGATGCGTGTGGCTTGCCCCGTGTCGGGGTACGCCTGGCCGGGACCGCGCCCGAACCACCGCATCCCGGCGAACGCACCGTCGAGCGTGAACGAGAAGCCCGCGCGCGCCCACCACTGCGGCGAGACGGCGTGGTCGACGAGGGGCACGAGCGAGGCAGCCAGTTCGACGGCGTCGCCGAGCACGGTCCACCGGCACGACACTTCGACGAGTTCGTCGCGGCCGGCTCCCCCGACTCGCGTGACGACGAGCGTCTCGTCGCCGGACTCCTCGAATCGCACGAGACGCGATACAAGCCGGTCGAGGCCGAGGGCCGCCCAGCGTTCCACGAAGGCGGGGCGGGATGCTTCGTCCCATGCCGCCCCGAAATCGTTGTCGATCGGGGCTCGCCACAGTTCGAGGCGCCACGCGCCCACCTCGACGTCGCCGAGCCCGACGAGCGCACCCGTGACCGGATCGAACCGCGGGCGTAGCGCGGTTCCGCTCGCGGGCCGGGCGACGGCGAGGCTGTGCTGGCCGAACGCGACTTCGTGGCCGGCGGGAGCCCACGCGGTCGGGTGGGCAAGCCGCGCGCTCACGGTGAGCACCGATCCGGGCACGGCGGGTGCGGGAAGTTCGACGCGCACGTGTGCGCGCGGCGGCACGGGAGGCACCGGCAGGTCGCCGCGGGCGACCACGCCGTCGGCGCGTTCGAGCACCCAGTCGAACGCCAGATGGGCGGTGTCGACCATGTCGTACCGGCTCGTGATGAGCGCGCTGGTGCCGTCGACCGTGATCAGGACGGGAGCGAACACCGCGGCGAGATCCCCGAGCTGGGGACGCGGTTCGCGGTCGGCGGAGACGAGCCCGTCGATCACGAAGTTGCCGTCGTGCACGCGCTCGCCGAAGTCGCCGCCGTAGCGCATGCGGCCCTCGGCGTCCCGGATGCCGTGCTCGAGCCACTCCCAGATGAAGCCGCCCGCCAGGCGCTCGTGCGCTTCGTAGAGGTCCTGGTACTCGGTGAGGCCCCCCGGTCCGTTGCCCATCGCGTGGGCGTACTCGCACTGCACGAACGCCATCGCACGGCGTCGGGCGTCCGCGGCCGGATCGGGGAGCGGCGGCTCCTCGCGCCGGGCGATCGCTTCAACCTCCGCGTGCGACGCGTACATGCGCGACCACACGTCGACGTAGGCGCACTCCTGGTCGCCTTCGTAGTGGATGGGCCGGCTCGGGTCGCGTTCGCGCATCCATTCGGCCATCGCCGCCAGGTTCGACCCGGTGCCCGCTTCGTTGCCGAGTGACCACATCACGATCGACGGGTGGTTCTTGTCGCGTTCGACCATGCGGGCGGCACGATCGAGGTACGCCTCTCGCCACAGCGGCTCGTCGGAGGGGTTGCGCCGCCAGCCGACATCCCCGAAACCGTGCGTCTCGATGTCGCACTCGTCGATCACGTAGAAGCCGAGCCGGTCGGCGGCATCCAGCAGTGCCGGGTGGGGCGGGTAGTGGGAGGTGCGGATCGCGTTGACGTTGTGGCGCTTCATGAGCGCGAGCTCGTGGTCGAGGGTCTCGCGCGGCACGGCCCGGCCGAGGTCGGGGTGGTGCTCGTGGCGGTTGACTCCGCGCAGCGTGACGGCGACGCCGTTGACCCGGAACACGCCGCCCTCAACGCTCACGCGACGGAAGCCGATCGGCAGCACGACCCGTTCGGCTGGGGTCGACACGATGAGGTCGTAGAGACGCGGCGACTCGGCCGACCAGGGCTCTGCGGGCACCTCGATGCGCTCCCCGGCGTTCGCCGTGACGCCGAGCTCCGGCAGTTCGACCGTCGCAGCCACGGCGCAGTCGACGATGAGCGAACCCACTCCGTCGGCCCAGTCGACGCGCGCGAACACGTCGTCGATGCCGCCCGCGGGGCGCATCCGAAGGGTCACCTCGCGGATGATGCCGGGTGCCCACCATTCGTCCTGGTCTTCGACGTAGCTCGCCGCGGAGAACTGGGCGACGCGCACGACGAGTTCGTTGGTGCCGGGGCGCACGACGGAGGTCACGTCGAAGCTCGTCGGCAGGCGGCTGCCGCGCGTCGTGCCCAACTCGACGCCGTTGAGCCACACCGTCGCGGCACCCTCGATGCCTTCGAAGCGCAGCACGGCGCGCGCGTCGCCGAGCACCGCCTGGTCGAACACGGTCGCCTCGAACGTGGTCGCATAGTCGCCCACGGGCGTCTCGTCGGGCGGATGCGGCGGGTCGAGCGGGAACAGGTAGCGCACGTTCGTGTACGCGGGGGCGCCGTGCGGCCCGCCCGCGATCGCGTCGAGACTCGGCATCACCCACGAGGCGGGAACGGTCATGCGCCCCCAACCGCTCGGGTCGGCGTGCGGCAGGTCGTCGGGGGCGGCGGCGAGCGTCGGCGACCAGCGGAACGACCACGTGCCGCTGAGGTCGAGCACGGGCGCATCCGAGGTGAGGGAGGCGACCGGCGGCAGGGCGCCCCGGCCGGGCCGGGCATCCGCGAGCTCAGCCCGCCAGGTGTCGTTCGCGGCGCTCATCGGCTGTTCCCTGCGACGCCGCGGAAGCGCAACGTGACGATCTCGAACGGGCGAAGCGTCAGCTCGACGGGGCCGGCGGGCAGCGCCTCGAGGTCGCGCTCGAGCAGGTCGGTGCGGGCGACGGCTGCGAATGCGGCATCGAGCGTGATCGTCGCGGTCTCTCGCGTGCCGAGCGACTCGTACAGCCGCACGACCACGTCGCCCGAACGGTCCTCGGCGAGCTTGACGGTCTCGATGACCACACCGGGGGCGCTGCTCGTCACGAGTGGAGCGACGGGCGCCCCCGTGACGACGCGGCGCCCGAGGCTGCGGTCGTAGCCGAGCGCGACAGCATCCGCTAGCCCCGCGTCGGGGCGGATGCTGAACCGCACGACATGTTCGCCCTGATCCGTCTGCGGGTCGGGAAAGAGCGATGCGCGCAGGATCGAGAAGCGGGCGGTCGTCGTCGTGCCGCCGTCGTCGCGCGTGACCCGGTCGACGTCGTAGCCGTACGTGGAGTCGTTGGCGATCGCCACCCCGAAGCCGGGTTCGCCGAGATGCAGCCAGCGGTGCTGGCAGGTCTCGAAGCGTGCCGCCTCCCACGAGGTGTTCGTGTGGGTGGCCCGGAACACATGCCCGAACTGGGTCTCCGCGGCCGAGCGGTCGGCGCGCAGGTCGAGCGGCACCTGGAGCTTGAGGATCTTCTCGCGGTCGTGCCAGTCGACGGTCAGCTCGACGTCGACCGCGACGGCGCCGGGCGTGAGACCCACCCGCAGCTCGATCGTCGACGGTCCCGTCGAACGACGCGAGACGACCGCCGCCGACCCGTCCTCGCCGGTGACGAGCTCGACGGAGTCGGCGCTGGTCAGCTCGCGCACAGCGCGCTTGTAGTGGGCGTCGAGGTCCCACGCATCCCACTTGTTGGGCAGGTCGCGGTGCAGTCGCAGCGTCGCGGCCCGTGCCCCGGGCGGCACGACCTCGCGGCCGGACGGACCCGTGAGCGACACGATCGACCCGTCGCCGTCGACGACGACGGTCACGTGTTCGGTGGACAGCGTCCAGCGGCCGCCCTCCGAGCGCACCTCAACGGGCGGCGCGCTCTCGGCGGTCCCGATCGCGAGGGCAGCCACGCCGCCGCGCCCGAGCGGCGACGAGTTGACGAGCAGCGGTTCGCCGCCGCCCGCGGTGAGCGCGGCGACCGCCTCGCCGATGATGCCCTCGAGGGTCGACGCGACCTCGGCATGGGTGCGTTCCGCCTCGCGGTGCACCCACGCGATCGCCGAACCGGGCAGGATGTCATGGAACTGCAGCAGCAGCACCGAGTGCCACGCGCGCTCCAGTTCGTCGTAGGGGTAGGCGTACCCGGCGCGCACGGCGGCAGCCGTCGCCCACAGTTCCGCCTCGCGCAGCAGCCGCTCGCTGCGGCGGTTGCCCTGCTTGGTGCGCAACTGCGACGTGTACACGCCGCGGTGCAGTTCGAGGTACATCTCGCCCGACCACACGGGAGCATCCGGATACTCCGCCTCGGCTTCGGCGAAGAACGCGCTCGGCCGGTCGATGCGCACCGTCGGCGATCCCTCGAGGGAGGCCAGGCGCCGCGCCGCCGCGATCATCTCGCGGGTCGGGCCGCCGCCGCCGTCGCCCCAGCCGAAGGGGATGAGCGAAACGGTCGCCTTGCCCTTCTCGGAGAAGTTGCGTTCGGCGTGCGCAAGCTCCGCGCCGCTGAGTTCGGCGTTGTAGGTGTCGGCGGGCGGGAAGTGCGTGAAGACGCGCGTGCCGTCGATGCCTTCCCACCAGAACGTGTGGTGCGGCATGCGGTTGACCTGGTTCCACGAGATCTTCTGGGTGAGGAACCACCGCTCGCCCGCCGCGGAGACGATCTGCGGCAGTGCGGCCGAGTAGCCGAACGAGTCCGGCAGCCACGCCTCCTGCGTGTCCACGCCGAACTCTTCGAGGAAGAAGCGCTTGCCCGCCACGAACTGCCGCGCCATCGCCTCCGACCCCGGCATGTTCGTGTCGGATTCGACCCACATTCCCCCGACCGGCACGAACTGTCCGGCGGCGACCTTCTCTTTGATGCGTTCGAACACCTGCGGGTAGTACTGCTTCATCCACAGGAACTGCTGGGCCGACGAGCACGAGAACACGAAGTCGGGATGCTCGTCCATGAGCGACATCACGTTCGTGAACGTGCGCGCGCACTTGCGCACCGTTTCACGCAGCGGCCACAGCCACGCCGAGTCGATGTGGGCGTGCCCGGTCGCCACGAGGTGGTGGGCGCTGGCCGCGGCGGGGCGGGCGAGCACATCGGCGAGCGCGGTGCGGCCTTCGCCCGCCGTGCCGGGCACGTCGTCGGGGTCGACCGCGTCGATCATCCGCTCGAGCGCGCGCAACAGTTCGAACCGCCGGGGCGAATCGAGTGACAGTTCGGCCATGAGCCCGCGCAGCGTCCAGATGTCGCGCAGCAGCTCCCACACATCGGTGTCGAGCAGGGCGACTTCGAGCTGCTTGAGTTCGTAGAGCAGCTCGTCGCCGACCGTCGCGAGGTCGCCGAGATGGGTCGGTTCGAAGGTGTACTCGCCCGCGACATCCGGGTTCGCGGCGGCCTCGATGAGCACGTCGACGTGTTCGCCGGCGCGCACGGGCAGCCACGAGTTCATGGGGGCGATCGCCTTGATGAGGGTGCCGTCGGGCCGGTAGGCGAGGCCTTCCGCCTGGAATCCGGAACGCGAGCGGTTGTACCCGAAGTCGACGACGATCTCGGGTCGACTGTGCGGCACGCGCGCCCACTCGGCGGGCACCTCGCCGCGCACCCGCAGCCAGACCGTGCTCCACGCGGTGCCCCACCGCCAGCCGATCGGCACCGGCTGGAATTCCTGTGCGATCGCTTCGCTGAACGGCACCGGCTCGCCCGGTACCGACCATGCGCTCACGTCGAGCGCACGCGCATCCCGGTAGAGGGCGGGCTGAAGATGGTCGGTGACGAATCGCGCGAGGCGGTCTTCGACAAGGATCCGGTCGTCATGCATGGCTACGGGTTCTTTCGGTCCGGTGGGTCAGGCGGGTTCGACGAGCAGCAACCACGAGGTGGCAGTGCCACCGCGGTCGTCGAGGGGGACGTCGAGTCGGTCGGCGTGCACGGGGCCAGTTGGCACCTCCGCGCCGGTGATCAGGTCGGTCACGCGCCAGGAGCCCGCACCGACCTCGGCGGGCACCGTCGCAGGGGTCGTGCCGCCGTCGAGCACCACCTGGAGCACGAGGTGACGATCGCCCGACGTGAGCTGGAACGCGGGAGCGCGCTCGCCGAATCCACCCCGGAGGGGCTGCCCGGTCAACCGGCGCAGCTCCCCGTGCCGCACCAGGTCGGCGACGGTGCCCGTGTAGGCGGCGACATGCGCGCGCAGCACCTCGAGGTGCGACGCGGACAGTTCGGGCAGGCGCAGGGAAACCCCGAACCGGTGCAGCATGGCCGCACGAAGGAGGGTCGCGAACTGCTCGTCGGACAGCGCCGCGAAGTCGAGCTGCGAGGCGGCATGATCTCCGCGCCACTGCGACCACGACCAGTGCAGGATCGACACCGGCGGCAGCAGCAGGCTCGCGCCCCAGAAGACTTCGAGCGCGTGCTCCGTGTAGTCCGGATCGGAGAGGAACATGCAGTGCACGTGCCGTGCGAGGCCGAGGTCGATGCGCAGGCCGCCCGACGAGCACGCCTCGAGCACGACCTCCGGATGCCGCGCACGGAACCCGTCGAGCACCGCGTAGAGACCTTCGTAGTGCCGCAGCAGCCCGTCGCCGGCGCCGTGCCCGTGGTCGGTGCGCGTGCATCCCGCATCCGGATCCACGTTGAAGTCGAGCTTGATCCACTCGGCGCCCATCTCGGTGACGACGCGGCTCATCGACTCGAGCACGAACTCGCGACCGCCCGGCGAACCCATGCACACGTAGCCGAGGAAGGCGGGGTCGTCCGCGTCGAGCGAGACGGTGCCGACCCCGTACGACGGATCGTGGCGGCGACCGTCGACGGCGAGCGCGACGATCTCGGGGCGCTCCCGGCGCACGCGAGCGGAGGCGCCGATCGCTTCGGCCTCCACCCAGATGCCCGGCCGCGCACCGCGCTCCCGGATGCTGGCGCCGAGCGCCGCGATCCCGTTCGGGAACCGTTCGGTGTTGACGAGGTGCCAGTCGCCGCGCTGCTCACCCCAGTAGCTGTCCGCGTCGGCGGCGCCGAACCATCCGGCGTCGACGGTCGCGACCCGGATGCCGAGGTCGGTGGCGAGGGCGGCGTTGTCCGCGATGACCTGCTCGTCGACTTCGACGTCTTCGTAGGGCCACCAGTGGTTCCACTCGACGTCGAGCCGGTCGGACGCCGCCGAACGCGGGATCCAGTCGGCGCCGACCGCAGCGGTGAGTTCGCGCGCGGCCGCGTCGCGGCTGCCGCCCACGGCGATCACGACGGAGGGGGCGGTGACCGAGGAGCCGGGCGCGAGCTCGACGCTGAACTGCCACGTCGAGATGCCGGCGGAGACGCGCGTGCCTTCGTCGAGGTCGATGTGCCAGTTGCCGCTCCAGGCGGGGGTCACGACGACGCCGGCGCCGTCGCGCTCGAGCCCGAACCACGGGCTCATGCCGTGGGAGGAGCGACCGGAACGGGAGCCGAGGCGGTGGTGGTGGTCGGTGGTGCCGGTGACGGGGCGCCACTCATCCCCCCACGCCGAGTGGAACGCGAGCGTCGTCCAGCGACCGCCGGCGAGCTGGGCGGCGATCGGGTCCATGCGCGTCACCGTGACGGGCGCGTCGGATGCGTTGGTGAGCACGAGGCCGAACTCCCACGCGTCGCGCCCGCCGATGCGGCGTGCGGACCAGACCGCGGTCAGGCCGGTTTCTTCGAGTCGGCCGCGCACGGTGACCCCGTCGTCGGTGGTGTGCACGTCGGCATCGACGAAGCGCTCGGCGCGATGGCGGGCGACCTCGACATGCACGAGACGGGACTGCGAGACGAGGATGTCAGCTCCGCGGGCGATGGTCAGAGTGCCGCCGTCGTCGGCGCGGGCCGTGAGGGCGATGGGTGTCGTCGATGACATGTGTTTCTCTCCCGTGATCGCCTTAGATCATACCTAATCGATCCGTCGCGGATCGAGGGTGCGCCGAAGATCCGACCCTGCACGATCCTTCAGCCCCACGGGAGCGCTTTGATATGATCAAAGCCGTTCCGCCGGTCCCCCGGCCCACCACCGTGATCGACGAGGAGAACTGTGTCTGAGGTCGCTTCCGAGGCTACCGCGCTCGCTCGCGAGGCCGCTCCGCTCAAGGTCGGCGTCGTCGGTCTCGGCTACGCGGGCACCACCCACGCGGAGTCCTACTTGCGCATCCCCGGCGTCGAAGTCGTCGCCCTCGCCGGCAAGGAGCCCGACCGCCTCGTGCACCTCGGCCAGACCCTCGGCATCCCGCATCTGTTCGACGACTGGCACGACCTCGTCGCCATGGACGAGCTCGACATCGTGAGCGTCGCGACCCCCAACGCCCTGCACGCCCCCATCTCGATCGCCGCCCTCGACGCCGGCAAGCACGTCTTCTGCGAGAAGCCGCTCGCGATCACCGCCGACGAAGCGCGACGCATGGGCGACGCCGCCGCGCGGGCCGACCGCGTGCTCGAGGTCGCGTTCAACCACCGGCGACGCGCCGACGTGCAATACCTCAAGCGCTACCTCGACGAGATCGGCATCGGCGAGATCTACCACGTGCGCGCCACGTGGAAGCGCCGGGCCGGCATCCCCGGGCTCACGTCGTGGTTCACGAGCAAGACCCTCGCCGGCGGCGGCGCGCTCATCGACCTCGGCCCGCACGTGCTCGACATCGTGCTGTTCCTGCTCGACGAACCGCATGTGACCACCGTGAGCGCCGTCACCCACGGAGCGCTCGGCCGCGCCGGCTACGGCGCCATGGACAAGGGCGCACAGTTCGCGGGCGGCCACACGAGCTTCGAGGTCGAAGACCTCGCGAGCGCTCTCCTGCGCACCGACCGCGGCACGAGCATCCAGTACGAGATCTCGTGGGCGGGTCACACCGCCGACGACGAAGACATCTCCATCGAACTGCTCGGCGTCGAGGGTGGGGCCCGGCTGCTCGTCAAGCGCTACGCGAGCGACGGCACCCTCACCATCTATCGCGACATCGCCGGCGAAGCGGTCGACATCACTCCGCACGTGCACGTGGAAGACAAGGGACACCCGACCGTGATCGGCGAGTTCGTGCGCACCGTGCGCTCCGGACGCTGGGCCGGCCACCACGGGGAGGATGCCGTGCACCGCACCGAGATCCTCGACGCCGCTTACGAATCCGCTCGACTCGGCAAGGAGGTGGCGCTGTGATGCGCATCACGATCTACAACGAAGGCGTGCACGAGGCGCAGGAGGGGTCGACGACCCAGCGCATCTATCCCGAGGGGATGCACGGAGCGATCGCCGCGGGGCTGCGAGCCCACCTGCCGGAGGCGACCATCCGCTTCGCGCACCTCGACCAGCCCTCGCACGGTGTGCCGGATGACGTGCTCGCCGACACCGACGTGCTGCTGTGGTGGGGGCATGAGGCGCACGGCCGCGTCGACGACACCGTCGTGACCTCGGTGCTGCGACGCGTGCACGAAGGGATGGGGTTCATCGCCCTGCATTCGGCGCACTACTCCAAGCCCTTCACGCGGCTCATGGGCACGACGTGCTCCCTGCGCTGGCGGGGCGGCAACGACCGCGAACTGGTGTGGACGGTCAACCCGACTCACCCGATCGCCGAAGGGGTTCCGCACCCGATCATCATCGAGGGTCAGGAGATGTACGGGGAGCACTTCGACATCCCCGAGCCCGACGACCTGATCTTCATCTCGTCGTTCACGGGCGGTGAAGTGTTCCGGTCGGGCGCGACGTTCACACGTGGCCTCGGCAAAGTGTTCTACTTCTCCCCCGGCGACCAGGAGTATCCCGTCTACCATCACCCCGACATCCAGCGGGTGCTCGCCAACGGGGTGCGCTGGGCGATGCCGACGCAGCCGCCGCGAACCCTCGACGCGCCGATGGCGCCGCTCGGCTGGTTCGAGCGCTGAGGTTCGTGTCGGCCCGCGGAGGTTTGGATGCTGCGCGCAGGAAAGAGGATGCGCGTGGCGCGCAAACCACCGCGACGCGCACGTCGCTGAGCGAGCGTCGGTCACCCCGCGAGCGTCACACCCGCGTCAGTCGCGCGTGAACTCGATCACGTAGTCGCTGCCGTAGTAGTCGGCGCCGGGCACGATGTCCTTCACGAAGAGGCGGGCACGACGCCCCAAGCGCACCGAGGTGCGCCGCGCCGCGATGTCCTCCTCGGTCGCCAGCGGCTGCAACGACGGGTACCACAGCGTGCGCCCCTCCCGCCGAAGCAGCAGTTCGGGCGTCGACCAGTCCTGTGCGTTCGCGCCGACACCGAGGTCGGCGTGCGGGTTGAACGAGATGAACACGCTGTCCCCGACCCAGTACCCCGCATCCACGCGACCCATGAGCATCACCCAGCACTCGAGGTACTCATTCCACGACACGCTCGGGCCCCAGTAGTAGCGCTCGTCGCCCGCGGAGACGGCGCCGCCGCCTTCGCTCGCGGGAATCTGCAGCGACCGGATGGGCACACCGACTCCGTCGGGAGCGGCGGCGAACGCGGTCCCGTCCCACCGGCGGGCGCGCCCGACCGGCTCGTCGAGGTCGGCGAGCGGGATGCGAGCGACGCTGATGCACTGACCCGACGCCTCCAGGAGGGGATCGTGCTCGTCGGCCCGCCACGGACCGGGATACGCGTACTCGCCGAAGAACACGTAGAGATGGTCGCCGCTGGCCACCGCCGACGGGTCGCCGACGCCGCCGGGGAACGTGTTGTTGCGGTTGTGCGGCAGCCGGATCATGCGCTCGTCGGCGTCCTGCAGGATCACTCCCCGGTCGCTCCAGGTCACCCCACCGTCGGTCGAACGCATGATGCCGATGCGCGGCACCGCCTGGATCGACGAGTCGCCCTGCAGTCCGGGTGGCCAGTCCTCGTCGCGGTACCCCTCACCCGTGCGCGCGTCGTACGGCAACGTCTCGGGGTAGTTCTCGTTGTGGTACAGGGCGTAGAGGGTGCGGCCGGACGGATCGCGCGCATCCTGATGCACCGACTCGAACCACACCGCCCCGTGCAGTCCGGGGGTGCCGGGCGCCGCGTTGGAGGGAAGCGTTGGTCGCGTGAACCCGTCGTGCGGCGTGAGGAACGCCTCGTCGGGCGTGGCCCCGTCCGCGTACATCAGTTCGTTCGCGGCGCCCCACACCGGATCCTCGCCGTACTTGCCGGGGAAGATCCGGAAGGCGTCACCGACCCACGCCGAGGCCATGTTGCAGTCGACGAACGAACCGAAGACGAACCGCTCGGTCGGCTCGAGCCGCCAGCGGGGCACTACCGGCTCACGCCGACTGCGAGGCCGCGCATGATGTAGCGCGACGCGACCGCCAGCAGCAGCAGCGGCACCGATGCGGTCACGAGCAGACCCGCCGAGACGAGGGGCTGATCGTTGAGGAAGCGGTCGCCGATCTGGGCGAGCGCGGGTGTCAGCAGCGTCTTCGAGTTATCGGGAAGCAGGATGACCGCGAACAGCAGCTCGTTCCACTTGCCGAGGAACTGCAGCACCGCGAGGGTCGCGATGCTCGCGCTGCCCATCGGGCCGATGATCGACCACAGGGTGCGGAAGAACCCGGCCCCGTCGATGCGCGCCGCCTCGATCACCTCGTTGGGAATCGAGCGGAACGACACCGAGAGGAAGAACACCGAGAACGGCAGACCGGTCGCCACGTACACGAGGATCAGCCCGCTGAAGTCGCCGACCAGGCGGAACTGCGACAGCAGCAGATAGATCGGCAGGATGAGCACCTGGCTCGGGATGAGCATCACCGAGACGAAGGACGCGGTGATGGCCTTCGATCCCGGCACGGGGAACTTGGCCAAGGAGTACCCCGCGATGATCGCGAGCACCAGTTCGATGGCGACGGCGATGAGCACCACCGTGAGGCTGTTCATGAACGCCCGGCCCGCCGCGTAGTCGTTCCACAGCACGAGGAAGTTCTGGAACGTCCACTCGGTCGGCAATCCCAAGGGGTTCTTGAGGTAGTCGAGGTTGGTGCGCAGCGACGAGGTCAGCAGGAAGAAGAACGGGTAGATGATCGACGCCGCCAGAAGCAGCAGCACGATGAAGATGGGCCACCGGCCACCGCGGCGGCTCTTGCGGCGTCGGGGGGCGGTGGTGGCCGCCGGCGCAACGGTCGCGGTCATGTCAGTCGTCCTCCTGGAGGCGGAACACCTTGTTCTGGAGCAGCGTCAACAGTCCGATGAAGAGGAACAGCAGCACGGCAAGCGCGGCGCCCGGTCCCTTGTTTCCGGTGTCGAAGGCCTTGAGGTACACGAGGAAGTCGACTGTCGTGGTCTCATAGCCCGGCCCACCGGCCGTCATCACGTAGATGAAGCCGAACAGTGACGTGAACGTGTACAGCACATTGATGATGAAGACGAAGCCGAGCACACGCCGGATGTTGGGCAGCGTGATGTACCACAGGCGCTTCCACCAGCCGGCCCCGTCGAGCTCCGCCGCCTCGAACACTGCGGGGTCGATGGCGGTGAGGCCGCTCAGCAGCAGGAGCGACTGATAGCCGAATCCCGACCAGACGAGCGCGGAGATGATGACGGCGATGGCCAGGTTGCCGGTCGTGAAGAACTGGATGCGGTCGGCACCGAGCGCGGCGAGGATCTCGTTGACGGCGCCGTAGTAGCCGAAGATCTGCTTGAACATGATGCCGATGACGACGGCGGAGAGCACGTTCGGCAGGAAGTAGATGAAGCGGAAGAACCGCCAGCCGCGCACGCGCTCGAAGAGGAGCACCGAGACCACGATCGAGACGAAGATGACCAGCGGCACGGAGATCAGGAACTTGAGGTTCGTGATGAACACGCCGTGCACGAGCGGGTCCGTGAGGATGCGCACGTAGTTGTCGAAACCGACCCACTCGAACGAGCGGCCGTTGGACCGGTTGAAGGAGATGAAGAGCGCGAAGAGCACCGGGTAGATCATGAACCCGACGACGACGACGAGCGCGGGGAGAACCCCGAAGAGCCCGATGATCTTCGCGCGGCGGTTGAGCGAGCCGCGCTGGCGCGGCCCGCCGGCCGCGGGAGCCGCCGAAGCGGCCCCCGCGACCAGGGGTGTCGTGCTGACTGACGTCATTACTGCTCCGCGTCGAACGCCGCCTGCAGCTGTGCGACGGCATCCTCCGGCGTCACCGTTCCGAGGAATGTGGACGCGTTGAGACGGTAGAACAGGTCGATGACGCCCTGGGGCATGACGTTGTCGAAGGGGTAGATGAGGTCACCGACCTCCTTCAGCTGCTCCGCCTGGGACTGGAGGAGCGGGTTCTGGATGACCGACGGGTCCGCCGAGCGGCTGTTCGACGGCTCGACCTGGGTCATCTCGACGTACATGTCCTGGATCTCGGCCTGAGCGAGGAAGCGCAGGAAGTCCTTCGCCTCCTCCTGGTGCTTCGAGTAGTTGGTGATGGACAGGGCCTGAACCGGGCCACCGGCCGCCACCGACGGGTACTCCGCACCGTCGAGCACGGGGATCCAGAACGACGACACCTCGTCACCGAAGTTGTCGTACATGTTGACGTCTTCCCACATACCGACGATGTAGTAGGCGCCCTTCTCCTGCAGGAAGCCCGCAGTCGAGTCACCGTTGGAGACCTCCTCGGCGTCCGGGTTGGTCAGCCCGCTGGCGCCGAAGTCGGCCCAGGCCTGGTAGGCCTTGACCATGCCTTCGGAGTCGATGGGCTCTTCACCGCGGTACTGAGCGGTGAAGCCGTCGGGGCCGAGCTCGCCGCCACCGAGGGCACCGATCACCCACGCGCCGACGTAGCCTTCGAGGTTGGCGACCCAGAACGGGTTCTTGCCGCCGGACTTCTCCTTGTACTCGGCGCCCATCTCGAGCATCTCTTCCCACGTGGCGGGAACGGCGAGCGGGTCCATGCCCGCTTCCTCGACCAGCTTGTGGTTGACGAAGACGCAGAAGTAGGTGCCGGAGCCGTAGGGCAGGCCGTACAGCGCGCCATCGGGCTCGTAGTCCGCACGCACGGTGTTCCATCCGGTCAGGTCATCGAACGTGGCCTGGTCGAACGTGTCCGACAGGTCGACGAAGAAGTCCGAGAACGACAGCGTCGGGCCGCCGGTGAACTGGATGCGGATGTCGGGTCCGTTGCCGGCGATCGAGGCGGCCTCGAACTGCGCCGCGTTGGTGGAGATGTCGCCACCCTGCTGCTCGATCTTGATGGTGACATCCGGGTTCTCTTCCATGTACATGGCCGCAGCCTTGTCGAGGAAGGAGTTGTCCTGAGGCGTGCCATCTTCGTTGGTCTTCGCGAGAAGGCCGGTGTCCCAGATCAGGAGCTCGACGGGGCCGCTCTCCTCTGCGGGGGCGCAGGCGACCAGGCCGCCCACGAGACCCGCCGCCGCGACCGCGGCGAGGAGGGTTCTCTTCTTCATTGCTGTGTCCTCTCTTCTGTGATGGGGACCGTCCGCTGATGCGGTACGGGGTGGACGCGCATCCGCCGAGCACGTCCGCCGTTGGAGGCGCGCGTCGGATGCGGCTCGCGCGCCCCGGGGACGGGGCTCGCGAAGTCGGGGGTGGCGGTGGCGGTGCCCATCAGAAGGTCGCCGTCAATCCGCCGTCGACCACGAGCACGTGGCCGGTGATGTATCCGTTGTCCGGGGAGAGCAGGAACCGCGCGGCGGCGGCAACCTCCTCGGGGGTGCCGGCCCGCCCGAGGGGCAGCTTGCCGTGCTGCACGTAGATCGTCTGGAAGTGCTCACTGTCGTGCTCGCTCGTGCCGTCGGGGAGCAGGGCCATCGGAGTCTCGATGAAGCCGGGCGCGATGGAGTTGACGAGGATGCCTTCGGAGGCGAGCTCGACGGCGAGCGCGCGGGTCGCGGCGGTGAGCCCCGCCTTGGACACGGCGTAGGCGCTCGAGCCCGCTTCGGCGAAGCGTTCGTGAATGGAGGACACGGTCACCGCGCGCGGGTGCGCGGCCGCGCGCAGACGCGGAACGAGCGCGATGAGCAGCGTGACCGAGGCGGTGAGGTTGGTCTCGAGCACGCGGTCGTAGTCGGCGCGACGGAAGTCGCTCGCGGGCGTCGGCAGGTAGATGCCTGCGCACAGCGCGACCTGCTCGAGTCCGTCGAGGGTGGGGGCGTGCACGAGGGCGTCGACGGCGGCCGCGTCGGTGAGGTCGAGGGCGACGGCGACGGCCGTGCCGCCCGCCTGTTCGATGAGCGCGACGGTCTCGTCGAGTCCGGCGGGGTTGAGGTCGGCGCACACGACGGTCGATCCGTCGGTGGCAAGCGCCCGCGCGACGGCCCTCCCGATGCCGCTCGCAGCACCGGTGACGAGGGCGGTACGGGCCTGCTGTGCCATTCCCTGAATCACCTCACCGAACATCATTGGTCGTACTTAATTCTAACCAGGGCCCTCGCGGGCTCGCTAGTCCCTCAGTAATCTCGAAGAATTCGGGATTCTCCGGAACGATCGGGTACGGGTAAGGTAGCACCCATCCCGGCTTTAGATAATACCTTTGGCAATCGGGACCGCAACCGGGCAGTCGACGACGACAGGGAGGCGCACATGATCGAACTCTCGAATCCGCACGTGCGGGCTCTGGTCTCGCCGCTCGCCGCCATGCTCGTCGACGCGGTGTTCTCCCTCGACGGACGCGAGCACCGCCCCCTCGCCCGCGCGCCCTGGATCGACGCGCACGGGATCGGAGAGGACGGTCTCGACGCGCATCCGGGGCACCTGCGCGTGCTCGGCGGCGACTTCGTCGGGCTGCCGTTCGGCGCGTCCGGCGCACCCGCCGGCCTTGACCCCGCCTGGGCCGGATTGATCCCCGACGCCGCGCCCGACCCCGTGCACGGTCCCGCAGCCGAGTACGAGTGGAGCGTGCTCGAGCAGACCGCCGAGTCGGTGCGGCTCGGCATCGACTACCCGCTCGATTCGCCGATTGCTCGGCTCGAGCGCACCATCAGCCTTCGCTCGGGCGCGGCGGCGATCGACTTCCGGCTCGACGTGACCGCGCGGGCGACCGCGGCGGTCTCCGTCGCCCTGCACCCGATCCTGCGCCTGCCCGCCGCTCCGGGCGAGCTGAGCATCGAGGTGCCATTCACGACCGGGTTCACCTACCCGGGCCGGATCGATCCGGGCGTCGGCCCGACCGCGCCGTGGCGCGAGTTCACCTCCCTGTCGTCAATCCCCGCGCGGGACGGGGGCGTCGTCGACCTCTCACGAGTGCCGCTCGACTCTCCCGTGCAGGACAACGTGCTGCTCGCCGGGGTCACCGGGCCGGTGCACGCGGTGTTCGCCGACACGGGAACGCGCGTGACGATCGAGTGGGATCGCGAGCTCGTGCCGAACCTCATGCTGTGGCTGTCCGACGGCGTCATCGAGGAGGAGCCGTGGAACGGACGCTACCGGGGGCTCGGTGTCGAGCCCCTCGCGGCCGCGTTCGACTTCCCCGATTCCGTCTCGATCGCTGCCAACCCCCTCACCGAGCGCGGCGTGCGCACGGCCATCGATGTTGCCGCGGCACGACCGCTCGTCATCCGGCACTCGATCGAGGTGACGTCATCGTGAACGGACTGAATATGTATGATGTAAACCAGTATCCGCCGCAAAGCACTGGGGCCGAGCGGAGAAGAAGTCAGGCTTACGTATGATCAAAGTCGACCAGTCAGCGGACTCCACGAAGGACAGAGCATGAAGATCGATTCCGTCGAGTTCTTCTACGCCGCGATGCCCGTCGTCACTCTCGATGCCGACGGCAGTCAGGATGCCCTCCTCGTGCGCGTCACCTCCGGCGACCACGTCGGGTGGGGCGAATGCGAGGCTTCGCCCCTCACCTCCATCGCCGCATTCGTCACCCCGCGCTCGCACGGCGTGTGTCAGCCCGTCGCCGACTCCGTGCTCGGCGAGCGCATCGACTCCCCCGCCGACATCGCGCGCATCGCCGCGCTCGTCGAGCGCAACAGCATGGACCTGCTGCAGGCCGCGCACACCTTCTCGGGCATCGAGATCGCGCTGTGGGACCTGCTCGGTCACCGCTTCGGTGAGCCCGTGTGGAAGCTGCTCGGCTACGAGCGCTCCCACCCCAAGGTTCCGTACGCCTCGATGCTCTTCGGCGCGACGCCTCAGGAGACCCTCGACCATGTGCGGGCCGCGACGATCGCCGGCTTCCGCGCCGTCAAGGTCGGCTGGGGCGGATTCGGCGAAGAGGGTGTCGCGCGCGACGCCGACCACCTCGTCGCGGCGCGCGAAGCACTCGGACCGGACGGCCTGCTGCTCGTCGACGCCGGCCAGATCTGGGTCACCGATGTCGAGGCGGCCGCCGCGCGCATCCCCGCCCTCGCGGCGGCGAACGCGACCTGGCTCGAGGAGCCGTTCCTGCCCCACGCCTACGGCGCACACGCTGCGCTCGCCGCCCGCAGCCAAGGGGTCGGCATCGCCGGAGGCGAAGGCGCCCACACCGAGCACATGGCGACCAACCTCATCGACTACGGCGACGTGAGCTTCGTGCAGATCGACACGGGACGCATCGGCGGGATCGGGCCCGCCAAGGCGGTCGCCGACTACGCCGCCGACCGCGGCGTGACCTACGTCAACCACACGTTCACGACGCACCTCGCGCTGTCGGCATCCCTCCAGCCCTACGCGGGACTGGCCGATCACCGCATCTGCGAGTACCCCGTCGAGCCGTCCGCCCTCGCCCGTGACATCACTCGCGACCACCTCGCGCTCGACGACAACGGCGAGATCGCGGCGCCCGACGCGCCCGGTCTCGGACTCGAGGTCGCCCTCGATCGGCTCGGCCCGTACCTGCACACGGTGGAGATCACCGTCGACGGAACGACGCTGTATGCTAGCGGGAATCCCGCCGGACGAGCCGTCACCGTCGACGCCTGAGAGCGTCGAAGAACAAGGACATCAAGCCGTGGCCGACTACACGAGCGACCTTGCCACCCGTTCCGGCTACACCATGCGGGGCCTGCAGGGCCGGGTCATCGAGGCGCTCGGCGCCGAGATCGTCGGCGGCCGCTACAAGCCCGGTGACCTGCTCCCGCGCGAAGCCGAACTGACGGAGGCCTACGGCGTCAGCCGCACCTCCGTGCGCGAGGCGATGAAGGTGCTCGCCGCGAAAGGCCTCGTCGAGATTCGCCAGAAGATCGGGACGCGCGTGCGCGACCCGCACCTGTGGAGCGTGTTCGACAGCGACATCCTGCGCTGGTACGCCATTCAGGGCAAGGGCGACGAGATCATGCGCGACCTCATCGAGTTGCGCCAGATCCTCGAGCCCGCCGCCGCCCGACTGGCTGCCGGACGCGCCACCATGACCGATCTGCGACGTCTCGAACTCGCCCACCTCGAAATGGTGGACGGCGCGACCGACAACGAGCGGTACGCGGCCAGCGACGTCGAGTTCCACATGGCCGTCTACGGCGCCTCGCACAACGCGCTGCTCCAACGGTTCGGCCGACTCGTCGCCGACTTCATGGAGCTGAGCTTCACCGTGCAGCAGCGCGTGCGCGCCCACGACGACGCGGTCGACTTCAGCTCCGACGCCGACGCCCACGGCGCGGTCTACGACGCCATCAACCGCGGGGACGCCGCCGGAGCCGCCGACACCATGCTCGACGTGGTGCTCGACGGCAAGAGCGCGCTCATCGAGGCGCTCGCCCACCTCGATGTCAGCGACGACTGACCGCACTCCACACCGGCACTCCGCACCCGCACCCTGCATCCCCGGCCGCACCGCGGCACCGCACCCGAAGGTGAACATGTCCGAGATTCTCCAGCCGTTCCTCCACGATGAGCACGTCGTGCTCACCGCGCCCACACAGGCCTGGTTCGCGGCCGACGGCAGCATCGGCGACCGGGCGATCCACGGGGTCTACGTGTCTGACGTTCGCGTGCTGCGCGCGGTCACGTACCTCGTGGCCGGGGCGGCGGGCGAACACCTCGGCACCGCGTCGGCAGGAGCGGCGACCGTCACCATCACCGCCGCCCACCGCGGCCTCGACGGCCCCGGCGCCGACCCGGATGTGCTGTCCCGCCTCCACCGGGAAGCGAGCATCGACGGGATGGGCGACACGTTCGAGATCCAGTCGCGCCTTGCTCACCCGATCGACGCATCCGTGGAGGTGCGCCTCATCGCGGACGCCTCCAGCCTCGACGCCGTCAAGGCCGGATTTGGCAGCAGCACGCCGCCGACCGTCGCGACCGCCGGGGACGGGGCGCGCTGGGGCGACGGCGAGATCGAAGTCACACTCGATGCGCCCGCGGCGACCACGACCGTCGAGGGCGGCGAAGTCGTGCTGCGCTGGCAGGTCACCGTGCCGGCGAAGGCAACCGCTCGGGTGGCGTGGCGCGTGCGGGCCACCGATCGACGCGCCGTCGTGCACGGCGTTCAGGGACCGGCACCCTGGTCGGATGCGTCCGCGACCGCGGGCGATCGCCGCTTCGAGAACTGGATGCGCACCGCGCTCGACGACCTCGCCGCGCTGCGACTGACGACCGTGCACGCCCCCGGCGAGCCCTTCCTTGCCGCCGGCGCCCCCTGGTTCTTCACCCTCTTCGGCCGCGACTCGCTGTGGGCGGCGCGCATGCTGCTCCCGCTCGGCACCGACCTGGCCGGGAGCACCTTGCGGGTGCTCGCCGCGCTCCAAGGCGCCGAGACCGTGCCCGACACCGCCGAACAGCCCGGCAAGATCATGCACGAACTGCGCCGCGCCGCCCTCGACCTGCCCGGTGAAGGCATCACCCTGCCGCCTCTCTACTACGGCACCGTCGACGCCACGCCCCTGTGGGTGTGCCTGCTCCACGACGCCTGGCGGTGGGGCCTGCCCGATGCGGAGGTCGAGGCCCTGCTGCCCCACCTCGAGCGCGCCCTCGCGTGGATGCGCGACGACGGCGACGCCGACGGCGACGGACTGCTCGAATACATCGACTCGACCGGGCGTGGCCTCGCCAACCAGGGCTGGAAGGACTCCGGCGACAGCGTGCAGTTCGCCGACGGCACCCTCGCGCAGGGGCCCATCGCACTCGTCGAGGTGCAGGCGTACGCCTACGAAGCGGCCCTCGGCGGTGCCGCCATCCTCGAGCACTTCGGTCGCGACGGCTCACCGTGGCGCGCGTGGGCGCAGCATCTGCGGGACCGGTTCCACGAGAGCTTCTGGCTCGAGGACGAACGCGGCCCGTACCTCGCGATCGCCCTGGACCGCGACAAGCGACCGGTGGATTCGGTCACGAGCAACCCCGGCCACGTGCTCGGCACGGGTCTGCTCAGCCCCGCGCAAGCGCGCGCCGTGGCGCAGCGCCTCGTGGGCGACGACATGTCCTCCGGCTTCGGGCTGCGCACGATGTCGTCGACGGCGGCCGGCTTCTGGCCGCTCAGCTACCACGGCGGCAGCGTGTGGGCGCACGACACCGCCATCGCGATCGCCGGGATGACGCGCGAAGGCTGCCGAGACGAGGCCGACGTGCTCATCGCCGGTCTCGTCGCCGCGGCCGAGGGCTTCGGCTCGAGGATGCCCGAACTGCACTCGGGTGAGTCCGGCCTCCCGAGGTCCCTGCCCTACCCTGCCTCGTGCCGCCCGCAGGCGTGGTCGGCGGCCGCCTCCGTCGTCGTGCTGTCGAGCGTGCTGGGACTTGCACCCGTGGCGGGCGAGCTCGTCGTCTCACCGCGCGCGACCGTCGGCTCCCTCGACGTCGCGGGCTTGCGCGTCGCCGGCGCCGCCGTGTCGGTGCGCACCGACCACCGTGGTGAGGTCGTCGCCGCGTCAGGACCGGTCGTCGTCGGCTGAGTCCCACCGCACGGACGGCCCGCGGTGGCAGAATGCGAGAGTGGACGACGAGGAACCGGAGCTCGCCGGCTACCAGCCGCACGAACGCCCGCTGCGCGGACCCCGCACGCGACTGCTCATGCGCGTCGCCGTCGTGCTCGGCCTTCTCGCCCTCGTGCTGCCGGGCATCCTCGTCACCCTGAACACCGCCAACCGCACCGCCACTCGCACGTGCGCCGTCTACACCGCGTTCTACGCGCCGGACGCCCAGGACTCGGTGACCCGGTTCGAGATCGTCGGCGCGGCCGGCCTCGGCTGGACCTGCTACGCGGTCATGTTCGACGGACGCGAGATTCTGCTGGCGTCGCTCGGGCTGATCCCCGGCGGGGCCGAGCTGCCATCGGGGCCGGTCGAGCGCAGCTGAGCTACTCGTTCTGCGCGAGCAGCCGCTCCCGCACCTGCTTGCGCAGCACCTTGCCGATGAGCGACCGCGGCAGATCGTCGACCGCGACGACGTGCCGCGGCACCTTGTAGGGCGTGAGGTTCTCGCGAGCGAAGGCGCGAATGGCCTCCTCGTCGAGTTCCGCACCCTCGGCGAGCACGACCGCCGCCACGACATCCTCGCCGGACTTGGCACTCGGCATCCCCACGACGGCGCAATCGGCGACGCTCGGATGACGACGCAGCACCTCTTCGACCTCGCTGGGGGCGACGTTGAACCCGCCCGTGATGACGAGTTCCTTGATGCGGTCGACGATGCGGAAGAAGCCGTCCGCATCCATCGTGACGATGTCGCCGGTGCGGAACCACGAGACGCCGCCTGCAGGGTCGTCGACGAACACGGCGGCCGTCTCGTCGGGCTTCTTCCAATAGCCGGAGAACACCTGCGGCCCGCGCACGACCAACTCGCCCTCCTCACCCGCCGCGCGATCGGCGATCGGGTTCTCGGGGTCGACGACACGCGCCTCCGTGCCCGGCAGCGGCAGCCCGACGGTGCCCGCGCGACGGCTCGGCCCGACCGGGTTCGCCATGAGCACGGGGCTCGTCTCCGACAGACCGTAGCCCTCGACAAGGTAGCCGCCCGTGAGGGCCTCCCACGGCTCGACGACCGCGGCTGAGAGCGGCATCGCGCCGGAGATGGCGATCTTGATGCCCTTCAGCGAGACGCCCTTCGCCTCGGCGGCGGCGGTGAGCCGCTCGTAGATCGGGGGCACCGCGGGCAGGAACGTCGGCGGGTGCTTCTTCACGACGGGGAGCACGAGGTCGGGGTCGAACCGCGGGAACAGCACGAGACGCGACCCCATACTCATGGCGAAGGTCAGACACAGCGTCAGGCCGTAGGCGTGGAACATGGGCAGCACCGCGTAGACGACCGCCTCCCCGCGCGGCACGCCCGGCACCCACGCGCGCGCTTGCGCCGCGTTGACGAGAAGGTTCGCGTGGGTGAGCGTCGCGCCCTTCGGGTAGCCGGTCGTACCCGACGTGTACTGGATGAGGGCGACATCCTCGACGGTGGGGCGGATGATCCGCGCCTCGATCGGCGCCGAGGCGACGAGCTTCTCCCACGGGATGGTGCCGCGCACCGTCGTGGTGAGAGCGGCGCGCGACTCGCGCGCCTTCGCGATCGGCAGGCGCAGCAACGCGCGGGTCGCAAACGGCATTGCGCGGGTCAGGTCGACGGAGATAATCGTCTCGACGGCGACATCCGCGGGAAAGTCCTGGATGGAGGCGACCGTCTTGTCCCACGCGATCGCGACTCGCGCGCCGTGGTCTTCGAACTGGTGGCGCAACTCCCGTGGCGTGTACAGCGGGTTGTGCTCGACGACGATCGCACCGAGCCGCAGCACCGCGTAGAAGGCGACGATGTGCTGCGGGCAGTTGGGCAGCACGATCGCCACCGGATCGCCCTTCTGCACCCCCAGCAGTCGCAGGCCCTCCGCGGCGCGATCGATCTGATCGAGCAAGTTGGCGTACGTGGTGGTGCGGCCGAAGAACTCGAGCGCCACCTGGGGGCCGAACTCCGCCGCCGACGCGGCGACCAGATCGTAGAGGGAACCCTCGGGCGCCTCGATGTCGTCGGGAACGCCCTGCGCGTAGGACGAGATCCAGGGCCGCGGCGGAGTGAAGTCGCTCATGCGGTTTAGCCTATGCCCGCGCGAGGCGGGCCCGGCGGGACGGGGCGAGCGCTCGTCAGGCGGCGCCGTCGAACATCGAGGTGACCGAGCCGTCGTCGAAGACCTCGTGGATGGCACGCGCGATGAGCGGCGCGATCGGCAGCACCGTCAGGCGGTCCCAGCGCTTGTCCTCCGGCACGGGAAGCGTGTCGGTGACGACGACCGAGTCGATCGCCTCGTTCTGCAGCAGGTCGACGGCGGGCGGGGAGAACACGGCGTGGGTGGCGGCGACGACGACGCTCGTCGCGCCGCTCGCCTTGAGTGCCTCCGCCGCCTTCACGATCGTGCGGCCGGTGTCGATGAGGTCGTCGACGAGCAGACACACCCGGCCTTCGACCTCGCCGACGATCTCGTGCACCGACACCTGGTTGGGCACGAGCGGGTCGCGACGCTTGTGGATGATCGCGAGCGGCGCCCCGAGCTTGTCGCTCCAGATGTCGGCGACGCGCACGCGACCCATGTCGGGCGAGACGACCGTGAGGGTCGAGGGGTCGAGCTGCTTCTGGAAGTGTTCGAGCAGCACGGGCATCGCGAACAGGTGGTCGACGGGCCCGTCGAAGAAGCCCTGGATCTGCGCGGCGTGCAGGTCGACGCTCATGATGCGGTCGGCGCCCGCCGCCTTGTAGAGGTCGGCGATGAGGCGGGCGCTGATCGGCTCGCGGCCCCGGCCCTTCTTGTCCTGCCGTGCGTAGGGGTAGAAGGGCGAGACGACCGTGATGCGCTTGGCGGAGGCGCGCTTGAGCGCATCCACCATGATGAGCTGCTCCATGAGCCACTCGTTGATCGGGTTCGTGTGCGACTGGATGACGAACGCGTCGCAGCCGCGCACGCTCTCCTCGTATCGGGCGTAGATCTCGCCGTTGGCGAAGGTGCGGGTGTCGGTGGGCACGAGGTCCGCGCCGAGCTCGGCGGCGATGTCTTCAGCGAGCTGAGGATGCGCCCGCCCGGTCACGATCACCAGCCTCTTCTGACCGGTGACCTTGATCTCGGACACTGTTCTCGCTTCCTCAGGCGCCGACGTTGTGAACCGATTCTATCGGTGCGGGCGCCCCGTGACGGCGGGAAGCCGGGTCGCGGCACGACAAGATCGGCGGTTCTTTCCGCGAGCGCTCGAACGCGGGTGCAAACGCGCGCGGACCGCGCCGGATCAGGCGTCCGGGGAGGCTGCCTCGGCCGCCTCGGCGGATGCGGTACCCGCCCGGTTCTCCTGCACCCAGCCCTCGCGGTTGCGTTGTGGGGCGACCGAGATGGCCAGGGCACCCGGCGGCACATCCTTGCGCACCACGGCACCCGCGCCGACCTTCGCGCCGTCGCCGATGCGCACCGGCGCCACGAACACGTTGTGGGCACCGGTGTGCACGTGGTCGCCGATCGTCGTGACGTGCTTGGCGATGTCGTCGTAGTTGGCGGTGATCGCGCCCGCACCGATGTTGGTGTGCTCGCCGATCTCCGCATCACCGATGTAGCTGAGGTGCGGCACCTTGCTGCCTGTGCCGATGCGCGCGTTCTTCGTCTCCACGAACGTGCCGATCTTGCCGTCGGCACCGAGATAGGTGCCGGGCCGCAGGAACGCCCACGGGCCGACGGTCGCGCCGTCGCCGATCACGGCGAGCGTCGCATCGGTGCGGCTCACACGCGCGCCCGCACCCACCTCCGTGGAGGTCAGCGTGGTGTCGGGGCCGATGATCGCGCCTTCACGCACGAGGGTGGCGCCGAGCAGTTGCGTTCCGGGCAGCAGTTCGACGTCGGGGGCGAGCACGACATCCGCATCGATCCACGTGGTCAGCGGATCCTGAACGGTGACGCCCTCGAGCTGCCAGCGGCGCACGATGAGGTCGTTCATCCGGCGGGCCGCCGCCGCGAGCTGCGCGCGGTCGTTGACGCCCGCGACCGTCCAGCCGTCGGCGACCGGAACCGCGGCGACCGCCGACCCCGTCGAACGCAGCAGCCCGATCACGTCGGTGAGGTACTTCTCCCCCGACGCGTTCGCGGTCGTGAGGAGCGGCAACTGCTCGCGCAGCGCGGCGAGCCGGAACACGTACGTGCCGGAGTTGACCTCGGTGATGCCGCGCTCATCGCCGTTGGCATCCTTCTCTTCGACGATGCGATCGAGCAGACCCTCGGCGTCGCGCACCACCCGGCCGTAGCCGGTCGCGTCGTCCATGATCGCGCTCAGAAGGGTCGCGGCGGCCGACGCGGCACGGTGCTGCTCCACCAGCGCGGCGAGCGTCGCGGCATCCAACAGCGGCACGTCGCCCGAGACGACGACGATGTCGCCGTCGAAGTCGGCCGGCAGGGCCTGGATGGCGACCTCCACGGCGCGGCCCGTGCCGGGCACCTCGTCCTGGTCGACGATGATCGCCCCCGGCATCACATCCGAGATCGTCGCGACGACCGCCTCCCGCTCGTGGCGCACGACCGCGATCACGTGCTGCGGGCCGAGTTCGGCAGCGGTGGCCAGCACATGGCCGATGAGGCTGCGTCCGGCGAGGGTGTGCAGGACCTTCGGCCGGGCGGACTTCATGCGCGTGCCCTGGCCGGCCGCGAGCACGACGACGGCGAGGTTCAGGTCGGTCATGGGGCTATTCTCCCTGGTCGGTGGAGGCCGGGCGGCCACCCGGTTCCGCATCCGAACGCCGCACGCGGCGCGCGATCTGCGCGGCCGCGGGCAGCAGGGCCCGACGCCACGGCACCACTCCCTCGATCTCGATCTGAAGCGAGAAGCTGAGCACGGTGCGGATGAGCACGATGATCGCGAGTACAACCGCGTCGGTCAGGCTCGGCGTCGAGGTGACCGTGCGCACAAGGTCGGCGGCGACGAGGATCTCGAGCCCGAGCAGAATCGCCAGTCCGATCGTGTCCCGCAGGGTCATGAAGGCGGCATGGCCGGAACGCGTCGCGACGAGCCGCCGGATCGCGATGATCGACGCGATGATCACTCCCGCAACCATGGCGGTCACGCCCAGGAACTCCAGCCCCAGGGCGACGGTATCGAAGATGGCGTGCATCGCTGCCCAGACTACGCCGCGGGGAGGTGCCGCGTGGGGCATCCCGCCGCGCTCGCGCGGACCGGGCGTGCCGCCGTCAGGGTCGCTCGGACCCGCGCAGCGTCAGGGTGACGGGGATCACCGGCGTCGGGGGCTCGATGACCTCGCCGCGGAGCTGCGCGATCGCCAGGCGCGCGGCGAGTTCGCCCATGGCGGCCACGTCGTGGGCGACCACGGAGAGCGCGGGGCGGGCGAGGGCGGCGGTCTCGATCTCGTCGAAGCCGATGATCGGCACGCGGCGGCCGAGGTCGTCGAACGCGAGCAGCGCACCGATCGAGGCCCGGTTGTTCGCGGCGAAGAGGGCGTCGACGCCCACCTCGCCGACCAGGCGGCGCACCTCGTGGCGAGCGTCGTCCGAGGTGTGCACGCGCGTCGACACCCACGTGTCATCCGGTTCGATGCCGACGGCGGTGAGCGCCTCGCGGTACCCGCGCAAGCGCTCGCTCATGGTGTGGATCTCAGCCGCGTCGCCGACGAAGCCGACGCGACGGGCGCCCGCCGCGACGAGCGCCTCGACGGCCTGACGCGCGCCCCCGGCGTTGTCGGCGAGCACCGCGTGAGCGCCGGGCAGATCGCCCGGCCGGTCGACGAACACGACGGGCGGCACGGGCGGCACGACCTGAGTCCAGGACCGTGCCGGATTGCGCGGCGGCACGACGATGAGCGCATCCGCGCGAAACTCCATGAGGCGATCGACGATGCGGTCGTGGGTCGCACCGTCCTCCCCTGAGCTCGCGATCGTGAGCCAGTAGCCCTCCCGCGCGGCCTCGCGCTCGAGGCCGGCGGCGAGCACCGAGTAGTACGGGTTGGCGAGGTCGCTGATGATGAGGCCGATGAGCTGACTGGATCGACCCGGTCGGATGCTCGCGGCCGCGAGGTTGCGGCGGTAGCCGAGCGCCACGATCGCATCCTGGATGCGCGCGACGAGCGCCGGGTCGATGTTCGTCTCCCCGTTGACGTACCGCGACACCGTCTTGAGCGCGACTCCCGCGTGGGCGGCGACGTGCTTCATCGTCGGAACCGTCGGAACCGTCGGAACCGTCGGAACCGTCGGAACGTCCGCGGCCCCTCCGCGGGCAGCGGCTTCGGGCGACGACGTCATCCCCTCACCCTAGGGGAGCCGGGTCTCACGCCTCGGGCGCGGGCGGACGCATGAGCAGCACGTCGAGGGCGGCATCGAGGCGCACCGGCCCGCCGGCGTGCTCGAGAACGAGCGTCTCGCCGCGGCGCACGGCCACGCGCTCCCCCGCGCGCTCGAGGTCACCCGCGCCGTCGAGCACGACGACGACGGCGAAACCGCCGGCGACCTCGGCCGCCCCACCGGGAGCGCGGCGCTCGAGTCGGAAGTAGGGGTCGGCGGTCGTGGGCAACAGCGCGGGGGCGGCGGCCGGCGCGATCAGTCGGCGCAGCTCCGCCTCCGGCAGCGCGTCGAAGGTGACGGCGCGAAGCGCCACGTCGAAGGTGAGCCCGAGGTGGCCGTGCGTCGCGCCGTCGATGTCGAAGTCGCGCCACTCGAGCAGGATCGACAGGTCCTCCGGCTCCTGAATCTCGGCGAGCAGCACTCCCTCCCCGATCGCGTGGAGTGTTCCGGGCGGCACGAAGACGGTGTCGCCCGGCGCGACGGTGACGCGGTGCAGCCGGGCGAGCAGGTCGTCGACGCCCTGGGTCTCGACGAGCCGTCGCGCCTCGTCGGGGTCGAGCGGCTCGCGCAGCCCGAGGTAGACCTCACCGCCGGTGAGGATGAACCACGCCTCCGCCTTGCCGTGGGCGTGGCCCAGGTGCGCGGCCGCGAATTCACGGTCCGGATGCGCGTGGATCGGCAGTCGCTGGCCGGGGTCGAGCAGCTTGGCGAGCATCATCGGGTCGGTGCCCCAGCGGGCGAGGTGAGCCTCGCCGAGCCACGCGACGGGATCGGCCTCGATCGCTTCGGCGAGGATCCGCCCGTCGGGCAGCCTCGACATCCCGACGTCGCGGGTGCCCGCGACGGCGGTGACCGAGCCCACCCAGTCCTCGGGTTGGTGGTCGTCGACGTCGGGAATGCCGCGGAACGCCGCGATGGCGGGCCCGCCGCGGTAGAAGCGGCGCTCGGGCTGGTTGGCGGCGAGGCGATGGACGGTCATGGGACTCCCGGCTAGACAACGTTGTTTCACCGAGGCTACTGTCAGATCACGACGCCCAGCAACCCCCGCAAGACCACCAGCAGAGAAGGACAGCCCGTGCACCACTATCGCCTCAATCGGCTCTTCAATCCGACCTCCGGTCGAGCGCTCGACGTCGCCGTCGACCACGGCTTCTTCGGCGAGCCTTCCTTCATCGCGGGCATCGAGAACATGTCCTCGGTCGTCTCCACCCTCGTCGCCGCGGCGCCCGACGCCATCCAGCTCACCCTCGGTCACGCGGACCTGCTTCAGTCGATCCCCGGCCGCGCCAAGCCCGCACTCGTGCTGCGCACCGACGTCGCCAACGTCTACGGCAACCCGCTCGACCGGCATCTGTTCAGCCGACACGTGCCCGACGCGATCGAAGTCGCCGTGCGGCTCGATGCCGTCGCTGTCTGCGCGAACCTGCTGCACCTGCCCGACCGGCCCGAGGTGCGCGAACAGTGCATCGACTCCATCCTCCAACTGCGCTCCGCGGCGACGCGCTACGGGATGCCACTCATGATCGAGCCGCTCGTCATGCAGGACAACGCCGTCGCCGGGGGGGTACATGACCGACGGCGACACCGACAAGATCGTCGCGCTCGTGCGCCAGGCACGCGAACTCGGCGCCGACCTCATCAAGGCCGACCCGACCGACGACATCAGCGCCTACCACCGCGTCATCGAGGTGGCCGGCGACGTGCCCGTGCTCGTGCGCGGCGGCGGCCGCGTCGACGATCTCACCCTGCTGCGGCGCACCGCCGCGGTGATCGAACAGGGCGCCCGCGGCATCGTCTACGGACGCAACATCATCCAGCACGCCGACCCGGCAGGCATCACGCGCGCGCTCATGAGCGTGCTCCACGACGATGCCGACCCGGACGACGCTGCCGAGCGGATCGGAGCGGCCGCCTGATGGCGCGCGAGGTAGGCATCGGCATCGTCGGCGGCGGCCTCATGGGCCGCGAGATCGCGGCCGCACTCGAACGGTGGCCCGCGCTCATCGACCACCCCGTGCGTCCCCGGCTCGTCGCCGTGTGCGACATCAACCCGAGCGCGCTCGACTGGTTCGAGCAGATTCCGTCGGTGCGCACGCGCACGACCGACCTCGACGAACTGCTCACCGACCCCGCCGTCGAGGTGGTCTACGTCGCCGTGCGCCACGACCTCCACGAAGAGCTCTACGTGCGGGTCGTGCAGGCGGGCAAGGCGCTGCTGGCCGAGAAGCCGTTCGGCATCGACCTGCGCGCCGCCGAAACGATCAGGGATGCCGTCGCCGCGTCGGGCGCATTCGTGCGGTGTTCGAGCGAGATGCCGTTCTTCCCGGGTGCGCAACTGGCTCTCCGGCACGTCGCATCCGGGGCGCTCGGACAGCTCATCGAGGCGCGCAGCGGCTTCCTGCACTCGAGCGACCTCGATACGACCAAACCGGTGAACTGGAAGCGCCAGGTCGCGTACTGCGGCGAAGGCGGCGTGCTGGGCGACCTCGGGATGCACGCGTGGCACGCGCCGCTGCGACTGGGCTGGGTGCCCGAGACGGTCTACGCGACTCTGCAGAACCTCGTGCCCGAGCGTCCCGGACCCGACGGCACCCTCGTGCCGTGCGACACGTGGGACAACGCGACGATCGTCGGGCGGGTACGGGATGAGCACGGGGAGTTCCCGCTCACCGTCGAAACGAAGCGCATCGCCCCCGGCAACAAGAACACCTGGTACTTCGAGGCGATCGGCATGAACGGCGGCGTGCGGTTCTCCACCGCCGACCCGAAGGCGGTCGAGGTGTTCACGATCGCGGAGATCAGCGGAATCGGTCGCGAACAGGTCTGGCAGCGCGTCGAAGCGGGCAGCCAGTCGGCGTGGCCGACCGTCACCGGCGGCATCTTCGAGTCCGGCTTCAGCGACGCGATCCTGCAGATGTGGGCGGTCTTCCTCGCCGAGCGGGAAGGCGCCCTGGGCGACCGGTTCGCGTGCGCGAGCGTCGACGAAGCCGTCGCGACCCACCGCATGATCGCGGCCGCACTCGAGTCGCAGCGGTCGGCAACCTCGGTGCGCCTTCCGGGAGCATCCGAGCGGTGAGCGGCACCGACGTCCTTGTCGCCGGTCACGTCTGCCTCGACCTCATCCCCGAGTCGGCGCGTCCGTTCCGCCCCGAGCCGGGCTCACTGACCGCGGTCGGCGCCCTCGCGATGCGGGTCGGCGGGTGCGTCGGCAACACCGGTCTCGCGCTCGCACGGCTCGGCGTCGGCGTCGACGCGCTCGCGACGATCGGTGAGGATGCGCTCGGCGACATCGTTCTCGCCGACCTCGCCGCCGGCGGGCTCGGCGTGTGCGGCATCCGGCGCACGCCCGACGCGGCGACCTCGTACAGCGTCGTGCTCGAAGCGCCGGGGCAGGACCGCGCGTTCCTGCATCACACGGGCGCGAACGAACTGTTCGCCGCAGCCGATCTGGCGTCGGTGCGCGCGCCTGTCGTGCACCTCGGCTACCCGTCGCTGCTGCCGGCACTGATCGCCGACGGAGGCACCGACCTCGCGTCCGAGTTGGCCGCTGTGCGCGCGAAGGGGTCCGTCGTGTCCCTCGACCTGGCGGTCGTCGATCGGGCCTCGGCGGCGGGGAGCGCCGACTGGAGTTCGATTCTGCGCGCCGTGCTCGCTCAGACGGACGTGCTCTCACCGAGCTGGGACGACTTGTGCTCGGCGTGGGGCGTCGCCCCCGAGTGGTCACGGACCGCCGTTGAACAGTTCGCGGGACTGCTGCTCGGTCTCGGCGCCGCCGTCGTCGCGATCACGTCGGGCGAACGAGGGACGCTGCTCGCGACCGCGGGCGCCGACCGGCTGTCGGCCGCGGGTGCGCTGCTCGCCGACCGGGCGGATGCGTGGGCGGACCGGCTGCTGTGGGCGGTGCCCGAGCCGGTCGCGCAGATCGCCACGACGACCGGGGCGGGGGATGCCTCGACCGCGGGGCTGCTCGCCGGAATCGTGCGCGGTCGCGGTCCGGAAGAGTCTCTCGCGCTCGCGGGCACGACCGCGCGCGCGGTGCTCACGGGAGCCCGCTGACCGGACGGTGCGTCGCGGGCCGGCCGTGCGCGCCGGCGGTGCCGCATCCTGCTCCGCCCCCAGGATTCGAACCTGGACCCCACGGCTCCAAAGGCCGTTGTGCTGCCGTTACACCAAGGCGGATCACGCGAACTGCGCCGAACTAGTCTGCCAGAGCCGTGACATCCCACGCGCGAGGGCCCCGCGGTCGGGAGTGACACTGGGGAGGGATAATCGATAGATGCCCACCAGCGACGAAGTCGACCGCATCGTCGAAGGCTGGTCGCGTGAGCGCGCCGATCTGGACTTCTCGCCGATGCAGGTGCTCAGCCGCGTCGGTCGGCTCGCCCGTCATCTGGATCGTGCGCGGCGCACCGCCTTCGCCGCCTCCGACCTGGAACTGTGGGAATTCGACGTGCTCTCGGCCCTCCGCCGCGCGGGTGCGCCCTACCAGTTGAGCCCCAAGTCGCTCCTGCAGCAGACGCTCGTCTCGAGCGGCACCATGACGAACCGCATCGACCGACTCGTCGAGCGCGGTCTCGTCGAACGTCGCACCGATCCGAACGACGGGCGCGGCATCCTCGTCGTCATGACGAGCGCCGGCCGTGACCGCGTGGATGCGGCTATCGCGACCCTTCTGGCCGCCGAATCCGAACTGCTCGCGGGCTTGAGCGCGGCCGATCAGGAGCGGCTCGCGGGCTTGCTGCGCAAGTTGAGTCTCGACTTCGACGAGATCGACTGATCCGCGAATCCCGCGCGGAGGTTTGTTCGGCGCGCGGCTGACAGAGCGTGCGCGCCGCGGGCAAACCTCCGCGGGCAACGGCCAAACCTCCGCGTGGGGCACGGCGCTGAGCGAGCGTCAGTCCTTCGCGGGGGCGGGGTCCTCGGGTTCCGCGCCGGGGGCCGGCTCGGCGCCCGTGCGGCGCATCACCCGGTCCGCGTCGCGGCGACCCAGCACCGACGCGAGAACGTTCCCCGGGATGAGCAGGAACCACGCGTAGGTCGCGATCTGCGGCGACCACCACAGGGCGATCGGAATGGTCGCCCAGAACACGGCGGGGGTCACGAGCAGGCTCCAACTCGCGTAGCGGTAGATCCCCACGTCCACGCGGCGACGGTCGAGCAGATCGTGGGTCCACGCGTGCCGCCACATGACGAACTGGATGACGCTCAACAACCCGACGACGAAGGCGTACGTCACGACCGCCGCCGGTTGCGCCCCATACGTCGAGAGCAGGCTCGTCGGGAACGGCAGCAGCGCGACGAAGAACAGCAGCACGAAGTTGTAGATCAGCAGCCGCGAATCGTGCACCCGCAGCACCGAGAACTTGCGGTAGTGCCCGCGCCAGTTCAGAGCGATGATGGCGAACGACAGCGCGTACGCGAGGATCGCCGACCACTCCCCCTGCAGCACCTCCCACGCGGTTCCGGAACCGTCATCGGGCACATGGATGTCGATGACGAGCAACGTGAGCGCGATCGCGAACACGGCATCGCTGAAGAACGCGAGACGCTCCGGGTTCGCGTTGCGGCGGAACACGCGGTCGTAACGAGTGCGGACATCCGACATGCGGCCCACCCTAGCGGGAGCGGCACCGGTGAACAGCAGCGCAGCCGTGCCGGCGGCGGCGATAGATTGGCGGCGTGCCGGTAGCCGAAGACCTCGTCGCGCCGACGCGCGAACGCGTGCTCAACCCCGTGCTCGACGGCCTCGGCCGCGGCGCGCGCGCCCACGAGCACCGGTTGCTGTCGGCGGCACGACCCGCGTTGCCCTGGCTGAACTGGGTGGGGATGTTCGCCCGCCCGCTGCTGCGCGTGCCGGGCCTCGGCTGGGTCACCGCCGATCCGCTCACGGCCCGCGCCGTGCTCAACGACCCCGAGCACATCACCTTGCTGAGCGAGGGCGGTGTCGGCCACCTGTGGGCGCAGATCCTCGGCGACTGGGTCTACGACCTGTTCGACGGCCCCGGCCACCACGACTTGCGCACACGCAGCCGCGAACTGTTCACCGAACGCACGAGCGCCGCGTTCGTGCGGCGCGCGTGGGGCTCGCGGTTGGCGGATGCGCGCGCCGCATTCGAGGCCGGTGCCCGGCTCGACCTCGCCGACCTGTCTCGCGTGCTCGTCGGCCGCATGGTCGTGAGCCTGCTCGGCATGCCCGTGGATGACTCGCGCGGCGACGACGCGTACCGCGAGATTTTCACGACCGGGGAGCAACTGGCCTCGATCGCGCTCGGCACGACCGCCGACACGGTGCTGCCGCCCGCGAAGATCGCACTCGCCCGCGGCGTCGTCGAACAGCTCACCGGACACCTCGACGGCGCGTTCGCCACCGCGCCGACCGACACCGTCATCGGCCGCTGCCGCGAGCTGGGGTTGAGCCTCACCGAGACGAAGGGTCTTGCGACGCTGCTCATGGTCGCGGGCACGGAGACGGCCGCCTCGGCGATGGCGCGGATGGCCGCCCTGCTCGCCGACACGGGTGAGCAGCATCGTCTGCTCGCCCACCCGGCGTGGCGGGAGAACGCGGTGCGGGAGGCGCTGCGTGTCACCTCGCCCGCCCCGCTCATCGGACGCGCGGTGCTCGCCGACGTCACCCTCGGCGGTCGCACCCTGCGCGCCGGCGAACGCATCATGGTGCTCACCTGGACGGCCAACAACCTCGCAGGCGACTACCGCGTCGACCGGGACTACATCCCGCAGAACCGGCAGCTGTGGTTCGGCGCGGGCCGCCACTTGTGCCTCGGCGGCCCGCTCGCGCGCGCCGAACTCGACGCGATGCTCGACCTGCTGCTCGGTGACGGGCGGCCGTTCCGCATCGTGTCGCGTCGGTACGGCCGCCGCGTGCTCATCCCCGCGTACGCCTCCCTCGTGGTCGAGAAGACCACGAGCGCGGCGCGCTGACCCGACTCACCTCGCGACGGCGAGCGACTCCGCGCGGCGCACGCGGGATGCGGCCGCGAGCTCCTCGAGCACGGCCGCCGTTTCGTCCCAGCCGAGGCACGCATCCGTGACCGACTGCCCGTACACGAGGGCATCGCGCGTCGACGCGGTGAGCTGCTGCTGGCCGGCGACGAGGAAGCTCTCGAGCATGACGCCGGCCAGATGCGGGGTGGCGGGCAGGTCACGCGCGATCTCCCGCGCGACGGCGGCCTGGCGCACATGGTCCTTGCCGCTGTTGGCGTGGCTCGCGTCGACGAGGACGCGCGCCGGCAGGTCCGCTGCCGCCAAACGCGCGGACGCCGCCTCCACGTGCTCGGTGCCGTAGTTCGGACCCGTCTTGCCGCCGCGCAGCACGAGGTGGGCGGCGGGGTTGCCGGTGGTGGCGACGACCGCGGCCCCGCCCTCGTCGTCGGCGCCGAAGAAGACGTGACCCTGCCGGGCGACCGTGCAGCCGTCGAGCGCCGACTGCAGGTCGCCGTCCATGCCGTTCTTGAAGCCCACGGGCATCGACAGTCCGGAGGCGAGCTGTCGGTGGATCTGCGACTCGGTCGTGCGCGCGCCGATCGCACCCCACGACACCGCATCCGCGATGAACTGGGGGCTCACCGGTTCGAGGAACTCGCAGCCGATCGGCAGCCCGAGGTCGAGCACGTCGATGAGCAGGCGCCGGGCGATGCGGATGCCGCGCACGACGTCGTGGCTGCCGTCGAGGTCGGGATCGTTGATGAGCCCCTTCCAGCCGCCCGAGGAGCGCGGCTTCTCGAAGTACACGCGCATGACGACGAGCAGGTCATCCGACAGCGCTTCGGCGAGCGGCGCGAGGCGCGCGGCGTAGTCGAGCGCGGCGGCCGGGTCGTGCACCGAGCACGGACCGACGACGACGAGCAGCCGGTCATCATCGCCCGTGAGGATGCGCTCGATGTCGGCCCGCGACTGGGTCACGAGATCTTCGTGCGCAGAGGTCAGGGGGAACTCGGCTCGCACCGCAGCGGGCGAGGGCAGAGGGGTGAAGGAGGCGACGCGCTGGTTGCCCGTGGTGCTCATCTGAGTCGATCCGTTTCTGGCGGGCGACTCCGGGGCCGACCGCCGTCTTAAGACGAAAGGCAGACACGCGATGTGTCTGCCCGGTGGCTCTGGAGTGCGCTGTTCAGCGTTCGAGTGCGGCCGCTCCAGAGCGGGCTCGATACGCATACCAGCGAAGATCCATGAGGTGACCGTAGCGGCGACGGAGCGCGAGCGTCAAATCGGTGCGGCTGGCCCGTGCCGTTCAGTCGTGGGTGGGATGCTCGTGCTCGCCATGCTCGGCGAGCTCCAACTGGAACGTGGAGTGCTCGATCGACACGGGGAAGTGTTCGGCGACGCACGCCTGGAGCTGGTCGAGCATCCGCGGCGCGTGCCCGTCGTAGAAGCACTCGTCATCGACGACCACGTGGGCGGTGAGCACGGGCAGACCGGTCGAGATCTGGGTGACGTGCAGGTCGTGCACGGATTGCACGTGCGGTACTTCGAGCAGATGGTCGCGCACCGCATCGAGGTCCAGTCCGCGCGGCGTGGATTCCAGCAGCACGTTGGCGGCGTCGCGCAGCAGGATGACGGCGCGCGGCACGATGAGCGCGCCGATGAGCACGGCCGCGATCGCGTCGGCGAGTGCAAATCCGGTGAGGGCGATCACGATCGCCGCGACGATGACGGCGACCGAACCGAGGGCATCGCCGAGCACTTCGAGGAAGGCGGCGCGCAGGTTCAGACTCGCGCGACGACTGCTGGCGAGCACGGCGAGGGAGACGACGTTGCCGACGAGGCCGACGATTCCGAAGACGAGCAGCAGCCCGCCCTCGATCTCCGGCGGCGCGAAGAGGCGACGCACCGCCTCGATGACGACGAACACCCCGACGGCCAGCAGCACGGCGGCCTGCAGGCTCGCGCCGAGCACTTCGGCGCGCAACCAGCCCCACGTGCGTCGAGCGGTCGCGGGACGCCGGGCGAGGCTCGCCGCCGTGAACGCGATCACGAGTCCGCCGGCGTCGGTGAGCATGTGCGCCGCGTCGACGAGCAGGGCAAGGGATCCCGTGATGATCGCGCCGACCACTTCGGCGACGAGGACCGCGCTCGTGATGCCGAGCGCGACGGCGATCCGGCCGCGTCCGGCACCGGCGGCGCTGTGATCGTGATCGTGGCTCATCGGTGCGCCGCCCCCGCACGAGGCTGGTCGTGGTCGTGGTCGTCTCCGCCGAGCGGGTCTCCGTGATCGTCATCGACCACGATGCCGATGGGGGTCGTGCACGTGTCGCCGCGCCACGCTTCGACCCCTTCCCGCACGGCGAATGCGGCGATCACGAGGGCAGCCACGGCGTCGGCCCACCACCATCCGACGAGTGCATTGAGGGCGAGTCCGACGAGCACGGCGAGGCTGAGCGCGGCGCACAGGAGCGTTTGACGGGAGTCAGCGACGACGGTCGCCGACCCGAGCGCCCGGCCGATGCGGAACTCCAGGGCGGAGAGCGCAGGCATGACGACGACGCTGACGGCGGCGAGCACGATGCCCACGAAGCTCGGCTCGGCTCGCACCACTCCGGCGAGAGCAAGCACGGCGCCCACGATCACCCAGGCCGCGAGCGCGAAGAAGGCAACGGCGATGACGCGCAGGGTGGGCCGTTCCCAGCGCTCGGGGTCGGGCCGGCTGAACTGCCAGGCGACAGCGACCGCGCTCAGTACCTCGATCCCGGAGTCAAGGCCGAAGCCGATGAGAGCGATCGACGACGATCCTGCTCCGGCGACGAGCGCTACGGCCCCCTCGATGACGTTCCAGCAGATCGTTGCGGCGACGATCCACCGCACGGCCCGCCGCAGGACTGCGCGGCGCTGCACGCTCAACGAGGCCATCAGCAGCACTCCGGCTCGTGTGTCGCCGCGTTCTCGTCAATCTCCAGCACGACCCCGACCAGGGCGTTGAGGGCGGCCGCCAGGGTGGGATCGGCGATCTCGTATCGGGTCTGGCGGCCCTCCGGCTCGGCCACGACGATGCCGCAGTCACGGAGGCATGCGAGGTGGTTGGAGACGTTCTGACGTGTGAGTCCGAAATCGTCTGCGAGGCTCGCAGGGTAGGCGGGACCGTCAACCAGACGCAGGAGGATCCGCGATCGGGTGGGGTCGGCCATGGCGCGCCCGAGCCGATTCATGACATCGAGTCGACCGGCTACGGTGAGCATGACCAAATAGTACAGCCTAGGATGTACTATTTACCACGACGCGGCGCCGGCGAGGGTCGTCGGCCCCGGCCGGTAGCCGAGACGTTCGCGCGCCGCCGTGAGGTCGAGGGTGCGTTCGAGGCCGACCTGGCTGACCGCGTATCGGGTGATGCGCGGGCGGGTGCCGCGCACGCGTGCGGCCCGCTCGAGCGCGCCCGCCGCGGCGAAGGCGACCCCGTAGGGCACCGATCGGATGCTCACCCCGCCCCGGCCCCGCAGGGCGAGGAACTCGGCGATCACCGCCGACAGCAGCACATCCGTGTCGTCGCCGACGTTGTAGACACCGGCCGGGCCGTCGAGGGACAGTTCGACGGCGTGCACGAGGTTGTCGATGTGGGTGAGGGTGTGGGCGACGCGCGCCCCCTCGGGCAGCACGAGACGGTTCCGTCGCACGGCCTCGAGTACGCGCGGCAGCAGGGTGCGATCCCCCGGCCCATAGACGGCATGCGGACGCAGGATGACCGCGTCGGGCGGCACCTCCGCCTCGGCCGCGAGTTTCGACTCGGCGTACGGGGAGAGAAACCGCGTCGGCAGGGTCGCGTCTTCGCGCACCCGCACGCTCGGCTCGAACGCGTCGTACACGCTCGACGTGGAGATGTGCACGAAACGCGCGCCGGGAAAACTCATCGCGACCGTTCGGGTGCCCATCCGGTTGGCGGCCATCGCGGCCCCGATGTCGGCCCAGTCGTCGGCGAGTGCCGCGGCGTGCACGACCGCGTCGACCACGCGTCGGCGCGGCCCGCGCGCGAGATCCCACGGCTCGTAGTGGCCGGCGGTCCAGCCGTCCGGTCGGCGGCCGTAGCCGGTGACGTCGTGCCCGCGCGCCTGCAACGCGGAGGCGATGGCGCCCCCGACGAACCCGCTCGCCCCGGTGACCGCGATCCTCATCGGGCACCTCCCCCGACAGCGACCGTGAGCGCGGCGCGGTCGAGCTTGCGACTCCGGCCCGCGCGCGGGAACGACTCCAGCGCGACGATGCGATCGGGCAGCACGGCGGCGTCGATCACGCCGGGCAGCGCACGGCGCACCCGCTCCACCGTTGTGCCCTCGAGCACGAGGGCGAGCACGAGCTCGTCGTCGCCGATCGCGTCGGGCACGCCGATGAGCGCCGCCTCGCGCACGCCCGGCAGGCCCGCGATGACCGGCTCGTAGAGGCCCGGATAGACGTTGGTCGTGCCGCGGATGAACATGTCTTTCGCCCGGCCGGCGAGCACGAGTTCGTTCCCCTCGAGCTGCGCGAGGTCGCCCGTGCGCAACTCGGTGAGGCGGCCGTCGAGGTAGTCGGCGAGGCCCGGCCCTGACACGACGAGTTCGCCGTCGTCGATGCGGGCCGACACCGACGGCATGAGGCGACCGACGTAGTCGCCGGTACCGTGCCGGGCCAGCTTCACGTCGCCGTCGGCGACCGCGATCGGCAGCAGCTCGGTCATGCCGTAGACGGCATGGATGCGCGTGGTCGGGAACGCGGAGCGCGCCCGCTCGAGCAGGGGACGCAGCACGGGGGCGCCGCCGAGGATGAGCGCGCGCGGGCTGGGTCGAGCAGACGGCCCGGTCATCAATCCGAGCATCGCGTCGAGGGCGGCAGGGACCGCGAAGAGCACGTCGGCGTGCGCGAGCAGCGGAAGCATCCGTTCGGGGCGCGCCCCGGGATCCAGCCCGAGCGGCGGTAGCTCCCAGTGCGCACCGGCGATCAGGGCAGGGATGCCGATCATGAGCTGATCGGTGACGACGCGCTCGCCCGGTCGCAACTCGATCGCTGCGGCGAAGTCCGCCAGACCCGTTCCGAGGCTCGCGCGCGAGTGCACGACCGCCTTCGGGTGGTCGGTGGTGCCGCTCGTGAAGATGACGAGCGCGGGTGCGCTCGCGTCGCCCTCGATCACGCGGCGGTCGCCGACGGTACGCGCCATCCGAGCGACGGATCGCGCCCCGCGCGGCACCCCCGGCAGCCACGGTCCCGCGACGAGATGCGCGGCGTCCGGCACGACGGAGGCATAGTCGGGGAGCTCGATGCCTCGCGACCGGGCGAGCCCGCGCAGCGGACCCGCCGACGCCGCGTAGAGCAGCGACTCGGCGGCCACCCACCGCGGCCCGGCGAGCGCGGCGCGCGCGCGGAACAGGGTTTCACCTTGCCCCGGATCGGCGAACACGACCGTGCCGCCCGCGGCGACGATCCCCAGCGCGAGCACGATTCCGGACGGTCCCGGACGCACCGAGAACAGCACGCGGTCACCGGCACGCAGGCCGTTCGCGCGCAGCCCCGTCGCCGTGCCGAGCACGGCATCCCGCAGCGTCGCGAAGGTGAGGGTGCGGCGACCGAGCGTGATCGCCGGCGCCGCGGGGTACCGGTCGCACGACGCGAGCAGCGCCTCGAGCAGGTCCGTCATGCGGCGCGCACCACGAGGCTGCGGTACGACGGGATGAGCACACGCCGGGCCGCCTCCCGGCGCACAATCCGTGCCGGACCGGCGTCGAGGATCGCGCTCGTCGTCGCGCGCACCTGGGCGAGCGCGAGCGGCGCGCCCAGGCAGAAGTGCGCGCCGGCACCGAACCACAACTGTTTGAGGGAGGCGGCGGGGTTGCGCTCCGGATCGAACGGGCCGAGGGCCGCGTCGGCCGCGAACGTCGCAAGGATGACGCGGTCGCCGGCGCGCACCCGCACCGTCCCGACCCGCGCCTCTGCCACGGCGCTGCGCAGCATCACCGGTGAGGGCGTCGTGACGCGCAGCCCCTCCGCGATGGCGGTGTCGAGCCGGTCCGGCTCGGCGCGCAACCGGTCGAACCAGCCCGAGTCGATGAGCAGGGCCACCAGTCGCGGCACGTACGAGACGAGCGTTTCGGTGCCCGTGAGCACAAACGCGCCGACCGCCCCCATCGCCTCGTCCTCGCCGAGGTCGAGCGCGCGCATCCGACCCGGCACGGTCGACTCGTCTCCGGCACGGTAGGCGGCGCGAGCGTGATCGGTGAGTTCGGCGAGCACCTGCCGCGCCGACGCGACCTGCGCGGGGGTGAGCCGCGGCCGGGTCAGCCGCACCACACTCGTGATGCCCGACACCCGACGGAAGAGGGACTCGTCGACGTGGTCCGCGGGCAGGCCGACGAGCTGGGCGATCATGGTGCTCGCGTTGCGGGTCGCCTCCGCGACGACATCCACCGGCTTGCCGGACCGCAGCCGCGCCGTGAGCGCGGCGAGCGGGGTGGCGAGCCCGTCGCGCACCAAGCCGTCGACCGTCGCGGGCGTGAAGAGGGGTGCGAGCCGCCGGCGCAATGCGGCGTGGTCGGCGCCCTCCATGTTGAGGAGCACCGATGGCCCGAGCACGGGCGTCCACAGGTCGCTGGGGCTGCCCGGTCCCGTCTTGGTGAAACGCTCCGAATCCATGAGCACGCCGCGCAGGAGGGTCGCATCCCGCACAACGACGCCGAGGCCGGGAACCCGCAGCACGGGCGCGCGCAGGGAGCGCAGCGCGGGGTAGGCGAGCGGATGCGCGGCGCGGATGACGCGCTCGTCGGCGCGTCCCGCCGCACGCGCCCGGTCGAGCACCGCCGCGCTCACCGGATGTCCACCGTCTCGCCGCGGTAGGCGTGATCCTTATACCAGCGCAGCGTGTTGACGAGCCCCCACGCCTGCACGCGGCGGGACGACCCCGCGACGACGACGTCGCTGCGGCGGGCGTAGCGGTCGGTGATCCGGCGCACCGCGTTGACGAGGGCGCGGTCCTCGTGGAGCTCTTCGATGGCGGTGCGCGGGAAGCCGCCCGCGGCCTCATACAGTTCGGCGGTGATGCCGACGTTGCAGCCTGCGGCCATCAGGTAAGGGCCGCGGTATGCGGGGTCGCGGTTGCCGGGCCGGATGCGTCCGAAGAACTCGGCGACATGCACCGCCGACCGCAGCATCCCGCGGCGCACCGGGCCGAGACCCTCATCGGTGCGCGGTACCAGCTCGCCGCCGACCAGCCGCAGGCCGTCCGTGGTGAGGGCGCGGCGGATCGCGGCGGTCCAATCGTGGCGGGGAAGGCAGTCCGCGTCGGTGCGTGCGAGAAGCGTCGCTCCCGCCTCGATCGCCGCGCGCATTCCCGTGTCGGCGGCCGCGCCCGTGCCCTTCTGTGGTTCGTCGATGATGCGCCAGCGATTCAGACCCCGATCCTCGGCGAACGCGGCGATGATCGCTGCGGAACCGTCGGTCGAGCCGTTGTCGACGAACACGACGTCGACATCGTCGTCGTCCTGCGCGGCAAGCGCCTCGAGGGTCGGCAGGATGCCCGCCGCCTCGTTGAAGACGGGCACGACGACGGCGAGACGCCCGGTCACAACCGCACCGCCATGAGTCCCAGACTGATGCCGCCCGCGAGCCCGATGAGTAGCGCGAGACTCCCGTCACGCACGAGGCCGCGTTCCCGTGCGAGCCGCAACTGCAGCGGCAGGGTCACGGAGGCGAGGTTGCCGTGCTCGGCGATCGTGACGACGGTCTTGTCGTGCGGCACGCCGAGGCGCTCGAAGATGGGCGGCAGGTACGGTAGGGCGACTTGGTGGATGGCGACGAGGTCGAAGTCGTCCCACGTCCAGCCGTTGCGGTCGAGCAGGTCGAGCACCGGCTGCGGGCCCAGTTCGAGGAACGCCTCCTGGAGCGCCTGCCCATCCATGTCGAAGTAGGCGTGGTCGAGACTGCGCGGGTTCATCGACCCGCCCGTGGGCAGGGTGCCCACCTCCCAGTGGCGCGAGACGGCGATGAAGCTCGAATCGAGGATGCCCGTGGCGGGGTCGTCCGCCGCCTCCAACACGACGGCAGCTCCCCCGTCGCTCATCGTGTAGCCGGGGAACGACCGGATGAACTGGTCGTGGTCGGCGAGGTCCCACCGAACCGCGTGAGAGGGCTCCTCGCCGCTGGCGATGAGCACGCGACGGTACTGCCCCGACGCGATGAGGGCTTCGGCGACCTGCATGGCGTTGAGCACCGAGTTGCACGCGTTCTTGACGTCCATCACCGGGCACGTGAGCCCCAGTTTGGCGGCGACGATGTGGGAGGTCGCCGGTTCGATGAGGTCTTGGCTCGCGCTCGCGAAGATGAGCAGGTCGGGCTCTCCCGGTGCGTCGGCGAGCGCGTCGCGTGCCGCGGCGACGGCGAGGTCGGAGGTCTGCCACCCCTCGTCGCGCACGTGTACGCGTTCGACGCCCGTCATGCGGCTGACGAGCCCGGTGGCCAGGCGCAGGCCCGGATTGCGTTTGCGCAGGTCCCGTTCGGTGTCGCGTGTGCTTCGCGTCCGCTCCGGCAAGTAAATGCCCACCGAGGCGATGCGAGCGGACGCGGGATGCACGAAGGCGAGCCTACTGGCGCGGCGAAGCCTGGGCCGCCCGCGAACCGGCAAGGCCGGGCCGCGCTCGAATCGGGCTAGCTCACGCCGCGCGGCGCCGCCGCGCGAAGAGGGCGAGGGCGCCCGCGCCGAGCAGTGCCGCGCCGCCCGCGGCGACAGCCAACACCGGCACGCCGGTGGCCGCCAACTGCGGCACGTACGGGTCGTAGGCGAGGTTCTGGAGGTTGGCGAACTGGGTGAGCTCCGCGAACGTCGCCGGAACGCTCGACGCATCGATCGTGCCGGACGTGCTCGCGAGCACGCTGGTGTCGCCGTCGCCGAACACCACGTAGTAGAACCACAGGGTGCCCGCGGTGTCGAAGTCGGCTCCGGCGACGTAACCTTCACCGAACTCGTCGACGAGACCGGACAGGAGGACGGGCGCGCTGTGCGTGCCGGCCACCAGATCGAGCGTGATCACGAGCGGGTCGCCATCGTCGTAGTCGATGAAGCCGTAGGTGATGCCCGTGACCGGATTGGTCGCGAGCGAATTGGTGAAGAAGTCCTCGTCGTCGAGGTCGGTGATCTCGACGAGGAAGGTCGCCAGCCCGGTGGTCGGGTTGATCGAGGCGACCCAGATCTCGGGGACGTCGAACTCGCCGTCTTCGACCTCCGCGTATACGTAGGCGATGAGGGTGCCATCGGGCAGCGAGTCGAGGCCTTCGACCTCGGTGATCAGGCCCGCGACACCCAGCGAGATCGGCACGGACGAGAGCAGGGTGCCCGTCGTGTGATCCCACGTGGAGATCGAGTGCAGCGTCGTGTCGTCGTCGATGTCTTCGTAGGTGATCGCGTAACCGGTCTCGTTGACGATCTCGATACCGTTCATGCCCGCCGTGGATGTCGGACCCAGCGGACTGATCGCCGCGGTGGTGGCGTTGATCGTGGCGAACTGGGCGTTCGGCGTCTCGATGATCGGCGCGACGGTGAAAAGGGACCCGGTGTGGCTGGAGGCCGGCACCGCGACGGCGGTCGCGAGCGCGAGGGCGGCGGCTGCAACGAGCCCCAGACGGGCGCTGAAACGAGCGGAGCGGTTCATGGTCATCCTTGCGGGAGATGGCGGCGATGCGGACTCGTGCTGCGGCTCACCCTAGCAGTGCAAGCGTTTTCCCTTCACGACGGGCTGAGCATCGGCCCGCCGCGCTACTCGAGCGCCTCGGCGAGTTCCAACCAGCGCGTCTCGGTCGCCTCGAGGTCGGTCTCAACGGCACGCAACTCGTCGGCGAGCGCCGCGAGGCCGGCGTAGTCGGCTTGATCGTGCGCCGCCATCCGCTCGTGCACGGATGCGATCTGTGCCTGCAGCTTCTCCATGCGCCGGGCAGCCGCGTCGCGCTCTTTCTCCGCGGTGCGCCGCTCCGCGCCGGACAAGGCAGCGGATGGTCTCGATACGCCGCCTTCGGCGGCTACTCGACCGGCAGGGGCACCGCCTTCGGCGGGTACGAGACCACCGCGCGCGCGCAGCTCGAGGTACTCGTCGACGCCGCGCGGCAGGTGCCGCATCCGACCGCCGATCACCGCATACTGCTGGTCGGTGACGCGTTCGATGAGGTAGCGGTCGTGGCTGACCACGAGCAAGGTGCCGGGGAACGAGTCGAGCAGGTCCTCGATGGCCGCGAGCATGTCGGTGTCGAGGTCATTGGTCGGCTCATCGAGGATGAGCACGTTCGGCTCGTCGAGCAGGATGAGCAACAGCTGCAGGCGCCGCTTCTGACCGCCCGACAGGTCCTTGACGGGAGTGGCGAGCTGCGCGCTGACGAACCCGAGCCGTTCGAGAAGCTGACCCGGCGTGAGTTCCTTGCCGCCCGCGACGTAGCTGCGTCGCAGCGCGCCGATGACGTCGCTGACCCGATCCGTCCACACGTCACGCAACTCGTCGAGCTGCTGGGTGAGGGCCGCGACCTTGACCGTCTTGCCGCGCTTGACCCGACCGCTCGTCGGCGTCACCGTGCCGGAGACCAGTCCGAGCAGGGTGGACTTGCCGGCACCGTTGACGCCGAGGATCCCGGTGCGCTCACCGGGCGCGATGCGCCAGGTCACGTCGTGCAGGATTTCGCGCGACCCCTGCGGGGTGTCGAAGACGACCGAGGCGTGCTCCAGGTCGACGACGTCTTTGCCGAGTCGCTGCATCGCCATGCTCGCGAGGCTCACACTGTCGCGCACGGGGGGCTCGTTCGCGATGAGGGCGTTGGCCGCGTCGATGCGGAACTTGGGCTTGCTCGTGCGGGCGGGAGCCCCGCGCCGCAACCACGCGAGCTCTTTGCGCATGAGGTTCTGGCGCTTCGCCTCGGATGCCGCCGCCATGCGGTCGCGCTCGACGCGCTGCAGCACGTAGGCCGCATACCCGCCCTCGAAGGGTTCGACCATGCGGTCGTGCACCTCCCACGTCGCCGTGCACACCTCGTCGAGGAACCAGCGGTCGTGGGTGACGACGACGAGCGCACCCTGGCCGGCGGGCCACCGACGCTTCACGTGTTCAGCCAGCCACGCGATGCCTTCGACGTCGAGGTGGTTGGTGGGTTCGTCGAGGAAGACCACATCCCAGTCGCCGATGAGCACCGTCGCGAGGGCGACGCGGCGGCGCTGACCGCCGGAGAGGTCGTCGACAAGAGCATCGAAGTCGAGGCCGCCGAGCAGTCCCGACATGACGTCGCGGATGCGCGCATCCCCCGCCCACTCGTGCTCGGGCCGGTCCCCGACGACGGTCTCGCGCACCGTCTTGCCGGTCGCGAGTTCGTCCTGCTGATCGAGCATGCCCAAGCGCACGTCGGCGCGGCGGGTGACCCGGCCGGCGTCAGGCTGCTGGCGCCCCGCGAGAAGGCGGAGCAGGGTCGTCTTGCCGTCGCCGTTGCGTCCGACGATGCCGATGCGGTCGCCCGCGTCGAGCCCGAGCGTCACCGATTCGAAGACGATGCGGGTCGGGTACTCGAGGGCGAGCGCTTCCGCGCCGAGGAGGTGAGCCACCGAAGAATCCTAGGGGGCGTGGCTGTGCTCACTCGGGCCGCACGCGCACGCACTCGAGCGCCGCGATCGGCACGAGGCAGGATCGCCGGACGATCCGGTCCCGCCGCGGCTCCCCCGGCTCGTGTTCGGCGACGTCGAGATGGTCGCGGCCGACCCGGTCGATCGTGCCGTGCACGGTGCCCGACCCGACGGTGAGCTCGACGGCACGGCGGCGGCGGGCCAGGTCCCGCAGCACGAACGCGATCCCGAGGCGTTGGGCGAGCTGCGCGCGGCCGGCGGAGGGGGCGATCGAGGCGCGGGAGAGCGCGAGCGGCATCCCGATCGAGGCGACTCCCCCGAATGGCACCACGAGAGTGTCGGCGGCGGCGTCGGCCTCGCCGCACACCCAATCACGGCCCACCTGTTCCACAGTGAGCGCGAGCCGCATGCCCGATCTCAGGGTGATCGTGACGGATCGGCCGGTGACGCCACGCAGTCGGTCGCCGATGCCGAGTCGTGCGAGGCGCAGTCGCTCGTCGTCTCGCGCGACGTCGTCGTGCTCGTCGGCGAGCCCGCGTTCGAGCTGCGACTCGAGGTCATCGAAGAGCAACTCCCACCGCACGCCGGGAGAGTACCTATCCCGAACCGGGACCGCACCGCACTTCTCCACAGTTCGCACCGGAGATCGCCCCGTACCACCCCTGTGCTGCTTAGCTGAGCCCACCGCAACGTTCTGACCCCCTCCCGGCGACAGAAACGAGGCGGTAGTGACCCCCGCGCATGCCCAGCTCCACACCCGTGCGCCCCTCGCGGCCTCTCGTCGGGATGACCGATCCATCGATCCGGTGCCTCTTCAGGCGGTGCCGGGCGCCGAAGAGCTCCCGGCTCGTGTCGTTCGCACCCGTTTCGTGCCCGACGAGTTCTTCGGTCACCAGCCCACCCCCACCAGCGACCTCCCCGATCCCCGCCCGCTCATCGGCAACCTGGCGCGCTGTGTGATCGAGGTGCTCGCGGGGGCGCGCGATCTGGAGCAGATCGCCCGTTGGGTCACCGATGACGTCTACCGCCACCTCCTGCGCCGCGTCGTGCTGTCGTCCCGCGCCCGGCGGTCCCGCGGGCGGGTTCCCGCCCGGCCGTCGTTCTCCATGGGGTCGACCACGATCTGTGAGCCGCGCGACGGAGTCGTCGAAGCGGTCGTCATCGTGCATGGTCGCGGTCGCACTCGCGCGGTGGCCTTGCGCCTCGAGGGTCTCGACCGGCGCTGGCGCGCGAGCGCCGTCAACGTGCTCTGATCTTTCCCATCCGGTCGCCTCTGTCCCATCCGGTCGCCGCTGTCTCATCCGGTCGGCTCTGTCCCATCCGGTCGCCGCTGTCTCATCCGGTCGCCGCCTCAGGGTCGCCGCCCCAGGGGTGCCGATCGCCGCCCCTGGGAGGGAATGAACGGGTCGGTCGGGCCGGCCGACGTCTCGGACTCGACTTGTTCGGGGGTGCCGATCGCCGCCCTAGGAGGGCTAGGAGGGAATGAACGGCTCGGTCGGTCCCGCCGAAGTGTCAGGTTCGACCTCCTCAGGGTTGGGGAGGGATGCGAGGAAGCGCACGAACACGACGCTCGCGAGCGTCACCACCGCACCGCCAGCGATGAGGGGAACGCTGAGCCCCGCGAGCGCGAGCACGCCCCCGATCATCGAACCGAGCGGCATCGTTCCCCACAGCAGCGTGCGCCACGTGCCGTGCACGCGGCCGAGCAGGTGGCCGGGAATGATCGCCTGTCGCAGCGACATGATGAGGATGTTCCAGACCGTGATGGCAAGGGAACTGAGCGCCCAGCCGAGCGCCCCGACCCACAGCACGGGCACGATGCCGACGACGATGAGCACCACCCCGGAGAGGATCGACATCGCCGCCATCGTCACCCCGGTGCCCCACCACCGTCGCACCCGCTCGGTGAGCACCGAGCCGACGATGCCGCCGACGGCGCCCGCGACCATGAACGCACCGAACCACTCTTCGGGCACGCCAAGGGTGTCGAGCACGAACAGCACCCACGTCGCGGTGGCCGCCGAGGTCGCGATTCCGATGACGGTCGTGAGGAACCACAGGGTGCGCAGCATCCGATGCCCGAGGATGAACCGGAACCCGTCGGCGAGCTGACGGTACCAGGGCACGACGGGCGCGGCGGAGTCCACGAACTGGCGCCCCGACGCGGCCGCAGGCAGCAGCAGGGCGAGCACACCGGCGAGCGCGAACACGAGACCGTTGATGCCGAGTGGGATGAGCACGGAGACGGCGAACAGCCCGGAGGTGAGCGGGCCGGAGACGAAGTTCTGCACGACGAGCTCGCCGCCTTCGATGCGCGAGTTCGCGCGAGGCAGGTTCTTCTTCGCGACGATGCTCGGCACGACCGCGCGGATCGCCCCGTCGTAGACGGTCTCGAACGTGCCGTAGACGAACACGACGAGGTAGAGCCACCAGATCGTCAGCCCTCCGGTGGCCGACAGCACGACGAGCAGGAGGGCGAGTGCGGTGCGCACGGCCTGCGCGATGGCGAGCGCGCGGCGGCGGTCGATCCGGTCGATGAGGATGCCCGCCGGAATGGCGAAGAACAACCACGGCAGCAGCGCGAGCGCCGAGACGACCGCGATGAGCACCGGATCGTCGGTCAGTCGCGCCGCGAGCAGCGGCACGGCGGTGCGGGCGATGCCGTCGCCGAGGCTGGAGGCGAGATTGGCCGTGAAGATGTTGCCGAAGGCGCGACCGAGTCCCTCGTCGCGCGTCTTCACCATCGCTCGTGCACTGCCTCCCGGAAGTACCGGTCGTAGAGGTCGCGGACGGCATCCCCGAACTCGGGCGCGAGGGTCGCGACCTCGCCGGCCGAGGCGTTCGAGCGCGCCTGCTCCACGGTGCGTGCCCCGGGGATGACGGTCGTGACGCCCGGAAGCTGGGCCACCCACGCGAGTGCGGCGACGGGCGCGGTGAGGCCGTGCGCGTCGGCGAGCGCGGCGAACTCCTGCGCTGCGGCGACACCCGTCTCGAAGTCGACGCCGGAGAACGTCTCGCCGACGTCGAATGCCTCGCCGTGCCGGTTGTAGTTGCGGTGATCGTTCTCGGCGAATCTGGTCTGAGCGGTGTAGCGACCGCTCAGCAGACCGGACGCGAGCGGAACGCGCGCGATGATTGCGACCCCGGCGTCTGCGGCGGCGGGAAGCACGGCGTCGAGAGGCTTCAGCCGGAAGGCGTTGAGGATGATCTGCACGCTCGCGACCCTCGGACGGGCGATCGCGGTGAGCGCCTGGTCGACCGTTTCGACGCTCACCCCGTAGCGGGCGATGGCGCCGTCGGCGACGAGCGTGTCGAGGGCGTCGAACACGGCATCGGACTGCACGACCTCGGTGGGCGGGCAGTGCAACTGCACCAGATCGAGGGTGTCGCGCTGCAGGAGCCGTCGGGAGCGGTCCGTCCACTCCCGAAAGTGGTCGAGCACGTAGTTCTGCGCCAGCTGGGGCATCCGACGGCCCATCTTGGTGGCGACGAAGATGTCGAGGTCTGGCCGATCGGCCAGGTAGGCCCCGATGAGGGTTTCGCTGCGGCCGTCGCCGTAGACGTCGGCGGTGTCGAACACGGTGACGCCGGCGTCGACGGAGGCGTCGAGCACGGCCCGCGCATCCGACTCGCTCACTTCTCCCCAGTCGGCGCCGAGCTGCCACGTGCCGAGACCGATGACCGAAACGTCGCGGCCGAGCCGCGTGGTGGTGCGCTTCTGCATGCGTGCCACCCTACGCCGCCATCCGCACCGCGCCGGGTGCCGGGTTTGCGACGTCAGCCGATGACGGCGGCGACCTCGCGCGCCAGTCTCGGTCGGATCACGTGGTCGTTCACGTCGACCCGGTGCATCGTGACGTGACGCATTTGCCCGATGATGGCCATGGTGGCGGGGGCGATGAACTGGTCGAGCCGGCCATAGACGACATCGATCGGCACCTTGACCGCGGCGATGTCGGCGACGGTCGTCTGGGACTCGATGCAGTTCTGCAGGCTCAGCACGAACGCGTTCCAGTTGCGATCGGTGACTTCCAGCGCGGCGCCCAGCCCGAACAGCCGTGAGATCGTCGCGGCGCTGGCCATCGTGAAGTCCTTGTTGGCACGCAAGAACTCGTAGGTCTTCAGGTAGGCGCCCACTTGGGCGCGCGCCCGCGGGTCACCGAGCTCGTGGGGCGACAGGTAGACGGGCGGGCTGACGAGCACGAGGTGAGCCACGCGCGACGGGTTCATGGCCGCGTATCGCGCGGCGAGCAGGCTGCCGAGGGAGTGCCCCACGAGGATGACGGGCGCCTCGAGTTTCAGGGAGTCGATCGTCGCGCGGATCGAGGCGACGTGCTCGTCGATCGTGTAGGTGGAGTCCGGGGGCGAAGGGGATTCGCCGAAGCCGAGGAGGTCGAGGCTGATGCACCGGTAGCGATCCCGGAGCAGCGGCACGACCCGAACGAACGTCAGGGCGGAGGAGGCGATGCCGTGCAGCAGCACGACGACCGGTCCCTCGCCGACGTCCTCCGCGACGTGCAGGAGAGGTGGCGTCCTCCGGCCGAAGGCCGCAGCGATGCGCTCCCACCAGGCCATGCCCTCAACCTACCGTGAGCGCCCCAACCGGGACACGGCCCCGCCGGAATGACCGAGGTTCCGCCCCGCCGCAATGACCGAGCACGGAACAGAGGTTCCGCCCCGCAGGAATGACCGAGGGCGGAGCGGAAGTTCCGCCCCGCCCCACAGCAACGTGTGTGGAGAACTGCCTCAGGCGCTCGGCGCCGGGGCGGCCGGCTCGTCGTCGTCGCCGAGCTTCTCGCGCACGAACTCGGCGGCATCCTGCGCCTTCTCGGCCACGAACTCGGCGGCGTCGACCGTCTTGTCGGCGACGAAGTCGCCCGCGTCGCCTGCCTTGTCCTTCACGAACTCGGCGGCGTCGCCCACGGCATCCTTCGCCTTGTCGACACCTTCGGCGATGTTCTCCTTGGCGTCATCGATGAACCCCATGCGGCACCCCTTTCCTTCGGGTCGGCAGGCGCCGACGTGAATGAGGATAGTGGTCGGGAATCGCTCAGCACACCAGGTAGTCCTCGGGAACTGAGCGCTCCTAGACTTCAGCCATGCCATTCGACCCCGCAGCAGCGCGCGCGACGATCCTCGGGCCGGAGCAAGCCAAGCTTGCCGAGTACGCACGCCTGATGGATGACCTCGACGCCACGATCTCACGGACACTCGACTTCATCGCCGACCGCGGGTACGCGGGTGGTGGCACGATCGTGTACCCGGACGTCGATCTGGACCACATCCGCGACGCGACGAGCGACACCCCCTGGGTGCGGCGGGTCGCGTGGGTCTTCGGTGCCGTCCACAATCCGGGCAGTTTCGACTCCTCGCCGAGCGATGACCTGTACCTGCTGGACGAAACCGCGGCGATCAGCGTTTGCCGGTATGGGGACCGAGCCCGTGGCACCGGCTTCGAGAGCCTCCACGTCGTACCCGCGTACCAGTCATCCACCCGCCACGTGAACAACTGGAGTCTGAGCTCCCCGTTGACGAACCCGATTCTCTTGCGGATGCTCCTCACCGCGTTCCTGGGGAACCCGGAGCCGTTCCCCATCGTCGACTCCACGGCGATCGGGGACTGCTACGCGCAGTACAAGGCCGTGGTCGGCGACGTCGTGCTCTAGGGCTGACGCCCGAATCGTGACAAACGTTGGGTGGTGCGCGGGCCGGTCCCGTCCTACCGTGATGGCATGAGGCGCATTCTCTTCGTTCCCACAGCCCTGCTGCTTTCGGCGCTCGCTCTCAGCGGATGCGCGGCCGGCAGCGACCAGATGGCCAGCGACTCGGGCGGCAGCGCTCCCATGGTTGCTCCCGATGCGCAGCTTCAATCTTCGGAGGGTGGCGACGCCGCGACCGTCCGCGACGCCGACCGCCAGGTCATCGTCACCGGATGGATGACGGTCACGGTCGAGCAGCCGCTCGACGCGGCGGACGAGGCGGTCCGCATCGCCGAGGCCGCCGGTGGTCGTGTCGATGGTCGCCAGGAGATCGCGCCGAACGACTACGACCGCGGAAGCGCGACGCTCACGCTGCGCCTTCCAGCCGAAGACCTCAACAGCACCATCGACAAGCTCAAGGAGCTCGGCACGGTTCAGGAGGTCTCGCTCAACTCCTCCGACGTGACGATGGTCACGCAAGACCTGGACGCCCGGATCGAGGCGCTTCGCGCCTCCATCGATCGACTTCTCGCCCTCGTGGGCACGGCGACCGACACGGAGAGCCTCATCGCCCTCGAGACAGCGATCTCGGACCGGCAGGCGCAACTCGAAAGCCTTGAGGCGGAACGCCGCTACTACAGCGACCAGGTGGCGCTGTCGACGATCACCCTCAACCTGATCTCGCCCGCGGACACCCCGGCGACCGAGCCGGTGACCTTCTGGGATGGGCTCGTGGCTGGGTGGAACGCGTTCGTCGCCTTCTTCGCCGGACTGATCGTGGTGCTCGGGGTGCTCATCCCGTGGCTCGTGCTCGCCGGGATCATCACCGCGGTCATCCTGCTGCTCGTGCGCTGGCGCAAGTCGCGGGCCGCCGCGACGGTGACTGCTCCCGCCGCACCGGCCGCAGCCGAGCCCGCAGCCGCACCGGCACCGGCACCGGCACCGGCCGAGCCCGCCGCCGCACCCGCACCGAAGCGGCGCAGCAGCTCGACTCCGAAGAGCTGAGTCAGCCCGCGGCGAGCAGGTCGCGCACCATCGGCACGACCTTCGTGCCGTAGAGCTCGATCGAGCGCATCATCTTCTCGTGCGGCAGCGTTCCGGCGGAGTACTTGAGGTCGAAGCGCTGCACGCCGAGAGCCTTGAGCTTCTCGGCGAGCTTGCGCGCGACGGTCTCCGGCGATCCCAGATAGAGCGCGCCGTGCTCGATCTCGTGACGGAACTCGTCGGGGCTCGTGGGCGGCCAGCCGCGCTCGGCCCCGATGCGGTCCCGCATCACCCGGTGGTGTGGCCAGTACTCCTCGGCGGCCTGCTCGTCGGTATCGGCGATGTAGCCGGGCGAGTGCACGGCGACGGGCAGGTCGTCCTTGCCCATCTGGGCGAGGGCCCGGTGGAAGAGGTCGACGTACGGCGCGAAGCGTGCCGGGTCGCCGCCGATGATGGCGAGCACGAGGGGGAAGTCGTAGCGGGCCGCGCGCACCACCGACTCGGGGCTGCCCCCGACGCCGACCCACGTGGGAATCCGCCCGCCTTCGGTGTGCGGGTAGACGCCCTGATCGGTGAGGGGTGCGCGCAACGAGCCCGACCAGGTCACCGGCTGCTCGCGCAGGAGTTCGTGGAACAGGTCGAGCTTCTCCTCGAACAGCTGCTCGTAGAGCGCGAGGTCGTATCCGAAGAGCGGGAACGACTCGGTGAACGAACCGCGCCCGAGGATCACCTCGGCCCGACCGTGGGAGAGGGCGTCGACGGTTGCGAAACGCTGGAACACGCGCACGGGGTCGTCGGAGGAGAGCACCGTCACGGCCGAGCCGAGGTGGATGCGCTTCGTCGCTGTGGCGAGGCCCGCGAGCACCACTTCGGGCGCGGAGACGGCGAAGTCGGCGCGGTGGTGTTCGCCGACTCCGAAGAAGTCGAGGCCGAGCTCGTCGGCGAGCACGCCTTCCGCGATGACGTTGCGAATCACCTGGGCGTGCTCGAGGGGTGTTCCGGCGGCGTCCACGGTCACGTCGCCGAAGGTGTCGAGTCCGAACTCGACGGGGGTGTCGCTCATGGGGTGATCCTTGCTTCCTCAGGGTTCGACTCGGCTGCGGCAGGTTCGGTGTTCGTCTCCCGCAGATTCATGCGTTTGCATCCTTCCGTAACGACGCGGCGAGCTTCCGCATTCCCATGAAACGCTCGCGCTCCTCGCGGTCGAGCTTTTCGAGGGCGTACCGCAGCATCGTGCGCGGCATCGTCGCCGCGTGGCGCTCGAGGAAGCCCAGCAGCGCGCCGCGATCGACATCGCCGAGTTCGCGCAGCATCCAGCCGACGGCCTTGTGGATGAGATCCTCCCGATCCCCGAGCAGGCGTTCGGCGATCGCGAGCACGTCGCGGCTCTCCCCGTCGCGGATGAAGGTCCACGTCGTGACGATCGCCGTGCGACGCTCCCACAGGTTCGGCGACGCCGCGAGTTCATAAAGAATGTCGCGCGGTCGCGTGCGGAGGTAGCCGCCGATGACCGAGCGGCAGCCGAGGTCCACGAGATCCCAGTTGTTGATGCGGTCGTGTCGGCGCAGGTAGAGCTCGTAGAGCTCACGGCGGCGCTCGGGCGGGGTGCCTTTCTTCAGGGCTTCCGCGTTCATGATGCCGATGGCGACGGAGCGCGCCTCGTGCACCGGGCTCTCAAGAAGTCGCTCGAGCTCGGCGAGGGGCATTCCGACCGCCTGCTTCGCGATCGCGTTGACCGGCCCCATCCGCACGCCAATGAAAGTGTCACCCTCGCCGTACTCGTCGGGGCCGGTCTTGAAGTAGCGGGCGAGAGCGATCGCGTCGCCCGCGTCCGCGACCGCGTCGAGGGCGGTCAGGACGGCGTCAGCGGTCGGCTCCATGCCGCCATCGTAGGCGCGAACCGAGCCGGCCAGCGGGGCGGTGCGCGGGCGTCACGCCGTCGCGAAGACGGATGCGAGCGCGTCGAGCGCGCCCGGACGCAGCCGGTAGTAGGCCCACGTGCCGCGGCGCGTGCGCGTGAGGAAGCCCGCATCCAGCAGCACCTTGAGGTGATGCGAGACGGTCGGCTGGCCGAGATCGAACGCGTCTGTGATGTCGCACACGCACGCCTCCTGGTCGGGCGACGCGGCGATGATCGAGATCATCCGCAGCCGGGTGGGGTCGGCGAGCGCCTTGACCGACCGGGCGAGTGCCTCGGCCTGCTCGACATCGAGCCGATCCGTCGTGAGGGGTGCGCAGCACACCTCGTCGGCACCGGAGGCAGCACCGGAGCCGGTGGCGACGAGCGGCAGGGTGATGGTCATGGATCGATGATAGTCGATATTGACAAACTTCGATATAGGCGCGATCCTAGGTGCAGTTCATCGACCGATATCGATACAAGGAGGCCCGGATGATCGGCATCTGGCCCGAGGCGTGGTTGCGCCTCCACGAGCGCGAACGCACGCTCGACGTCGCCCGTCGGCGCACCATCGCCGCCGCCGCGGTCGTCACCACGACCGTCGCACCGGTCGCGAGCGGCAATATAGGTCCCGTCGCACGCACCCCCGACCTGGCATGCTGCTGACAGCACCCCAGGCAGGAGCGGTGACATGACGGCGGACACGAAGGCGGACAACGCGGAGATGAACCGCGAGATCAACCCAGACAGGAAGATCAACCCAGACAGGAAGATCAACCCAGACAGGAACGGTGACATGAACCCGGTCGACGTCATCATCATTGGCGCGGGGCCGCAGGGCCTCGCCGCCGGCGCTCACGCGCTCGAACGCGGCCTGCTGCCGATCGTGCTCGAGGCCGGCGCCGGTCCGGCGGCAGCGATCGCCGAGTGGTCGCACGTGCGCCTGTTCTCCGACTGGAGCGAACTGGTCGACGCGGCGGCGGAGCGGCGGCTCGCCGCCGCCGGGTGGACGCGACCCGGCCCCGGCATCCCGACAGGCGGCGAGTGGAGTGACCGCTACCTCGCACCGCTGGCGGCCTCGCTGGCCCCCGCGGTGCACTACGGCGAGCGGGTGGTGGGCGTCGAGCGCATCGATCGCGGATTTGTCGTGCGCACCACCCGCAGCACGTTCACGGCCCCCGCGGTTCTCGACGCCTCCGGAACCTGGACCCGGCCGCGCCCCCTCGGCGCCGACGGCTCGGCAGCCGTGGGCGAGGAGAGCGCCGCCGCGGCCGGACTGGTCGCGTACCGCATCCCCGATCCCGCGGAGCTCGCCGCCCTCGCGGGTGGGCATGTCATTGTGGTCGGCAGCGGCCACTCCGCGGCCACGGCGATCGGCGACCTCGCGCGGCTGACCGCCGACGCGCCCGACACCCGCATCACGTGGGTCATGCGCCGCGCCCAGGCAGACGCGGTCTGGGGCGGCGGCACTGCGGACGGGCTGCCCGCGCGCGCCGAACTCGGCACTCGCGCCCGGCGCGCCGTCGACTCGGGCGCAGTGAACCTCGTGACCGGTTTCCGCTCGACGCGAGTCGACGTGGTGAACGATCGCGCGGTGCTCGTCGCCGACGACGGTCGCGCCCTCGACTCGGCCGACCGCATCCTCGTGCTCACCGGGTTCGAACCCGACCTGAGCTTCCTCGCCGGCCTCCGCCTCGACCTCGACCCGGTGCTGCGCGCACCCGCGCGTCTGGCCCCGGAGATCGACCCGGCCATCCACTCGTGCGGCACGGTCGCCGCGACGGGCATCGCTCAGCTCGCCCAGCCGGAGGAGGGGTTCGTCATCATCGGCGCGAAGTCCTACGGCAACGCGCCCACGTTCCTCGCCCTCACTGGGTACGAGCAGGTGCGCAGCGTTGTCGCGCACCTCGCCGGTGACGACGATGCGGCCGCGCGCAACGAGCTCGCTCTGCCGGAGACAGGAGTGTGCGGCGGGGCGGCGGCGGATGACGCATGCTGCGCACCCGCCGGACCGCAGGCGATCACCCTCGGGCGCGCACCCGTGTCGGCTTAGGCGCCCGAGCGCTGCGGCCGGACCGCCGAGACGCCGAGGCCGTCGAGCAGGTCGAGCACTCGCCGTTCGAGTTCGTCGCGCACGCCCCGCACCACGTCGAGGTCGGCTCCGGCGGGGTCGACGAGGGTCCACTCCTCGTAGCGCTTGCCGGGGTAGACCGGGCACGCGTCGCCGCATCCCATCGAGATGACGACATCGGCGGCGCGCACGATCTCGTCGGTCCACGGCTTCGGGTACTCCCCAGAGATGTCGATCCCCTTCTCGGCCATCGCGGCGACCGCTCCCGCGTCGACCGCGCTGCCGGGTTCGGACCCGCCCGACCAGGCGACGGCGGCATCCCCCGCATACCGCTGGAAGAAGCCGAGAGCCATCTGCGACCGGCCCGCATTGTGCACGCACAGGAAGAGCACCGTCGGGATGCCGGACAGGTCGTGACCGTCGACGCGCGCCGCAGCCCGCAGGCGTTCGCGCGCGAACCGTTCGGTGAGCACGGGCAGGTGCTGAGGCACGCGCGCCGTCTCGGCGAGCCGGTCGTAGGACTCGTGCACGAAGCGCTCGATCGTCTCGGTGCCGAAGACACCCTCGAACTGGGCGGCGAGGGTGCGCACGGTCGCGTCGAGGGCGGTGGGGTAGGTGCGGGTGTTCATGGCTCTCTCCTCGAGGTCACGCGGATCAGGAAGCGGCAACGGAGGCGGCCAGCGAGGCCACCCGCGCGGCGAGGTCGTCGACGGCCCGTTGGTAGGCGGCGGGGGTGCCGACCCGAACCGGGTCGGGCACCGACCAGTGCGCGTCGCCGCGGGCGCCGAGTTCTTCGTGGGCGGCGTCGCACACGGTGACGATGAAGTCGTCGGCGCGCAGCACGTCGTCGACGTGGCGGGGCCGGGCGCCGGTCACCTCGAGTCCGCGACGCTGCGCGATCCGCACGGCGCCGGGGTCGATCGCCGCAGCAGGATGGGTGCCCGCCGACACGGCAGGAACGTCGCTCGCGGACGCCCACAGCGCGGCGGCGAGCGGCGAGCGCGCCGAGTTGCCGGTGCATACGAAGACGACGCGCCGCGCGGCGGCCCGTGGGGAGGGTGCGAGTCCATCGAGCGCGTCCGTCGCAAGACGCACGTAGCTGCGGCGCCGATCGGCTTCCGAGCGGTGCCGGACGACGAGGCCGGCGCCCTCGAGCACGCCGAGGTGATGGGCCATCAGATTGGACGGAATGCCCAGCTTCACCTGTAGCTCAGTCGGCGACAGGTCGCCGAGCGTCAGCAGGTCGACGACTCGCAGACGCACCGGATCCCCGAGCGCGGCGTATCGGGCGGCGCGTGTTTCGAGATCGTGTTCTGCGGTCATGGCGTCCTGAATCACATAAGGTCAATGTTTATTGAGTCAATCTTGACTGAGTTAACTTGATCCGTCAAGATGTTCCCGTGACGGACGCCCCTCCTGCCCTACCGACCCTGCGCCGACGGCTCCTGGCCGAGTTCCTCGGCACGGGCATCCTCGTCGCCACGGTCGTCGGTTCCGGGATCGCCGCACAGCGCCTCTCCCCCGACGACGTCGGGCTGCAGCTGCTCGAGAACAGCATCGCGACCGCGCTCGTGCTCGCGGTGCTCATCGCCGTCTTCATCGGCGTCAGCGGGGCACACTTCAACCCCGCCGTGACGCTCGTCGTCTCGGCCCTCGAGGGTCGCGCGGCCCGAGCGGGGGCCGTGCTCGGGTACCTGGCGGCGCAGATCCTCGGAGCGGTGGGCGGCGCCGTTCTCGCCAACGCGATGTTCGGGGTGCCGACCGGCATCGCCACCACCGAACGCGTGAGCCCCGGCACCCTCCTCGGCGAGGTCGTCGCGACGGCCGGGCTCGTGCTCGTCATCCTGCTGCTGGCACGCTCGGGACGCGAGCGTGTGATCCCCCTCGCCGTCGCGGGCTGGATCGGCGCCGCCTACTGGTTCACGTCGTCCACGTCGTTCGCCAACCCCGCCGTGACCCTCGGCCGCGTCGTAACAGACACGTTCGCCGGCATCGCCCCCGGATCGGCCGGCTGGTTCATCCTCGCCCAGCTCGTCGGCGCGGCGATCGGGCTCGGCCTCGCGCTCGTGCTCGTGCCGCGGCCCCGGCCGTGAGAGCGCGGCGCCGCGAGCTCGAGCGTCGTATGCTCGTCGCATGGCGCTGCCCGCCGCACACGAGCCCGCGGAGGCCGGCCGCGAACCCCTCGACCGGGACGCCGCCGAGAACCTCGCACGGACGCTTCGCGCCGTCGCCGACCCCACCCGACTTCAGTTGCTGAGCATGCTCGCCCACTCGGCCGATGAGGAGGCAACGGTCACCGACCTCGCGGTCGCCTTGGGGCTGACCCAGCCGACCGTGACCCATCACCTGAAGATCCTCGTCGAGGACGGCATCCTCGATCGCGAGCGTCGCGGCAAGCACGTGTGGCATCGTCTGTCGCCGCAGCGGCGATCCGCTGTGCTCGACCTCGTGCGGTAACGCGATGGACGCCCCTGCGCCGCGACGAGTGGGCCGGCCGCTCGACGGCGCGGATGCGCGCGACCGGGTACGGCAGATCCAGGCCCTCGCTGACCCCGATCGCCTCCTGGTTCTCAGCACGCTGGCGGCGAGCGATGCCTCCGAGCGCACCGCGATCGCCATCGCGTCCGCGGCGGGCTTCGGCCAGTCCCGGGCCACCGACGCCTTGGACGTACTCAGGGATGCGGGGCTCGTCTCCCGCTCCGGCGACGGCCGGTGGGAACTGACCGCCGACGCCTGGGCGCGCTTCGGCCGTCTGCTCGTCGGATCACCCGACACCACGGTCACGACCGCGCGCGTGCCACCGGCCTCTCCCACCGAGACGGTGCCACCGGTGGCCGCGCGGATCGCGCGCGACCTCGCCTACCGCTTCAGTTCGACCTTCTCGCCCGAGACGGTGACGCGCTACGTCGTCGACAGCTATCGGCTGCTCTCCGAACGGGCCCGCATCGACTCCTTCCTGCCCTCGCTGACCACGCGTTTCGCGACCGATCGGCTCACCGCTCTCGCGACCGCGGAAGGCCTCATCCTCCGCGGCACGCCCGAAGTGCTGTTCGTGTGCGTGCAGAACGCGGGGCGATCGCAAATGGCGGCCGCGATCCTGCGTCACCTCGCGGGGGATCGCGTGCACGTGCGCACCGCCGGCTCCAATCCCGCGGCGACCGTGCACCGCACCATCGCCCAGGTGCTCGACGAGATCGGCGTTCCCCTCGCCGCGGAGTTCCCCAAACCTCTTACGGATGAGGTCGTGATGGCCGCCGACGTCGTCGTGACGATGGGATGCGGAGACGCGTGCCCGATCTACCCCGGTCGCCGCTACATGGATTGGGAGATCGCCGACCCTTTGCTGCTGCCGCTCGCCGGCGTGCGCGAGGTGCGCGACGACATCCGGGGACGAGTCGAAGCGCTCATCGAGGAGCTTCGTCTCTAGCCGGCCTCGGGGTGAGGCGCATCGGACGACGGCACCGCGAGCCGGTAGCCGATGCGGTGCACCGTCTCGACGACGCCAGCCGCGCTCAGGTCGATCTCCGCGAAGCGCGCCCGCATGCGGGTGATCGCGCTGCGCACTCGGATGGCGCGAGCCTCGTCCCCGTGCTCGAACATGCTCACCAGCCGGTCGAGGGTGACCACGCTGGGATGCTCCTGCATGAGGTGACGGAGGATCTCGAACTCCTTGGGCGCCAAGTGCACGTCGCGTCCGCGCCACACGACCCGGTGCTCTCGCGTGTCGAGCACGAGGTCGCCGCAGTGCAGCACGTGCTCAGTCTCGGCGGTCTGAAGGTGAACGGCGGTGAGCGCCTGCGCGAGGGCCGCTGGACGCAGCGGCAGCCGCACCGTGGTGTCGACGCCCGAGTCGAGGAGGTCGCGCAGTTCCTCGGCCGAGCATCCGGGAGCGATCCCGCCGATGACCCGCACTCGGGTCATCGCAGCGAGAAGGGCGACGAATGCGGCCGGCGGCATCTCGTCGAGGTTGGTGGGAACGATCACGACCGCGTCGGGGTCGCGGCTGATCTCGGTGAGCGCGGCGAGCACCGACGGGCGGGACGCGAGCGCGACCCCGCGGTGCCGGTACTCGGCCGCCCGTCCGCGGATGACGCCCTCGCCCTCGCCGACCGCGATCACCTTGACCCAGTCGTGCAGTGGCGCGAGGGCGACGCTCATCCGAACCGTCCGGAGATGTAGTCCTCCGTGCGCTGGTCGACGGGGTGCTCGAAGATCTGCGTGGTCTTGCCGTACTCGACGAGCACGCCCGTGCGGTCTCCGGTTCCTTCGTCGGCGAGCGCGGTGAAGAATGCCGTGCGATCGGCGACTCGGGCCGCCTGCTGCATATTGTGGGTGACGATCACGATCGTGTAGTCGCGGCGCAACTCCTGCATGAGATCCTCGATGCGCACGGTCGCGATCGGGTCGAGCGCGGAGCACGGCTCGTCCATGAGGATGACGTCGGGCTTGACCGCGATCGTGCGGGCGATGCACAAGCGCTGCTGCTGACCGCCCGACAGGCCGTATGCGGACTGCTTGAGCTTGTCCTTGACCTCGCCCCACAGCGCGGCCCTCGTCAGCGCCTCCTCGACGAGATCGTCCATGTTCGACACGCGCATGCCCGTGACCCGCGGCCCGTAGGCGATGTTGTCGTAGATCGACTTGGGGAACGGGTTCGGCTTCTGGAAGACCATGCCGATGCGCCGACGCACCTCGATCGGATCCACCTTGGGGCCGTACATGTCCTCGCCCTGGAAAAGCACTCGTCCTTCAACGCGAGCGCCGTCGACGAGGTCGTTCATGCGGTTGAGCGAGCGCAGGAGCGTCGACTTTCCGCATCCGGACGGTCCGATGAGCGCGGTGATCTCGTTGAGGCCGAACTTGAGGTTGACGCCGGTGACGGCGCGGAAGTTGCCGTAGTAGACATCCACGTCCTCGCACTGGAGCACGCCTCGCGGCTCATCCGGAATGAACGTGTCGGTCGCGCGGGCGTGCACGCGCACGCTCGCCGGTTCGCTCGCGCCCGAGGCCGCGGAGTCGATCGTGTCGGTCATCGGGTTACCACCGTTTCTGGAATCTGTTGCGGATGTAGATGGCGAGGGCGTTCATGAGCAGCAGCACGCCGAGCAGCAGCACGCTCGTCGCGGCGGCGAGGGCGTGGAAGCCCTCCTGCGGCCGGCCGGTCCAGTTGAAGATCTGGATCGGCAGAGTCGTGTAGCCGCTGAGCAGGCCGTTGGGGTCGAAGCTGACGAAGACGAGCGCGCCGAGCACGAGCAGGGGCGCCGCCTCGCCGAGCGCGCGTGACAGGGCCAGGATGCTGCCGGTCGCGATGCCCGGAACGGCCGACGGCAGCGTCTGCCGCCAGGCGGTCTGCCACGACGTCGCGCCGAGGGCGAGCGAGCCCTGGCGGATCTCCTGCGGCACCGACCGCAGCGCTTCGCGCGTGGCGATGATGATGACGGGCAGGATCAACAGCGACAGCGCGAGCGCACCCGCGATGACGATGTTCTTGTCGCGCACGCCGAGCATCGACAGGAAGGCGAGCGCGAGCAGACCGTAGACGATCGACGGCACGGCGGCGAGGTTCTGCACATTCAGCTCGATGAACCGGTTGAACCAGTTCTTCTTGTCGGCGAACTCCTCCAGGTGCAGGGCCGCAGCGATCCCCAGCGGAATCGTCATGACCGCGGTCGTGGCGATTACCCAGGCCGAGCCGAGAATCGCCGGGCGCGCGCCCGCCCGATCCGGGTCCGACGACGGGTACTCGGTGAACAGCCGCCAGGTGAACTGCCCCTGGCCGTCGATGATGATCGTGATGATGAGGGTCACGAGCACCCCGAAGGCGACCAGGAGGCTCAGCCACAGCAGCACGAGGAAGATGAGCGCGGCGGGTCGGCGTTCGCCGTTCGTGCCCGACGCGAGGGGCCGCTCGGGACGAATCGTCGCCGAGATGGTGGATCCGACGGTGCGCATCAGTAGATCTCCCGGAAACGGCGAACGATTCGGATGCTGATGAAGTTGATCAGCAACGTGATGAGGAACAGCAGCAGGCCGACCGCGAAGAGCGTGTCGTACTCGAGGGAACCGACGCGGGAGTCGCCGAGCGCAGCGTTCGCGATGAATCCCGTCATGGTCTGACCCTGTTCGAGCGGGCTCGTGACGATGCGCGCCTGGTTGCCGGCGGCGATCGCGACGATCATCGTTTCGCCGACGGCGCGCGAGATGCCGAGCACGATGGCGGCGACGATGCCCGACAGGGCCGCGGGGAAGACGACGCGCAGGGTGGTCTGCATCCGGTTGGCGCCGAGCGCCGCCGAGCCCTGGCGCATCGCCTGCGGCACCGCCGACATCGAGTCCTCGGAGATCGACGCGATCGTCGGGATGATCATGACGCCCATCACGAGCCCCGCCGCGAGCACACTGAACGCTCCCGTGTCGAGCTGGAGCCATTCGCGAAGCACCGTTGCCTGCACGAACTGGAGGGCGAAGTAGCCGTAGACAACCGTGGGGATGCCGGCGAGCACCTCGAGCACGGGCTTGAGGATCTTGCGCACCCGCGGCCGGGCGTACTCGGCGAGGAAGATCGCGGCGCCGAGGCCGAACGGCACCGCCACGAGCAGGGCGATTGCGGTCGTCCACGCGGTCGCGGTGACGAGGGGGATGACGCCGAATGAGGCATCCGCGAACCGCGGGGCCCACCGGGTGCCGAACAGGAAGTCGAGAACGGGCACCTGGGTGAAGAACTCGATCGACGGGATGAGCAGGGCGATAAGGATGCCGATGGTGGTGAGCACCGTGAGGCCCGCGGCGATGCGCAGCACGAGCCGGATGGCGAACTCTCCCGGCCGCGGGCGTCCCGCGAACTGGGACGGGGTCGGGCGACCCGGCGCGGTGGCCGGGTCGCCCGTGCTGGTGACTGCCGTGATGGTCGTCATTACTCGTCTTTCCGGTCAGTGACCAGCGGGAAGGGACTAACCGAGCGAGGCGAGCTCTTCGGTCGCGAGGGTGATCTGCTCGTCCGTCAGCGGCACGAAGAGCGCCGCCTCGGCGACGGCCACCGCGTTCGACACGAAGAAGTCGACGAAGGCCTTGACCTGCGGCTTCTCGACGTAGGACGCGTTCGAGACGTAGATGAACAGCGGGCGGCCGAGCGGCGTGTAGCTGCCGTCCTGCACCGTCTCAACCGTCGGGTACACGCCGTCGACCGAGACGGCCTTGATGACATCCGCGTTCTCCTCGACGTAGCTCAGACCGAAGAAGCCGATGCCGCCGGCCTCGCCCGAGACACCCTGGACGGTGATGTTGTCATCCTCGGAGGGGCTGTAGTCGGCACGGATCGCGCCCTCTTCACCGTTGATGGCCGCGGTGAAGTAGTCGAACGTGCCGGAGTCCGTGCCGGCGCCGAAGAGCGCGAGCGGGACGTCGGGGAACGACGGGTCGACCTGGTTCCAGTTGGTGATGACGCCCTCGGACTCGGGAGCCCAGATCGTGTTGAGCTGCTCGACCGTGAGGTTGTCGGCCCAGTCGTTCTCGGCGTTCACGACGACGGCGAGTCCGTCGTTCGCGATGACGATCTCGGTGAACTCGATGCCGTTGGCCTCGCACTCGGCGGCTTCCTCGTCCTTGATGGGACGCGACGCGTCGGAGATGTCGGTCTCACCGGCGCAGAACGCCTTGAAACCGCCACCCGTGCCGGACGTGGCGACGGTGACGTTGATGCCGGGCTCGACCTCGCGGAACTGGTCCGCGGCGGCTTCGGCGAGGGGGGCGACGGTCGACGAGCCGTCGGCGGTGACCGCGCCGGTCAGGCCTTCGGCGTCGCCGCCGTCGGCGGGCTGGCCGCCACAGGCGGACAGGATGATGGCTGCGGCGGCAAGGGTCGCGATGATCCCCGCGCCCCGCGTGATTCGAGTAGACACTCTGGTTCCCTTCGTGTGGCGGTGCAGGCCGCCGAATGTGAGTCGCTGACCACTGCCAGCGTTCACATAGAAGATCGTCTATGTGAACGGAAGGTGAACCTCGTGCGACGCGCTGGTTCATATATAGACAAATGTCTATGTGAATGGAAGCCTGGGAGAACGGTCGCGCCCCGGTAAACGAACGTCGATTGATCGACTCGGTGAACGATGCGTGAACGCGCGCCCGACGAGCCCCGGATCGGCGCGATCACGTATCGACGCGCGTCTATGCTGTCGCTCATGACCGACAAGCCCACCGTGCTCTTCGTCTGCGTACACAACGCGGGCCGCTCTCAGATGGCCGCCGGATACCTCCGTGCCCTCGCCGGCGACCGGGTGAAGGTGCTCTCCGCGGGGTCGGAGCCGAAGGACCAGATCAACCCGGTCGCGGTCGCCGCGATGGCGGAGGAGGGCATCGACATCGCGGGCGCCGTGCCGCACCTGCTCGCCGTCGACGACGTGCGCGAGTCGGATGTCGTCATCACCATGGGCTGCGGCGACGCGTGCCCCGTCTTCCCCGGCAAGCGCTACGAGGACTGGGAACTCAACGACCCGGCCGGTCAGCCGCTCGAGGTCGTTCGCGGCATCCGCGACGACATCCGCGGTCGCATCGAGGGACTCATCGCCTCGCTCGGCGTCTAGGGCGTGTCTGACAAATGCCTATGCCTTGCGGTGTGTCCGCACGCCGCGCTCGCCGCGTTGTCATCGTCGTCGATAGCCCCCGCTAGCCCCCCTAGCCCGCGTCGGCGGCCGCCGCTACCCTACGGGCATGACGACCATCAAGACCCGGCCCACGGGGGCCGACGTGACGGCGTTCCTCGACAGCGTGCCCGACGCGCGTCGACGCGACGAAGGTCACGCGGTTCGCGAGCTCATCGAACGTGTCACCGGCGCACCCGCCGAGATGTGGGGGCCGTCGATCGTCGGCTTCGGCGTGCGCCCCTATACGAACACGTCGGGCACGAACGACTGGTTCGTGGTCGGCTTCTCGCCCCGCAAAGCGGCGCTCACGGTGTACGGCGTCTACGACGATTACGGTCCGGAAGACCCGCTCTTCGCGCAGCTCGGTCCGCACACGACCGGCAAGGGGTGCCTCTACCTCAAGAATCTCGACGCTGTGGATGCCGACGTGCTCGAGCGTCTCGTGCGCCAGGCGTGGGATCGGGCGTCTCAGTCGTGAGGCCCGAGCCGTCTCCGGGGGACGGCACCTCGTCCGACGGCGCGGCGGAGGACTCCACGAGGGCGTTCTCGGCAGCGCGTCCCGGCAGGGCGAGGAGCACGAGGACCGCGCCCGCGACGATCGCGATCGCGCCGACGAGATAGGCGCCGAGTGCGCCCTGTTCGAGGCTCTGTCGGGCGGCCTCGAGAATGTCGTCCCGGTACTGCGGGTACTGGTCGGCGACCTGCAGGGCCGACGCGAACGACGACTGCAGCGCCACGGTGACATCGGCGCCGATCGCCGCCGCTTGACCGGAGTCGGCGATGAGCCGCGAGAACGTCGACGCGAACCCGGCGGCGAGGATCGCGCCGAGGATCGCCTGCATGACCGAACCGCCGAGGTCGGACTGCAGGTCGGAGGTCGCCGACGCCATACCCACCCGCCGCACGGGAGTGCTGCCGGTCAGCGATCGCGACGACGCGGTCATCGCGAACGCGGCACCCGCCCCGATCACAAGGAACCCGAACCCGACGAGCACGTACGGGGTGTCTTCTCGCCACGCGAGCATCGTGAGGAAGCCCACGAAGACGAACCCGTATCCGACGAGCATGGTCACGCGGGTTCCCGTGCGGGTGACGAGACGAGCGGAGAGGGGTGCCATCGTGAGTAGGCCGACCGCCGCCGGCACGACCGCGAAGCCGGCCTCGAGCGGGTCGTAGCCGAGAACGTTCTGCATGAACTGCTCGCCCACGTAGACGGCCCCGACGAGCCCGCCGAACACGATCGCCCCGGCGGTCGCGGGAACCCAGAACAGTCGCTGCCGCGCCACGGACAAGTCGAAGAGCGGATGGCGGGCGGTCGCCTGACGCCAGAAGAACAGGGCGCTGAGCACGGCCGCTGCGGCGAGCAGCAGACCGCCGGTGCCCTGCTCGCCGGGCGCGAACACGAGGCTGAGACCGAGCACGAGCGCCGCGATCCCGGCGACGGAGAGCATCCCGCCCGGATGGTCGACGGGCTCGTCGGATTCGCCGACATGCGACGGCACGGCGACGATCACGAGTGTGAAGGCGACGAGCGCGAACGGCACCGAGATGAGGAACGCGGACCACCACGGCAGCACTTCGAGGAGCATCCCGGACAGCACCGATCCGGCGACGCTCGCCATGCCGGCGACGCCCGCCCACAACGCGATTGCGCTCGTGCGGGCCGGCCCCGCCGCCCACAGGGCGGTGATGAGCGAGAGCGTCGTCGGGAACGCCATCCCGCCGGCGATCCCCGTGAACACGCGCGCGACGACGATGACCTCGATAGTGGGCGCGAGCGCGCTCACCGCCGCGGAGACGACGACGAGGGCAAGACCCAGCAGGAGGAGTTGCTTGCGTCCGTAGCGGTCGGCGATGGCACCCAGATAGAGCACCGACATCGCCAGTCCCAGCCCGGTGCCGACACCCACCAGGTTGAGCATCGTCTGGGACGCCCCGAACGTGTCGCCGATCTGCGGCAGCGCGACCGTCGCCGAGGCGACATTGATGTTGCAGACCAGGGCGGCGATCACCAGGGCCGCGAGCACGAGGTGCGACCGTGCGGGTGCACCGGAAGCGCTGCGGTCGGGTGCGGCGTCGATCACCCCAGCACCCTATCGGCCGCCAGACGAGCAGAGCCCGCTACACCCCGAGCGCCTCGAGCACGTGATAGGTGACATAGACCGGCCACACCGCGGCCTGCAGCAGGCCGAGCACGACGGCCCAGAAGCTGCCGTCCGAGTGGGAAATGAAGTAGATCGCCGCCCCGATGTAGGCGAGCAGGAACACGAACCCCCACGGCCCTGCGCGTTCGACGAACCGAACCCGATCGCTCATGACACCCTCCTTCGTTCACCGATGTCGGCCACGCTAGGGCCGGTCGGGCCACGGGGCCAGGGCCCAAAGCCCTATTGCACTCCGCGCACCCGATGACCGACGGCGATCGTCTCGCCGGAGATGCCACCCGCCGCCTCCGAGGCGAGGAAGAGGATCGTCGCCGCGACCGAGGCGGGGCTGGACTCTCCGGGGCGCCCCACGGGCACTTCGGTCGACGGCGCGTCGGTCACACCGCCCGGCGCGACCACGTTGACGGTCACTCCGGTTCCTGCCAGGTCGTCGGCGAGCGCTTTCGCCGCGGTGTCGACGACGACGTTGCGTGCCGTTGCGGTGACGGATGCGGTGAGCCGCGAGTTCTGCCCGCCGATCTGGATGATGCGACCGAAACCGGCCGCGCGCATCACGGGAATCGCCGCAACGGTGGTGCGCAGGTAGCCGAGCGCTTTCGCGTCGATCGCTTCGAGGATCTGCGCGGGGTCGCGGTCCCGACTCGCATCGAGCCGATCGGCCGGCGGGGCTGCCGTGTTGACGAGCACATCGAGGCGTCCGTGCTCGTGCACGACGGAGTCGATCGCGGCACGCACCGACGCCTCGTCGCCCGTGTCGAGCACGACGACGGAGACCGAACCGACGCAGTCCGCGGCGGTCTTCTCCAGTCGGGCGCGATCGCGTCCGCCGAGCACGACGTGGGCGCCCTCCCGCGCGAACTCGCGTGCCGAGGCACTGCCGAGGTAGCCACTGCCGCCGACGATGAGCACGACGCGACCACTCAGTCCCAGATCCATGACTCCATCCTGCCGCCCTCGCGACGGGATCCCCTAGTCGGCGGCGTGCCGGCCCCGGTGGGTGAGCCTGCCGTCGTGAATCTCGATGACCCGGTCGGCGCGTTCGGCCATCCGAGGGTCGTGGGTGGAGACGATCGCCCCCACGCGCTCGGTGTGCACGAGGGTCGCGATGAGTTCCATCATCGTCGCCGCAGTGCCGCTGTCGAGCTGCCCGGTCGGCTCGTCGGCGATGAGCAGTGCCGGGCGGTTGGCGAGCGCGCGAGCGATTCCGACCCGCTGCTGTTGGCCGCCCGACAGCTCGTACGGTCGCTGCTCGGCGTGAGCGGCGAGCCCGACCCGCTCGAGCAGGGTCTGCACACGGCGCGCCCGTTCGTCCGGGTCGAGCCCGACGATGCGCATCGGCACCTCCACGTTCTCCGCCGCGGACAGCACCGGGATGAGCCCGAACGATTGGAAGACGTAGCCGAGCTCGTGCTGGCGAACCCGGGCAAGTTCCTCCTCCCCCATCGCGGTGAGGTCCCGGTCGCCGAGCATGACCCGGCCCGCGGTCGGGCGGTCGAGTCCGCCGAGCAGGTTCAGGAGGGTCGTCTTGCCGGACCCGGACGGTCCGCGCAACACGACCAGTTCGCCGGGGTTCACCTCGAGCGAGGCGTCGGTGACGGCGTGCACTGCGGTCTCGCCCGACCCGAAGGTGCGGCTGAGGCCCTCCGCGGCGATGATCACGACTCGCTCCCCTCTGTCGGGTAGACCTCCACGCGGTCCTGTTCGAGCGTGAGACGCACCCGGTCCTTCATGCCGAGACTCGCGATGTAGTCGTGCGGCAGCTGGAGCCGGCCGACACGATCGAGCACGGCGAACTCTTCGGCGACATGCTGCTCACGGCCGTGCTCGTCGAGTTCGGTGCGCCGCAGCACCTCGGTGGAGGTGCGGCCGTCACGAATCTGCACGGTGCGCCGCACGTGACCGGACACGCTGGGGTCGTGGGTGACGATGACGGTCGTGACGCCCAGCTCCTCATTCACCGACCGCATCACGTCGAGCACGCTTGCCGACGCCGCCTCGTCGAGTTCGCCCGTGGGTTCGTCGGCGAGCAGCACCTCGGGTTCGTTGGCGAGCGCGACGGCGATCGCCACGCGCTGCTGTTCCCCGCCCGACATCGCCGACGGCACCCGGTCGCGCACGTGCGGCACCCCGAGAAGGTCGAGCAGCGCGCTCGTGCGAGCCGCCCGGTTCTTGGTGTGCGCGACCGACATTGCCAACTCGAGGTTCTCGGCCGCCGTCAGGTAGGGCAGCAGGTTCCGGGTGGTCTGCTGCCAGACGAAACCGACCGTGTGCCGCCGGTACTGCACGCGTTCCCGAGTGGTCATGGTCAGCAGGTCGTGACCGGCGACCGTGGCCGCGCCCGCGGTGGGCACATCGAGACCCGAGAGGATCGTCAGGAGGGTCGACTTGCCGGAGCCGCTCGCGCCGACGAGGGCGATCAGCTCGCCGCGGTCGACGTTCAGGTTCAAGCCTTGCAGCGCCTGCACCTCGACGCCTTGGGCGGTGAAGATGCGCACCAGGTCGGCGCAGAGGATGTGCGGTGTCACCATCAGTCGGCTCCTATTCGCAAGGTCGTGGTCGGATTGGTTCGGCGGGCGACCGCGATCGCGACCGCGACGGCGATGAACACCGCGAGAAGTACCGCGCCGAGCACGCCCGCGATGACGAACGGGTCGCCGGCGGGGACCGGCTGCCTCGACCCGCCGGTGAACGGCGTCAAGTCGACGGCGACGGTCACGATCCACGGCAGGCCGAGGCCGAGCAGGGTGCCGGCGATTCCGGCGGCAGCGATCGGAGGAACGAACTCCCACACGACGACGGAGCGCAGTTGGCGCTGCGTCGCCCCGAGCGTGCGCAGCAGACCGACGACGCGTTGCCGGGAGGCCGCGGCGATCGCCGCCGAGAGCACCACCGCAAGCCCGGCGAGGACGAGGGCGACCGCGACAGCGACGAGGAGCGCGACCCGCAAGCCCGCGGTGGCCGGGGTCGTCCTCGCGTCGTCCACGGCGGCCGCGAGGCTCGTGACCGTGGTCGCGGGCCCGCCGATCTCGACGAGTGCGGCGGCGATCGCGTCGTCGTCTGCGCCGGGGACGGTGTCGACGAGCAGCAGTCGGGGAAGGTAGTCGTTGCCGGTGAGCTTCGGGGCGAACTCCCGATCCACGAGAGCCCAGGATCCCCGCACGCCGAAGCCGGCCTCGAGCGCATCCGTGCCGACGATGACGACGCGTTCGCCGTCGATCGTCAACTCCGCGTCGGAGGACAGGTCGGCGGCGACGTCCTGGGAGACCACGATCGGGACCGCATCATCGCGCGTCGCGGCGAGCCCGTCCGGCAGCGAGCGGAACGCGGTGAGCGTGGCGGAGTCGACGACGAGAAGCTGCAGCGTGGAGCGCACGTCGTCGATCCGGAAGTCGGCGGGAGCGGCGACGTCGATGCCCGACACCGCCTCGACGCCGTCGAGCGCTCGGGCGGCGGCAACCGCGTCGGGGGCGAAGACCGGTCCGGATGCGCGCATGTCCGCCCCGACTGCGGCGAGCGCGCCTTCCTGGATGCCGCGGTCGACGGTGGACAGCAGCACGCCCGAGAACACGCCGACCGCGACGGCGACGAGGAGCGCGAGCACCGCCTCGAGCGCGAGCGCCCGTTCGCGGGTCGCGCGGGCCGACCCCAGAAACGCGGACACGCCCCGGCCGCGACGCGCGCGCGCCGCCAGCAGCCGTAGCGGAAGCGGGTAGAGGCGTAGCACGAGCACGCACGCCGCCAGGCTGAGCAGCAGGGGGGTGGCGGCGAGCAGCGGGTCGATGACGGCCCCGCTCGTCGTGAGGCCGCGTCGCAGCAGCAGCACCAGCGCTACCACTGCGAGCAGCACCACGAGCGCTTCGAGAATCCAGCGCCGACGGCCCGCGACCGGGGAGCCGAGATCGTGACGTACCGGCCGCAGGCCCGACGGTACGGTCACGGCCGCGAAGATCAGCGCGGGTGCCAGCCCCAGGAGGGCGGGCACGAGAACGTCCGGCACGCTCACGGGCGCCGGGATCAGCACCGCGGCGAGCGCGGCGGCGGCGAGCGCCGGCGGCACTCCGAGCAGGAGTCCTTCGAGCGCCATCGCCCCCCGCAACTGGAATCCGGATGCGCCGCGCGCCGCCGCGAGGGAGAGCGCGGGGCGCCGCCGTTCGATCACGGCGCGGGCACCGAGAGCGAGCACCGCGAGGGCGACACCGAGCGGTCCGGAGGCGAGGAGGGCCAGGAGGGCAGTCGTCGTGGCGGCCCGGTCGATCACGCCGTCCAGCGCGGGCTCCAGTTCCGACGCGAACGACAGGCTGAGCCCCGGCCGACGGTCATCAGGAGAGGGCAGCAGGTGAGGTTGATCGGTGAACGAGCGCAACGCGGGGGCGAGAACGTTCGCGTCCGCGAAGCTCAGCACGCCCACCTGCACGGGGTACCACACCGTGGTGCGCTGGCCAGCCCCACCGAGGAGGGTCGTCAGCGGGTTCAGGTACGCCACACCCGTGACCTGGGGGGTGCTGTTGCCGTCATCGAAGATCTGGGGTTCGAGCACGGATGGCGCGTACCGCCAGTAGTCCGCCGACGGGTCGAGCGCCACGAAGGTTCCGGACAGCATGACGGGGACGCCCGCGCGGTCCCGCACCTCGCCGACCCCCCACCGCAATTCGGCGGCGGTCTCCACGGAGAGCATCAGTTCGACCGGCAGAGTGAGCGTGTCGTAGCGCAGCCGCTCGGGGAAGTCGCCCTCGACGATCTGGACCCGTTCCTGGATGCGCGGGTCGGTGGCCAGGCGGGTGAGCATGAGGGGGGCATCCCGTTCGGGCGTCTCCGGGTTGGTGGCGAAGGCCTCGGATCGGCTGTAGTAGTCGGCTCGGCCCACGGCCTCCCCGAGCTCGGGCGGCTGCTCCGCCCGGAGTCGCTCCAGCGCTGCATCCATCGGCTCGTAGATCTCGGCCACGGTGAGCTCGTGCCATTCGGCGAGCGCGTCGACGATCTGCTGCTCGTCCGCCTCGGGCGGCACCTCGGGCGGCAGCACCGTGAGCGGAGTGCCGACTCCTGTGGCGCTGAGGTCCCGCGCGGAGGGCGCGACGGCGTCGACCTGGGCCTGCAACTCCTGCGTGGTGATGGTCGCCAGAAAGCGAGGTGCGAGAGCGGCGATCGCGACGATGAAGGCGACGATCGCGGCCACAAGCACGGATGCTCCCCACGAGGCGGTGAGATGCCGGGTGAACAGTCTCATCGGGCGTCCTCGCGCGTGGCGAGAGTGCGCGCCTGGCGGGCGACGAGGCCACCGTAGACGACCACGAGCCCGGCGAGCCCCGCGATGCCCACGCCGAGGGCGATGCCGACGGCGGGCCCGTCGACGAGGAGCACCACCGGCACGGCGGTGGATGCGCCGACGACTGCGGACGCCGCGAGTTCGGTGATCGTCAGCGCGCTCACGAGAATGCCGATGGCGATCCCGCCGAAGAGGGACCATCCGAGCACAAGAGACAACTCGCGGCGACGTGATGCGGCCTGGGCGCGGGGACCGCTGCCGATCGCCCGGAGCACGACGACTTCGCCTGCGCGGTCCCGAAGCAGGGCTCCCGCGACGGCACCGACCGCGGCGGCGGCGAGCACGAGAGCGCCAGCAGCCCCGATCCACAGGGCCACGCGCCCCGAGGCGAGGAGCGCGTCGCCCGGCCCGCCCGCGTCGGTGGTGACAAGCACGCCGCGCGAAGCCAGCGCCGCCGCCACCTGCGCCGGGTGCTCGGTCGCCAGCCACACTTCGTTGGAGGTGGGCACGGTCTCCGAGACGGCCAGCTGCTGCGCGGCGAACGCCGGCAGGTCGGCGACGACGGCCAGCTCCGCGGGCGCGCCGGGAACCACCGGGACGATGCCGCTGATGGTGCCCGCGAGGCGGCGTCCCGTGCCTTCGAACCTCAGCGAGATCTCGTCACCGACCGCAAGCGAGCCCCGATCGGCGAACGACTGGGACACCACGATCGGAATGTCGAGCGCCGCGGGCGGGACAAGCCGAGGCAACCGGGAGTCGACGTCGGGCGCCTCCGCCCAGTCATCGACCGGGAGCGACTGGACGCCGTCGGACGTGACCGCAGACAGGGCAAGCGGCTCGGGGCTTCCGCCGAGGAACTCGATCGCCCCGAGGCTCCACTGCCCTGCGGGCACCGCGAAGGGCGCGTCGAGTCGCTGGACGGCTCCCCACTGGTCGACCAGCCAGAGGCTCACCTCCACCGCGGCAGCATCGGCAGCGGCACCGTCGGCAGCGGCGGGCGCGATCTGGAGCGAGTCTGTCCCGGCCGGAAGAGGCACGGAGGGCGGGGCAGCGATCCCCGAGGCGATGGCCCCGCCGCTCACTGCGCCGTCGGCGGGCTCGACGACGGCCGCGAGCAGATCGGCGGGCACGGCGAGCAGCCGCACGCGATCATCGCCTGCCTGAAGGGTCGCGGTGAGCGCAGGCGCGGCCGCATCCACGCCACCCACCTCCGCGAGCGGCCAGGGGGTGACGACCCGCACTGCGGCCCCGTTTCCGGTCTCTCGCGCGATCGTGGCCGCGCGATCCCACGTCGCGCCGTAGGTGGCGGCCACGACAGTGCCGCCGACGGCGAGAGAGACGAGCAGCACCGGTGTCGCGAAGACGGTGACCCGTCGGGCGAGCTGCCAGCCGGCGAGCGCCCACCCGACCCGGGCTCGGCGGGTCACGGACTGCACGACGGCGGTCGCCGGGGTGACGAGCGTGACAACGATGAGAGCCCCGGCGAGGAGCGCGAGCGTCGGAGCCAGCACCGCGATCGGGTCGACCGCGGTTCGCCCGTCGGCGCCCCGCACGATCGGCGAGCCGTACAGCCGGAACTGCCATACCGACACGATCGCCGCCGCGAGCGCCAGCACGAGGAGTCCGACGGCGGCGACCCGTCGGCCACGACCGGAGTCGAGAGCCGTTTCGCGATTGAGGGGCCGGCGCGCGGCGAGCAGGGCGACCACGGCGAACACCGCCGCGGTCGCGATCACCACGACCGCCGCGATCGGCCACACGACGACACCCGTCACGAGGCCCGCGGCGACAGCACCCAGTGCGCCCGCCGGCACCGCCACGAGCCCGGCTTCCCCCGCGGTCGTCGCCGTGATGCGTCGGGCGGATGCGCCGCGCGCCCGCAGCACGCCGGTTTCGACGAGCCTGACGCGCACAAGGAGTCTGGCGAGCTCGACGAGCGCGACGAACCCGATCGCGCCGAGCAGTACCGCCGGAACGGGTGAGACGCCGGAGAGCGCGTCGAGGCTGCGGTCCATGCGTGCGGCGAGCTCCGCCATGCCCCCGGTGACGAGTACGTTCCCGGTGGCGACGGCGTCGGAGGACCCGAGCACGTCGCGCAGCGTGACGGCCCCGTCGACGATCGCGGCGAGATCGTCCGCATCCACGAGCGTCGGGTCGGGATGCAGCACCCAGCGGGCGAACGGTCGGAGCGGCTCCAAGGTCGCCTCATCGACGACGAGCGGGCCGATCGCCTCGCCCGCCGCGCCGGTCGCCGCGAGGGACTCCCCGAACCAGATCGGGTCGAGGGCGTCGACCGGCAGCCAGGTTCCCGTGATCGTGATGACGGTGCCGTCGGGGAGCGTGACGGCGTCGCCCGGCACCACGCCCCAACGGCGGGCCGCATCGGCGTGCAGCACCCCCTCGTCGGAGGCCGTCGCCCACGAGCCGCCGACGAGCGCCGCCCGCTCCTCGACGGGGAACGCGGCCAGGACGACACGGACGGTCGCCTCCGGGGTGTCGACGGGCACGGGTTCGAGCTCGACGGGCGCCGCCCCGAACTCGACGGGCACCTCCCCGAACTCGACGGGCACCGGCTCGGTCTGCACGGTGCGGTCCACCGCCAGAGGCACGCCGGGAAACTGGGCGGACACGAGTTGCCGCACCGCGGCATCCTGCGCTTCACCGTCCGAACGCACGTCGATGCGCAGGGCGCCGTCGAATCCGGCCGCGGTGGAGAAGGCGGCGCGCACCCCTGAGGTCGTCGCCGCCGACAGGTAACCCGCGAGCCCGCTGGAGGCGCCGGTCGCGATCGCCACCACGGCGAACAGGGCCCCGAACACTCCGCCATGCGCGCGGAGTCGTTTCGCAACCAGCATCACGACAGACTATGTGTGTTGCCCTGCGGCGGCGAGGAGGGCCGACCCGGTGCGGGCCGACCCTCCCGTGAGCGCATGCGCTGAGTTGTGCCGGTCGGACTCGGCACCGCGATTCGGACTAGTACGTGTCCCCGAGTCCGAGCGCCGCTTCGATCTCATCCGCGACGTTGACGGCCAGGAGCATGGGCGTCTCCAGCTCCGGGCCGTTCATGTCGGCGAGCGGCGCGGAGTGCTTGACGATGTACACGTCGCCGCGGCGGCCGATCGCGCCGAAGATGCGGTTGTTGACGATCTCGAGAGCCTTCTCGAGGTCGACCTCGCCGACCTTGCCGATGCCGGACGAGATGCAGATCCATTCGGCGTTGTTGCGACCGAGTTCGAAGTCGACGAGAACGCGCTGGGTTCGGTCTCCTTCGGTCACGAAGTTGAGGGCGAGGTAGCCCTGGCCCTCGTCGGCGATCGTGTACTTGCCGCGGAGGTAGGCGTGCACGTCGGCCCAGGTGGTCATGGATTCTCCTTATTTGATTTTTGCTCGAATGCTTGGTCGTGAGGATTCTTCCAGTTCAAGGATCGGCGCGTCAAGCGGGCCGTCTCTCCGATATCGGGCGGCGAACGGCACCTGCTCGCCCGACCGTCCGCGCGGCGCCCGGCCGGACTACGCTGGCCCCACAACCCACCCGTCGCGCGCCCTCCAGGAGACCCGATGCCGCAGAAGCCCCCCTCCGCGCACATCCAGACGGCGAACCGCCGACTGCAGCACACACTGCCGTTCCACGACACCCAGGACTTCGAGGATGCGCGACGAGGGTTCATCGCCGCGCTCGAACCGGCGATCGTGCGCTCGGCAACCGGCGAGACCGTGTGGGACGGCGAGTCGTACTCCTTCCTCACCGGTGACGCCCCCGCATCGGTGAACCCAAGCCTGTGGCGGCAGTCGCTGCTCGTCAACGAACAGGGCCTCTTCGAGGTGGTCGACGGCATCTACCAGGTTCGGGGCCTCGACCTCTCGCACGTCACGTTCGTCGAAGGTCACACCGGCATCATCGTGATCGATCCGCTCATCTCGACGGAGACCGCGGCCGCCGCACTCGCGCTCTACCGCGAGCACCGCGGCGACCGGCCGGTCGTCGCCGTCATCTACACACACAGCCACGCCGACCATTTCGGCGGCGTCTTCGGGGTCACCAGCCAAACCGACGTGGATGCCGGCCGCGTGCAGGTGATCGCTCCGGAAGGCTTCGTCGAGCATGCGGTCTCCGAGAACGTCTTCGCCGGCACCGCGATGGGCCGGCGCGCCGGATACATGTATGGTGCGGCGCTCGAGCGCGGCCCGCTCGGCCAGGTGGGTGCGGGGCTCGGCCAGACCACATCCACCGGCGAGGTCGGCCTCATCGTGCCCACGCTCGACATCCGCACGACCGGTGAGACGCACGTCGTCGACGGCATCGAGATCGAGTTCCAGATGGCGCCGGGGTCGGAAGCACCCGCCGAGATGCACTTCTACTTTCCCCAGTTCCGAGCGCTGTGCATGGCCGAGAACGCGAGCCACACGCTGCACAACATCCTCACGCTGCGCGGTGCGCTCGTGCGCGACCCGCACAGTTGGGCCGGCTACCTGACCGAAGCGATCGCGCGGTACGGCAGCAAGTCCGACGTCATCTTCGCGTCCCACCACTGGCCGACGTGGGGCACCGAGCGCGGAATCGCGTACCTCGAGCAGCAACGCGACATCTACGCCTACCTGCACGACCAGACGGTGCGGATGCTCAATCAGGGTCTGACCGGTGCGGAGATCGCGGAGGTGATCCAGTTGCCGCCCCAGCTGGAGGCGGCGTGGAACGCTCGCGGCTACTACGGCTCGGTCAGCCACAACGTCAAGGCCGTCTACCAGCGCTACATGGGCTGGTTCGACGGGAACCCGGCGCGGCTGTGGCCGCATCCGCCTGCTGAGCAGGCGACCCGCTACGTTGCCGCGCTCGGCGGGATCGACCGCGTCGTCGAGCTCGCTCGCACTGCGTTCGACGAGGGCGACTACCGGTGGGCGGCCACCCTGCTCGACCACGCCGTGTTCGCGGACCCGGCCCACCAGGACGCGAGAGAACTGCTGGCCGACACGTTCGATCAGCTCGCGTACGGGAGCGAGAACGGGGTGTGGCGCAACTTCTTCCTCTCGGGCGCGCGCGAACTGCGCGAAGGCAGCTTCGGTACGCCGGCGAGCCCCAACGCACCGGCGGTCGTCGCCCAGCTCTCGCCCCGGCAACTGTTCACGTCGCTCGCCATCAGCGTGAACGGACCCCGTGCGTGGCATCTGGATCTCGCACTCGACGTCACTCTCACCGAGCTGGATCTGACCTACCGACTGACCTTGCGCAACGGGGTGCTGACCCCGCAGGAGGCGCCGGCCGACGCGCCCGCGGCGGCCGCGACTGTGGTGACGTCGAAGCTTCGCCTGCTGGCCGCACTCGGCGGCGACCTGACAAGCCCCGGACTGGAAATCACCGGGGACGCCGACGCGCTCACGTCACTGCTCGGTGTGCTCGACCGCGGCGACCCGGGGTTCAACATCGTCGAGCCGTAGGCGGAGATCGTCGAGCCGAAGGCGGAGATCGTCGAGCCGTAGGCGGAGGCGCGAAGGCAGCCCGGCGCGCAGGCAGCCCGGCGGCCCGGCGGCCCTCAGAACGGTGCAGTTGAGGGCAGCACCGAACCCATGGGGGTTGTCCAGGCGACGATGGGGGGGCCGGTGGGCTCGTGTTGCTGCTTCACCTTCCAGAGGGTGTGGTGTTTGACGCGGTGATGATGTCGACACATGGGGGCGAGGTTGCCCGCTGAGGTGGTCCCGCCCGTCGCGTAGGCCTCGGTGTGGTCGAGGTCGCAGTCGCGGGTTCGGCGTCCGCAGCCGGGGAACACACAGGTAGGGTGGATGGCCCGCACCCACCGCTTCAGGTCCGCGGGTACCCGGTAGCTGCCCCGATCGACGGTCAACGCCACCCCGCTGATCGGATGGGTCAGGATGCGGGTGAAGCTCGTGGCATGCGCGGCGAGCTCGCGGGCTGTCGCGGCGTCGATGGGGTGGAGCCCGTCCAGGGTGCCGGGCTCTTCGGAGAGCCCCAGCAGCGTCATGACCGGGACGGTGACGGCAACCGAGACGGTGGCCGTCGGCACCGGCGTCGTCGCCGGGCCGGTGAGCGTGTCGACAGGCTGCCCGTCGAGGCGTCCGGCCAGGAGCTCGGTGAGCACATCGGCCCGAACCTGCGCGAGCGTCCGGGTCTCCTCGGGGTCGGCGATGATCGTCGCGGCGGCCCGGTCGACACACGTGAACGCGCGGTGCGCATCCTGGATCGGGAGCAACGCCATCAGCCACGCCATGCCATCCGCGGCGGGCTCGAAGAACACCCGCCGGTCGGTCGCAGCACGAGCGTGACGCTCCACCAGGGTCGCCGCGTCCAGGCGGGCGGCCAGACGCCGCATTCGGGAGGCGAACCGCGGCGCGGACAGATCACGATGGTGGGCTGCGGCGGCATCGAACTCCGCCCACGCCTCCTGCGGGAGGTCGGCGACCAGTTCGGCGCACACGCGGGCGTTGGGCACGGAGATGCCACCATCGCAGAACCAGTCCCACACCTGCGGGCTGCGGGTGCGCATCACCTCGACCTGGTGCACCCAGGCGCGGACCACCGACTCCGCCACAGACAGGCGCACCGCCAGTTCGGCCACCACCGCACGGATGGCGAACTCGACCGCATCCGGCGCCGCCGCATCCACCACGAACAGTTCGGGGTGCTCGATCGCTTCCCGTACGACCCGCGCCGCGGTCGACATCGCGGCGGCCTGAGCCCGTGCGACCTGAGACAGTTCGAACTGCGCTTCGGCGATCGCCCACTCGATGCGCGTCTGCGGAAGCGACCCATCGGCGAACGCGAGGTACGGCTCGGACTCGTACACGACAGCGCGGTCTGCACCAGCGTCGGCTGCACCAGCGTCGTCCGCGACGGCGTCGTCCCAGTCGGGAGCGTACGGGTCGGGAGCGTACGCGTCGGGGGTGGGCATGCATCAATCCCACCACGCGCCACCGACACTTTAAGCACGAGCGGCCAACACGTGGGAAGCGGTTCGGCGAGGCGAGTGGGGAGGAGCAGTCCGCGGTCGAGACCACGCGGCTCCTCGTGAGCAGGGGCCGTGGTCTCGATGCGGCGCTCCGCGCCTACTCGACCGACGAGGGTGAGGGCAGGACCCCGACCAGCTAGAGGATCTCGTACAGCAGCAGGTCTCGACCGCCCTGACGCATCACCTCGGCGTTGCGGCGCGCCGTCGCCGCCAGATCCAACTCGCCGATGCGCTCGGCCGCCGAGATCGTGAATTCGGTCTCCGAGAGCGCCGCGGCCATCGCCGACGCATCCGATGCCTCGAGCGCCTGCAGGTACTCCGCCAGGGCGAGCCCCGCATGGGATTTCGCCGTGCCGCGGGCGTTCTCCGCGGCGGCCTCCGCCGCCCGGTAGCTGTCGGCGGCCGCGGCGTACTCCCCCAGCGCGAGCTGGAACGAGCCGCGCTTCTCCAGGATGAAGCGCCGGATGAGCGCGGGCGACGGCGCTTTCGCCGTCGGGGCAATGCCGCTGCCCGGTCCGGTCGCGAACGGCTCCAGCTCGTCGAGGATGCGCAGCGCCTCCGGCTCCCCCACGATCACGTCGAGCGACCTGCCGTGCGGGTAGTCGTCGTTGCGCTGCGCGAGTGCAACGAACGCGTCGGACATGGCCAGCGCCGCCACCATCTCGGGCCAGCCGATCAGGGTCGCCCTCAGCAGCGCCCGGCGTCGCCAGGATGCCGCACGACGGTAGTCTCCGATCTCCGCGGCCGAGATCGACAGCAGACGGCACGTCTCCGCGTCCTCCGCATTGGCGGGGCGTGCCCGCATCGCGTCGAGTTCCTGGTCGCCGAGCGCGAGCGCCGCCGCCGGGTCCCCGAAAGGCGCCAGCTCGAACACAGAGTCGAGAAGTTCTTTCGCATCCACGGGGTCAGTATGGCAGGGGTGCAGGTTCCAGAAATGACCTTCGCTCCCAGCTCCCGGCGCGGCGGGGACTCCCGTGCTCCGCAGTGCCGCGAGGGTTTACCAACGTCAGAAGCCCCGTACGAATGGACGGGGCTTCTGTCGTTGGTGGACCCTAGGGGATTTGACTCCCCACCGGCACGGCCGCCACGTCGCTGCGCGACGCGGCGGAACCGGCGCGGCGGGGGCCCCGGTGGATCACAGTGCCGCGAGGGGAGACAAACGACAGAACCCCCGTCCGAATGGACGGGGGTTCTGTCGTTGGTGGACCCTAGGGGATTTGAACCCCTGACCTCCTCGATGCGAACGAGGCGCGCTACCAACTGCGCCAAGGGCCCTAGTGCGGCATCCAGAGTATCAGGTCTGCGAGCCGCCGTTCACTCAGCGGGCCGACCCGGCTCGCGCCACTCAGCGCGCAGCGCGACCCACTCAGCTCGCAGCGCGACGCCGAGCAAGCACGGCGTCGATGTCGGTCGCCGCACCCGGCTTCGGGCTCACGACTCCCATCGACGCGAACCGGCTGGTCGACGCCGCCGGGCGTTCCACCTGCTCCGGCTCCGCCGCCGGCGCGGCCGGGACGGCGGGAGGCTGCGCAGCACGCAACGCCTCGGCCGCTTCCTCGGCAGCGCGACGCAGAGCCGCCGCGAGATCCTCGGCGGGGGCGGCGGGGGCATCATCCGCGGCCGACCGCGACAAGTAGAGGGGCCGAGGCACCGGCACCGGTGTCCACTCCACATTCACTGGAGCCGACTCCACGACCGTGTGATCCACCAGCTCGTGTCCGCGGCGACGATCGGCCGGAGCGCCTTGCTCCCGCGACACCGCCGCGAGCCGACCAAGGAGTGTGACACAGCCGAGACCTGCCAGAGCCGCGGCGGCGAGAACCAACCAAGATCCGACCGATGCGGCCCCCGCCAGCATCGTCGCGAGCTGCGCGACCCCGACGATGATCGACCCGAGCAGCGCCACGCTCGCGAGCACTCGGGTGCGACGCAACCGCTGTGCGCGGATCACTCGCGGCGCCGGCTGGGCGGGTCGTTGCACGGGTCGCCCGACGGCGACCGGGCCCCGCGGCGCGCGGCGCAACGCCTGGGTGGGCGCTTCCGTCGTCTCGGCGAGGATGCGGATCGTCTGCTGCAGCCGCACGGCGTTGCGTTCCGTCGCCAGATACTCGCGGCGCTTCAGCCAGCTCGGCACCAGATACATCAGCCACAGGGCCGCGGCGATGGCGAGCATGATGCCACCGCCGAGACCCGTGAATTCCATGCGTCTACGGTACGAGCAGGGTGCGCCTGCGGCCGGTAGCCGCGCCGACTCGACCGTGCCCGAGACCGTCAGATCGGCCCTGCGCTACGTGCGACCCGAGGGGCACGTGCGGCGCAACGCTGCGTGCGACCCGAGGGTCACGTGCGGCTCAACGGGTACGTGCGGCCCGAGGGTCACGTGCGGCGCGCCGGGCACGTGCGGCGCGCCGGGCACTCGCTCCTCGACGGGCACGACACCTAGACGAGGGGGCGTGCGGCCCGCGCGCGATCCTGCTCGGGGATCGCCGCCGCATCCGCGGGCGCTTTGCCGTCCAGCCAGCGCCGCAGCACGCCGGTCGGCACCTCATCGACGGTGAGGGCGAAACAGAAGTGGTCGCGCCAGTCGCCGTTGATGTGGATGTAGCGGCGACGCAACCCCTCATACCGGAAGCCGAGCTTCTCGACCACACGCAACGACGGCGCATTCTCGGGACGGATGCAGATCTCCATGCGGTGCAGGCCCACCCCGTAGAAGCAGTGGTCGGTGGCGAGCGCGACCGCGGTCGGTGTCGCCCCCAGGCCCGCGAACCGCTCCGCCACCCAATACCCGATCGTCGCCGACGAGAGCGAGCCGTAGGCGATCGACGACACGTTCAACTGACCGGCGAGTTCGCCATCGACCTCGATGATGAACGGCAGCCCGTACCCCGCGCGCGCGTTCTGCTGCAGGCTGCGGATGCTCGAGCGCACATCGAAACCGAGGGGCCCGTGCGGATTGGTCGCCTCCCACTGACGCAACCAGCCGCGATTGCCGAGGAGCTCCCGTTCCAACGCGCGTGCATCCCGCAGCCGCGCGGGACGGATGCTGATCCGCCCCTCCTCGAGGGTGGGGACCGCGCTCACGTCAGTCCAGTCCCGCGGCGAATGACTTCAACCAGGGCCGCAGTTCCGGCCCGAGGTCGTCGCGCTCGACCGCCAACTGCACGATCGCCTTGATGTAGTCGACGCGGTCACCGGTGTCGTACCGACGGCCCCGGAACACGACGCCGAACACGCCGCCGGCGATATCGTCGCTCACCATCTCGAGCAGCGCGTCGGTGAGCTGGATCTCGTCACCCTTGCCGGGGTCGGTGCGCTCCAGCACGTCGAACACCTCCGGGCGCAGCACGTACCGGCCGATGATGGCCAGGTTGGAGGGCGCGGTGCCTTCGGACGGCTTCTCGACGAGGCCGGTGATGCGCACCACGTCGTCCTCATCGGTCGGGTCGACGGTCGCGATGCCGTACAGGTGGGCTTGCGAAGGTTCCACCTCCATGAGCGCGATGACGCTCGCGCCACGCTCCTGCTGAACCTGCAGCATGCGCTCGAGCAGCACATCCCGCGCGTCGATCAGGTCGTCGCCGAGCAGCACCGCGAACGGCTCGTTGCCCACGTGCATGCGCGCCCGCAGGATCGCATGACCGAGCCCTCGAGGATCGCCCTGGCGCACGTAGTGCATGTCGGCGAGGTCGTTCGAGTACTCCACCTTCTTGAGTCGCTGGAAGTCGCCCTTCTCTTCGAGGGTGGCTTCGAGCTCGGTGACGCGGTCGAAATGGTTCTCGAGCGCGTTCTTGTTGCGCCCCGTGATCATGAGCACGTCGGTGAGGCCTGCGGCGACCGCCTCCTCGACGACGTACTGGATGGCGGGCTTGTCGACGACCGGCAGCATCTCCTTCGGCATCGCCTTCGTGGCGGGCAGGAAGCGCGTTCCCAGCCCTGCCGCGGGGATGACGGCCTTCGTGATGCGGAAACCCATCCACCCAGGCTATCTACAATGGTCAGCATGACGGAGGCGCCGGAGTCTCAGAAGCGCGCCTTGCGCGCCGAACTGCGCGAGCGGCGCCGCATCCGCACCCTCACCGAACGCGACCGCGCCGCCACCGCGATCACCCAGCACCTCATCGATCTGGCGAGCGATCTCGGCTCCCGGTCGATCGCCGCCTACCTGTCGCTGCCCGAAGAACCGGGAACGCGCGATTTCGTGGCGTGGGCGTGCGACCAGGGAATCCGCGTGCTGCTGCCGGTCTCCCGCTCCGACGGGTTGCTGGACTGGGCACCGTACGACGGCGACGACGAGGGCGAGGATCTGCTCGGCATGCCGACCCCCACCTCCGAACTGCTCGGCCCGATCGCCATCAATGAGGTCGACCTCATCGTCGTGCCTGCCGCCTCCGTCGACCGCAGCGGGATGCGCCTGGGCTGGGGCCGCGGCTACTTCGACAAGACGCTCGGATCGATGGAGAACTGCCCGCCCGTCTATGCTGTGATCTTCGACGACGAGCTCGTCGACTCCGTGCCTTCGGAGCGGCACGACCAACGCGTCGACGGTGTCGTGACCCCGTCCGGCATCGTCGCCTTCTGACCAGTCAAGGACTCATGCCTACCTACTCGTACCGCTGCACGGAGTGCGGCCACGCCTTCGACATCCACCAGGCGTTCACAGAGGACGCGCTCACCGTGTGCCCGAGCTGCGGCGGTGTGCTGCGCAAAGTGTTCTCACCGGTCGGGGTGACCTTCAGCGGGTCCGGCTTCTACCGCACCGATTCGCGCGCGGCCGCCGGCGAGAAGAAGTCGTCGGGCGGAGACTCGAGCGGATCGAGCGGATCGGGGTCGAGCGGGTCGTCGGGTTCGTCCGGGTCGAGCGGATCGTCGGGTTCGAGCGGTTCGTCCGGATCGTCGGGTTCGAGCGGGTCGTCGGGTTCGTCGGGTTCGTCGGGCGGATCCTGATCCGGATCACACACACCATCAGGGGGTAACCGTGTTCAAGGGTTTCAAGGAGTTCATCCTCCGCGGAAACGTGATCGACCTGGCCGTGGCGGTCGTCATCGGCGCGGCGTTCACCGGAATCGTCAACGCGATCGTCGGCAGTGTGCTCAACCCGGCTATCGGGGCGCTGTTCGATGCGGCGACGCTCGCCGAGGCGCTGCCGGTGACGATCCCCACCACCTCGGGCGGCACCACCACGATGTACTTCGGTGCGGTGATCGGCGCCCTGATCAACTTCCTGCTCGTCGCGGTCGTCGTCTACTTCGCCCTCATCGTGCCCATCAACTACGTCAAACGGGTGTCGTTCCGCAAACGCGAAGAACCCAAGACCGATGAGGCCGCCCCGCCGACCGAACTGGAACTGCTCGCCGAGATCCGCGACCTGCTCAAGTCGGAGCGTTCGCCGGAAGGGCCCGCGAAGTAGCGGGTCGCCAACAACGCGCAACCCGCCGGACCGGACACCAGGCCCGCACCCCCGACGGGACACGAGCCCCACACACAACCCGCCGGTCGAGTAGGCGCCGCGGGCGCCCGATCGAGACCAGCCCCACACACAACCCGCCGGTCGAGTAGGCGCCGCGGGCGCCGTATCGAGACCAGCCCCACACACAACCCGCCGGTCGAGTAGGCGCCGCGGGCGCCCGATCGAGACCAGCCCCACACACAACCCGCCGGTCGAGTAGGCGCCGCGGGCGCCGTATCGAGACCAGCCCCACGCCGGAAGGGCAGGCTGTGGTCTCGATACGCGGGCTCCGCCCGCTACTCGACCGACGAAGACGGGCTCCGCCCGCTACTCGACCGACGAAGGATGCGCTCCTCCCGGACTACCGACCGCTGCCGTAGTGCGGCGGAGCCTCCCGGCGCAGTCGCTCGTCGTTCTCGCCGGCGCGGTGCCGCGGCGCCTCCCCGGCCGGATTCGGGTCACTGCCGGGGGGAGCATCCGTGCGCACTCGACGCACACGACGTCGATGGGCATCCCGCGGGAGCGTGTGCTCGGGCAGCTCGTCGTCGAGATGCTCAGACACCGGTCACCACCGGGATCGGCTCGGTCACCGGCGCGGCAGCAGCACCCCCGAGCATGGCGTCGATGCGCGTGGCGACACCCTCGGGGTCGCTGAACAGCTCGAAGACGTGCACCCGCAAGTAGTGCCAGCCGAGCCGGCGGAGAATCTCGGGCCGCAACCGCAACGATTCACGCAGGCTCGTCGACATGAGCACGTGGTCGGTCTCGATCGCGAGGCACATTCCGCCGCGCGACGCGACCAGGCCCAGCTTGTTGCGGTGACCGAGGGCGACCCGCAGACCGCGCGCCTCGAGACGGCGGGCCAGGTCGACGAGCATGGGGTCGCCGTCGTCGGGCACGTGCTCCTCCAGCTGGCGCGCACCCACCTCGGCGAGAATCTCGGCGAGCGCGACGGCGCCGTGCGTCATCCGGCCATCGTCGAGGTCGTCGGGCCGGAACGAGGTGACGATCGCCATCGAACGCCGCGCACGCGTCATGGCCACCGCGAGCAGCCGGTCACCGCCCGGTTCGCCGAGCGCACCGAAGTCGCTCAGCACTCGCCCGTGCGGCGTGCGGCCGTAGCCGATCGAGAAGATCACCCGGTCACGGCTCTGCGCCACGGCCTGCCCGATCGTGTACACGGCGAACGGCTCAGGCCGATCGCCGATGACGTATTCGACGAGTTCCGGCCGGGAGGCGAGCGCCGCGAGCACGGCCTGCATCACCCGCACGGCGTGCTTCTCGCTCGCCGTGATCACCATAAGGGACTCGTGGGGCTTGCGAGAGGCGTGATCGAGCACGAGCTCGACGACCCGATCGACCTCCGCCTCCGGGCTCTCAACGGCACCCGAGTCGGGGTCGGGCATGCCGTAGCCTTCGGCGACGTAGTCGATCGAGATGCTGCCGTGCCCGAGGAAGCTGCCCGCCCACGGCAACGACTGGATGCGTCCGCCGTAGAAGCGACGGTTGACCAGTTCGGCGAGGTCTTCGCCCCCCGGTCGGTAACTGCGCGTGAGGGTCAGTGTCGGCACGTGCTCGGCGAGCCGAGCGAGCACGGATGCAGCGTGCATCGCCTCGACGTCGTGCTCGGGCTCCGGGTCGTCGCCGACCGCGATCGTGAACGGCGCGGGCGTCTGCGTCACCGGGTCGCCGAAGGCGACCACATGCTTGCCGCGGCGAATCGCGCCGACCGCCTCCGCGACCGTGATGGCTCCCGCGTCGACGAGGAACACCGCGTCGAACGGCACCGAGTCGACGATCGACGACACCTCGTACGGGGAGGCCAACCACACCGGGGCGAGCGGCCGAGCCAGGTGGGGTGCGGTCGTCTGCAGGTCGAAGGAAGTGATCGCGCCGCGCGCGAGAACGCGCTTGAGCCCGGCGGCTTCGTCAGCCCAGTCGACGATGCCGATGCGCCACGTCTCGGCGAGCTGCCACGCGAGCACGTGCGCGCTCCCGGCGACGTGCGCCTCGTCGACGAGACGGAAGTCCGCCTCGAGGCGGTCGAGCACCGACGTGTCCGCACCGAGCAGCGCGCGCTCGTCCGCGAGCAGGGCCTGCAACGCCGACGTCCACCAGGCCAGCTCCAGCTCGAGCGCCACCCGCTCTTCGGGCACATGCCGACGCGCGAGGTCCTCGATGAGCGGATCCAGGTCGAGTTCGCGCAGCGCCCCCGTGAGAGCGGTGCGCTCCTGCAGGTTCTGCAGCACATCCGACTCGGCCGCGAGCGCCGCGAGCCGTTCGGTGAGCTCGGAGATGGGAAGCTTCTCCAGTTCGATGCCGAGCGACCCGTTCAGGGTCGTCAGGTCGTGCATGACCTGCTGCAGACCCACCTGCACGTCGCTGAGGCCCACCGGCACCTCGGGCATCGCGCCCTCGGCCACATACCGGTGCCACAGCACGCGCTGCTGCTGGATGCGCACGAGCGCGCCGTGCAGGTCGCCGACGCGCACACCGGGACGCACATATTCGAGCGCGAGCTTGCGGAGGCGGCGGCGGTTGCCGCCCGTCATGTCGGGGAAATCCTTGCGGGGCGCGGTCGCCGCGATGAGTTCGCTGAGCGAGCGGTCGAAGACCATCGGCAGGAACTTGTCGAGAGTGTCCCTGAGGTCGATGAGGAGGCGAACGTAGATGCCGAGCTCCGCGATCGTCAGGAACGGACGCATGTGCGTGCCCGACAGCACATGCCCGGCCCGCTCCAGCAGGCGGGGCAGCTCGTCTTCGTGCAGCCGCTGGGCGATCGCGTGGGCCCGCAGGGCGTCGTCGCCGTCGGCGAACTGCGCCCCGTACCACGGCGAATCGCCGGGGCCGTACTTGAACTCGCCGAGCTCGGCGGCCGCGACCATGATCTCGGCGGCGCGACTGCGGTCGGATGCGAGCCGCTCGATCGCGCCACGCGACAGCCGCGCGGTCGTCGACGGCGGGTTCGGCAGCAGTGCCAGCCGGCTCAGCTCGGCGACGCAGTCGAGAACGCTGACGCCGATCGCCGAATCGGTGCGGGTGAGCGCTCCGCGGTAGTCCAACAGCACCGAGCGCAGCCGGGAGAGGGCGTCATCCACCTCGTCCACCGCGGGCTGGCGCACCTTCTCGTTGCGCGAGATCGAGCGGATGAGGTCGCGTTTGAGGCTCGACGGCGAGACGGCGAGCCCGGCAAGGCCGATGTCGGTGAACCGCTGCGCGATGGACTGCAGGGATGCGCGGCGCGGGCTGACGACGAGCACCCGGCGGTTCTGCGCGACGAGCGCCCCGATCGCATTGACGATCGTCTGGGTGCCGCCGGTGCCGGGCAGCGTCTTGACGACGAGGGAGTTGCCGGCCGCGATCTGCGCGACCACGTTCTCCTGCTCCGCATCCGCGTCGAGCAGCAGCGAGTCGGTCTGCGGCGGGCGGTCGTCGGCCGGCACCGCCTGCACCGGCGCGTACGAGTCGGCCAGCATTCGCGCCGCCGTCTCGTTGCCGGCGAGCGCATCGAGCACGGGGTGGTCGGTCTGATCGGCGTCGGCGACGAGCGCCGAGGCGACCTCGGCGAAGGTCGAAACCACCAGTCGCGGGCTCACCTGGAAGCCTTCGAGGTGAGAGGTCAGTCCGCGCAGGCGATCGATGACCGCGTTCGGTTTGAACGTGCCGTCGTCGTCGGAGAGCGCGACGAACGCATCCGTGTCGAGGGTCACCTGGAACTGCTCATCGAGGGCGCGAGCGAAGGCCGGGTTGACGAACGCGGAGCCGCGCAGCTTCACCTCGAAGTCGCGCCCGCGGCGGCGGATCGCCAGGGGCCGCAGCAGCACGGGGGCGCGGAACGGTCGGCCGTCGAGCTCCCACTCGGCGATCCCGATGCCGAGATGAACCGCGTCGATGCCGCGCGCGGTCGCCAAGTCGAGGCTGCGCGCCGCCACGGCGGCGGCCGCGATGCGCGCCGACCGCAAGGCGATCTCGTCGCGGATGAGGCTCGACAGCAGGGTGGTCTTGCCGGTGATGAACTGGGCGAGCCCACCCGGATGGGTCGTCGAGAGTTCGATGCGCGAGCGTGGCGAGTCCTCGAAATGCAGCAGAGGGTTGCGTCCGCCGATGCGCGAAAGCTCCGCGCGCCAGCCCACCCACGCCGGGTCGGCGACGTTGCCGAGGCTCAGTGCCGGGTTGCCGAAATCGATGGCGTGGGGGGCGGTCACCTGGATCGGGGCGTGCGTGTGTTCATCGACCCCCTCCGGCTCGACGAGATCCGGATCGAAACGGAAATCGTCGGGATGCTTGTCGGCACGCCACACACGGCCACTTTAAGAGCGAGATGCCGCGGATCGGGGCACATCGGCGGCGAGTTCGCGATCATCCGTGCCGCCTACACTGGGCGCATGGACGTGCTCTCGGGCGCCTTGTGGGCGATCGGCACGGTCGTCGTGCTCGTCGTCGTGCTCGGCGTCGCCGGCTTCGTCGTGCTGTTCCGGCGTCGCGGCGACGCGGCGGGCGCCGCCGTCTCGAACGCCCAGCTGGGCAGCCTCACCGTGCGCGCGGGCACCCTGCTCGTGCGCCTCGACGACCGGGTTCGCGACGCGGACGCCGAAGTCGGGTACGCGATCGCCCAGTTCGGCGCGGATCGCGCACAACCGTTCGCGGACGCCGTGCGCGAGGCGCGCGGACGGCTCGCGGAAGCCTTCCGCCTGCGCCAAGCGCTCGACGATGCCGAGCCGGACAGCCCGCGCGAACAACGCGAGTGGACTCTGCAGATCATCGCGCTGTGTGAGAAAGCCGAAGCGCTGCTCGACACGCAAGACGCGCAGTTCCGCGCCCTCCGGGGGGACGAGGCGAGCGCCTCGGGCACGCTCGCGGACGTTCGGCAACGGATCGCGGACCTCACCGCACGCCTCCCGCACGCGAACACTCGGATCGACGAGCTCGCCTCACGGTTCGCCGGGACGGCCTTCGCTGCGGTGCGGGATCATCCGGAGAACGCCGAGCGGCTCATCCGACAGGCCAGCACGGCGGCCGACGAGGTGGAAGGCGCGATCTCCGCGTCGGGCGTCAACGCCGTCTCCGAACGCCTCGCCGCGGCGACGGCGCAACTGCACGAAGCGGACCGACTGCTCGACGCGATCGAGACGACGGCGGCAGACCTCGAACACGCCTCCGCCACGCTCGCCGCCCGGCGCGACGCACTGAGGGCCGACCTCGCCGAAGCACGAGCCGAAGTCGATCGTGCGCCGGATGCGGACTCCGCGGAGGCGATCCTCCAGGCACTCGGCCGGCTCGAGGCGCTCGAGCCCGCCCGCCACGAGCATCCGGTCGCCGATCTCAACCGCCTCGAGGATGCCATCGCCGACCTGGATCTTGCTCTCGCCGGCGCCCGCAACCAGACGCAACGTCTCGCGCACGCGCGCGCGGCGTACGCGGGAACCCTTCTCACGGCGCGCAGCCAACTCGATGTGGCTCGCGAACTCGTCGCGCGCGGAGGGGTGGGCGTGGATGCCCGCACCCGGCTCGCCGAGGCCGAGCGGCAGCTGACGCTCGCCGCCGCCGAAACCGATCCGGTCGCGGCGCTCGACACGGTGCGCCGGGCCGTCACCCACGCACGCGACGCCGAGGCGCTCGCGCGCTACGACACGATGGGACGACGATGAGCGACGCACTCCACCGCCACACCGACTACGGTCAGACACCGCTGACCGAGGGGGACGTCGACCGCGACCCGCTGAGACAGCTGGCCACCTGGGTCGAGCAGGCGGCGGAGTCGGGGGCGTACGAGCCGAACGCGATGGTGCTGTCCACGATCGACCCGGACGGTGGCCCGAGCAGCCGAACGGTGCTGCTGCGCGGCATCGACGAGAACGGCCTGACCTTCTTCACCAACTACACCTCGGCGAAGGGCCGGGCCCTCGCCCACTCCCCACGGGTGGCCCTCGTGTTTGGCTGGTACACCATCCATCGTCAAGTCATCGTGCGCGGCCACGCCCGCCCCACGAGCGACGCAGTGTCGGACGCCTACTTCGCGACTCGGCCGCGCGGCTCCCAACTCGCCGCCGCCGCGAGCGACCAGTCCCAGCCGGTCGCCAGCCGCGACGAACTCGAGGAGCGGGTTCAGGCGCTCGAAGAGCGCTACGCGGGAACGGAAGTGCCCCGCCCGGACACGTGGGGCGGGTACGTCGTGACGCCCGAGTCGATCGAGTTCTGGCAGGGCCGCAGTTCCCGCATGCACGACCGACTGCTCTTCACGCGCGATGGCGCGAACTGGCGCCTCGAACGTCTCCAGCCGTAACACGCAGAGTCCGCTCTACCGCCGGTGTCTCCCCGGGTCTAGCGTGGTGCCGCGTGCTCGGCGAGCACGTTCTCAGCCGCAGAAGGAGACACCATGACCGGTCCCCGGCCCCTCGGGGTGACGATCGTCGCGATCATCACCTGGATCAACGGCCTGTTCAACCTCGTCCCGGGCATCATCGGGCTGTTCAGCGGTGGCAACAACGCCACCAACTGGATCTCGATCGTGCTCGGCGCCCTCACCATCGCGATCGGCTCGGCTCTGCTGGGCGGCCGCAACTGGTCCCGGATCATCGTGACCATCCTGTTCGTGCTGTCGCTCGCGGCCGCCGTCTACCTCGCCGTCTCGGTGCCCGGCCAGCTGTGGCAGGCGATCGTTTCGGGCGGCCTGGCGATCATCGGCCTCGTGTTCCTGTGGAGCAAGAAGGCCAACGCGTTCTTCTCCTGATCCGTTCCACCTGACCGGCGGTGTCGTCCCGGTTCGATTCGACGGCGAATCAGAAGGGGGCGACGCCGCCCGGTCGCGCGGCGATGCGCTTCGGCGCCTTGCGATCACGCCGAGCGTAGACCAGCGCCCGCTCGCTCGAGAGCGCGAGCAACTGAAGGACCGCGAGCGCCACCGGCACGAGCGACGTCGCCACGGTGATGCGTGGGCCGCCGAGCTCCAAACTCACCACCTGGAGCAGCAGACCGACCGCGGTGATGGTCATGGCGAACACGCGAGCCCCATTGCTGCCACGGAACACCGACCAGGCGATGAGCAGCTGCACCACACCGAGCACGGCGGCCATCGCGATCAGCCCGGCGAGCAGCACCTCGAGTGCGATCGTGTCGGCACCCTCGAGGGTCGCATCCCACTCGACGAGGCCGACGATCGCATCGACGATCGACGCCACCCCGCCGAGGGCGAGGAGCACCGAGCCGACGACGGTCGGCGCAGGTCGCCGATCTCGGCTGTCGGTGACCACCTCGCCGAGGGTGCCGGGCGGCGGCGTGACGCGGCGCAGATCGAGGATGGGCAGGTCGCCGTCCGTGACGATCGCATCCCCGCCGCCGTTGCGCGCGTGATAGCCCGCAGAGAAGTCCTCGATCACCTCCACGTCGACGGCGTCGTCGGCGGCACGGACCGTGGCGACGATGTGGTCGCGTTCGACATCGGTGTTCGCGTCGATCTTGTGGGTGACTTGCAACGTGAACAGCGACAGTCCGACGCTGCGGTCGTAGGTTCCCGCCGCGAGCCAGTCGACGCGTCGGCCGCCGGGGAGCGGCCAGCCCGGCGGGCAGCGCCAGAAGCGCACGTGGTGCCGCTTCCCGGGGCTGCCATCCACTTCCTGCTGGTAGGCGAAGTCCTGCTTGCGGCCGAACAGCAGGAGCGGGCTCACGGGTGCCTCGAGGTAGCTGCGGCGCAGCAGCGTGGAGGTCACGATGCGCCACCCGGTGCCGACCGAGAGGTCGTCGGCGCGGGTCCAGCCGGCTCGCGTCATCGCCTCATGGACCTGAGCCTCGTCCCCCAGGAGGGCGAGATTGACGGGGTCGCCGAGAAGGCCGTCGCTCGTGCGCGTGCGCCCGATGAAGTAGTCGGGAACGTAGATGCGCGTGAGGATGCGGTGCAGTCGCGGCAGCGCGAGGTACGCGAGGATCACCCAGAACACCGCGACGACGGCCAGACCCCACCAGCCGAGAGCGAACGACTGCTCCAGCAGCAGCACGGCGAGCCAGACCGCTCCAGCACCGCCGACGATGAAGAAGATCCAGTCGAGCACGGAGTCGACGGCGGGCGGCGGCGAGAACTGCGGCAGCGTCAGCTGCGGCAAGACCGGTCGACGACGCGTCATTTGAGCTCCACCGTGTAGACGGGCACAAGCTCGACGGTGACCTCGTCGGAGCGCACTCCCGCGTCGCGCAACGCTTCCCTCAGTGGTTCGGTGTCAGGCAGCGGCAGGGGACCTTCCGCGCGGACGTGCACCTCGATGCCGTCGCTGGCGACATCCGTGACCTTCCAGCCGACGCCGTCCGCCCACTCCGTGGCGATGCCGTGCACCCGGTTCTCGGCGACCACACGCAGCGTGACGGCGAGGCTCGACAGCGCGAGCGGCACGCCGACGACCAGGAGCATCACGACGAGGAGCGCGATCGGCCGACGCAAGCTCCTCCGCTCACCGGACGCCGTCGTGCGGCTGAGCCGCGTCACCCCGTAGAAGGACATGACGATGATGCCTGTGCCGATGATGGCGACCACGTTGGTGAGGAAGAGCAGCAGCGCGCCGAGCGCCTGATCCCACGACCCCGACTCGAGGGTGAGCCCCACCACGGCCAGCGGCGGCACGAGCGAGATCGCGATCGCCACGCCCGGCAGAGTGTCGGAGATGTCTTTGCGCACGAGGGCGACCGAGCCGACGACCCCGGTGCCGAGCGCAGCCAGCAGGTCGATGAGTCCGGGTTTGACGCGCGCCGCGACCTGGCTGTTCGTCTCGGCGAGCACATCAGGCACGATGAGCAGCCCGACGAGATAGCCGATGCCCACCGCGGCCGCGGCCCCCGCGATGACGAGCAGCAGCGAGCGCACGAGGTTGTCCCGGTCGCCGAGCACCGTCGCGAGCATGGTCGCCAGGATGGGCGTCATGAGCGGCGCGACGATCATCGCCCCGATCACGGTGGCCGTCGAGTCGGCGACGACACCCGCGGAGGCGATGACCGCCGCGAGCACGAGCAGCATCCAGAAGCGCGAGTACTTCTGCCGCGCCAACGGCCCGTCGAAGAAGACCGCCTCCCGCATCTCGAGATCCGAGTTGAAGCGCATCGGGGTGGGGCCGGCCATCACGAGTCCGTTCCGTCGCGCGAGACGAGCCCGCGCACTCGTTCACTGATGTAGGAGATCACGAGCGCCGATGCCGTTCCGACGATCGCAACACCGCCCGCCATGAGCAGCACCGCGCAGACGCGGCCCGCGATCGTGACCGGGTAGGTGTCGCCGTAGCCGACCGTCGTGAGTGTCACACACGCCCACCAGATGGCGTCCCCGAAGCTCGTGATCGTCGCGTCGGGAGCGCCCCGCTCGGCTTCGAGCGTGGCGAGCGCGATGAAGTAGACGAACAACACGGCGTAGGCGACCGCGAACGTGATGACCTCGACGCGCACGACCGTCGGGGTGCGACCGCGGAAGTAGGGGATGCCGTGCAGCAGCGCCACCACCCGGAACGCGCGGAACACCGGCACGATCACCGAGAGGAGGTCGACGACGTTGTGGCGCACGAACTGGAGACGGTGACCTCGCGGGGTGATGGCCAGCCGCACGGCGTAGTCGGCGAAGAAGATGACCCAGACGACCAACAGCACCGATAAGAGGGCGGCGCGCAACGACGAAGGCTGATCGGGCAGCAACACGTACAGCGAGTAGGTGACGATGAACACGACACCCACCAGGATGAGCGGCACCCGGCTGCGACGCTCCCAGCGATCGCGACGGTCGATCCGCCTGTCAGCGGTGAGGGACATGCCGTCAGCATAGAGTTCGGTTCGGGTGCTCGGGCAGGTCTCCTGGGCCCGGCTGTGATGGAGTTGTCTCATGATCTTCACGAGCTACGTCGCCGTCGGCGACAGCTTCACCGAAGGGGTCGGCGACGAACTGCCCGACGGGTCGGTTCGCGGCTGGGCGGACCTGGTCGCACTCGGCCTCGCCTACGCGTCGGCGGAGCCCGTTCGCTACGCGAACCTCGCCATCCGCGGTCGCAAACTTGCCCCCATCGCCACCGAACAGATGGATGCGGCCATTGCGCTCGGCCCCCAGCTCATCAGCATCAACGGCGGCGGCAACGACATCATGCGACCGCGGGTCTCGATCGATGACATCAGTCAGCAACTCATCGACGCGGTCGACCGTGCGGTCGCCTCGGGGGCCCACGTGCTGCTCGCGAGCGGCGCGAACCCGATGCGGCACATCCCCCTCGGAGCGCGCATGGAACCGCGCGGCGATCACCTCGCGCGCGCCGTGCAGGCCCACCTGCCGCGCGAGCACGTGACGTGGGTCGACAACTGGTCGGATCGGGAGCTGACCGAACTGCGCTACTGGTCGCGCGACCGACTGCACCTCGGGCCGGCGGGGCATCGCCGCGTCGCCTCCAACGTGCTCGCCGCACTTGAGGTTCCCGTGCCCGACTTCGGGCCGGACCCCGCCGAACCGGCGCGGCCCCGCACGGCCGAGTACTGGCGCAGGTACGTGCTGCCGTGGATCGGCCGCCGCCTCACCGGCCGGTCCTCCGGCGACGGCCGCGAGCCGAAACTCGCCCAGCTCACGGTCGTCGGCATCCGCGACTGAACCCGGTCGATCAGTGCCTACGCGTTCTGCTTGACCGCCGCGAGCACCGCCGTGAGCGAGGCCTTCGCGTCCCCGAACAGCAGGGTGGTCTGCGGCTCGTACAGCAACTCGTTCTCGATGCCCGCGAAACCGGGGCGCATCGAGCGCTTGAGGAAGACGACCTGCTTCGCCGACGCGACATCGAGGATCGGCATCCCGAAGATCGGCGAGCCGGGCGAGGTCTTCGCCGCCGGGTTGACGACATCGTTCGCGCCGACGACGAGCGCCACATCCGCGGTCTTGAACTTCGGGTTGACCTCGTCCATCTCTTCGAGCGCCTCGTACGGCACGTTCGCCTCGGCGAGCAGCACGTTCATGTGACCGGGCATGCGCCCCGCGACCGGGTGGATGGCGAACACCACCTCGATGCCTTTCGCCTCGAGCGTCTCGGCGAGCTCCGCCATGGTGTGCTGGGCCTGGGCGACCGCGAGGCCGTAGCCGGGCACGACGATGACGCGCTGCGCATACGCGAGCAGGATGCCCACATCCTCTGCGGTGGAGGACCGCACCGGCCGGTCGGAGACCGCCGTCGAGCCCGCGCTCGAACCGCCGCTGCGGAACGCCCCGAAGATGATCGCGGCCACGCTGCGGCCCATCGCGGAGGCCATCTCGCGCGTGAGGATCGTGCCGCTCGCGCCCACGAGGGTGCCCGCGACGAGCAGCAGCACGTTGCCGAGCACCAGTCCTGAGGCGGCGACCGTGAGACCGGTGAACGCGTTGAGCAGGGAGATGACGATCGGAACATCCGCGCCGCCGACCGGCAGCACGAGCAGCACGCCCGCGATCAGGCCGAGGGCGAGCAGCACGTAGACGAGCGGACCGGCACCCGTCACGACGAGCCATGCGCCGCTGGCGAGCGCGCCGAGCAGCACGAGTCCCATCACGACCGGCTGGCCGGGGAACGTGATCGGGCGCGTCGGCATGAGCTCCTGCAGCTTTGCGAAGGTCACGCACGAACCGGAGAACGACACCGCCCCCACGAGCACGGTGAACACGATCGCCAGGTGCGACCACCAGTCAGCCGAATGCGGCAGCTCGAGCAGGGCGACGAGCGCGGCCGCACCGCCGCCGACGCCGTTGAACAGCGCCACCAGCTGAGGCATCTGCGTCATCTTCACGCGACGCGACACGGGGGCCGCGACCACGGTGCCGACCGCGATCGCGCCGAGAATCCAAGCGAGATTGTCGAGGTCGGTCGACAGGAACACGGTGATCATCGCGATGAGCGCACCGGCCGCGCCGATGAGGTTGCCTCGTCGGGCGGTGCGCGGCGAGCCGAGGCCCTTCAGCGCGAGGATGAAGCAGACCGCGGCGACGAGGTAGAGGATCGCCGCCCATTCGAACGAGAGCACGTTCATCGGCCCTCCTCCTTACCGGTGGGCGCCTTGCGCGCCGAGAACATGCCGAGCATCCGGTCGGTGACGACGAAGCCGCCCACCAGGTTCGCGGTCGCGAGCACGACCGCCACGAGGGCGACGATCAACACGGGCACCGACTCGGCTTGACCGGCGACGATCACGGCGCCGACGAGGATGATGCCGTGGATCGCGTTGGCGCCCGACATGAGCGGAGTGTGCAGGGTGCTCGACACCTTCGAGACGACCTCGAAGCCGACGAACACCGCCAGCACGAAGATCGTGAGCAGGGCGATGCCATCCATCAGCGGGCTCCTTCCGGGGATGCGGGCTGCGGTTCGCCGAGCGCCGCCGCGGTGGGTTCGTGCCGCACCACACCGTCGCGCACGAGGCAAGCGCCGGCGACAACCTCGTCGTCGAGGTCGACGGTCAGCGCGCCGTCCGTGGTGAACAGGGTGATGAGGTTGGCGACGTTCTTCGCGTACAGGCGAGACGCGTCATACGGCATCGTCGAGGCCGCATCCTTCATGCCGACGAGCGTGACCGCGCCGCCCGGCACCGGGAGGGCCACATCCTCGCCGGCGACACTGCCTTCGACGTTGCCGCCGGATTCGGCAGCAAGGTCGACGACGACCGAGCCGGCGCGCATCCCTTCGACCATGGCGCGGGTCAGTAGGCGGGGCGCCGGCCGGCCGGGGATGGCAGCGGTCGTGATGATGACGTCCGACTCGGCGACGTAGGGGGCCAGGAGTTCCTGCTGGCGCTGGGCGCGGTCGGCGGCGAGCTCCTTCGCGTAGCCGCCGCTCGCGTCGGCCGCCTCGAGGTCGAGGTGGATGAAGGTGCCGCCCATGGACTGCACCTCGTCGGCGGAAGCGCTGCGCACGTCGTACGCCGACACCTTCGCGCCGAGGCGCTTGGCGGTCGCGATCGCCTGCAGACCCGCGACGCCCGCGCCGAGCACGAGCACCTTCGCGGGCGGGATGGTGCCTGCCGCCGTCATGTAGAGGGGGAAGAAGCGGGGCAGGCGCATGGCCGCCTCGAGCACGCAGCGGTAGCCGGCGACGAGCGCCTGCGAGGTGAGGGCATCCATCGACTGGGCGCGCGAGATGCGCGGCACCAGTTCGAGGGCGAACGCGGTCACCCCTCTGTCGCGGAACGCACGCACCGCGTCGAGGTCGGCACCGGGCGCGGCCAGCCCCACCGTGACGGCGCTCGCCGGCAGCTCGCGGATGTCGGCCGCGGTCAGAGGACGCACGTGCGCGAGCAGGTCGACCGAGTCGAGCGGAACGGATGCGACCACCTCGGCGCCGGCCTCGCGGTAGGCCTCGTCGGGGTAGCCAGCGGCAACGCCCGCACCCTCCTCGACGATCACGTCGAGGTCGGCGGCACGCAACTGACGCACCGTCTCCGGGGTCGCGGCGACGCGCCGCTCCCCGGGGATGCGTTCCCGTCGGATGGAAACTCTCACCTGATTGCCTCCTTGCAAACTTCCCGGACGCTATCAGGCCGAGCGTGCGACTTCGACCCTCGTGGCGATCTCGTGGCCGGAAAGATCCCCGGTTCTTTCCGGAATCGTTACCAGTAGTCCGCGTTGGCCCCCACCGGAGGAAGGCCGGCTTGCTCGCGAGGCCACGCGACCGCGGGCGCCCGCGCGGCAGCGCGGGCGCATCAGCCCAGCGCTCCCGACTCGACGATGCGCCGCACCTCGGCCAGGTACCGCGCCGCCTCGGTAGGGTCGATCAACTCGTCGCGATAGGTGAGGCAGATTTGGGCGAAGGAGCGGATGCCGATAGCGTCACCATCGCCCACCGGAACGACGCGACGCACGACCGCTCCCACGCCGAGAGCCGCCGCCTGACCCGCAGGGAGGGCGGGGATCTCGAGGAGGGCGCCGCGACCTCCCGCGTCGGCGAGCGTGGCAGTGTGGATTCCCGCGGCGAAGGTCGCGTCCGCGCGCACCCGCGCCCGCGCATCGGCAATGGCTGCGTCAACGGATCCGGGCAGCGCGGTCGAACGCACGGCCCGCGTAACGTCGACCTCCACGACGACCGTGGGGGTGCCACCCGACGCCGGAGGGCGTGCGACAGCCGCTTCGGCGTGCGGACGAAGCTCTACGGAACGAACCTCGGCGGCGGGCGGTGGACCATCTGACGCAGGGACGGCTGCCGTTGCATCCACGTAAGTCGCGAGCACTTGTCCGACCTCCGCCGTGAAGTTCTCCTGGACAAGAATCTCAGCGAGCGCACCCGTGAACGGGGCCGTCACCTCCGTGTCGACCTTGTCAGTGGCGATCTCCACGAGCGGTTCGCCTTCGACGACCAGGTCGCCGACCCTCTTGAGCCACCGTGTGATCGTTCCCTGAGCGACACTCTCCCCCAGCGGCGGAAAGACGAACGAGGCGCTCACTCGACGACGTCCAGAGTCGCGCGCACGATGCTGTCGGTGTCGATGCCGTGGTAGCGGTAGACCGATTCGAGATCTCCCGCCTGACCGAATCGCGACACCCCGAGATGACGTGCCTTGACCTGATTGATCCCGGCGAGGAACGCGAGCGTGTGCGGATGGCCGTCGAGGACCGTGACCATGGGCACCGCACGGTCCGCCGAGAACACCTGGTCGAGGATCCACGTCGGCGCATCGCCTACCCCGCGCCGCGCCTGTAGCGCCTCAAAGAGCAGACCTGGACTCGTGACGCACACGACGTCCGCGCGGACGCCCTGGACGAGCAGGCGGTCAGCGGCCGCCAACGCTTCAGGAGCGAGCGCACCCATCGTGACGATCGCGACCTGAGGGTTCTCCGCCGTGCGAAGCGGGTAGGCGCCCGCGACGACCTGACGCCGGCGGCGTTCACGGGCGGCGGGATCCTCGGGCACCTGCGCGAGCTTCTGATCGACCGGGCGTGTCGAGAGCCGTAAGTATGCGGACTTGCCACCCGGTCGCCCCAGTTGACTCATCGCGGCCAGAAGCGCCCACTCCACGTCGACGACGAAGGCGGGTTCGTACGCCACGCACTCCGGCTGCTCGATGCCAATCGAGGGGGTCTTGATCGACTGATGCGCTCCGCCCTCAGGCGCAAGCGTCACGCCCGACGGAGTTCCGACGAGGATCGACTGACCGCCGGCATACATGCCGAATGACCACGGCTCGAGCGCACGTTCGACGAACGGATCGTAGATCGTGCCGATGGGGAAGAGCGTCTCGCCCCAACGGCTCCACGTCGCGCCCAACTCCCCGAGCAGGCCCACGAGGTTGACTTCTGCGATGCCGAGTTCGATGTGCTGTCCGCTGGGACGCTCTCGCCAGTGCATGATCGTCTCGGCGTCGTCATCGAACCAATCCCGGCGTTCCTGGGTCGACCACACGCCGACCTTGTTGATCCAGCCGGCGAGGTTCGTGGAAGAACTCACGTCGGGGCTCACGGTTACGACGCGCCTCGCCGCATCCGGAGCAACGCGCGTGAGGTCGAGGAGGGCGCGACCGACGGCCGCCTGCGTCGTTGCAACGCCCGTCGGGGTGTGACCGAGATCGGTGGGCAGGGTTGGCGGGCGAGGGCTCGGCACGGGGTCCCTGTCGAGGCGTTCGGCGGCCGCGTCGCACAGCCGTGCCGCATCCGTGTCCCCGGCGAAGCGCGACCAGGGCCGCTCCCAGTCCTCGCCGAGTTCGGCAGCGAGCTGCTGATACTGCTCAACGCTGAGCAGAGACGAGTGGTTCTGAGGGTGACCCTCGATGGGCAGACCGTAGCCCTTGACGGTGTAGGCGATGACGACCGTCGGCCTGGAGTCATCGATCTGATTCCACGCCTCGCGGAGGGCGTTGAGGTCGTGCCCACCGAGGTTGCGGATCGCCGCGAGGAGGGTCGAGTCGTCCACCTCCTCGATGAGAGAGGCGATCGCCGGAGCATCGCCGCCGCCGCCCGGGAGGCGCAAGCGCAGCTCGTCCGCCTGGCAGCGCAGCAGACGCTGGTACTCGGGGTTGGACATGTCGATGATGCGCCGGCGAAGTGCGTCCCCGCCTGGCCGGGCCAGGATGCTCTCCAGCAGATGCCCGAAGCGCACCGTGATCACCTGCCAGCCCGCCGCATCGAAGAGCTTCTCGATCTTCCCCGCGGCGATGTTGGGCACGACCCGGTCCAGCGACTGGCGGTTGAGGTCGACGATCCACACGATCTCGCCGAGATCCTGCACGGCCGAGTCGAGCACCGCCTCCCAGATCGCACCCTCGTCAAGCTCCGCGTCGCCCAGCAGGGAGTATTGGCGCCCCCGACTGGTCTCGCCCGTGAGGGACTCGGTGTAGCGTCGGGCGATCGCGCCCCAGATCGGGGCGGTCGCTCCGATTCCGACGGAGCCCGTCGAATAGTCGGCGGGAACCGGATCTTTCGATCGGCTGGGGTAGCTCTGGAGTCCACCGAACTCGCGCAGCGTAGTGAGGTACTTCTCGTCGAGGCTGCCGAGCAGGTAGTTGATGGCGTGCCACACCGGAGACGCGTGCGGCTTGACCGAGACCCGGTCGGCGCCGCGAAGCTGCTCGAACCACAGCGAGGTCATGATCGTTACCAGCGACGCGCTCGATGCTTGATGTCCACCCACCTTGATGCCGGTGGGGTTGGGGCGCACCTTATTCGCGTGGTGCACGATCGAGGTCGCGAGCCACAACACTCGCCGTTCAATCTCCCGCAACGTGACGATCGAGGGAGCGGTGCGTGCCGGGTCGGCGAGTGAGGTGCTGTTCACGATGGTCCTTCGTTGACGGATTAGCGCACTGTGCCTCAGATACGAACACCGAACTGTTGTATTGCGCAACCGCTTGAACGACGATTGCGCATAATGGAACATGTCATAGAAGCAGACAGACGGAGGCTGAGCACAATGGCGTACGTCCGAACGGTCGACGAGACGGATCTCACATTGCTGAGAGCACTCGCGCGCACCCCGGAAGCGACCAACCTGGCGCTCGCGGAGTCGACCGGGCTCGCCCGCAACACCATCCGCGCGCGTCGAATGCGGTACGACGCGGAGGGCACGCTGCATCCGTTCGACCGCCGGATCGACCCCGCGTTCCTCGGCTACCCGTCGCAGGCGTTCATCATGGCCCGCGTCACACAACGGCGTCTCGCGTTCGTCTCCACCACTCTCGCCCAGATCCCGGAAGTGCTCGAGGTGCACGGACTCTCTGGCAAAGTGGATTTGCTCGTGCACGTGGTGGCGCGTGACGCAGACGATATGTATCGCGTCGCAGGGCGCATCCTCGCAATAGACGGAGTGAAGCGAACAACCACGCACTTCGTCATGGGCGAGTTCGTCGAGTACCGGGTGGCACCCCTGCTCGCAGCCGTAGAACGCACGCCCCGCCGGGCGCGCCCCGCCGAATCAGGGGGCAATGACACTCAGGCGTGAGCGGGCGCGCACGCGGGACCACACGATCCCGAGCGCGGCGAATCCGATGATGATCGCCGCGATGCCGACGATGTAGGTCGCAATGCTTACGAACCCGGTCGAGAACTCGAAGAACGGGTAGGGCACCCATCCGGTGAACGCGCCGCGCACGAGTGTGAACGCCGCCCACACGAGCGGATAGATCACCACGATGCCGATCGCCGACCACCGCAGGCGCGGGCGGCCGGGCGCGAACAGCCAGTCGATCACCAGGAAGATCGGCATCCACACGTGCATGATCTCCCCCGGCCAGGGCGTGACCCCGTAGCCCTCGTCCGGGATGCCGCGCAGGAGCAGGTTGTAGACGATCGCCGTGACCACCGCGTACGACACGACCGCGAGCCGGATCGTCGCGTAGAGGTCGGTGTCCACCGGCCGGCGCACCGCCATCACTCCGCCGACGAGCACGACCACGATCGTGATCATCGTCGTGAGGATCGTGAAGTAGCTGAAGTACTGGTCGGCGATCATGTCGTCGTTGACGACCTTCTCCACGATCTGGAACACGAGCGCGAACGCGAGCGTGGCGCCTGCAATCAGGTTGAGGATGCCGAAGGCGCGGCGCGCGGGTGAGGGTGCGGGCGCGGATGCGGTGGTCGGCCCGGTAGACGTCGCTGTCATGGGGGAAGCCTACGGCCGCCAGCGCCTCTGCGGCGGCACGGTTGCCGGGGGCAGGACGACACGGAGACGCGGCCCGCGGAGCGCGCCGCTCACGGCGTGGGCGCCCCCAACGAGCGAAGCAGCTTGCGGGCACGTCCCGCGACGGACTTGTGGCGACTGGAGGTGAGCATCTCGAGCTGGGGAACCAGCCATGCGGCGAGCTCAGGACGCTGGCGCGCGAAGTGGGCGAGCGACTCGGATGTGGTGTTCTGCACGATCCAGTCGTCGTAGTGCAGGTTGGACTTCATGATCGCGATCGCGGTGTCGCGTTGGGTGGGAGTCATTCGGCTGTCCAGCCAGGAGTAGATGGTCGCGAGCGTCCACTTCGTGGAAGCCTGATCGATCTCGGCGATCCACCCGAGCAGATCGTCGAGTCGCGTCGCGCTCCACTCGGGGCGTTCTCGCGTGATGCGCTTCAGGGCGCTCGACACACGCAGGCGAACTACGGGGTCGGCGCTGCGGTAGCAGTCGATGAGGTCCCCGAGCCGGGACGGATCGGCCATCACCTGCTCGACGACCGCGACGGTGTTGCCGAGCGAATTCGGATGTCCGCCGCTGAGTTCGGTTTCGAACGCATTAAGGGCCATGTGCCTGTGATACCAGAGCCCGTCGACGGAACTGCTACGACATTGTGTTGCCTTCTTCGGCAAGCCCATCCTTGAAGGCCCACACGTCGTAGACCGGCACGACCTCGGCGGCATTGATGAAGTCGAAGACGCGGGGACTGCTGAAGAAGGGATGACCCGACGTCTCACCTTTGATCAGAGTCACCACCCCGCGCTGGGCGTCGCCGACATACTCTCCGCGACTCAATTCTGATGTGATCCGGTCCATCTCCCACTGGATCGCATTGTTGAGCAGCGTGGTGCCATCCTCGAAGCCCCACACACTCACCACGGACCCCTTCGATCCGTGGAGTGCCGTGATGATAAGGTCGTCGTTGCCCGCGAATCCGGCGTCGTTGAACTTCAGAGCACTGAACTCGACGCCGATGATGCCGAGAACCTCCATCAGCAGTTCCCGGAGTGTGAGCGAAGACGAGAACCAGGTCACGCACTGTCCGTTCAGGACGTTGTGGAGGTACGCCGATCGCGGATGGTCGGCCGGAAGCCCAGGATCGATCAGCTCAGTCATGGCTCATAGTGGAGCATCGCTCGGGTTTCTGTCAATCGCCTGGCTCTGGAGGGCTGGAACCCCCTTGACGGCCCGTCGATGCTTGGTATGTCGGCGAAAATCCCCGCGTTATCAGCGATCTTGATGTGATGTGATGTGATGTGATCACGTGGGATACCGGTGGTTTTCGTTCAAGTGTGGGCAAAATGTGGGCACAAGGTTGGACGCCCGATGATGGTCCGCCATCATCGGCGCATCACTCGAAGGCTGCGTTGAGCGAGCCGAAAACGGCGTTGGCACGCTCCAAGACTTCGTCAGGGAGTGCCGCGGGATCGGCGAGCATCGTGTCCCGCAAAGCTGCGGCCGCACGCCATTTCTCGAACTGGCCTTTGCCGTTTCGCGCGAAGAGGGCGGTCAGCCTGTCCACGATGTTCGGCATAGTTGCCTCATCCGTATCGAACGTCAACTTCACGCCGGGGTAAGCAACCGCGACTGCCGAGAGATAGTAGTCGCCGAACAGATCCTCGAGCTCGGCCGTCTCATTGCCGGCCACGAAGTCGGCGACGTACTTAACTCGCTTTGAATCGTGAAGGAGGCGCTCAAGAAGCTTCTTACCGTCCGCACGACCAGGCTCGTCGCCATCAAACAGGGCCGCAAGCTCCACACCATGGCCGGCCATCATCGAAGCTAAGGGGAGAGCCTTGCTCGCCCCTGCGGCCGGGGTGATGACGATGTCAGCGTCCAGGGTGATGCCGCCTCGGGCAGCCACGGCCTCGGCCAGTGACTTCAAGAGCCAATAGTCGGTCATGCCTTCGACGATTACTTGCTTCCGCGAAATAAACAGGCTCTGAACTAGCTCATAGCCAAGCGCGGCCTGCAATGGGAACAGGGCATCTCGATCCTTCGGCCAGACGTCTTCGCTGACAGACGTGACTCCGGTCACTGAATCTTCGAATACCGGTCTGACGCGCTCCAGATGATCACCGTCAATCATGAACGGGGAGTGAGTGGAGTAGATAACCTGACCGTCCTCCGCGATCTTCTCGAGGAACTCGACAATTCGGGCCTGAGCAGTCCCATGCAGCGAGTTTCCCGGCTCGTCGAGCAACAGCACGCTGTTGGCGTGCTGTCCAGATGCCTCAACGAGAAAAACTAGGAAGAACGAGAAGAAGTACTGCATTCCCTGACTGCGCTGATCCAGCTCAATCTCGCTCGGATCAAGATCGTCGCTGACCCACACCCGGAAATAGTCGCCGTCGGACTGGTATCTGAACGCGTGGCGTCGCTGCTCCCACCACTCGGTGAAGCGTTTTGTCATCGCCTGGCCAGCCGAAGAGACCACTACTGCGCGTTCATCTATCGCCCGCCGGATCGACTCCGCCTCAGGCTCGCCGGGCTGATGTGCCCCGAGTTGAGCGAGCTTGGAGAGGTCTAGACCGACGTGGGAGAACAGGGCGTTCGTCGTGCGGACGCGAGGCGCGGAAGGCGTGTTGGCGAGTTGCTGCAAGAACGTGGGTATGTGGATCGCGCTCTCGAGCACGTCGTAGTGATCGAAGTAGACGAAGCGAGGCATGGTCTCCTTGACCCATGCCTCAGCGTCTTTCACCCGCGCTTTGAACTCGATTGCGCCCGGCCACGCGGAGATTGCTCCGTAAATCGGCTCGAGAAGATTTGCGTGCCATTCCTCGTTAATGTGCGACTCGAACGCGTCAACGAACTTGCGCGCTTGCTCGGACGACCCCCACACGTTCTCGGCTGGAAGCTCCGCGATAGCCGCATCAAGGTCTGCGACGATCGCGTCCTTCACCTTCTTCAGTGCCGGCCCGCGGCCATCCGAACCGACCAGTCTTTGCACGGCGTCACGAGCTTGAGTCGCAACGGCTCGCATAGTGCCGGTTGGGACTCCAGAGACTTCGGGCTTCGGGAGCAATTCGATGTCGTATTTCCCCGAGTAGCGACGAGTGATCTCGACCGATGTCAGAGCACCCAGGCTTGGCGAAAGGGAGTTCAAGTGGGCCACTTCGTCAGCGTCGAACTCGAGTCGCGCGCTCGCTACCGGCCAATCCGTGGACGCGAACTCTGATGTGTACCGCGACCTCGGAAACTCCTTCAGCCCGTCGTACGCCTCGCCGTCTGACGGATTGAGTTTCGACAGGCCGCGGAGAATTGCGGACTTGCCGGCCTCGTTCTTGCCAACTAGCACGGTGAGGTTTGCGATCGAGATCCAACCCGTGTCCAGAATCCTCTTGTAGTTCTGCACACGAAACGCGGTGACTTTCACGTGGCGACTTCCTGATCGGGTTCGAAGTGGCGGCTTGCATCGCAGCATAGTGGTGACCCAGGACGGCTCCTCAGGTGCCACCGCTTCACCGCAGCTAGTTGCATGTCGAGGTGGAGATCGGTGACCGGCGAATTCAACTCGCCTAGTCGGGCGCTAGGTCTCAGAAGGGTGTCGCATCGCCGCTGTCGCCTACCTCGTCGTTGGGAACGGATTCTGCCTGTTCGCTAGCGACAGGAACGGCCCGGGGCTGCGTCGCTCCGACCACGATTTGTGACGCCCACTCCGTCAGCTTCGCTTTCTCAGGATCGTGTGCCACATCGAATGCGATCGGCAATTCCGACTCAATCCACGTGCCGTGCGCGACCGCGCGTAGTCGTGGAAGCTGGGACAGGCCGTCGGCGACCGCAGAACCATAGACGTTTCGCAGGAAGTTGATGCTTGTGTCATCGATGCATGAGAACGAGATCACGGTGTTGCACTGAGTGAGTACAGATTTGCTGACAGTCGCTGTTCGTTGAGCCAGGACAAGCAAACCCACGCCGTACTTTCTACCCTGCAAGGCGATCTGCGTAATCTTGGCGATTGTCCCCTTCGAGTCGAAGTCGCCAAGACCCGCGAAGGATGCCTCGGGCATAACGGTGTGCGCTTCCTCAACGACAACAAGAGTCTTCTGCTTGCTTGTCTTGCCCTCCTTCGCCAACTCGAGCAGGGTGCTCAGATAGATTTCGGTGATCCAGAGCGTGGCCTTCGTGTTGGAGATTTCAGTCAACTCGATGAGTCCAACGGCTCCCCCAGTCGTCGCAAAGAAAGCTTCTAGAGTCGTCCGAACTTCTTTGCGTAGCGCGTCGGCGAAATCGGCGAGAACCTTCTTTTCTGCCCCCGCCCCGTAACTTCCTGTCTCGACATCGAATAGCTTCTTTCCCAAGTCCGCTGCTTGAACTCCCGAGATAGAAAGAGTCAGTGGGTTGATGTCCGCGAGGCGTGAAGCGTATTGAGAGGTCAGGTCGATGCAGATCACCTTTACTCCGTTGGCGACTGCGTGGCGAAGCAAGTCAAAGCCGAACTCCGTCTTTCCCGTGCCGGTGGTACCCAGGATCGCGGTGTGCGATTCAAGCTTGCCGAGAAAGTTCCCGTACAGTCCAACGCCGGTGCCCGGTACTTTGCCCAGCAAGATGTGGCCATCGACCGAACCAGGCGTCGCAGGCAATTCCTTCACGAGGTAGACCAGGGCGTTCATCATCGGCAGATAGTCGAAGCGGTGGAAGTTGCCTTCTCTGAGCACACCAACCTGAACTGCCGAGACTATTTGCGAGCCATAGTTCAATCCGCCGAACGCCTCCTCCGACGTCTCGGCGCCCGTGACTTGGAAGTAGACCAGCTCCCCGTCGCTCGGCACAACCAGTACCTGGCCAGAACCGATCCTGCGATCAGGCAAGATCTCGACCCTCAGCCGCGTGAGATTTGACCCCTCGCGAACCACTCCAGCGATGTCGGCAGCCTTTCCGCCGGCTACCTCGGCGACCAATTCGGCGCGACCGGGAGCAGGACCGGTCGGAATCACGAGGCTTCCAGCCTGCCCCTTCGCGTCGGCCGAGCGTCCTGTGATCAGAAACGTTCCCCATGCTCCGTCGCTTCGGTTTTCTCGAAACAGTGGGACACACCAGCGACTAGATCCGTCCGGCAAGTGAACGACGACCGTGGACTCTGGCGCGGTCGGCCAGGACTCACTCGAGGCGAGCGCAACTCGTGCGATGTTCGGACTGTCGATGCGGTCCAAATGACCAACGAGTTGATCCCGAACGCTTTGGCCACGCCTGAGTTTGCTCAGGAGCTGGGGCAGCCCCAACGGCCAGATCGCGAGGTATAGCCCCCAGAACACAACCAGCGCGAGCGCGAGGTTCGATCGCTCCGTGGAAAAGAACAGAATCCCCGCCAAGAAGACCACGGAGAAGACCACCCGCGCTCTCCCGAACTTAGAAGAGATGAGATACGCGACGGCCATGATCCGCCTGCCCTTGGCCTGGTTGGACCGGGATTGGAGAGTCAAGCAGGCGGTCGACGCGGCGACAACGATTCCGAGGTATGCGACCACCGCGACCCAGACGCGCAGAGATGCGACCGGCAGAACGGAAAGCAGAGGGAGCAGGGTGATGAAGGCCGTAAACGAATTGACAAGCGCGTCACCAGGTGCGGTGAAGTACTTCTCGAGGATCAGTGACCCGAGTACGACAAGAAGGATGCTGCTCTGGAGCAGGAGCGCGTTGGTTGGGTCACTCGGAATGAACTCGCCCGTGGTGCGCCAGGCGATGAAAGCGAGCGCCAGTACCGCCAAGCCGAGTATCAGCACTCGCACCCAAGGTCGCACTTCGCCCGCGGTCAAAGCGCCTCCTCCTGCTCTTCGCCGCCAGCTCCAAGAACGGATTGCGGTGCGACGTGAAAGGGGTGGCTGCATCCGATGTTCGTTACAAATGACGACTCGTCGCAGTCGCAGACGGCAACAAAAAAGGACTCTCGAGCAAGCGGCTCGAAGTCCTTGGCTGTGTTGCGGGAGGTAGTGGTTTCAGGGGTCATGAGTTGAGGCTCCTTCCGTTCGACTTTCGTTCAAATTGGGTTCCGATTCCTCAGTTGGGTGTTTCTTATTGGGCCACGCGGTTTGCGTGCGAGTGCCACCATATACCTTCTCGACCTTTCGTCAAGAGGTTGGGAATGTGCGGTTGTCGCTCTGGACCTGGCACGGCAAGTAGGCGGTTGATGGTCTGAAGTGTGGGCAGGATGTGGGCAGATCGCATCGCTCGCTAGGCAGAGACGAGAACAACTGCAGCCTGATCAGGGATTCTTCCGGGAAATCAAAGTGCGCCTGGAGGGACTCGACTCCCCACCGGCACGGCCGGCACATCGCACTCACACGAACGTGCAACCCACCTCGACAGGCGATGCGCCGGAACCGGCGCGGCGGGGACCCCCGCGCCCCGAGGCGCCACCCACCGGCACCAGCAGAAACGCCGCCCGAATGGGCGGCGTTTCTGCTGGTGCCCCTGGAGGGACTCGAACCCCCAACCCTTTCCTTAGGACGGAACTGCTCTTCCATTGAGCTACAGAGGCGTGGTGCGGCCAGTTTATCGGGCGCGACGCAGCGCAACTATTGAGTTGCAGTTTGTCACCGCATGTGCAACCCTTGAGTTGCATTCGAGCCGAACCACCGAGAGGAACTCCCGTGAGCAACAACCCGCCCGCCATCATCGATGCCGACGCCTTCACGGTGCGACGCACCATCCGCATCGACGCCCCCCTCGAAGCAGTGTGGCGCGCGATCACCGAGCCCGCGCTCATCTCGCAGTGGTTCGGTGACGCCGCCTTCGACGTATTCGCCGTCGGTGCGCGCGGCACCCTCAGCTGGCCCGACTACGGCGTCGCGCCCGTGCGCATCGAAGCGATCGACGAGCCGCACTCGATCAGTTACCGCTGGGCGGACGGCGCCGAGTACCCCGGCGTGGCGGACGTCGACTCCGTGCCCTCGACCGTGTTCACGTTCACCCTCGACGCCGTCGAGGGCGGCACCCAACTGACCGTCGTCGAGACCGGCTTCGAGACGACTCGCGCGCCCGAGGAGAACCTCCAAAGCCACCGCGGCGGATGGGACTTCGAACTCGACGAACTCGTCACTCTGCTCGAGGCCGCGGCATGACGACCCTCGTGCCCGTGTTCGCGGCCCTCGGCGATGACACGCGCTGGAGCATCCTCACGGCGCTCGGCGCGGGCGAGGCGTCCGCCTCGGCGCTGGCCGAACAACTCCCCGTCAGCCGTCAGGCGATCGCCAAACACCTCGGGGTGCTGCAGGAGGTCGGCCTGGTGGAGCCCGTGCGGGTGGGCCGCGAGGTGCGGTTCCGGGTGGTCGGCGCACAGCTCGGCGCCACGGCACGCCGCCTCGACGAGATCGGCCGCGAGTGGGACCGCCGCCTCGAGTCGATCAAGCGCGTCGCCGAGTCGCTGTAGCACCGGCGACGACGCCCGTTCACACCTCGCTCAGCCGCAACCCGTCGATCGGCACGCGTTCCCACACGTCGAACGGATCGTCGGCGACCGCCGCACGCGCCTCCGGCGCCAAGCGCTGGAACGCCTCCTCCGACTCGAAGATCGCCAGCCCCACGAGCCGGTCGGAGCCCGCGTCTGCCAGCGTGTGCACCGACACGAGGCCCGGCTTGCCGCGCAGGGCGTCGCCGTAGCGATGCATGGACTCGATGAGCGCCTCACGGTGCTCCGGATGCGGGTGGTGCACCGACATGAGCATGAACATGCCGCCCACCCTAGACCTCGGCGTGCCGCGCGGCATCCCCCGGGCATGTCTCCGCTCAACGATGTATCGTTAACTATCGCTGAGCGCTTCCGACTGGTGCGCTCCCGAGAGAACGGACCCCACCATGCGCTACTCCTCCCCCGCCGGATTCGACCTGTGGGAGGCCGTCGATGGCCTCCGCGACGCCTTCGCGCCCCGCATGAACGGACGCATGGGCCGCGGCGACATCCGCACTGCCATCCTCGCCGCGCTCGCCGAGGAACCCATGCACGGCTACCAGATCATCCGGGCCATCGAGTCCCGCACCCGCGGCATGTGGAAGCCGAGCCCCGGCTCCATCTACCCGACCCTGCAGCTGCTCGCCGATGAAGGTCTCGTCACCGCCGAGCAGGTCGGCGAACGCAAGGTCTACTCGCTCACCGACGCGGGACGCGCCGCCGCCGACGAGGCATCCTCGAGCGGACCCCTCCCGTGGGAGCCGCGCCGCCACCATGGCCACGGCGACCGGATGGGCGCCCTGCCCAAGGCGGGCGCCAAGCTCGCCCAGGCCGCCGCGCAGATCGCGCACGGAGGAACGCCGGAGCAGACCGAGCGGGCCGTCGCCATCATCGACGAAGCACGCCGCAAGCTGTACGCGATCCTCGCCGAGGACTGAGGGGTGCCGCCCCAACGCGACGACCACCCGGTCGGCGCGCGGCCCTTCCGCGCCCGGTACCGCCGCATCATGCGCTTTGCCGCGCGCGCGATGGTGCAGGCGTGGTGGTTCGAACTCGTGCTGCCGCGCGTGGGCCTCGGCAGACTCGCCGCACGCGGTCGCGTCGCCCGCCTGCGCCGACTCGCCCGCCGCTTCCACGGTCTCGCGCTCGACCTCGGCGGTCTCATGATCAAGGTGGGCCAGTTCTTGTCCTCGCGCCTCGACATCCTGCCGCCGGAGATCACGAGCGAACTCGAGGGACTGCAAGACGAGGTCGCGCCCGAGCCGTTCGACCGCATTCGGGCGCAAGCGGAGGCAGAACTGGGGATGCCGCTCGCCGACGCCTACGCGATGTTCGATCCGACCCCGATCGCGGCTGCATCGCTCGGGCAGGCGCACCGTGCGCGCCTGTCGCCCGCGCTGGCCGCCGACCTCGGGTTCGCCGACGTGGTCGTCAAGGTGCAGCGACCCGGCATCGAGCACATCGTCGCCGTCGACCTGTCGGCGCTCCGCCGCGTCGGACGATGGTTGTCGCGCGTCAAGCTCATCTCGACTCGCGTGGATGCGCCCGCCCTCGTCGAGGAGTTCGCCACGACGAGCCTGCAAGAGATCGACTACGTGCACGAAGCCGGCAACGCGGAACGGTTCGCGAACGACTTCGCCGACGACCCTCGCGTCGGCGCGCCCGTGGTCGCGTGGGAGCGCACGAGCACCCGCGTGCTGACCCTGTCGGACGTCACCGCCATCAAGATCACCGACGTCGACGCGATCGTCGCCGCGGGGATCGACCCCCACGCGGTCGCCCAGGAACTCGCGCGTGCGACGTTCCAGCAGATCTTCGTCGCCGGGTTCTTCCACGCTGACCCGCATCCCGGCAACATCTTCGTCACGCCGGGCGCCGCGGGCGAACAGTGGCAGCTCACCTACATCGATTTCGGCATGATGGGCGAGATCTCGGATGCGCTGCGCCGCGGCCTGCGGGAGTTCATTCTCGCCGTCGTGGCGCGCGACGGACGCGAACTGGTCGCCTCGATGCAACGGCTCGGCGTGCTCCTCCCGTCGGCGGACACCCGGGAGCTCGAGCGTGCGATGACGGCCCTGTTCGACCGCTTCGGCGGCATGGGGGTCGCCGAACTGCAGAGCGTGGACCCGCGCGAACTGGAGGCGTTCGCGCGCCGGTTCGGCGAGACCATCCGCTCGCTGCCGTTCCAGCTGCCCGAGAGCTTCCTGCTGCTGATCCGCTCGATCTCGCTCATCTCGGGCGTCACGAGCGCGCTCAACCGTCAGTTCAACATGTGGGATGCCGTCGAACCGTTCGCCCGAACCGTGCTGACCACGAGAGGCCTCGGCGCGGTGCGCGAACTGGGGCAGGAAGCCCTCGGCCTCGCCGCGACGGTCGCTCGACTGCCGAAACGTCTCGACGAACTCGCGACGCGTCTCGACCGCGGCGACATCGCCGTGCGCACTCCGGAGACGGATCGGAGGCTGCGCGCCCTCACCCGTGCGACGAGCCGAGTCGCCTCCGCGATCGTCTTCGCCGGGCTACTCGTCGCGGGCGTGCTCATCAAACCCACCGATGACGTGCTCGGCTGGGCGCTCATGGGCACCTCGGCGCTGCCGCTCCTCCACGTGGTGGTCGGCGCGCTGAGTGGACGGATAGACAGGCCTGGAGCGGAGGCGCTCCCGTCAGGTGACGCGAACGATCGGCAACCGCAGGGCGCCGGGAGCCGTCGCCGGGACGATGGGGCGAGCTGGGGCGACCGGGGCGACGCGCACATAGGGTGCGCCGAGCGCGGGACGCGGGTCGGTATCTCCACGGTTCGGCCAGTGGGCGAAGGCGCGCTCCGCTTGTGCCGCAATCGTCAGGGACGGGTTGACGCCCAGGTTCGCGGTGACCGCGCTGCCGTCGACGATGTGCAGGCCCTCGTACCCGAACACGCGGTGGTACGGGTCGACGACGCCCGATTCCGGCGAATCGCCGATGACGCATCCGCCGAGGAAATGGGCGGTCATCGGCACATTCACGATCTCCCCCACGCTGCCGTACGCGTTGCCGTCAATGTGCTTCGCGAGGATGCGGTCGGCCCGGTTCGCGGCCGGAATCCACGTCGGGTTGGGGGTGCCGTGGCCCTGCCGAGAAATGAGGGAGACGCGACCGAACCGGCGGCGCGCGAAGACGGTGATCGAGTTGTCGAGGCTCTGCATGGTGAGGGTGATGACGGTGCGGTCCGACCACGTGCGGATGCCCCCGTAGAGCGACCCCAGCAGTCCCGGCCGCCGCAGCACGAGGCCGAGCCAGCGCAGCCACCGCGGCATCCGCCCGTCCCCATCCGTGAGGGGTGTGCACAGCAGAGCCATGACGTTGGAGCCGACGCCGTAACGCACCGGCTCGATGTGGGTGTGGTCGTCGGGGTGGATCGACGAGGTGATCGCGACGCCGCGATGGAACTCGGGGCGGAGGGGGCTGCGCATGCGCGTCATGGCGCCGCCGAGCGCCTCCGAATTGGTGCGGGTGAGGTGGCCGAGGCGGTCGGAGATGGCTGGCAGGGAGCCGCGGAGCTTCAGCCGGTGCAGGAGGTTCTGGGTGCCCCACGTGCCAGCAGCGACCACCACCTGATCGGCGAGGATGGTGCGGCGCGCGCGGCGGCCGGTGCGACGGCTCACCACATCCACCGCGTACCCGCCCTCCGGCCGCGGCCGCACGTCGACGACCGTGGTGAGCTCGGAGACGGTCGCTCCGCCGCGCTCCGCGAGGTGGAGGTAGTTCTTCACGAGCGTGTTCTTCGCGTTGTGACGGCACCCCGACATGCACTCGCCGCACTGGATGCAGCCGGTGCGATCCGGCCCGACGCCGCCGAAGTACGGGTCGGGCGAGGTCACGCCAGGCTGTTCCCCGTCGGCCCCGAAGAAGACGCCGACCGGGGCGAGCGTGAACGTGTCGCCGATGCCCATGTCGTCGGCGGTCTTCTTGAGCGCCACATCCGACGGGGTCATCGTGGGGTTGGTGACGACCCCGAGCATGCGGCTCGCCTGGTCGTAGTAGGGGGCGAGCTCGTCGCGCCAGTCGGTGATGTGCGACCACTGCGGGTCGCGGTAGAAGTTGTCGGATGACGGGCGGTACAGGGTGTTCGCGTAGACGAGCGACCCGCCGCCGACCCCCGCACCGGCGAGCACGATGATGTCGCGCAGCACATGGATGCGCTGGATGCCCGTGAGACCCAGCGCGGGCAGCCACAGAAAGTCGCGGAGTTTCCACGACGTTGTCGCGAACTCGTCGTCCCGGAACCGCCGCCCCGCTTCGAGCACCTCGACGCGGTACCCCTTCTCGACGAGCCGCAAGGCGGCGACCGACCCGCCGAACCCGGACCCGATGACGACGACATCGACGTCGCTGGCAGCCACGCAGCCTCCTCGCTTTGCTGAGGGTCACGATACCTGGGCGGTGGGGGGTTGGGCGCTGGGGCGTTCGGATGATGGCGGCCTACTGTCAACGGCCGGTGGTGACCACTGGCTGAGGCCTCGGCGCAATTCCGAGATCACGGGCCCGGCCCGCGCAGAAAGGGGGCCGCACCCAACCGGTGCGACCCCCTTCCGAAACGCGACGGGCGAGCGTCAGGTGTTCGACGCCGCCGCGATCTGACCGATCGTCGAGTCGAGCTTGGCGTCGAACTCCTCGGCCGACTGGTTCACGCTCAGCCCGTCGATGAGCGCGCGCGAGAAGCTCGCGATCACGCCGGGGTTGGCTGCGAGGCGACGGCACGACTCCTCGAGGTCGTAGCCGCCGGAGAGGGCGACGACGCGCACCACCTTCGGGTGTTCGACGAGCGGCGTGTAGAAGCCGTCCTCCTCGGGCAGGGTGAGCTTGAGCATCACCGGGGCCGAGACGGTCTCCAGGTGCTCAAGGATCGCCGCGCGAAGCATCGCCTCCGCCTGCTTCTTCGAGCCGCTGCCGATCGACACCTCCGGCTCGATGATGGGAACCAGGCCGTGCGACAGCACCTGCTCGCCCACCTCGAACTGCTGGTCGACGACCGCCTTGATGCCGGCCTTGTTCGCCTCGTGGATGACGGACCGCTCCTTGGTGCCGAACACGCCGAGGCCGGCGGCCTCGGCGAGCAGAGCGTCGAGCTCCGGCATCGGCTTCATGAGCTGCACGTCGTCGGCGGTCTCCTCGAGACCCTTGTCGATCTTCACGTAGGGGACGATGTTCTTCGTCTTCCACAGGTACGTGGGGGCGGGCTGGCCCTCGATGTCGCGACGCATGGTGTCCTCGAAGAGGATCGCGCCGACGATGCGGCTGTCGAAGACCGGCGAGGTCGCGATGCGCACGCGGAACGCGTGCACCAGGTCGAACATCTCCTCGGGGGTGGAGTACTGGTCCTCGGTCACGCCGTATGCGGCGAGGGCCTTCGGCGTGCTGCCGCCGCTCTGGTCGAGCGCGGCGATGAAGCCCGCGCCGGTTCGCGCGCGCTCCAGCTGTGCGTTGTCCATTGTTTCCTCTCGTTAAAGCACCGCAAGCAGGCTACCGTGCCGCGCGCCGCCGCACGATTCGAGAGGTCGACGATCAGCTCGGCGGGTAAAGGAAGGCGACGACCGACGACGCAGGCAGCACCCGCTGGCTGTACATGCCGGGGATGTAGTTGTACTCCTCGAGCGTCACAGTTCCGTCACCGTTGACCGACTTCACGTAGGCGACGTGGTTGCCACCCGTGTAGGCGACCGCGCCCGGAATCGGGGTGTTCGAGACCGTGCGTCCGAGCGACTCCCAGTTGTACATCCACTGGCCGCCGTTTCCGCCGTACGGGGTGAGGTTCGACCACACCCACTTGAACGGGGCGGCGTAGTAGCCCTGATCACGGTTGATGCGCCACGCGACGAAGTCGACGCACTCGCGGAAGTAGTAGTTCAGCGGCGAGAGCCCGCCACCCTGGTCGTCGGTGAGCTCGTACGGCCAGGGATAGTCATCCCCGAGGGCGCGTGCACCGGACGCGAGGTAGGCCGCGTTGTTGGCTGCCCGGATCGCATCCTCGTTCATCTGCTCGAGCTGCTCGGGCGTGGTCGCCTTGAAGCCGTCGCGCTCGGCAACCGATGCGGTCACCTCGTCGCCGACCGAGACCGACTGGGTCAGGCCCGAATCGGGAGTCGCGGCGACCGGGCTGAGCTCTTGGGTCGCGTACGCGGGAAGACCGGCCACAGCGAACATGCCGCCGACGACCGCCATGGTGAGCAGCACGCTCGCGGGGTTCTTGCGCGCGGCTCGGGGTGCCATCGAGGATGCCACCGCGGGCGGCGCAACCGGCGCAACCGGAGCCAGGGCGCTCGGGACGGGCGGCACCGGCATCGGGGCGGCGGGGCGCTCGCGCGGCGCACGCCGACGAGCGGCGGCGGCGGCCTCCGCCTCGCGGAGCTCGCGACGGGAGCGGAACTGGCCCGACTCGGCAGGCTCGGCACCCCGCACCGAGGCGGGGTCGACGGCGTCATCCACGCGGGATGACATCGAATCGAGCACGAGCAGGAAGTCCTTCGGGATTGGGGGCCGTGTTCGAGGGTACGCGAGGCACCTCGAGCACGTCCAATTGTCACAGGAAAGTAACGGGTTCGCACCCCGCGTGCCGGACGACGATCACGCCGCAGTCGCGAGGTACTCCTCCCAATCGGGGAGTGCCCGCTCGATCCCCCGCACGAGCCAGGCGGTGCCGTGCGGTGGCCGCGGCACGGTGCGCAGCGTCCAGTTCATCTCCGACGGGGTGCGGTCGCCCTTGAGGTTGTTGCAGGTCAGGCAGCACGCGACGAGGTTCTCCCAACTGTCTTTCCCGCCACGCGAGCGGGGAAGCACGTGATCGATCGTGTTGGCCGACCCTCCGCAGTAGCCGCAGCGGTTGTTGTCGCGACGCAGCACACCGCGTCGCGACACAGGCACATGCCGCCCACTCGGAATCCGGACATAGTTGCGCAGGATGATCACCGAGGGCCGCTCCCACGACCCCGTCGCCGCCCACACCGGATGATCCGGATCGGCAGCCACGATCGACGCCTTCTGATTCATGACGAGCACGATCGCTCGCTTGAAAGACACGACTGCGAGCGGTTCGTAGCCCGCGTTCAGCACCAGGGTTCGCACGGTCATCCTCTCGAACGTGCCTGCACGGCTTGCAGGCGGGTTCCGTCAGCCTCGACTCGGCCGCTCGGGGAGGGTGTCGTGGGAAACAAAAAGGCACCGTCCGTGTGGACAGTGCCTTATGTTCGCGCGCGAGTGATCGCGCGCATCCCGCTGCGCCGTATGCGGAACGGCACGCGCCCATCCACGGTTTGGATGGTGCGTTCCGCTGGCATTCGGCTCTCCTCGTGCTTTCGGGTCGAGGGGTCCAGGGTAACCCACCTGCGCAGTACGTTCGGTGAACGGCGCACCACGTGACGGCGACGGGCGCCTCAGGGGCACGCTCCGCCCCGTTGTTCCGGCCGGAACGGCCCCTGAACCGGAGTTAGATGCCGATCCGGACGATGTAGAAGTTGCTGTCGTAGATCGGCCGCACCCGCACGACGTCTCCGTAGTCGGGGGCGTCGATGAACATGCCGTTGCCGAGGTAGATGCCGTTGTGGCCCGGCATGGTCACGATGTCGCCCGGCAGTGCCGCTTCTGTCGCGATCGGGGTTCCCATGGCCGCGATTCCCGATACGGAGTGCGGCAACGCGATTCCGAACTGCGCGTACACGAACGAGACGAGGCCGGAGCAGTCGAACCCCGCGGGAGTGTTTCCTCCGAAAACGTAGGGCACGCCCTGGTACTGCAGCGCCACCGAGGCAACCGCACTGAGATCGAAGTTGGGGTACGGCGGGTTGGCGAGGAAGTCCTCGATCCGCGGTCCGGAGTAGGAGGCGTATGCGGCGGCGAGCGCCGCACGGGCCTGCTCGGCGGCGAGATCCTCGGCGGAAGTCGCCGTGAAGCCGTCGCGCGAGACGTCGGCCGCTGCGGCGGCGGACGCCACCGTCACCCGCTGCGCGTCGGTCTGCTTCAGTTCCTGCAGCGCGACGGCGGCCTCGGCGATCGACGTGTCGGCCGCGGGCTGCACGGCGTACGCGGGGAGGGCCACGGTGGCGAAGATGCCGGGAACGACGAACGCCGTCACAGCGATGCTGAGGAAGTTCGACCGGCGCTTCGCGCGAGCCGCTTCCGTCACGAACGCGGGGGGCGCCGCCGGCGACTCGGGGGTGGGGATGTGGTTCTCGGGGGTGGAGCGGTGGTGCTCGGGTCCTGCATTCGTCAAGAGTTGACCTCCTGGCGCCTCGGCAGCAGTAGGCGCTGCCCCATCCGTTCCGTTTCGTATGTCTCTTCACGTACCTGGTTGGGACGGGCAAAGCGAGGCGCCCAACTCAGGGTCCGGAGCCGATTGGTCAGGCTGACGGACCTCGTGAGTTTACGTGAACGTCACCGACAAGTCACACTCGGTTGGGGGTCACTGCCGCACTGTGGGCAGATTCTCAGAGTGAGTCGCCCTCAGTGCCGACCGCCAGGGGTCAGCGCTCGACGAAGATGTGCACGGCCACCTCGACGGGCAGCTCGAGCCCGTCGCCGTGACCGTCGACCTGCACGACGACATACGATCCGGCGCCCGTCAGGGTCGCCGTCGCACCGGGAAGCACGCCCGCACTCTGCAGCTGGGCGAGCAGCTCGGGCTCGAACTGTACGGGCTCCCCGAGTCGGCGGATGACGCCGATGCGGGGCTCGGCGGTGTCTCCGACGAACTCGACGATGTTGACGACGCCGTCCATGAACTTGGGGGCGACGGGACCGCCGATCTCCTCAAGCCCCGGGATGGGGTTCCCGTACGGCGACTCGGTCGGATGGTCGAGCACCTCGAGCAGGCGACGTTCGACCTGCTCGCTCATCACGTGCTCCCAGCGGCACGCCTCGTCGTGCACGTACGCCCAGTCGAGACCGATCACATCGGCCAGCAGGCGCTCCGCCAGGCGGTGCTTGCGCATGACGTGGATCGCGCGACTGCGCCCCTGCGGCGTGAGTTCGAGGTGACGGTCGCCTTCGACGACGACGAGGCCGTCGCGCTCCATCCGGGCGATGGTCTGCGACACCGTCGGGCCGGAATGACCCAGCCGCTCCGAGATGCGCGCGCGCAGGGGAACGATGTGCTCCTCCTCGAGATCGAGGATGGTGCGCAGGTACATCTCCGTGGTGTCGACGAGGTCCGTCATGGAGGCAAGCCTAACCAAAGCCCGCCTCTAGGATGGGACGCATGCCCGGCCTGACGATCCCCGCTGAACTGCTGCCCGCCGACGGTCGTTTCGGGTGCGGACCGTCCAAGGTCCGGCCCGAACAGGTCGCCCATCTCACCGCTCACGCCCACCTGCTGGGCACCTCCCACCGGCAGGCGCCCGTCAAGAATCTGGTCGGCCGGGTGCGCTCGGGACTCGCCGACCTGTTCCGTCTGCCCGACGGCTACGAGGTCGTGCTCGGCAACGGCGGGTCGACGGCGTTCTGGGATGCGGCCGCGTTCGGACTGATCGAACGGCGCAGCGAACACCTGACGTTCGGCGAGTTCGGAGCGAAGTTCGCTCAGGCCGCGGATGCCCCGCACCTGGAGTCGCCCCGCGTGATCGCCGCCGAAGCGGGGTCGCGCGCACGTGTGGAGCTCGACGACGTCGATGTCTATGCGTGGCCACACAACGAGACCTCGACGGGCGTCATGGCCCCCGTCGAGCGGGTCGCAGCGCCCGGCGCGCTGACCGTCATCGACGCGACGAGCGCAGCAGGCGGCATCGACATCGACGCATCCCAAGCAGACGTCTACTACTTCGCGCCGCAGAAGAACTTCGCGTCGGACGGCGGACTGTGGTTCGCCCTGTTCTCCCCCGCCGCCCTCGAGCGGGTCGAGCGCATCGCCGCATCGGGTCGGTACATCCCCGAGTTCCTGTCGATCAAGAACGCGGTCGACAACTCCCGCCTCGAGCAGACGCTCAACACCCCCGCTCTGGCCACCCTGCTGCTTCTCGAGTCGCAGATCGACTGGATCAACGGCAACGGCGGTCTCGCCTGGGCGGACGCGCGCACACGGGAATCCTCGGCGGCGCTCTACGCGTGGGCCGAGGCCTCGCCGGTCGCGACGCCTTTCGTCGCCGATCCCGCTGACCGCTCCCAAGTCGTCGTCACCATCGACTTCGACGACTCCGTGGATGCGGCGGCGGTCGCGAAGACTCTGCGCGAGAACGGCATCGTCGACACCGAGCCGTACCGCAAGCTCGGCCGCAACCAGCTGCGGGTGGCCACGTTCGTGGCGATCGACCCCGCCGACGTGCACGCCCTCATCGCGTCGCTCGACTACGTGCTCGAGCACTCCTGAGCCACCGCGAACTCCCTCGGCCTCCGCGGCGGCGCTAGCCTAGGGGCGTGCGCATCTGGTTGAAGGACTCCGAGCGCCGGCCCGATCCGGAGCCGGTTCGCACGGATGACCGCAAGGCGATGCTCGTCGGCATCACGTTGTGGCTGATCGCTCTCGCGCTCATGCTCATGTTCATGCCGCAGTTGACCGCGGCTGGGCTCGGGTGGTGGCTGGCGATGTGCGTCGCCGGCATCGGGCTCGGGCTGATCGGCATCATCTACACCCATTGGCGCGGCGGCCGCCGCTAGAGCTCAGGCCGAGTCGGGACCTTCGCCGAGGTCGTCGATGACGACCTCCTCTTCGTCGTCGTCACTGTCGCCTTCGTCGTCTTCGTCGTCGTAGACCACATCGGGGTCAAGGTCGTCGATATCGACGCCGTCGACGTCTCCCCCGTGGAGCACGTCACTGCCGAGCAGGTCGTCGTCGCCGTCGAGATCGTCGTCGTCGTCCTCGTCGCCGTCGAGGTCGTCGTCGTCGTCGTCCTCGTCCTCGTCGTCCTCGTCGTCGTCGTCATCGCTGTCGTCGTCGTCGCTGTCGTCGTCGTCGCTGTCGTCGTCGTCCGCATCGTCGGCGGCCTCATCCTCGAGACCCGCCTCCGCCGCGGCCGCCTGGGCAGCCTTGTAGTCGGCGAGCCGTTCCGACCACGGAACCCAGTCGGGCGCCAACAGGGCACCCTCGCCGGGCATGAGCTCCGTCTCGAGCACACTCGGCTCTTCGCCCTCGACCGTCGCGAGCGACGCAGTCCACACCCAGCCGGGATAACCGGACAGCACGGAGGCGAAACGCACCGTGACCGTGCCGTCCTCCTCGCGCGTCTCGCTCAGCAGCTCGCCGATGGTGCCGGCGGGCGTGATGTCGGCGACGGCGGCTCGGGCCAGGTCAACGAGCGACTCAGGCATCCAGCTCGTCCGCAACCCGTCGCAGCATCGCGGCGATCTTCGCCCCGTGCGCCTTGTCGGGGTAACGGCCGCGCTTGAGGCCCGCGCCGATGCCGTCCATGAGCTTGACGAGGTCCTCGATGA
>VFQP010000176.1_pt1 | contig 172377 bp, 156 predicted proteins | sample 3512351 | NCBI WGS metagenome assembly VFQP01 (sample SAMN10412372, study PRJNA504923) | tailings metagenome | isolation source: Relicate 1 Philex TSF1 revegetated site | place: Philippines: Tuba, Benguet | collected 2017-08-29 | reverse complement strand
GGCCGTCCAGTCGAAACCGTCGACGCTGATGCGGTCGATGTCGGTGGCGTTGTTGGCGCCGATCTGGAAGGTGTAGGTGTCGGTGGACTGCAGGATCGCGCCGCCGTTGAACTGCGTGCCGCCCAGCGTGCGGGTGACTTCCTGGGCCAGCTGCGCGTACTCCTCGTTCAGGCTCACGCGGTCGGCGTCGTTGTTGGTGCCGTTGGCCGACTGCACGGCCAGTTCCCGCATGCGCTGGAACAGGTCGCTGACCTTGCCCAGGGCGCCTTCGCCCACCTGCGCCATCGAGATGCCGTCGTTGGCGTTGCGGATCGCGACGTTCATGCCGCGCACCTGGGCGTTCATGCGCTCGGCGATGGCCAGACCGGCGGCATCGTCCTTGGCGCTGTTGACGCGCAGACCCGAACTCAGGCGCTGCATCGAGGTGGACAGCAGGTTCTGGCTGGACGCCAGGTTCCGCTGCGCGTTGAGCGAAACGAGATTGGTATTGATCGTTTGGGGCACGGCGGCTCTCCTGGTGGCACGGCAGTCGGTTCAGCGGGGCGATTCGTCCTGCCGAGGAACCGAAACGCTGGTGAAGGAGATTACGGCCGTGCCGCCGCGGCGAATCGATCGAATAGGGCCGGGAAGCGGGCGCAAATCGAACCCCGGTGCGGGCCGGCAGGAGGCCCGCCGGCCCCGGTGTGTGCGCCCAAAGAAAAAGCCCGCCGGAGGCGGGCTTGGCTCGGGCCGAAGAGGCCGAGGGAGCGGAGGATCAGCGCAGCAGCGCGAGCACCTGCTGCGGCAGCTGGTTGGCCTGCGCGACCATCGCGTTGCCGGCCTGTTGCAGGATGCTGGCGCGCGACAGGTTGGCCGTTTCCGAGGCGTAGTCGGCGTCCATGATGCGGCTGCGGGCGGCGCTCTGGTTCTCGACGGCGGACATCAGGTTCGACACCACGTTCTCGAAGCGGTTCTGCACCGCGCCGAACTCGGCACGCTGGCTGTTGATGCCGTCGATGGCGGTGTCGATGGCTTCGATCGCGCTCTGCGCCGTCGCCGTGTCGGTGATTTCCATCGTCGGCGCGGTCGAGCCGGTCAGCACGGCGTTGCCGATGACGTTCGTGATGTCGGTCGAGGCCGTCCAGTCGAAACCGTCGACGCTGATGCGGTCGATGTCGGTGGCGTTGTTGGCGCCGATCTGGAACACGTTGGCGTCGGTCGAGGCCAGGATGTTGCGGCCGTTGAACTGCGTGCCGCCCAGCGTCCGCGTGGCTTCCTGGGCCAGCTGCACGAACTCTTCGTTCAGGCTGGTGCGGTCGGCATCGTTGTTGGTGCCGTTGGCCGACTGCACGGCCAGTTCCCGCATGCGCTGGAAGATGTCGCCGACCTTGCCCAGCGCGCTTTCAGCGGTCTGCGTCAGCGAGATGGCGTCGTTGGCGTTGCGGATCGCCACGTTCATGCCGCGCACCTGGGCGCTCATGCGCTCGGCGATGGCCAGGCCGGCCGCGTCGTCCTTGGCGCTGTTGATGCGCATGCCCGAGCTCAGGCGTTGCATCGAGGTGGCCAGCGAGCCCTGGCTGGCAGCCAGGTTGCGCTGGGCATTGAGGGAGACCAGGTTGGTATTGATGGTCTGAGCCATGAAGATTCTCCGAGATACGAAGGTTGACCACAGGCAATGACGCCCGGCAGGTGCCGCCCGCCTTCCTTCTCGCGCAAGACGCGCGGCGACTGCCTGCAACGCCCCCGTTCCGCGGCCGGGTCTTCCGGCCCGGCCTCGAACCGGGGAACTCGCCCGGGCTTCCCGTTGTCGCCGACCCTGCCGCCAGCCCCCGTGGGAGCTTGCGGCCTGGCCTGTGACCCTGGTGGTCCGGACCCCGCGGCTGCTGGTGCGTCCGCGTTGAAGCCGTTTTCGTCGGCGCCGGCGGAACCTTTAGGGCCCTGGGCGAAGATTTGTGAGCGCGCCGGCCGAACAACGGGGTGCGAGCCCCGCAAATCGGCGCTTCGGCCGGGCGGTGGCCGGTGAGCATCGGGCACGCGCCGGAGCGTCCTCCCGGCGGCGCGGGCCACGGGTCCGCCACATGCCATGCACCGCAAACTGCACATCGGCGGCAAGGTCCGCGTTCCCGGCTGGGAGAACCTGAACGTGCTGCCCGGCCCGACCGTCGACCACGTCGGCGACGCCGTCGACCTCTCGCGCTTCGCCGACGGCAGCTTCGGCGAGGTCTACGCCTCGCACGTGCTCGAGCACTTCGACTACAACGGCCCGCTGCAGCGCGCGCTGAAGGAATGGCACCGCGTGCTGGCGCCGGGTGGCGTGCTGCACATCTCGGTGCCCGACCTGGACGTGCTGGCCCATCTGCTGCTGCAACGCCAGCGCTTCGACGTGAACCAGCGCTTCCAGATCATGCGCATGATCTTCGGCGGCCATGTCGACGCCCACGACGTGCACCTGGTGGGCCTGAACGCCGAGTTCCTGGCCGGCTTCCTGAAAGGCGCCGGCTTCGAGGCCGTGCAGCGCGTGGCGCGCCACGGCCTGTTCACCGACACCAGCGACATGGTCGTGGCCGGCACGCCGATCAGCCTGAACGTCGACGCCGTCAAGGCCGTCGTGAACACCGCGGTGGCCCCCGAGGCCGAGCCGCTGGCGGAGGCCGGCGCATGAAGGCCCGGGCTGCCCAGGGTGCCGGCTCCGGCAAGGGGCACGGCAACGGGGACTGGCAGGCCGGCCGCGATGCCATGGCACGCCGCGACTTCGCCGCCGCCGCCAGCGCCTTCACACGCGCCACGCGCGCGAGCCCGCGCGACACGCTGTACTGGCTGAATCTGGCGAACGCCGAGCGCCATGCCGGCGCTTTCGAGCGCGCCGAGGCCGCGGCGCGGCGCACGCTGGCGCTGGACGCTTCCAACACCCTGGCGCGCCAGCTGCTGGGCGACGTGCTCGCCGCCCAGCACCGCTACGCCGACAGCGTGGCCACGCTGGGCGAGCTGGAGTCGCTGGGCGTGCTCGAACCCGAGGCCCTGGTGCGCCAGGCCTCGATGCTGATCGCGCTGCAGCGCCCGCGCGAGGCGCTGGACCTGCTGTTCCGCGCGCTGGCGCGCGCGCCCGCCCTGGTGCAGGCCCATGCGGTGATGGCCGACGCCTGCCGCGACCTGGGCATGAAGCGCGAGGCCGCCGAGTGCGTGAAGACCGTGCTGGCGCTGGACCCGCGGCACCTCGAGGCCATGTGCCACCTGTCACACGGCAAGCGCCACGTGATGGACTGGAGCGACTTCGACGCCGAGCTCGATCGCCTGGCGGGCGAACTCGCCACCAGCCCGCCCGGCCTGGCGCGGGCGACCGCACCGCTGGCGCTGCTGGCGCTGCCGCTGGACCCGGCGCTGCAACGCGTGGCCGCCGAGCAGCACAGCGCACTGCTGGCCTGGCAGAACCCGCTGCTGCCGCCGCTGAGCGCCGCCGAGACGGCCGAGCGGCGCGGCCGCCGCCGGCTGCGGCTGGGCTTTGTCAGCTACGACTTCCGCGAGCACCCGGTGGCGCAGCTGATGGTCGAGCTGTTCGAACGCCTGGACCGCGAACGTTTCGAGCTGCGGCTGTACAGCGCCGGGCCCGATGACGGCTCGGACCTGCGTGCGCGTGTGCGCGCCGCGGCCGACGAGGTGGTGGAACTGGGCGGCCTGTCCGACCCGCAGGCCGCGGCACGGGTGCGTGCCGACGGCGTCGACCTGCTGGTGGACCTGATGGGCCACACGCGCGGCTCGCGCCTCGGCCTCTTTGCCGGCCGGCCTGCGCCGGTGCAGCTGAGCTTCCTGGGCTACCCCGGCAGCACCGGGGCCGGCTTCATCGACTACCTGGTGGCCGACGCGGTGACCACGCCGCTGGCGCACGCGGCGCACTACAGCGAGAAGCTGGCGCAGCTGCCCGGCTGCTTCCAGCCCAACGGCCGCTGGCGGCCCATCCCTGGCGAGTCAGCACCGCCCATGCGCCGTGCCGAGGCCGGGCTGCCCGAAGACGCCTTCGTGCTGTGCGCCTTCAACCACACCTACAAGATCCTGCCCGAGGCCTTCGATGCCTGGTGCCGCGTGCTGCAGCAGGTGCCGCGCGCCGTGCTGTGGCTGAAGGAGACCAACGCGCAGCTGCACGACAACGTGCGGCGCGAGGCGGCGGCCCGGGGCATCGACCCGGTGCGCATCGTCTTTGCACCCAAGGTGTCCTACGAAGAACACTTCTCGCGCCTGGCGCTGGCCGATGTCTTCGTCGACACCTGGCCCTACAACGCCCACACCACGGCGGCGGACGCCCTCTGGGCCGGCCTGCCGGTGCTGACGCTGCCCGGCGAGAGCTTCGCCTCGCGCGTGGCCGCCAGCGTGCTGGCGGCGGTGGGCCTGGAAGGGCTGGCGATGGGCTCGGTGGGCGACTACGAGGCGGCGCTGGTGACGATGGCGGGTGACCCGGACATCCTCGCCGGCATCCGCGCCCACCTGGTCGAGAACCGGCTGGCGCTGCCGCTGTTCGACAGCGAGGGCCACACGCGGCGCTTCGAGGCGCTGCTGGAGCGCATGTGGCAGCGCTGGTGCGAAGGGCAACCGCCGGTGCACTTGCCGGCCGCGGATTGATCAGCCCCGTCAACCCGGAGAGCGAAACTCCGGCGCGGCCGCGATGCCGCGCAGAAAGGCCTCGGCGCGCGCCAGCTGCGCCAGGCTCACGTACTCGTCGGCCTGGTGCGCCTGGCCGATGCTGCCGGGGCCGCAGACCACGGTGCTCATGCCGGCGCGCTGGAAGATGCCGGCCTCGGTGCCAAAGGCCACCAGCGCCGTGCGCGGGCTCTGCGCCAGGCGCTGCGCGAGCCGCACCGCCGGTTCGTCGGCCGCGGCGCTGAAGGCAGGCATGGCCGCGAAGGCCTCGAAGCGGAAGCCGCTGGCCGGGTCCACCGCCTGCATGGCCGGCTCCAGCGCGCGGGCGCGGGCTTCCACGCGGGCCTGCATCGCTTCGGCATCGGCGCCGGGCGGCAGGCCGGGCAGGTCGCGGAACTCGTAGTGCACACGCGCCAGCTCCGGCACGATGTTGTCGGCCACGCCGCCGTCGAAACGGCAGACAGCGGCGGTGGAATAGGGCACGTCGAAGCCGACCTGCTGCGGCCCCTGTTCGCGCAGCTCGTCGGCCAGGTCGGCCAGCGTGGCGACCAGCCTTGCCGCGGCTTCCACGGCGTTGACGGCCGAGGGCGTCAGCGACGAGTGCGCGGCACGGCCGTGCACGCGGCAACGCCAGCGGTGCACGCCCTTGTGCGCCAGGGCCGGCACCATCTCGGTGGGCTCGCCGACGATGCACAGCGCCGGCGCGATGCCGGCGTCCTTCAGGTCGGCCACGAGGTGGCGCACGCCGAAGCCGCCCACCTCTTCGTCGTAGCTGAAGGCGAAGTGCACGGGCTGCGGCAGGTCGGCTTCGAGCCAGGCACGGGCCTGGGCCACGACCAAGCCTATCCAGCCCTTCATGTCGGCGCTGCCGCGGCCGTAGAGGCTAGTGCCCGCGGGGCCGTCCTGCACCACGGCGCCCAGCGGATCCACCGTCCAGGCCTGGCCGTCCCAGGGCACGGTGTCGGTGTGGCCCGAGAGCACCAGGCCGCCGGGGCGGTCTGGGCGGTTGGGCCCCAGCGTGGCGAACAGGTTGGCCTTGCGCCGCGTTTCGTCGTAGGTCAGCCGCACCGGCACGGCCAGCGTGCGCAGGTGGTCGGCGATGCACTCGATCAGCGCGAGGTTGCTCTGGTCGCTGCGGGTGTCGAAGCGCACCAGGCGCTGCGCCCAGTCCAGGCCGGCTGCGGACGGTGTGAGTGCGGGATCGGGGATAGGGGCGGGAGCGCTCATGGCCGGCGACTGTAGCCCCGCTAGCATGGGCCGATGAGCCATTGGTCCACCGACATCCCCGACCGCGAGGCGGTGCAGGCCGCCGCGCACCGCATCGCCGGCCTGGTGCGCCACACGCCGCTGATGCGCCTGCCGGGCGCAGCCCTCGGCCTCGGCGACTTCGAGCTCTGGCTCAAGCTGGAGCAGCTGCAGGCCAGCGGCAGCTTCAAGGCGCGCGGCATGGCCAACCGGCTGCACGCGCAGGCCGTGCTGCCGCCGGCGGGCGTGGTGATCGCCAGCGGCGGCAACGCCGGCATCGCCGCCGCCACCGTGGCCGGCGCCGCCGGTGTGGCCTGCGAGGTGTTCGTGCCGGAGCTCACTTCCCAGGCCAAACGCGCCGCCCTGCAGGCCTGCGGCGCGCGGCTGGTGGTGGGCGGGGCGGCCTACGCCGACGCACTCGCTGCCAGCCTGGAGCGCCAGCGCACAACCGGCGCCTTGCTGATGCACGCCTACGACCAGCCCGAGGTGGTGGCCGGCGCCGGCACGCTGGCGCTGGAGGTGGAAGCCGACGCCGGCCGGCCCGACCGCGTGCTGGTCAGCGTGGGCGGTGGCGGGCTGATGGGCGGCCTGCTCGCGGCCTGGGGTGGTGGCCCGGCCGTGGAGGCGCTGGAGCCGACCGGCTCGCCCACACTGCACGCGGCCCTGGCCGCCGGCGCCCCGGTGGACGTGCCGGTGGCCGGCCTGGCCGCCGACGCGCTGGGAGCCAGGCGCCTGGGCGGCATCGCCTGGGCCCTGGTGCAGCGCCACGGCGTGAACAGCCACCTGGTGCCGGACGAGGCCATCCTGGCGGCGCAGCGCCGGCTGTGGGCCGCGCTGCGGCTGGCCGTGGAGCCGGCTGCGGCGCTGCCGCTGGCGGCCTTGATGGCGGGCCTGGTGCGGCCGGCACGGGGCGAGCGCGTGCTGCTGGTGGTCTGCGGTGCCAACGTCGACCCGGCCACCGTGGCGTAGGGCGGAAGTCCTGGGGGCGAGGAAGGGGCTTCCTAGAATGCCCGGATGAGTTCCGATCCCGGCTTCGTCCACCTGCGCACCCACACCGAGTACTCCGTCGTCGACGGCATGTTGCGCATCGACGCGCTGGCGGCGGCGGCGCGGGCCGACGGGCAGGGCGCCTGTGCCATCACCGACCTGGGCAACCTGTTCGGCGCGGTCAAGTTCTACAACGCCTGCCGCGGCAAGGGCGTCAAGCCCATCCTCGGTGCCGACGTCTGGCTCGAGAACCCGCTGGGGCCCGAGAAGCCGCCTGCGCGCATCCTGCTGCTGGTGCAGGACCGCGGCGGCTACCTGAATCTCAGCGAGCTGCTGGCCAAGGCCTGGGTGGGCAATGTGCAGCGCAACCAGGCGCTGGTGAAGTGGGACTGGCTGCAGGCGCACGGCGCCGGGCTGATCGCGCTGTCGGGCGCCGACGGCGGCCCGGTCGGCCAGGCGCTGCTGGCCGGCGAAACCGCGCGTGCCGCCGAGCTGGCTGGCGAGCTGGCGCGCATCTTCCCCGGCCGCTTCGTCATCGAGCTGCAGCGCGCCGGCCTGCCCACGAACGAGGCCCATGTGCGCGCCGCGGTGCCGCTGGCCGCCGAGCTGGGCCTGCCGGTGGTGGCCACGCACCCGGTGCAGTTCATCGAGGCCGACGACTTCGACGCACACGAGGCGCGTGTGTGCATCGCCGAGGGCGAGACGCTGGCCAACCCGAAGCGCATCAAGCGTTTCACACGCGAGCAGCACTTCCAGACCCAGGCGCAGATGGCGGCACGCTTTGCCGACCTGCCGCAGGCGCTGGCCAACTCGGTGGCCATCGCGCGCCGCTGCAACCTGACGCTGGTGCTGGGCAAGCCGCAGCTGCCGGACTTTCCGACGCCCGACGGCTCGCCGATCGAGGTCTACTTCCGCAAGGCCTCGCACGACGGCCTGGAGCAGCGGCTGCGCCACCTCTACCCCGATGAGGCCAAGCGCGAAGCGCGCCGCGCGGAGTACGTCCAGCGCCTGGACTTCGAGCTCGACACCATCGTGAAGATGGGCTTCCCGGGCTACTTCCTGATCGTCTCGGACTTCATCCAGTGGGCCAAGACCCACGGCTGCCCGGTGGGCCCGGGCCGGGGTTCGGGCGCGGGTTCGCTGGTGGCCTATGCGCTGCTCATCACCGACCTGGACCCGCTGCAGTACGAGTTGCTGTTCGAGCGCTTCCTGAACCCGGAGCGGGTGTCGATGCCCGACTTCGACATCGACTTCTGCCAGGGCAACCGCGACCGCGTCATCGACTACGTCAAGGACAAGTACGGCCGCGAGGCGGTGAGCCAGATCGCCACCTTCGGCACCCTGGCCGCCAAGGCCGCGCTGCGCGACGTGGGGCGCGTGCTGGGCATGGGCTACGGCCATGTCGACAGCGTTGCCAAGCTGGTGCCGGGCCTGCCGGGCAAGACCTACACGCTGGCGCCGTTGCCCGACGACCCCGCCGACAAGGACGGTGGCGTGATCTACGTGCGCGAGGAGGTGCCCGAACTCGGCCAGCGCGAGGCGGCCGAAGAAGAGGTGGCCGAGCTGCTGGGCCTGGCGGTGCGGGTCGAAGGCCTGGTGCGCAACATCGGCATGCACGCCGGCGGCGTGCTGATCGCGCCGGGCAAGATCACCGACTTCTGCCCGCTGTACCAGCAGCCGGGCAGCGACAGCGCGGTGAGCCAGTACGACAAGGACGACGTCGAGGCCATCGGCCTGGTGAAGTTCGACTTTCTGGGCCTGGCCACGCTGACCATCCTGGAGCTGGCCAAGGACTACATCCGCGCCCGCCGCCCGGGCCGCGCCGACTTCGCCTACGAGACGGTGCCGCTGGACGATCCGGCCGTGTACCGGCTGTTCAGCGAGGGGCGCACCGAGGCCGTGTTCCAGTTCGAATCGCGCGGCATGCAGGGCATGCTGCGCGAGGCCAAGCCGACGCGGCTTGAAGACCTGATCGCGCTGAACGCCATGTTCCGGCCGGGGCCGATGGAGAACATCCCGAGCTTCTGCGCGCGCAAGAACGGCAAGGAGACCATCGCCTACCCGCACCCGCTGCTCGAGCCGGTGCTGGCCGAGACCTACGGCATCTTCGTCTACCAGGAACAGGTGATGCAGTCGGCCCAGGTGCTGGGCGGCTACAGCCTGGGTGGCGCCGACCTGCTGCGCCGCGCCATGGGCAAGAAGAAGCCCGAGGAGATGGCCAAGCAGCGCATCACCTTCCGCGACGGCGCGCAGGCCAAGGGCATCGACGAGGCCAAAGCCGACGAGGTCTTCGACCTGATGGAGAAGTTCGCGGGCTACGGCTTCAACAAGAGCCATGCCGCCGCGTACTCGCTGCTGGCCTACCACACGGCCTGGATCAAGGTGCATTGCGCGGCGGAGTTCTACGCCGCGAACATGACCATCGAAGCCGACAACACCGACAAGCTGAAGGTGCTGCTGGCCGACGCCCTGCTGGCCGGCATGCGCTTCGAGCCGCCGTGCATCAACCGGGGCACGGCGCGTTTCGAGCCGGTGGCGGACGACGCGGTGCGCTATGGCCTGGCGGCCGTCAAGGGCACCGGGGCCAGCGCCATCGAGGCCATCGTCGCGGCGCGCGAAGGCCGCTCCGGCGAGGGTGGTGGCCCGTTCCGCAGCCTGTTCGACTTCTGCGCGCGCATCGACCGCAAGGCCGTCAACAAGCGGGCCGTCGAGGCGCTGGTGAAGGCCGGCGCCTTCGACACCCTGCACCCGGACCGCGCCGCCGCGCTGGCCAGCGTGGGCCTGGCCTTCGACTGGGCCGACACGCAGCAGGCCAACGCGCTGCAGGGCGGGCTGTTCGACTTCGACGGTGGCGACGCGCACGGCTCCAGCACCCAGGAACCGGCGCTGGTGAACGTGCCGCCCTGGAGCGTGCACGAGCGGCTGGTGCAGGAGAAGACCGCGGTGGGCTTCTACCTCAGCGGCCACCTGTTCGACGCCTGGTCCGACGAGGTGCGGCGCTTCGCCAAGGTCGCCATCGCCAACCTGGTGGACTCGCGCGAGCCGCAGCTGCTGGCCGGCGTGGTGACCGACCCGCGGCCGGTGAACGGCCAGCGCGGCAAGGTCTGGATCTTCAAGCTCGACGACGGCAGCGAGGCCATCGAGTCGGTGATCAGCGACGAGCTGCTCGAAGGCCGGCGCGAGTGGATGGCCGAGGACCAGCTGCTGATCGTGCAGGGCAAGGTGCAGCCGGACCGCTTCAGCGGCGGCCTGCGGCTGAACGTGGCGCAGCTGTGGGACCTGCCCGCGGCGCGTGCGCGCTTCGGCAAGCACCTGCAGGTGGCGCTGAACGGCGGTGTGCCGCCGGTGGCCGAGGTGCTGAAGCTGTGGCCGGCCAAGCGCGTCGACACCGAACATGGCGAGTTGTTGCAGGGTTTGTCGGTGCGTCTTATCGTGCAACGGCCCAGCGCGGTGGGCGAGCTCGACCTCGGCGACGAGGCCCGCTTCTGGCCCTGCGACGAAGCCCTGGGCCGCTGGCGCAGCCTGGCGCACGAGGGGCTGGCGCGCGTCGTTTACGACTGAAAAGTCGTGTTTCAGTGGCCAACCGGAAGGGCGGCTGAGGCGTTGTCGAATCGGGGCCTGACTCCTGAAAGGCCCGAAGGAAAACCATGAACCTGCTTCGCCCCCTCGCCACGCTGACCACGGCCGGTCTGGCCGCCGCTGCGCTGGCCCTGCCGGCCGCTGCGGCCGACGTCGATGTCGGCGTATCGGTCCAGATCAGCCAGCCCGGTGTCTACGGCCGCATCGACATCGGCCGGTTCCCCAACCCGCAGGTCATCGTCGCGCAGCCGGTGATCGTGCAGCCCGCGCCGGTGGCACGTCCGGTGCAGCCGATGTACCTCTGGGTACCGCCCGGCCACCGCAAGAACTGGAAGAAGCACTGCCGCGACTACGGCGCCTGCGGCGTGCCGGTGTACTTCGTGCGGCACGACTGGTACGACAGCCATGTGAAGCCGCCGCGTGCGCAGCACCACGGCCACGCCGGCAAGGGCCCTGGGCACAAGGACCACCGGGGCGGCGAGCGCAAGGGCCGCGGCAAGGGCGACTGAGCCCCCCGCGCGGCTGAACCGGTGCCGGCCCGGGCGCTTGCGCCAGGGCCGTTATCGTCGAGGCCATGCACGAGACGCCGCTGACCGCCCTGATCCTGAGCGGCGGCGGTGCCCGGGCCGCCTACCAGGTGGGCGTGCTGCGTGCGCTGGCGCGCCTGCGGCGCAGCGCCTTCGGGCCGCGTGCGCGCCTGGGCAATCCTTTCGGCATCATCGTCGGCACCTCGGCCGGCGCGATCAACGCCGCGGCGCTGGCCGCGCACGCCGACCGCTTCGAGGCGGCGGTGGAGGTGCTGGCCAAGGTCTGGCTGCAGTTCGAGGCCGACCAGGTCTACCGCGCCGACTCCATCGGCGTCATCCGCACCGGCGCGCAGTGGCTGTCGATGCTGTCGCTGGGCTGGGTGCTGGCGCGCTGGTGGCGGCTCAAGCCGAAGTCGCTGCTCGACAACTCGCCGCTGGCCGGGCTGCTCGAACGCCTGGTGCCGCTGGAGCGTGTGCCGCAGATGCTGGCCGAGCGCCACCTGCACGCCTGGGCCGTGACGGCTTCCAGCTACAGCAGCGGCGAGCACGTGACCTTCTACGACAGCGCCGAGCCGATCGAGCCCTGGGTGCGCTCGCAGCGATTGGCGCTGCGCCAGCGCATCACGCGCACGCACCTGCTGGCCTCGGCGGCGATCCCGTTCGTGTTCCCGTCGGTCTCGCTCGACGTGCGCGGCCAGCCCGGCTGGTTCGGCGACGGCTCGATGCGCCAGACCGCACCACTTTCACCGGCCGTGCACCTGGGCGCGAACCGCTTGCTCATCATCGGTGCCGGCCGCATGCAGGAGCCGGCCGGGCGTGTGGTGGGCGGCGGCGACTACCCGAACCTGGCGCAGATTGCCGGCCATGCGCTGACCAGCATCTTTCTCGACGCGCTGGCGGTGGACATCGAGCGCATGAAGCGCATCAACCGCACCTTGGCGCTGCTGCCGGAGTCGGCGCTGGCCGATTCGGCGCTGCGGCCGCTCGAGGCGCTGGTGATCTCACCCAGCCAGCGCATCGAGGACATCGCGCAGCGCCACCTGCAGGCCTTGCCGCTGCCGGTGCGTTCGCTGCTGCGCGGTGTGGGCGTGGGGCGCCAGGCCGAACCGGCGCCGGGTGTCGACGGCGCCATGGCCCAGGGTGCGGCGCTCACGAGCTACCTGCTGTTCGAGGCGCCGTTCACGCGCGAGCTGGTGGCGCTGGGCGAGGCTGACACCATGGCGCGCAGCGACGAGGTGCTGCGCTTCTTCGGCTGGGACCGCATCCCGCCCACGGTGATCGAGCCGCGGGCGGGGCGGGGGCCGGACATCGAGCTGCCTTGACGGCGGGCCCGGCGTCGGCCGGGGCCCGGCTTGGGCAATCAGCTCTTGGCGGCAGGGCCGGCGGCCTTGTCGGCCTTCGGCTTGGTGGCCTTGGGCTCGCGCTTCGCCGGCGCCGGCAGGCCGGCCGGGTCGAAGGCCGCGCCGCTGACGGTCATGCCGGCCTGCGACAGCTTGGCCGCGCTGGCCGGGCCGACACCGCCGACCCGCAGCACGAAGTCGTTCCAGTTCTGGAACGGGCCGGTTTCGCGCGCCTTCAGGATCTTGCCCGACAGCGCCGGGCCGATGCCCTTGAGCGCTTCGAGTTCGGCCTGGCTGGCGCGGTTGACGTCGGTGGCGAAGGCGGAAAACGCCGCGAGGGACAGCGTGGCGGCAAGGACGGCGGCGAGGAAGTTGCGGATCATGGCGGGCTCCTGAAACGTTGAGAGTGGGTCTTCGGGCTCCCGCCGTGTGCCGTGCCGGTGGGGCGTTGCGGCATCGCGTCGGGATGGAAGGCATTCTTCGGACGCAGCCAGGGCCGGTCATTCCCCCGCGGCGGTGAACGCCGGGTGGGCCACTTTGGCGGGGGTGCTTGCTCCCCCGGGCGGGGGTCAGCGCGCGAGCAGGGCGCGCAGGGTGCCGAGCACCTCGGCCTCGCCGGGCCAGCGGCCGTCGCCGCCCAGCACCGTGGCCGTCGGGCTCCAGGGCCGCCACAGCCGCGGGTCGCTCGGCCCCATCACGCTGAGCAGCGGCGCGCCCACGGCCGCGGCCAGGTGGCCCGGGCCGGTGTCGTTGGACAGCATCGCGGCGGCGTCTTCGAGCAGCGCCGCGTAGACACCCAGGTTCACGCCGGCCAGCAGCGTGGCGCCGGGGTACTGCTCGCGGGCAATGTGTTCCTCTTCGCCCGGCCCGGGGCAGACCACCACCGGTAGCCCGAGCGGCGGCAGCGCCTGGGCGGCGAAGGCGGCGAAGGCGGGCCAGGTCTTGTCTTGCTGGTTCCAGGTGCCGCCGGCAAAGGGGCAGATGAACAGGGCGCGCGCCGGCAGGCCGTGGGCGGCCCGCAGCGCGGCGGCCTCCTGCCGCTGGGCCTCGGTGGGCACCAGCCGCACACGCCCGGGCAGCGGTGCGTCAGCCCCGAGCAGCGCCGAGCCGAGCCGCCAGTAGACGTCCAGCTCGTGCACGCCACGCGGCCGCGCCACGGCGCGCTCGAGCAGCCACCGCCGGCCTTCCCAGGCGTGGCCCAGGCCGCGCAGCCCGGCGAGCCGGCATTCGAGCGCGCTGGAGAAGGAGTCCGGCAGCACCAGCATGTTGGGGCGGCGGCCGAAGCCGGGGTCGGCGGCGCGTGCCTCGTCGCGCAGCCGCCGCAGCAGCGCGATGCGTTCGCGCGTGGTCGCCGGCAGCCCGTGCACCGGCCAGCCGGTGCCGGCCAGCAGCGCCCGTGCCCAGCCCTTGCCGATGAGCACCGGCGCGTAGCCGGCGGCGGCCAGGCGTTCGAGCATCGGCAGCGCGAGCACCACGTCGCCGACCCAGTTGCGCAGCCGCACGACCAGCGGGCGTGCACCATCGTGCGCTAGGGGGAATGGGTCGGGCATCGTGGCAGGGATAATCCGCGCCCATTCTGGCCCAGCCGCCGGGATGCCCCACTGCACACGAGACACGCCTTGCCGATGACCGCACCGCTCGCCGCCGCCGACCTCACGCTGCTCCACGACCGGCTGCTGGCCAGCCCGGGCTGGCCGCAACAGGAGCCGGCCGTCGGGGCCGGGTCCGGGTCTGGGCCCGGCTTCGAAGGCGAGCTCTGGCGCTGGGTGCGCACCAACCACCGCTACAACTGCCTGCTGTGGGCCGAGGAAGACCTGGCGCGCCGCACGCAGGTGGCCGACAGCGAGATCGCCGCGAACAAGCGTGCCATCGACGGCTACAACCAGGCGCGCAACGACGCCACCGAGCGTGTCGACGAGCTGCTGCTGCTGGCGCTGGGCGTGGTCGACGCGCAGTCGGCGAAGAGCGACGCGCCGCTGGCCCGCGTGCCGGCCGGCGCCCGGCTCAGCAGCGAGACGGCGGGCAGCATGGCTGACCGGCTGTCGATCCTGGCGCTCAAGCTCAAGGCCATGCACGAGCAGACGCAGCGCCAGGACGTCGACGAGCCGCACCGCGAGGCCAGCCGGCTGAAGTGGCAGCGGCTGGCGCAGCAGCGCAGCGACCTTGCCGGCTGCCTCGACGCACTGCTGGCCGATACGGCCGCCGGACGGGCCTATTTCAAGGTCTACCGCCAGTTCAAGATGTACAACGATCCGGCCTTCAACCCCGAGCTGGTCAAGGAACGCCGCTCGTCCTGAGGCCCGCCGTGACCGCTGCTCCGCGCATCCTGATCGTCAAGACCTCGTCGATGGGCGACGTGGTGCACGCCACGCCCGTCGTCACCGACATGCTGGCGCACTTTCCGCAGGCGCAGATCGACTGGCTGGTCGAGACCGCCTTCGCGCCGATCCCGAAGCTGCACCCGGGCGTGCGGCGTGTCATCCCGATGGCCTGGCGCAGGTGGCGCCGCAACCTGCTCAGCGCCACCACCTGGCGCGAGATCGGCGCGCTGCGGGCCGAGCTGAAGCGCGAGCCCTACGACATGGTGCTCGACCTGCAGGGCTTGCTGAAGAGCGCGCTGTGGGCGAAGCAGGCCAACGGCCCGGTGGTGGGTTACGACCGGGCCAGCATCCGCGAGCCGCTGGCGGCCTCGCTGTACTGGCGCACCGCGGCCGTGCCGCGCGACCTGCAGGCCGTGCAGCGCAACCGGCTGCTCGCCGCCGCCCACCTGAACGTGATGCCGCCCACCGCGCAGCCGGTGTTCGGCCTGCGCCCGGGCCGTGACGGCTGGAAGCCGCGCGACACCTACGCCGTGCTGATCCCGAACGCCAGCCGTGCCGAAAAACTCTGGCCCGAGCGCCACTGGGTGGCCATCGGCAACCGCATGCGCGAAAAGGGCTGGCTGCCGTTGGTGCTGTGGGGCCGGCCCGACGAACAGACGCTGGCCGAGCGCATTGCCGCCAGCTGCGACGGCGACGTGCCGCCTTTCCTGAGCGTCGGCGAGATGGCCGGCGTGCTGGCCGGCGCGCAGCAGGTGGTGGGCCTGGACACCGGCTTCACGCACCTGGCGGCCGCGCTGGGGCGGCCGACGCTGGGCATCTACTGCGACCACGATCCAGGCCTGGCCGGCATCACCGGCAGCGGCCGCGTGGCCAGCATCGGCGGCAAGGGCCAGGTGCCGCAGCGCAACGAGGTGCTGGCGCTGTTCGAAGCGCAGATGAGCTGAGGCGACTGCGCGGAGGCACCTCGCCGACGGGCGGGTTTCAGCGCGCCGGCTTCGTCCAGGTGATGCGTGCCCAGAGGCGCCGCGACAGCGCCGAGCCTGGCCACAGCGCGAGCACCAGGCCCACCAGCGGCCAGTAGATCGCGTGGAAGACACCGCTGCCGTACAGCGCGCCCCAGGCGTGCTGCCGCAGCGAGCGCCTGAACAACGTCTGTTCGCCATGGTCCAGCCGCAGCAGCAGGCCGTCGGTGGCCCCCAGGCCCAGCACCGACAGCAGCGAGGGCAGGGGCTGCACGGTGGCTTCGACGGGCAGGCCGGCTTCACCCAGCCGCGCAGCCGGCGTGGCGCTGCGGTTGCCGGCATCCGGCGCGTTGCGCAGGCGGCAATCGGCCGGCAGTCCGATCAGGTCGAGCCGGCAGGCGAGCGGCCGGCCTTCGATCTGCACCACCTCGCCGCACCAGCGCCAGACGCAGGCCTCGGTGGCCTTGGCCGTGCCCGCCAGGCGTTGCTGCGCGGGCCACAGGGCCGGCCACATCAGCGTCAGCGTCACCAGCATCGGCAGCGCCGACACGGCCGCCACGCGCAGCGCGAAAGGCCAGCCCTGCAGGCGTTCGCCGACAGCGGGGCCGGCGGCGGGGTTCACGTCGCGTCCTGGCGCTGCGGACTGAAGCTGTCCCAGGCCAGGCAGCCCGGGCATTGCCAGAAGTGCTGGCGTGCCTCGAAGCCGCAGCTGGCGCAGCGGTAGCGTTCCAGCGGCCGGGCGGCCTGGGCGACGGCGTCGTTGACGGCGCCGCGTGCCTCGGGCTCCAGCGGGCCCAGCTCGGCCGGCGGGAACTGCAGCAGCAGCCGCGCCGCGGCCAGGCTCGGGTGGGCGCGCAGGTGCTCCAGCAGCCGGGGCGCGCGCTCGGTGGCCGGGCGGTCGGCGTCGAGCCGCTCCAGCGCTTGCACCAGCTCCAGCGCCGGCATGCGCGCCAGCGCCTCGGCCAGCACCTTGCGGGCGGATTCGGCCTCGCCGGCGGCGAGTGCCGATTCGGCGTAGTCGCCGGCAACGAGCAGGAAATCGCCGCCGTGGCGGGTGCGCAGCGTGTCCCAGGCGCGCAGCGCACCGGCGTGGTCGCCGAGCCGGCGCAGCCGCTGGCCGGCCAGCACCCAGGGGCGCGGGGAGGTCGGCGCGGCTTCCTGGGCGCGCGCCAGCGCGGCGGCGGCCTCGTCGGGGCGCCCGGCGGCGTCGGCTTCCAGCGCCAGTTCGCATTCGTAGTGCGCGATGCGCGCGGCGAAGTGGCCGAGCCCGCGCCCTTCGAGCCGGCGCGCCACCTGCGCCGCCTGCTGCCAGCCGCGCGAACGTTCGTACAGGCTCAGCAGCGCCAGCTGGGCCTCGCCGTCGTAGCTGCTGCCGACGAGGGCCGTCCAGGCCGCTTCGGCGCGGTCGAAGAGGCCGGCCTTCATGAAGTCCTGCGCCAGCGCGAGCTGGGCGCGCTCGCGTTCGGCGGCCTTCAGGTCGGCGCGCTCCAGCAGGTGCTGGTGCACGCGCACCGCGCGCCCGAACTCGCCGCGGCGGCGGAACAGGTTGCCCAGGGCGAAGTGCAGCTCGGTGGTGTCGGGGTCGTTCTGCACCGCCTGGATGAAGGCGTCGATGGCCTGGTCCTGCTGTTCGTTGAGCAGCAGGTTCAGGCCCTTGAAGTAGGTGCGCGGCGAGTCGTCGCGCTCGCGCTTGAGCTGGCGCAGGTCCAGCCGCGAGGCCAGCCAGCCCAGCCCGAAAGCCACGGGCAGGCCGATCAGCAGCCAGCTCAGGTCGAATTCCATGCGGTCTCGGGGCGCCGTGCGGCGCTTACAGGCCCACGCGGGGCGGTGACTCGGGGCCGTAGCCCGAGGGCGCCGGCGCTTGGGAGGCAGGGGCGGCCTGCGTCGACGGCGCGGCCTCGGCCGGCGGCGGGCGGCGCCAGCGCTGCCACACCCCGGGCAGCACGGCGATCATGCCCAGCACCACGCCAACCGCAAACGCGGCGAGCACGACGATGACCATCGGCGAGCGCCACTGCACACCGAAGAACCAGTGCACCGTGGCTTCGTGCTGGTTGTTCAGCGCGAACGCGAACAGCGTGAAGAAGATGAAGGCTCGGGCGAGCCAGACGAGGACGCGCATCGCGCGCCGATTCTAGGAGCGGTGCAGCGCGCCGGCGGCGCGCTTCAGTCCCGCGCCGAGGGGGTGCCCTCGGTGGCGCGGGCGTCGACCGCCTCGCGCAGCGCCTTGCCGGGCTTGAAGTGCGGCACGCGCTTCTCGGGGATCAGCACCTGCTCGCCGCTGCGCGGGTTGCGGCCCATGCGGGGCGGGCGGCGGTTGATGCTGAAGCTGCCGAAACCACGGATCTCGATGCGGTGGCCACGCGCCAGCGCGTCGGTCATGGCGTCGAGGATGGTCTTGACGGCGAACTCCGTGTCGCGCTGCGTCAGCTGCGAGAAGCGTTCGGCCAGCCGGGTGACGAGGTCGGAACGGGTCATCGTTGCAGGTGACAAGAGGGTGCAGGGCGGCTGGAGTGGAATGAGGGGATCCGGGGGATCCAGGCGGAAGAAGGCCGCCGCGGCCTGCCCCTCGCGGGGCAGCCGGCGGCGGCCTTGGCGGGCTTACTCGCTGCCCTTGTCGAGCTTGGCGCGCAGCAGGGCGCCCAGGCTCGTGGTACCGGCGTTTTCACGCTCGCTGCTCTGGCGCAGGGCCTGCATGCCTTGCTGGGCGTCGGCGTTGTCCTTGGCCTTGATCGACAGCTGGATGCTGCGCATCTTGCGGTCGACGTTGATGACCATGACCGAGACCTCGTCGCCTTCCTTCAGCACGTTGCGCGCGTCTTCGACGCGGTCGCTGCCGATTTCCGAGGCACGCAGGTAGCCGGTGACGTCGTCGTTGAGCTGGATCTCGGCGCCGCGCGGGTCGACGCTCTTGACCTTGCCGGCGACGACCGCACCGCGGTCGTTCAGCGTGGTGAAGCTGGTGAACGGATCGACGTCCAGCTGCTTGATGCCCAGGCTGATGCGCTCGCGCTCGACGTCCACGGCCAGCACCAGGGCCTCGACTTCCTGGCCCTTCTTGTAGTTGCGGACCGCGCTTTCGCCCGGCTCGTTCCACGACAGGTCGGACAGGTGGACCAGGCCGTCGATGCCGGCCGACAGGCCGATGAAGACGCCGAAGTCGGTGATGCTCTTGACCGGGCCGCGGACCTTGTCACCGCGCTTGACGGTGCTGCTGAACTCTTCCCACGGGTTGGCCTTGCACTGCTTCATGCCGAGGCTGATGCGGCGCTTGTCCTCGTCGATCTCGAGGACCATGACTTCGACTTCTTCGCCGAGCGTCACGACCTTGGCCGGGGCGACGTTCTTGTTGGTCCAGTCCATCTCCGAGACGTGCACCAGGCCTTCGATGCCCGGCTCGATCTCGACGAAGGCGCCGTAGTCGGCGATGTTCGTGACCTTGCCGAACAGGCGCGTGCCGTTCGGGTAGCGGCGGCTGACGCCCAGCCACGGATCGTCGCCCAGCTGCTTGATGCCCAGCGAGACGCGGTTCTTCTCGGCGTCGAACTTCAGCACCTTGGCGCTCAGTTCCTGGCCGACCTGCACCACCTCGGTCGGGTGGCGCACGCGGCGCCAGGCCATGTCGGTGATGTGCAGCAGGCCGTCGATGCCGCCGAGGTCGACGAACGCACCGTATTCGGTGATGTTCTTGACCACGCCGTGCACGATGGCGCCTTCGGTCAGCGTCTCGAGCAGCTTGGCGCGCTCTTCGCCCATCGAGGCTTCGACGACGGCGCGGCGCGACAGCACCACGTTGTTGCGCTTGCGGTCGAGCTTGATGACCTTGAACTCGAGCGTCTTGCCTTCGAAAGGCGTCATGTCCTTGACCGGACGCGTGTCGAGCAGGCTGCCCGGCAGGAAGGCGCGGATGCCGTTGACGAGCACCGTCAGGCCGCCCTTGACCTTGCCGCTCACGGTGCCGGTGACGAACTCGCCCGACTCCAGCGCGTTTTCGAGCGCCATCCACGAGGCCAGGCGCTTGGCCTTGTCGCGGCTCAGGATGGTGTCGCCGTAGCCGTTTTCGACGGCATCGACGGCGACGGAGACGAAGTCGCCGACCTGGACTTCGAGTTCGCCCTGGTCGTTCTTGAATTCTTCGATCGCAACGTACGACTCGCTCTTCAGCCCGGCGTTGACGACGACGTGGTTGAAGTCGATGCGCACGACCTCGGCGGAGATGACCTCGCCGACGCGCATGTCGTTGCTCTTCAGCGATTCTTCGAAGAGCGCGGCGAAGGAGTCGTGGCCACCCTGAGAGGTGACCGTGGTGGAGACAGCCATGGAGTTCCTGTGGTACCCGGAGGAGTGAAGGCAGAGCCGGGTTTGCATGCGGCGGGATGCCGCGGGTTGTGGTTCAAGAATCCTGCGCGCCCGGTCTCGGGGACTGGGCCTGACGGCCACGGCGGGGAGGCGCGCAGGGGCTAGGGTGCTGACTCTGGAGATTCCGGCCCGGTCGGCGAGGCGTTGGTCGCACCCGCCGCAAAAGGCCGGCGGACCTGCCACCACGACAGCAGCTGCTGCACCGATTCGTCGATGCCCAGCTGCGAGTTGTCGAGCAGGACCGCATCCGCGGCCGGCTTCAAAGGCGCGACCGCGCGGTTCATGTCGCGCGCGTCGCGCGCCTCAAGGTCGGCGCGGAGACTGTCGATGTTAGCCGGAATACCCTTTGAAATCAACTGCTTATGGCGCCGTGCAGCACGCTCCGCGGCGCTCGCCGTCAGGAACACCTTCAGCGCCGCGTCCGGGAACACCACGGTGCCCATGTCGCGCCCGTCGGCGACCAGGCCCGGCGCGCGGCGGAACGACAGCTGCAGCGCGTGCAGCGCGCGGCGCACGGCCGGCAGCGCCGACACGTGCGAGGCCAGCAGGCCGGTGCTCTCCAGCCGCAGCTCGTCGGTGATCTCGCGCTCGGCGGCCCCGGTGAACCAGGTGCGGCCGGCCTCGGCGCCCTGGCCGAAGCGCAGCGGCAGGGTCGCGGCCAGCGCGGCCACGGCAGGCTCGTCGTCCAGCGCCACGCCGGCCTCCACCGCCGCCAACCCGGTGGCGCGGTACAGCGCACCGGAGTCGAGCAGGCCGTAGCCCAGCGCCTGGGCCACCTCGGCGGCCAGCGTGCCCTTGCCGGAGGCCGTCGGGCCGTCGATGGCGATCACCGGCACCTCGGTGCACTCGGCCACGCCGAACAGCGCCTCGAAGTAGTCGGGGAAGGTCTTGGCCACGCACTGGGGGTCCAGCACGCGCATCGGCAGCCGGCCGTTGGCGGCGGCCAGCGACATGGCCATGGCCATGCGGTGGTCGTCGTAGGTGTGGAAGGCCGCGGCGCGCCAGCCGCCTTCGGCCGGCGGCGCGATCTCGAGGAAGTCGGCGCCCTCGACGACGGTGGCGCCGAGCCGGCGCAGCTCGGCCGCCATCGCCGCGATGCGGTCGGTTTCCTTCACGCGCCAGCTGGCGATGCCGTCGAGCCGGCTCTGGCCGTCGGCGTACAGCGCCATCGCGGCCAGCGTCATCGCGGCGTCGGGGATGGCGGTGCAGTCCATGCGCACCGGCGCCAGCGGCCAGCGGCCGCGCCGCACCTCCAGCCAGCCCGGGCCGCGCTGCACGGCGGCGCCCATGGCCTCGGCGGCGTCGACAAAGGCGATGTCGCCCTGGATCGAGTCGCTGCCCACGCCTTCGATGCGCAGCGGCTCGCTGCCGTGCGCGGCAAGGGCGCCGAGCGCGACGAAGTAGCTGGCCGACGAGGCATCGCCCTCGACGTGGATCGCGCTGGGGCTGGTGTAGGCGCTGCCGGCCGGGATCGTGAAACGCTGCCAGCCTTCGCGTTCGACGTGGATGCCGAAGCGCGCCAGCAGCTTCAGCGTGATCTCGATGTAGGGCTTGCTGATCAGCTCGCCGTCGACCTCGATGACCACGGCGCGTTCGGTCGCGGCCAGCGGCAGCGCCAGCAGCAGCGCGGTGAGGAACTGGCTGGAGACGTCGCCACGCACGCGGATCGGCTCGGCCAGCGCCAGCCGGCCGCCGGCCGTGCCGGCGAGCACCAGCGGCGGGTAGCCAGGCGTGCCGAGCTCGTCGATGCGGCAGCCCAGCGGGCGCAGTGCATCAACCAGGTCGCCGATGGGCCGTTCGTGCATGCGCGGCACACCCGACAGCACGAAGCGGCCGCCCTGCGTGGTGGCCAGCACGGCCAGCGTGGCGGCCAGCGGCCGCATCGCGGTGCCGGCATTGCCGAGGAACAGCTCGGCCTCGTGCACCTGCAGCTGCCCGCCCAGGCCGGTGAGCCGCAGCACGGCACCATCGTGTTCGAGCCGGCAGCCCAGCGCTTCGAGCGCGGCCAGCATCACGCGGGTGTCGTCGCTCGCCAGCAGGTCGTGCACCTCGGTCGTGCCGGCGGCCAAGCCGGCCAGCAGCAGCACGCGGTTGGAGATGCTCTTGGAGCCGGGCAGCCGCACGGTGCCGGCGGCGCTGACGATGGGCGGGAGGTCGAGAAAAGGGATGTCGTACATGGCGGGCTAGTAGCGCGTCGAGCCGTTGCCGCCCGCGCTGCCGCCGCCCGAACTGCCGTTGCCGCCGTTGCCACCACCGGGCCGCAGCGAGCCCATCTGCCAGGCCGTGCGGGCTTCGGAGGGCTGTCGGATCAGGCCTTCCAGCGCGTCGGCGTTGCTCTCGCGGATCACGTGTTCCAGCGCCTCGAGGGCGCTGCGGAAACGGGCGCTCTGCTTCAGCACCTCTTCGCGGTTGGCAACGAGGATGTCGCGCCACATCTCGGGGCTGGAGGCGGCGATGCGCGTGAAGTCGCGGAAGCCGGGGCCGGCCAGTGCGAGGAAGTCGCGGCCCGCCGGCTGGTTCATCACCGCGCTGAAATAGGCGAAGGCCAGCAGGTGCGGCAGATGGCTCACGGCGGCGAAGGCGGCGTCGTGGTTCTCCGGCGACATCTTCAGCACCTGGGCGCCGATGGCCGACCAGACGTCGGTGGCCTTCTGCACATGGCCCGGCAGGGTCTGCGGCAGCGGCGTCAGGATGACCTGGCGGCCGCGGTAGAGGTCGGCGTCGGCATTCTGGATGCCGGAGATCTCCTTGCCGGCGATCGGGTGCGCCGGCACGAAGGAGGGCACGCGTTCGCGCAGCGCACGCCGTGCGGCGTCGACCACGTCGCGCTTGGTGCTGCCGACGTCCATCACCAGCACCGTCGGCTCGACGAGGTGGCGGATGGCCTTGAAGGTGGTCTCGGTGGCGGCCACCGGCACCGCCAGCAGCACGATGTCGGAGCCGCTGACGGCCAGCAGCGCCGATTCGGCTGCGACGTCGATGATGCCGAGCTTCTTCGCGCGCTCGGTCGTGCTGGGCGACTTGCTGTAGCCGACGATGCGCTTGACCAGGCCGGCGCGCTTGAGCGCCAGCGCGAAGCTGCCGCCCATCAGGCCGCATCCGATGACACCGAGCTGCGTGAACATGGCCGGCGCGCTCAGTGGGTGTCCACCGGGTAGCTGCCCAGCACCTTGAAGAAGGCGCAGGCCTCGCGCAGCTCGCGCAGCGCCGCGGCGACCTCGGGCTGCTCGGGGTGGCCCTCGACGTCGATGTAGAAGTAGTACTCCCACTGGCCGGAGCGTGCCGGCCGGCTCTCGAAGCGGCTCATCGACACGCCGTGCCGCTTCAGCGGCACCAGCATGTCGTGCACCGCGCCGGGCCGGTTGTCGACGCTGACGACCAGGCTGGTGCAGTCGTGCCCGCTGGCCTTGGGCGCCGGGTGACGCTGCGGGTGCGTGACGATGGCAAAACGGGTGCGGTTCTGCGCCTCGTCCTGGATGGCCGGTGCCAGCAGGTGCAGGCCGAACTCGCTGCCGGCGCGGGCGCTGGCGATGGCGGCCAGCGCGGGGTCGGCCGCGGCCAGCCGCGCGCCTTCGGCATTGCTCGCCACGGGCCGGCGTTCGGCCTGCGGCAGGTGGGTCGACAGCCAGCCGTGGCACTGCGCCAGCGCCTGCGGGTGGGCGACGACGGCCTGGATGCCGGCCAGCGAGTCGCTGCGCCGCAGCAGGTTGTGGCGCACGAAGAGGCTGGTCTCGCCGATGATGAACAGCGGCGTGTGCAGGAGCAGGTCGAGCGCGCGCGTGACCACGCCTTCGGTGCTGTTCTCCACCGGCACCACGCCGAAGTCGGCGGCGCCGGTGGCGGTGACGTGGAAGACCTCGTCGAAGCTGGCGCAGGCCAGGCGCAGGATGCTGCTGCCGAAGAAGCCGAGCGCGGCCTCTTCGCTGAAGGTGCCGGCGGGGCCCAGGAAGGCCACGCGCGTGGGTGTTTCGAGCGCCCGGCTGGCGCTCATGATCTCGCGCCAGATCGGCGCCACGCAGGCGCCGGGCAGCGGCCCGGCGTTGATCGCCTTCAGCTGGTCGATGACCTGGGCCTCGCGTTCGGGGCGGAACACCACCGAACCCTCGGCCTTCTTGATCTCGCCGACCTCCAGCGCCAGCTGCGCGCGCCGGTTCAGCAGCGCGAGCAGCTCGCGGTCGACGGCGTCGATGCGGTCGCGCAGCGCCACCAGCGCCGGCGAAACCGGCGCGGTGCCGGCAACGGCCGGGCCGACGGGGGCGCTGTCGCTCACGGTGCGGTCTTCAGCGCGGCGCGGCCGGCGCGTTGTTGTTGCGCTGGGCCGGGCGGGCGGGGGCCGGCGCGGGTGCGGGTGCCGGAGCCGGCGCGGCACCCTGTTCGGTGATGCCCAGCCGGCCGGCGATGGTGCGCTGCAGCTCCTGCACCTTGGGGTCGACCTGCGGGCGCGTGTCGGCCACCAGCCGTTCGACGATGGCGCGCTGCATCTCGCCGGCCATGCCCTGGAACTTGCGGTTGATGGGGCTTTCGAGCAACGAGATGATGTAGCGCAGCTCTTCCTCGTTGAAGCGCTCCTCGAGCAGCGGGCCGATGGTCAGCGGGCCCAGCGCGATCGCGCGGTCGCGCACCACGGGTACGGCGCTGTCGATGTACTTCTTCAGGTCGGCGTTCAGGTCGGCCTCGAGCGCCTTGCGGCGTTCCTCGGGCATCTGCATCAGCACCTGGCGCGCCTGCCCTGCGATCTGCGCGGCCGGCTGCTGGGCGATCTGCACCGCCATCTGCTCGATGCCGGGCTGCTGCAGCTGCAGCACGCGGGCGACCAGTTCCTTCTTGGTCTGCCCCGCGGCACTTTGCGACCACACCGTACCGGGCGCGGATCCGAGGGCGACCAGGGCCGCCAGCGCCACGGCGGACGCGAGGGTCTTCGAATGCATCAAAACTACCTTTCCTTGCAGCCGGCTCAGCCGGCGTTGTCGTCTGCGGGAGAGTCGGGGGCCGGGCCGCCTTGGCCAGGTTCGCCGGCCTCGCCGGACTCACCGGTCTCGGCCGGCGTGTCGTTCTCGGCGATGCGCTGCAGCCCCGACAGCTTGGTGCTCTTGTCCAGCGCGATCAGCGTCACGCCCTGCGTGGCGCGGCCCAGTTCGCGGATCTCGGAGACGCGGGTGCGCACCAGCACGCCCTTGTCGGTGATCAGCATGATCTCGTCGGCCGGCCGCACCAGCGTGGCCGCGACGACCTTGCCGTTGCGATCGGACTGCTGGATCGCGATCATGCCCTTGGTGCCCCGCCCGTGGCGGGTGTACTCGACGATGGAGGTGCGCTTGCCGTAGCCGTTTTCGGTGGCGGTGAGCACGCTCTGCGTCTCGTCTTCGGCCACCAGCATCGCGATCACGTTCTGGCCCGGCTCGAGCGCCATGCCGCGCACGCCGCGTGCGGTGCGCGACAGCGGGCGCACGTCGTCCTCGTCGAAACGCACGGCCTTGCCACCGTCGGAGAACAGCATCACATCGTGGTGGCCGTCGGTCAGCGCGGCGCCGATCAGGTAGTCACCCTCGTCCAGCGCGACGGCGATGATGCCGGCCTTGCGCGGGTTGCTGAACTCGTCGAGCGTGGTCTTCTTGACGGTGCCCAGGGCCGTGGCCATGAAGATGAAGTGATCGGCCGGGAAGCTGCGGAATTCGCCGGTGAGCGGCAGCACCACGGTGATCTTCTCGCCCGGCTGCAGCGGGAACATGTTGACGATGGGCTTGCCGCGGCTGGCGCGCCCGCCCTGAGGCACTTCCCAGACCTTGATCCAGTACACACGCCCGCGGTCGCTGAAGCACAGGATCCAGTCGTGCGTGTTGGCGATGAAGAGCTGGTCGACCCAGTCGTCGTCCTTGGTGGTCGTGGCCTGCTTGCCACGGCCGCCGCGCCGCTGCGCGCGGTACTCGGCGAGCGGCTGGCTCTTGACGTAGCCGGTGTGGCTGAGCGTGACGACCATGTCGGCCGGTGTGATCAGGTCTTCGGTGCCGAGTTCCAGCGCGTTGCGCTCGATGTGGCTGCGGCGCGTGCCGACCTTGGTCTGGCCGAACTCCTGCTTCAGGTCGCCGAGTTCCTGCACGATGATGGTCGTGACGCGCTCCGAGCGGGCCAGGATGTCCAGCAGGTCGGCGATCTCGGCCATCACCTCGCGGTACTCGCCGATGATCTTGTCCTGCTCCAGCCCGGTGAGCCGCTGCAGGCGCATCTGCAGGATTTCCTGCGCCTGGTCGTCCGACAGCCGGTACAGCCCGTCGGGTTGCAGCCCGTAGCTGGCCGGCAGGCCCTCGGGGCGGTAGGCGGCGCGGCCGCCGGCCGTGTCGGCCTCGGCGCGCTGCAGCATCTCGCGCACCATCGACGAATCCCAGCTCTTGGCCATCAGCGCGGCCTTGGCCACCGGCGGCGTCGGGCTGGTCTTGATGGTCTCGATGAACTCGTCGATGTTGGCCAGCGCCACCGCCAGGCCTTCGAGCACGTGGCCGCGTTCGCGCGCCTTGCGCAGGTTGAAGATCGTGCGCCGCGTGACCACCTCGCGCCGGTGCTCCAGGAAGACGGTGATCAGGTCCTTCAGGTTGCACAGGCGCGGCTGGCCGTCGACCAGCGCCACCATGTTGATGCCGAAGGTGTCCTGCAGCTGCGTCTGCTTGTACAGGTTGTTGAGCACCACCTCGGGCACTTCGCCGCGCTTGAGCTCGATCACCAGGCGCATGCCCGACTTGTCGGACTCGTCCTGGATGTGGCTGATGCCTTCGATCTTCTTCTCGTGCACCAGCTCGGCCATGCGCTCCTGCAGCGTCTTCTTGTTGACCTGGTAGGGCAGCTCGTCAACGATGATGGCCTGGCGCTGGCCGCGGTCGATGTCCTCGAAGTGGCACTTGGCGCGCATCACCACGCGGCCGCGGCCGGTGCGGTAGCCGTCCTTGACGCCCTGGATGCCGTAGATGATGCCGGCGGTGGGGAAGTCGGGTGCGGGGATGATCTCCATCAACTCGTCGATGGAGGCCTCGGGGTTCTTGAGCAGGTGCAGGCAGGCGTCCACCACCTCGTTGAGGTTGTGCGGCGGGATGTTGGTGGCCATGCCCACGGCGATGCCGGCACTGCCGTTGACCAGCAGGTTGGGCAGGCGGGTGGGCAGCACCAGCGGTTCTTTTTCGCTGCCGTCGTAGTTCGGACCGTAGTCGACGGTTTCCTTGTCGATGTCGGCCAGCATCTCGTGGGCGATCTTCGACAGCCGGATCTCGGTGTAGCGCATGGCCGCGGCGTTGTCGCCGTCGACCGAACCGAAGTTGCCCTGGCCGTCGACCAGCATGTGGCGCAGCGAAAAATCCTGCGCCATGCGCACGATGGTGTCGTACACCGCGGTGTCGCCGTGCGGGTGGTACTTGCCGATCACGTCGCCGACGATGCGCGCGCTCTTCTTGTACGGCCGGTTCCAGTGGTTCGACAGCTCGTTCATCGCGAACAGCACACGCCGGTGCACCGGCTTCAGGCCGTCGCGGGCGTCGGGCAGCGCACGGCCGACGATCACGCTCATCGCGTAATCGAGGTACGACCGGCGCATCTCCTCTTCGAGGCTGGTGGGGAGGGTTTCCTTGGCGAACGAGGTCATGCGGCGGTGCGGCAAGGCCGGCACCGCCGCCAGGGGAAGCGGGGCGCCGACGCGGCGTTGGGGGGCGGCGGGAAGCCCGCGCGGCCGCGGATTCTACGGGGGCGGGCCCTGTCGCGGATGCGCAACACGGGGTGGAGGTCGTCCGCCCCGGGGGGCTCAGAATCAGGCCCGGCCAAGGCCGTATGGCACAATGAACTGTCAGTGGTAAGTGCCTGCGGCTGCGGGAATTTACGCGCTTGCACGGTCCAGGTTCATCGCTTGTCGTTTTGGACATTTCGCAGGCTCATCTGCGGCATTCCTCGAGAGGAGAATCAATGAAGAAATTGAACAAGGTGGCGCTGCTCTTCGCATCGGCCGCACTTGCCGCGCCGATCTCGGCCTACGCGCAAGCGAGGACGATCGACAACTGGCGCGCCGCCGACGGCACGGTTTGGAAGAACGGCACCAACGAGCTCTGCTGGCGTGATGCCGGCTGGACGCCGGCCACCGCCGACCAAGCCTGCGACGGCGCCATCAAGCCGCCGCCGCCCCCGGCGCCGCCGGCCCCGCGTGTGGCCCCGCCGCCCCCGCCGCCGCCCCCGCCGCCGCCGCCCCCGGTTGCGCCGCCCCCGCCGCCGCCGCCGCCGCCCCCGCCGCCCCCGGCGCCGGTGAGCGAGAAGGTCACGTTCGCGGCTGACTCGTTCTTCGCCGTGGGTGCCTCGACGCTGAACGCCGAGTCGCGTGCCCGCCTGACCGACCTGGTCGAGAAGACCAAGGGCGTGAACCTCGAGGTCATCATCGCCGTCGGCCACACCGACAGCACCGGCAGCGCCGCGCTGAACCAGCGCCTGTCGACCAACCGTGCCGAAGCGGTCAAGAAGTTCCTCACCAGCCAGGGTGTGGAATCGAACCGCATCTACACGGAAGGCAAGGGCTTCACGCAGCCGGTCGCGGACAACAAGACCGCCGAAGGTCGCGCGAAGAACCGCCGCGTGGAAGTCGAAGTCGTCGGTACGCGCACCCGCCGCTGATCGACCCTCGGCCCCGTGCCTCGAAGCCCCGCCTCGGCGGGGCTTTTTCTTAGGCGCTTGGCGGGGCGCTGGCCCGGCCGCCCGATACCATGCAGGCCATGAGCAACGTCGACGTCCAGGAGCTGACCAAGTTCAGCGATCTTGCCCACCGCTGGTGGGATCCGGAAAGCGAGTTCCGCCCGCTGCACCAGATCAACCCGCTGCGGCTGGACTGGATCGACGAGCTGGCCTCGCTGAAGGGCAAGCAGGTGCTCGACGTGGGCTGCGGCGGCGGCATCCTGGCCGAGTCCATGGCCGCGCGTGCAGCGCAGGTCACCGGCATCGACCTGGCGGCCAAGCCGCTGGGCGTGGCGCGCCTCCATGCGCTGGAGGCCGGCGTCGACAACCTCGAGTACCGCGAGATCGCCACCGAGGCACTGGCCGCCGAGCGGCCGGGGCACTACGACGTCGTCACCTGCATGGAGATGCTGGAGCACGTGCCGGATCCGTCGGCCGTCGTGCAGGCCTGCGCCACGCTGGTCCGCCCGGGCGGCTGGGTGTTTTTCAGCACGCTGAACCGCAACCCCAAGTCCTTTCTGTTCGCCATCGTCGGCGCCGAGTACCTGCTGCGTCTGCTGCCGCGTGGCACCCACGAGTGGGCGCGCTTCATCAAGCCGAGTGAACTGGGCCGCTGGTGCCGCGAGTCCGGGCTGGCTCTGCAGGCCAGCCGCGGCATGGACTACAACCCGCTGACGCGGCGCTACGGGCTGAGCGGCGACACCAGCGTCAACTACCTGTTGGCCTGCCGCAAGCCGGGCTGAACGGGCAGGGTGCCCGTCGTGCGGCCTGCTGCATTGCTGTTCGACCTGGACGGCACCCTGGTCGACAGCGCACCGGACCTGGCCGGCGCGGCCAACGTGTTGCGGCAGGGGCGGGGCCTGGCGCCGCTGCCGCTGGCGGCGTTCCGGCCGCATGGCGGTTCTGGCGCACGCGGCATGTTGCGCGTGGCCTTCGGCCTGGCACCCGGCCAGGACGGCTACGATGCCCTGCGCGAGAGCTTCCTGGCCCACTACGCCGAGCGGCTGCTGCAGGACACGGCGCTCTTCGCGCAGGTGCCGGCTCTTGTGGCCGCACTCGAAGCAGCGCGGCTGCCCTGGGGCATCGTCACCAACAAGGCTTTGCGGCTGGCCGCGCCCTTGGTGGACGGGCTCGGCCTGCGCCCGCCGGCGCGCGTGCTGGTGGGCGGCGACAGCACGCCGCATACCAAGCCGCACCCGGCGCCGCTGCTGGCCGCGGCGGCCGCCCTGGGTGTGGCCCCGGCGGACTGTGTCTACGTCGGCGACGACCCGCGCGACATGCTGGCGGCCCGCGCCGCCGGCATGCGCGGCTGGGCCGCGGCCTGGGGCTACCTCGGCACCGAGCAGCCGCCCGAGGCCTGGGGTGCCGATGCCGTGCTCGATTCACCCCTGGCGCTCTTGAAGCCGCTCGGCTTGGCCTAAACTGTGGACTTGGGTCCGAACTGGCTTCGACGTGGGTGCGGAGTCGGCGCGGGGCATGCCGAGCACCAGTACGCTCGTAAATCCACTGGAAACAAAGTAACTGCGAACGACGAACGTTTCGCCCTCGCCGCTTAAACACCGGTGAGCCTCGCAACAGTTGGCCGATGGGCTGGGTCTGACGGGTCAAACCGAAGGGCTGCGAGGTCATTCACATCGGCTCGCTCTGCCGGGCGTCATTCGCGGCGGGGCTAAATCCAAGTGACTCGGGGCCGCCGCAGCGTGCTGCTGCGCGGCGGAGGCCCTCAAATCCAAATCAGACAGCTACGCATGTAGAACCGTCCGGCGATGGCTTGCGGACGGGGGTTCGATTCCCCCCGGATCCACCATCTGCAAAAAGAAGCGCCCCGGCCTCATCACGAAGCCGGGGCGTTTTCCATTCGGGGCCTTCAGCCCAGGCGCCGCGCCCAGTCCTCGGCGTCGAAGCCGACGCTCACCGAGCCGTCGGGCCACTCGACCAGTGGGCGCTTGATCAGGCTGGGTTGGCCTTGCAGCAGTTTCAGCGCACCGGCCCGGTCGGCGGCGCCGGCCTGCGCCTCGGCCGACAGGCCGCGCCAGCTGGTGCCCTTGCGGTTGATCAGCCGGTCCAGCCCGACGGCATCGGCCCAGCGGCCCAGCGCGGCGGCGTCGGGCGGCGTCTTCTTGAAGTCGACGAACGCATGGGCCGTGCCGCGCTCGCTCAGCCAGGCCCGGGCCTTCTTGACCGTGTCGCAGTTCGGGATGCCGTAGACCTGCATGGCGGTGGCCTCAGCCCCGGCCGGCTTCGAGGTGGTAGTCGGTGACGCGCCGCACCTCGTTGGCCGAGCCGAGCACGACGCTCACGCGCTGGTGCAGCTTGTTCGGCTTCAGGTCGAGGATGCGCTCGCGGCCGTCGGTGGCCAGGCCGCCGGCCTGCTCGACGATGAAGGCCATCGGGTTGGCCTCGTACATCAGGCGCAGCTTGCCGGGCTTGTCGGGTTCGCGCTTGTCCCAGGGGTACATGAAGATGCCGCCGCGCGTCAGGATGCGGTGCACGTCGGCCACCATGCTGGCCACCCAGCGCATGTTGAAGTCCTTGCCGCGCGGGCCTTCCTTGCCCTGCAGGCATTCGTCGATGTAGCGCTTCACCGGGGTGTCCCAGTGGCGCATGTTCGACATGTTGATCGCGAACTCCTTGGTGTCCTCGGGGATGGTCACCTGCTCGGCGGTCAGCACCCAGGAGCCGGTCTCGCGGTCCAGTGTGAACATCGCGACGCCGTCGCCCACCGTGAGCACCAGCGTGGTCTGCGGGCCGTACACGCAGTAGCCGGCGGCCGCCTGCTGGTGGCCGGGCTGCAGGAAGTCGTCCTCGCTGACGCCGCGCGCGGTGTCCACCTTGCGCAGCACGCTGAAGATGGTGCCGATGGAGACGTTGACGTCGATGTTGCTGGAGCCGTCCAGCGGGTCGTACATCAGCAGGTATTCGCCCTGCGGATAGCGGTTGGGCACGACGTGGATGGAATCCATCTCCTCGCTGGCCATGGCCGCGAGGTGGCCGCCCCACTCGTTGGCCTCGACCAGCACGTCGTTGGAGATGACGTCGAGCTTCTTCTGCACCTCGCCCTGCACGTTCTCGCTGCCGGCGCTGCCCAGCACGTCACCGAGCGCGCCCTTGTTGACGGCGATGGCGATGCGCTTGCAGGCGCGGGCGACGACCTCGATCAGCAGCCGCAGCTGGCCCGGGATGTGGCCGTGCTCGCGCTGCTGTTCGACGAGGTACTGGGTGAGGCTGATGCGACGGAGGGGCGTCACGGCTGCGACTCCAGCGCGCGCGAGACGACCTCGCGCACGTCGTTGCTGAGATCGGGGCGTGCGGCGACACGGGCGATGGCCTCGTGCGCTGCGCTGCGGAAGGGTTCGGCCAGCTGGGCCCAGCGGTCCAGCGCCCGCGCCACGCGGGCCGCCACGTGCGGGTTGATCGCGTCGAGCTCGATCAGCTTGTCGGCCCACAGCACGACGCCGGCGGCGTCGGCCCGGTGGAAGGCCGCCGGGTTGGCCGAGAACAGCTGCAGCAGGCTGCGTGCGCGGTTCGGGTTCTTCAGCGAGAAGTCCGGGTGCGCCAGCAGCGCCTTGAAGCGCGCGAACACGCTGCCCGGCGCGGCCTCGTGCACGCCGGCCACAGGCTCTGGCGCCAGCGCCTGCAGCGAGAACCACTTGTCCAGCACCAGCGGGTCGCCCGCGGCCAGCGTGTGGAAGCGCTTCAGCGCGGCGTCGGCCAGCAGCGAGTGCGCATGCACCAGCGCGGCCAGCGCGGCGAGGCGGTCGGTCATGTTGCCGGCCTCCTTGAAGCGCTGGTAGGCCTTGCCCTGCCAGACGGCGTCGCCGGTGCGCACGGCGTGCAGCGTGAGGTGGGTGAGCGCCAGGTTGGCCAGCGCGCGGCGGCCTGCCTGCTCGTGGCTGGGCTGGTAGCCGTCCTTCACCTGGTGTTCGTGCCAGGCGCGCTCCCAGGCGCCGTGCAGGCGCTCGGCCACCGCGGCCCGCCACTGCTCACGCACCGTGTGCACACGCAGCGGGTCGACGGGGCTCAGCTGTTCGGCCAGATAGCCCTCGGCGGGCGCGGTCAGCACCAGCGCCTTGAAGGCCGGGTCCAGCGTCGGGTCGTCGAGCACGGCCTGCATCGCGGCGGCCATCTCGTCGTCGAGCACCGGCGGCTGGCCGTTGGCAACGGCGGCCAGCAGGCGGTCCTGCATCAGGTGCTGCGCGGCTTCCCAGCGGTTGAACGGGTCGCGGTCGTGCGCCAGCAGCACACGGCGCGCGGCATCGTCCAGGCCGTCGTCGAGCTTGACCGGCGCCGAGAAGCCGCGCAGCAGCGACGGCACCGGCTCGGCGGTGATGCCCTCGAACACGAAGTCCTGTTCGGGCTGGTCGAGCACCAGCAGCCGGTCGGCCGCCAGTTCGGTGCCGTCGCGGCCGATCAGCCCGGCCTGCACCGGCAGCACGAACGGCTGCTGCGGTGGCTGGCCCGGCGCGGTCTCGGCGCGCTGCGTCAGCGTCAGCGTGTAGCGCTGCGCCTCGGCGTCGTAGCGGCCGCGTGCGGCCAGGCGCGGCGTTCCGGACTGGGCGTACCAGCGCTTGAAGACCGCCAGGCGGCTGGCCAGCTCGCTGCCCGGGTTGGCGTCGGCGATGGCTTGGGCGAAGTCGTCGCAGGTCACGGCCTGGCCGTCGTGGCGCTGGAAGTACAGGTCCATGCCGCGCCGGAAGCCTTCGCGGCCGACCAGCGTGTGCATCATGCGCACGACTTCCGCGCCCTTTTCGTAGACGGTGGGCGTGTAGAAGTTGTTGATCTCGACGTAGCTGTCGGGCCGCACCGGGTGCGCCATCGGGCCGGCGTCTTCCGGGAACTGCATGGCGCGCAGGCGCAGCACGTCGTCGATGCGCTTGACGGCCCGCGCGCTGGCGCTGCCGGCCATGTCCATGCTGAATTCCTGGTCGCGGAAGACCGTCAGGCCTTCTTTCAGGCTCAGCTGGAACCAGTCGCGGCAGGTGATGCGGTTGCCGGTCCAGTTGTGGAAGTACTCGTGGCCGACGATGCTTTCGATGGCGGCGAAGTCGTCGTCGGTGGCGGTGGCGGGGCTGGCCAACACGTACTTCGTGTTGAAGATGTTGAGGCCCTTGTTCTCCATCGCGCCGGCGTTGAAGTCGCCCACCGCCACGATCATGAAGCGCTCCAGGTCCAGCGGCAGGCCGAAGCGCGCCTCGTCCCAGACCAGGCTGGCCACCAGCGAGCGCATGGTGTGCTCGGTGCGGTCGAGGTCGCCCGGCCGCACGTAGACCTGCAGCAGGTGCTCCTTGCCCGAACGCGACAGCACCTTCTGCTCGCGCGCCACCAGCCGGCCGGCGACCAGCGCGAACAGGTAGCTGGGTTTCGGGAACGGGTCGTGCCAGACCGCGAAGTGGCGGCCGTTGTCGAGCTCGCCTTGTTCGAGCAGGTTGCCGTTGGCCAGCAGCACCGGGAAGCGCGCCTTGTCGGCCCGCAGCGTGACGGTGTAGACCGCCATCACATCGGGCCGGTCCAGGAACCAGGTGATGCGGCGGAAGCCCTCGGCCTCGCACTGCGTGCAGAACATCGGCGCGGCTGCGCCGCCGCTCAGGTACAGGCCCGACAGCTCGGTGTTCTTCTCGGGGCTGCAGGTGTTGCGGATGTCCAGCACGAAGCTGTCGGCCTCGGGCGGGTTGTCGATCACCAGGTCGTCACCCTCGTGGCGGAAGCTGACGCTGGCGCCGTCGGCCTGGATGCGCAGCAGCGTCAGCTCCTCGCCGTGCAGGCGCAGCGGCTGGCGCTCGGCCTCGGCATTGCGCTCGACGAACAGCCGGCTCGCGACGATGGTCTTGGCCGGTTCGAGGTCGAACGTCAGCTCGACCTTCTTGATGAAGAAAGCCGGGGCCGTGTAGGCCTCGCGCCGCACCAGGGTCTTCGTGCCTTCGCGCATCGGGTGTCCTCTCCTCGTTGTCGGGCTTACAGGCCCTGTTTCAGGCTGGCGACGATGAAGGTATCGAGGTCGCCGTCCAGCACCTTCTGCGTGTTGCTGATCTCGACGCTGGTGCGCAGGTCCTTGATGCGGCTCTGGTCGAGCACGTAGCTGCGGATCTGGTGGCCCCAGCCGACGTCGGTCTTGCCTTCTTCGAGCTTTTGCTGCGCTTCCATGCGCTTGCGCATCTCGTGGTCGTACAGCCGGCTGCGCAGCCGGCGCCAGGCGACGTCGCGGTTGCTGTGCTGGCTGCGGCTGTCCTGGCACTGCACGACGATGCCGGTGGGCAGGTGGGTGAGCCGCACCGCCGAGTCGGTCTTGTTGATGTGCTGGCCGCCCGCGCCCGAGGCGCGGTAGGTGTCGGTGCGCACGTCGGCCGGGTTGATCTCGATCTCGATGGAGTCGTCGATCTCCGGGTAGACAAACAGCGAGGCGAAGCTGGTGTGCCGGCCGCCAGAGCTGTCGAAGGGACTCTTGCGCACCAGGCGGTGCACGCCGGTTTCGGTGCGCAGGTGGCCGAAGGCGTACTCCCCCTCGACCTTGATCGTGGCGCTCTTGATGCCGGCCACTTCGTCGGGCGTTTCGTCTTCGACGGTGGCCTTGAAGCCCTTGCGCTCGCAGTACTTCAGGTACTGGCGCAGCAGCATCGCGGCCCAGTCGCAGGCCTCGGTGCCGCCGGCGCCGGCCTGGATGTCGACGAAGCAGTTCAGCGGGTCGGCCTCGTTGCTGAACATGCGGCGGAACTCGAGCTGTTCCACCGTTTCGCCCAGCGCCTCGGCCTCGGCCTGGATGGCACGGATGCCGTCCTCGTCGCCGTCGGCCTTGCTCATCTCGAACAACTCGGTGTTGTCCGCGAGGTTGCGGCTCAGGTGGTCGATGGTGCCGACCACGGTGTCGAGCTGCTTCTTTTCCTTGCCCAGTTCCTGGGCGCGCTTGGGTTCGTTCCAGACCGCGGGGTTCTCCAGCGCGGCGTTGACTTCGTTCAACCGCAGGGCTTTGCGGTCGTAGTCAAAGATACCCCCGGAGCTGCTCGGTGCGGGCGCTGAGGTCGGCGAGCAGCGTGCCGACGGCGTTGATGTCTTCGGTGTCCATGGAGCGGGCAGCGGATGTTGCGTGCAATCGCCGATTTTCGCATGGGCACCGGGGCGGCCCTGCTCAGCCGTGGACGATGCCCACCACCATGTAGTACAGCAGTGCCGCCAGCAGGGCCGTGGCCGGCACGGTGACGACCCAGGCCGCGGCGATCTTCAGCACCTCCGAGCGCTTCACGAGCTCGCGGCGCACGACCTTCTTCAGCCGCTTGCGCTCGCCGCGGCTCAGCACCGGCGGCGCGCCGCGCTGCTGGGCCTCGGCCTTCAGCTCGCGCAGCATGGCCTGCTTGGCCTCGAGCGAAGCGGCCTCGAAGCGCGTGAGAAAGGCGTCGACCACCGCCTGGTCCTCGCCCAGGTGGTGCAGGCGGATGGTCTGCAGCACGCCGTCCTGCCGGCGCTTGAGCCACTCGCGCAGGAAGCCGACGCCGAACACGCCGCCCACCGCGATGTGCGTGGAGCTGACCGGCAGCCCCATCTGCGAGGCCACGATCACCGTCAGCGCGGCCGACATGGCGATGCAGAAGGCGCGCATCTGGTCGAGTTCGGTGATCTCGCTGCCGACCTTGCGGATCAGCCGCGGGCCGTACAGCAGCAGGCCGATCGAGATGCCGATGGCGCCGATCACCATCACCCAGCCGGGGATCGCGGCTTGCGCGCCGATCTCGCCGCTGCGCAGCGCGTCGGCCACCGCGGCCAGCGGGCCCACGGCATTGGCCACGTCGTTGGCGCCGTGCGCAAAGCTCATCAGCGCCGCCGCGCACACCAGCGGCAGCGTGAACAGCGTGTTCACGCTGCTCTTGTTGTTGAACAGCAGCGTGGCCCGCGAGCGCACCCACAGCGCGGTCAGCCACCAGGCCGCCAGGCCGATCGCCAGGCCGATGGCGAGGGCCGTACCCAGGCCCAGGTTCCAGACGCGGCCCAGGCCTTTCAGCACCAGGTAGCTGCCGAAGGCGCAGGCCAGCACACCCACCAGCCGCGGCACCTGCACCCGGGCGGCGCCGACCATGTCGGCCTGCCAGGTGATGCCGCGCTTGATCCAGTACAGGAAGGCTGCGGCGATGCCGCCACCCAGCACGGGTGAAACCACCCAGCTCGCGGCAATGCCACCGAGCTGGTCCCACTGCGCCGCGGCCAGCCCGCCGGCAGCAACACCGGCGCCGAGCACCGCGCCGACGATGGAGTGCGTGGTCGACACCGGCGCACCCACGGCGGTGGCGATGTTCAGCCACAGCGCCGCGGCCAGCAGCGCGGCCATCATCAGCCAGACGAAGCGGTCGGTGTCGGCGATGGCCTCCGGGCGCACGATGCCCTTCTGGATGGTGGCGACCACGTCGCCCCCGGCGATCAGCGCGCCGGCGGCTTCGAACACCGCGGCCAGCATCAGCGCGCCGGTCATCGAGATGGCCTTGGCGCCGACCGCGGGCCCGACGTTGTTGGCCACGTCGTTGGCGCCGATGTTCATCGCCATGTAGCCGCCGATCATCGCGGCGGCCACCAGCAGCACGGCGTTCTGGCCGGTGAGGCCCTGGCTCAGCGAGGTCCACAGCATGATGCCGACCACGAAGACCAGACCCACGCCCAGGCGCAGAGAGTCGTTGCGGCCGCGGCGGGCGGCCTTGTCGAGCTTGGCGATGCTGCTGAATTCCACGGTGATCGTCGCTGTCGCCGCCCTTTGCGGCGGGCGCGATTGTGACTTGTGACGATTCCGTGACAGCGCTTCAGCCGGGGGCGCGCAGGAAGTCCACCAGCGCGAGCGCCAGCGCCTCGGGCTGGTCGTGGTGCAGCATGTGGCTGGCCGGGCTGAGGCGCAGCTTGCGCACGCCCGGCACCGTGGCCAGCCGCCGGTCGAACTCGTCGCGCGAGTAGCGGTGGCCCCACCACTTGTCGAGCTCGGTGCGGTCGCCGTCCACCCACAGCAGCGGGGCGGTGATGCACTTCCAGGTTTCCAGCACCTCGTCGATGCGGTACAGCACCGGGTTCACGCGCTTGTGCGCCGGGTCGCCCAGGATGCGCCAGCGGCCGTCGGGCCCCGGGCGCGACCAGTGCAGCGCCAGCCAGGCCGCTTTGTCGGGTGGCAGCAGCGGGTTGGTCTTCATCAGCCGCGCGGCCACGGCCTCGGCGCTGGCGTAGTCGCGCAGGTCGGCGGGTGCCTTCAGCGCGTCCAGCCACTGCGCGAAGCGCTTGGGTGCCTGCTCGGGCGTGGTCGAGGGCATGCCGAAGCCCTCGAGGTTGACGAGGCGGCGGATGCGGCCCGGGCGCACGCCGGCGTAGCTCATCGCCACGTTGCCGCCCATGCTGTGGCCGACCAGGTCGATCTGCGCAAAGCGCTCCTGCGGCACCAGGGTGTCGAGCAGCGCGTCGAGGTCGGCCAGGTAGTCCGGGAACCAGTAGCTGTCGGTGCCGGGTGGCGGCTCGGTCAGGCCGAAGCCGCGCCAGTCCGGTGCGATCACCCAGCGCGGGCCGTCGTCGGCCTTGGCCAGCGCGTCGACGACAAACTGGAACGAGGCGGCCACGTCCATCCAGCCGTGCAGCATCACCAGCGGTGGGCGCTCCGGCGTGGTGTGTTCGGCGCCGCCCCACTGCAGCACGTGGTAGCGCAGGCCGCGCAGCGGCAGCAGCGTCGACAGGGCAGGGCGGGCCGGCACGTAGACGGCTGGGCGGGGGGCAATCATGACGGCACTGTAGGGGAGGTGCTCCACGGCCGCTGTCCTTCCGGTGACGCGGCCAGTGCAGCCGACGCGGCCGACAATGCCGGCATGACCACCCCCCACCTGCTGCGCCCCGCCACGCCGGCCGACGTGCCGGCCATCGTCGGCCTGATCACCGAGCTTGCGGTATTCGAGAAGCTCGAACACCTGGTCGAGGTCACGCCCGAGCGGCTGGAGCCGCAGCTGTTCGGCCCCAACCCGCCGGCCGAGGCGGTGGTGGCCGAAGTCGGTGGCCAGGTCGTCGCCTTTGCGCTGTTCTTCCGCAACTTCAGCACCTTCCTCGGCAAGCCGGGGCTGTACCTGGAAGACCTGTACGTGCAGCCGGCGCACCGCGGCACCGGCCTGGGCAAGGCGCTGCTGCGCCACCTGGGCGCGCTGGCGGTGGAACGGGGCTGCGGGCGCTTCGAGTGGAGCGTGCTCGACTGGAACGAACGCGCGATCCGTTTCTACGAGGCCATGGGGGCCACGGTGATGCCGGACTGGCGCATCTGCCGCGTCACCGGCGCCGCGCTGGACGCCTTTGCCGCACCGGGCTGAGGCTTCAGCCCAGCTTCAATCGGCTTCAGCCCAGGGCCGAGAGCAGCCGCACCAGGCCCAGCGCGCGCGGCGCGGCCTGTTCGCCCAGCACGGCGAGCACGGCATGGGCCTTCTCGGCGGTGTCCACACGCACGGGCTCGGGCAGCGGTGCGCCGCGGGCGTCGGTCAGGCAGGCCACCACCGGGGTCGTGATCGCGGCGCCGCGCGCCACCACCACGCCCACCGCGCCCGAGGCCAGCCGCACATGGCAGCCCGGCGGGTACAGGCCGAATTCCTTGACCAGCGCGGCCGTCATCGGGTGGCCGGGGTCCTGCATGAACATCTGGCGGCCGGCGATGTCGGCGGCCATGGCCTCGCGTGTGCAGCGCGACGAGAGCTTGCTGGTGTAGATGTCGGCACGGCGCAGCAGCGAGGCCAGCTCGCCGATGTCGCGCCGGCCGCTGGGGTAGCCGCTGCCGTCTTCCACCTCGTGGTGGTGCAGCACGGCTTCCAGCCACAGGCGGTCGGTCACGCCGGCCAGTTCCAGCAGGCGCAGGCTGCGCATCGGGTGCATGTTCAGCGTCTCGCGCTGCTTGGCCGTGGGCGGCGAGGCCTGGCGCGCCAGCTGGCCCTGCAGCTCCAGCATGCCCAGGTTCATGGTCAGCGCGGCCTTGAAGGCGCGGGCGCTCTCCTCGTCGTCCCAGCCGAGGCGGCGCGCCACCAGCACGCTGGCGATGGCCGACTGCAGCGAACGCCGCACGCCGTAGGCGACATCGGCGTTCGGGTCCTCGCGCAGCACCTGGAAGATGGCCAGGTCGGGGTCGCGCGCCACCAGGGCCTGCAGCGGTGCGCTGGCGCCGTCCAGCGCCTCGCGGAAGCCCTGCACCGAGCCGCCCATCAGCGCCGCCTGCAGCTTCTGCGTGGCGTCGCTCCACATCTGGGGCAACTGGGCGCGCGGCGCCTGGCGCGCCAGCGTGGTGGCGTCGATGAGTTCGTTCAGGTCGACCAGGCAGCCGCGTTCGAGCAGGGCGTCGAGCTGGGGCAGGGTCGCCAGCTGCTGGCCGCGGGCCAACAGCAGGGTGCCGTCGGCGTCGCGCACGCCGAAGGGCAGCGGCTGGCCGAGCACCACACGGTGCCGGACGGAGGCGAGCGGAGCGAAGGGCATGGTGGTGTCTGGGTGTGCAAAGAGGTGGCCCGCCGACGGGCCTTGCCGGGGTCATCGGCCTTTGGGTGGGTGAACTTGACCTCTGCCGTGTATCGGCCGGCTTCGGGTGGCGCCCGAGGCGCGGCCCGGGCGGCGGCGCTTAAGCTCGCCGCATGAGCCGCCGAAAACCTGCCCCCGACGAGGTCTGGACCCGGTTGCACGGGGCGTTCCGCTGGCAGGTGCCGGCGCGTTTCAACCTCGCCGAGGTCTGCGCGGCGCGCTGGGCGGCCGATCCGGCGGTGGCCAGGCGGCCGGCGGTGATCTGGCAGCACGAGGACGGCCGCAGCGCCACGCTGTCCTACGCCGATCTGCACCGGCAGGCCGGCCGGCTGGCGGCTGCGCTGCTCGCCCGCGGCGTGCGCCGCGGCGACCGCGTTGCGCTGGTCATGCCGCAGCGGCCGGAAACCGCCATCGCGCACATCGCCTGCTACCGGATCGGCGCGGTGGCCATGCCGCTGTCAATGCTGTTCGGCCCCGAGGCGCTGGCCTACCGGCTGCAGGACAGCGAAGCGGTCTGGGCCGTGGTGGACGAGACCGGCATCGAAAACCTGCTGGCGGTGCGCGCCCAGTGCCCGACGCTGCGCGGGCTGATCGCGGTGGGTGGCGCCGCGGGCAAGGGCGATACCGACCGTGGTGACAGCGACTGGGCTGCCGCGCTGGCCGCCGTGCGCCGCGTGCCGGCGATGGCCGACACCGCGGCCGACGACCCTGCCGTGCTGATCTACACCAGCGGCACCACCGGCCCGCCCAAGGGCGCGCTGATCCCGCACCGGGCGCTGATCGGCAACCTCTCGGGCTTCGTCTGCAGCCAGAACTGGTTCGGCCTGGGTCGGCCCGAGGCCAGCGACGAGGTCTTCTGGAGCCCGGCCGACTGGGCCTGGACCGGCGGCCTGATGGACGCGCTGCTGCCGGCGCTGTACTTCGGCCGGCCCATCGTCGGCTGGCAGGGGCGCTTCGGCCCGGAAACCGCCTTCGAGCTGATGCAGCGCCACGGCGTGACGCACAGCTTTCTGTTCCCGACGGCGCTGAAGGCCATGATGAAGGCCGTGCCGCGCCCGCGCGAGCGCTACCGGCTGAAGCTGCGCGCGGTGATGAGCGCCGGCGAGGCCGTCGGCGACGCGGTTTTCCACTGGTGCCAGCAGGCACTCGGCCTCACCGTCAACGAGATGTTCGGCCAGACCGAGATCAACTACATCGTCGGCAACGCCGGCCGCTGGGTCGATGCGGCCGGCACCGAACACCCGGGCTGGCCGGCGCGGCCCGGCAGCATGGGGCGGGCCTACCCGGGCCACCGCGTGGCGGTGATCGACGACGAGGGCCGCGAATGCCCGCGCGGCACGCCGGGCGACGTGGCCGTGCACCGGCTCGACGTGCACGGTGCGCCCGACCCGGTGTTCTTCCTGGGCTACTGGCGCAACGAGACCGCCACGCGAGGCAAGTTCACCGGCGAGCCCGCGGCCAGCTGGTGCCGCACCGGCGACACCGCGGTGATGGATGCCGACGGCTACCTCTGGTACCAGGGCCGAAGTGACGACGTGTTCAAGGCGGCGGGCTACCGCATCGGGCCCAGCGAGGTCGAGAACTGCCTGGTCAAGCACCCGGCCGTGGCCAATGCCGCCGTGGTGCCCAAGCCCGACGCCGAGCGCGGTGCGCTGGTCAAGGCCTACGTGGTGCTGGCGCCGGGCTTCGAGGGCAGCGCGGCGCTGGTGGCCGAGCTGCAGGCCCATGTGCGCGGCCGGCTGGCGCCTTACGAATACCCCAAGGAGATCGAGTTCATTGCCGCGCTGCCGATGACCACCACCGGCAAGGTGCAGCGGCGTGTGCTGCGGCTGCAGGAGGAGGAGAGGGCCCGCGCCGGCGGCTGAGGCGGCGCCCGGTGACAATGCCGGTTCCGGCCGTGCCCGGCCGTCTGCTTCCCCAGCCATGTCCCACCTGATCGTCCACGGCGGCACGCCGCTTTCGGGCCGCATCGTGCCCAGCGCCAACAAGAACGCGGTGCTGCCCATCCTGTGCGCGACGCTGCTGACGCGGCATCCGGTGCGGCTGATCGGCATTCCCGAGATCACCGACGTGCGCAAGATCCTCGAGATCTTCCGCACCCTCGGCAGCCGGGTGGCGGTGGACTACACCAGCGGTGTGCTGGAGGTGCAGCACGCCGACACCCGCTTCGACCCCGAGACGCACCACCTGCCCGAGGAGATGCGCAGCTCGATCATGCTGGTGCCGGGCCTGCTGGCGCGTTTCGGCGCGGCGCGCATCGAGAACGACGTGCAGGGCTGCACCCTGGGCGTGCGCGAGATCGACCCGCACGTCGAGGTCATGGAGCGTTTCGGCGCCAGCGTCGAGCGCCGCCGCGAGGCGCTGGTGATGCGCGTGGACAGCCTGAAGGCCAACGACCACTGGCTGGATTACGCCAGCGTCACCACCACCGAGAACTTCGTGCTCTGCGCCGCCACGGCCCACGGCACCAGCACGCTGATGAACGCCGCCAGCGAGCCGCACGTGCAGGAGTTCTGCCAGTTCATGGCGCTGCTGGGCGCGCAGATCGACGGCATCGGCACCAGCCGGCTCACCGTGCATGGCGTGGCCGAGCTGGGCCGGCCCGAAGGCGTGGAGTTCCGCTTCGCCGAAGACTTCCACGAGGCCGTCACCTTCATGGCGCTGGGCGCGATCACCGGCGGCCAGATCACGGTGAAGAACTCGGCGCCCGAGCAGTTCCCGCTGATCGACCGCACCTTCGCGAAGTTCGGCGTGCAGGTGGTGCACGAAAACGGCTGGAGCCGCGCGGTGACCGACGGCCCGCTGCGCGTGAAGACCCCGTTCACGCAGAACATCCTGCCCAAGGTCGAGGCCGCGCCCTGGCCCTACCTGCCGGTGGACCTGCTGCCGATCTTCGTGGCCTTGGGCGTGCGTGCCGAGGGCAGCATGATGTACTGGAACAAGGTCTACGAAGGCGCGATGGGCTGGACCAGCGAGCTGTCCAAGTTCGGCGGCCACGCCTTCCAGAGCGACCCGCACCGCATCATCACCTTCGGCGGCAAGCCGCTGGCGCCGGCCGAGGTCGAGAGCCCCTACATCATCCGCGTGGCCATCGCGCTGCTGATGCTGGCCTGCAGCATCCCGGGCCGCAGCGTCATCCGCAACGCCACGCCGGTGAAGCGGGCGCACCCGCGTTTTGCCGAGAACATCACCTCGCTCGGCGCACGGGTCGAGTGGGTTGAAGGCGATTGAGAAGAGCGACCGAGATGAACGTGGCCGCCGCGGTGGACCGCGTGCAGACCCTGGGCGAGGAGATCGCCAACGCGCTGACACACGGCCTGGGCTTTCTGCTGGCCGTGGCCTCGATGCCCATCCTGGTCTGGCAGGCGAACCGGCTGGGCGGCGCGGCCGACGTGGTCGCGGCCGCGGTGTTCGCCGGCACCATGATGCTGCTGTACGGCGTCTCGGCGCTGTACCACGCGCTGCCGGCCGGCGCGGCCAAGCGCTGGTTCCAGCGGCTGGACCACGCCGCCATCTACGTCTTCATCGCCGGCAGCTACACGCCCTTCACCTTGGGCGTGCTCGGTGGTGCCTGGGGCTGGAGCCTGTTCGGCGTGGTCTGGGCCGCGGCGGCCTTCGGCGTGGCGGTGAAGCTGCTGAACCGGCTGCGCCACCCCTGGGTCAGCACCGGCCTGTACGTGGCCATGGGCTGGGTGGCGGTGGTGGCGGCCGGGCCGATGATCGAGCGCATTCCGCCGACCGGCCTGGCCTGGCTGGTGGCCGGTGGCCTGAGCTACACGCTGGGTGCGATCGTGTTCCTGCTCGACAACCGCATCCGCTACGCCCATGCCGTGTGGCACCTGTTTGTGCTGGGCGGCAGCGTCTGCCACTTCTTCGCGGCCCTGGGTTACGCCATCGGCTGAGGCAGCGGGACGTTCATGGCGAAGAAGGAACGGCACGTCAGCGAGACACCGGCCACCGCCTGGCTGAAGGCGCAGCGCATCGCCTACACCGAGCACCCCTACGACTACGTGGACCATGGCGGCACCGCCGAGAGCGCGCGCCAGCTCGGTGTGCCCGAGCACGAGGTGGTGAAGACCCTGGTGATGCAGGACGACAAGGCCGAGCCGCTGATCGTGCTGATGCACGGCGACCGCCAGGTGAGCCTGAAGAACCTGGCGCGCGAGATCGGCGTGAAGAGCGTCGAGCCCTGCAAGCCCGAGGTGGCGCAGCGCCACAGCGGCTACCTCGTCGGCGGCACCTCGCCGTTTGGCACGAAGAAGGCGATGCGTGTCTACGTCGAGGCCAGCGTGCTGGAGCTGGCGCGCGTCTGCATCAACGGCGGGCGCCGCGGCTACCTGGTGGGCCTTGAGCCGGCCGTGCTGTCGGGGCCCTTGGGGGCCGTGCCGGTGCGCTGTGCGCTGGCCGGCTGAGAGGGGGCGTGGTGACGGCTTCAGGCCCATCCGGCATGGCCGATAACGGGGCCACTTGTCCAAGAGCCACCGTGTCGTCGCCTCCGTTGCCTTCCACCTTGCCTCTGCCCGCCTGCGGCACCTGGGATCTCGACCCTCGGGCCGAACGCGTGCGCTACGCACCGGCGTTCAAGCAGCAGCTGGGCCTGCCCGTCGAGCACGAGCACGACCCCACGCACTGGTGGCGCAGCCGGGTGCATCCCGACGACCTGCAGCCGATGAAAGACGCGCTGATGGCGCACCTCGAAGGCCAAGGGCCGGGTGACGCCGACTACCGCATGAGCTTCCGCCTGCGCGACGGTGCCGGCCACTGGCGCTGGATGCTGTCCTGCGGGCGTGCCGTCGAGCGCGACGCCGACGGCCGCGCCCGGCGCATGCTGGGCACGCTGACCGACCTCGACGGCTTCGGCGCCGCGGCGCTGGAGCAGGCGCGGGCCGAACTCGTGCAGCGTGCGCAGCACGATCTGCGCACGCCGCTCAACGCGGTGCTGGGTTTTGCCCAGCTGCTGGCGGCCCAGCTGGGCCGGGACGACCTGGCGGCACAGCAACAGCGTGTGGCGCAGATCGAGCAGGGCGGCTGGCAGCTGCTGCTGCAGATCGAACGGCTGCTCGGCACCGGGCCGGCGCCGGATCAGCGTGCGTCGTGCGAGTGGATGCCGGTGGCTTCCAGGAAACGCGAAACCATGTTGTAGGCGGCGATCACGCCGGCCAGTTCCACGGCCTGGCGTTCGCCCAGACTTTCGCGCACCCGCTGCATCAACGCCGGCTCGACGTGGATCTGCCGCGTCATCTGGTCGGTGAGTTCCAGCGCCGCCTGCTCGGCCGGCGAGAACAGCGCGCTCTGCGCACGCCAGTCGGGCAGGGCGTCGACCTGGGCCTCCGACAGCCCTTCGCGCAGCCCGATGGGCACGTGCTGCTCGGCCTCGTAGGGCGCGCCGTTCAGGTGCGCCACCTGCACGATCACCAGTTCGCGCAGGCTGCCGGGCAGCGAGAGCTGCTGGCGCACGCGCGTCAGGTAGTAGAGCCAGCCGTCGGCCAGCGGCGGGCTGTGCAGCAGCATCTGGTAGAGGTGCAGCACCTCGCCGCGCTCGGCGACGATGCGCTCCACCAGCGGCTTCACCGCCGGGTCGGCCGGCTTGTCGATGTCCGCGTAGGGCAGGTGGGCCATGGTGTCGGTCGTTCGTTTCAGACGACCAGCGCCGGGTCGATCTCGCGCAGCCGGTGGTCGGTGTAGTAGCCGCCGGCCTCCAGGTACTGCAGAAAGCCGCGGCGGCATTTCGGGCAGCGCCAGACGTCGCAGCGGTTGTACGGGAAGAAGTCGACCGCGACCGGCGCGCGTGGATCCCAGTAGTGCGTGCCGCCCGGGTGGTGCTCGCTCAGCGTGGGCTCTTCGACGGCCGGGTTGCGCAGCGTGCCGACGGCTTCGTAGCCAGGCTCCGCCAGCGGGCCGGCCACCGACTCCCAGCCCGGGCAGACCAGCGAGGCGCAGTGCGGGCAGCCGCCGCCGGCGGCCACGGCCGCGCGCAGCGCGGAAGCATCGAGAAAGGGCAGGTCGTCGCTGGTCGGCACGGTGCGGTGGAGGTGGTCAGTCGGCCTTGATGCCGTTGTCCTTCACGACCTTGTCCCAGGTCGTGAGCTGGCGTTCGACGAAGGCCTGCGCCTGCGCCGGGGTTCCGAGGTTGACGACGATGCCCTGCTGCGCGAGGCGGGCCGCCACCTCGGGCTGCTGCATGGCCTTGTTGATCTCGGCGTTCATGCGCTGCACGATGGCCGCCGGCGTCTTGGCCGGGGCGATCACCGCCCACCAGGCCGGGGCCTCGAAGTTCGCGAAGCCCAGCTCGGCGAAGGTCGGCACGTCGGGCAGCGTGGGGTTGCGCTGCGCGGTGGTCACGGCCAGCGGGCGGATGCGGCCGCTGTCGATGTGCGGCTTGGCAACGAAGACCGAGCCGATCGACAGCTGCACGTGGCCGGCGATGGCGTCCTGCATCAGCGGGCCGCCGCCCTTGTAGGGCACGTGCACCAGGTCCATCCCGGCGCTCTTGGACAGCAGCGTGATGGCCAGGTGGCCCAGGCTGCCGTTGCCGATGGTGCCGTAGGTGATGCTCTTGCCGCCCTTGGAGCCCGCGGCCACGTCGGCCCAGGTCTTGAGCGGCTGGTCCACATGCGCGCTGATGACCATCGGGCTGGTGCCGATCAGTGCCGCGGTGGTGAGATCGCGCCGCGTATCGAAGGTCATGCGCGGCTGCAGCGAGGGGTTCACGCCGTGGGTGTCGAACACCACGCCCCAGGTCATGCCGTCCGGCTCGGCGCGCGCGACTTCCGAGGTGCCGATGGCACCCGAGGCGCCGCCCTTGTTCTCGACGACCACGGTCTGCCCCAGCGCCTGCTGCAGCACCGGCGCCAGGATGCGCGCGACCTGGTCGACGCTGCCGCCCGGCGGGAAGACCGCGATGAGCCGGATCGGGCCCTTGCTCGGCCAGGCCTGGGCCATCGCGGCCAGCGGCAGTGCCGTCAGCACGGCGGCGGCGGCGAGCGACTTCAGGTGACGGCGGCGGGTGGTGTTGCGGCTGCTGTGCTGGGTCATCGGTGTCTCCTTGTTCTGGGTGGTCGCGTACCGGTCGAGTGTGGTCCGGGCATCGGCACTCGCCGCTGTGGGAACCACGCATGGGGTCGGCCCGGTGTCGCCGACCGGGCACGGTGGCTCGGCTGCCGCCTCGTACACTCGCCACCCCATGGAACTGCTGTTGCCGATCGGCGTCATCGTCGCCGCGTACCTGCTGGGCTCGCTGTCGTTCGCGGTGATCCTGAGCCGCGTCTTCGGCCTGGCCGATCCGCGCAGCTACGGCAGCGGCAACCCGGGTGCGACCAACGTGCTGCGCTCGGGCCACAAGGGCGCCGCCATCCTGACGCTGGTGTTCGACGCGCTGAAGGGTTTCGTGCCGGTGCTGCTGGTGCTGCGTTTCGGGCCGCCGCACGGGCTGGGCGAACACGTCGCGGCCTGGGCCGGCCTGGCGGCCTTCGTCGGTCACCTCTACCCGGTGTTCTTCGGCTTCAAGGGTGGCAAGGGCGTGGCCACCGCGGCCGGCGTGCTGATGGCGCTGAACCCGATGCTGGCCGTGGCCACGCTGGCCAGCTTCGCGATCATCCTGTTCTTCTCGCGCTATGTCTCGCTGGCCTCGATCGTCGCGGCGGTGTTCGCGCCGTTCTACCAGGCGCTGATCTGGGGCATCGAGCCGCTGCTGCTGCCGCTGGTGGCGATGAGCCTGCTGCTGGTCTGGCGGCACGAGGGCAACATCCGCAAGCTGCTGGCGGGCACCGAGAACAAGTTCGGCCAGAAGGCCGACAAGGCCGACAAGGCCGGCAAAGCCACCAAGGCCACCAAGCCCCGCAAGGGCGCCTGACTCCACGAAGGAATTCCACGATGGTTCAACGCTACGACGTCGGCCCGCGCCTGTCGGAAATGGCCGTGCACAACGGCGTGTGTTATCTCGCCGGCCAGGTGGCCGCCGACGGCAGCCAGGACATCACCGGCCAGACCGAGCAGGTGCTGGCCGCGATCGACGCGCTGCTGGTGCGCGCCGGCACCGACAAGCGCAAGCTGCTGATGGTGCAGATCTTCATCGCCGACCTGGCCGACTTCCCCGCGATGAACGCGGCCTGGGAGGCCTGGCTGCCGGCCGGCAGCGCGCCGCCGCGCGCCACCGTGCAGGCCGCACTGGCCAAGCCGGAGTGGAAGGTCGAGATGGTCGTCACGGCGGCGCTCTGAGCCGCGCCTGGCCGATGAAGCTCGCCGCCGGCCTTCGCAGCCCCTGGGTGCAGCTGGTGCTGCTGGTGGCCGGCGTCAGCCTGGCCATGCAGTGGTGGCATGCCCGTGGCGAGCGCGAGATCGGCCAGCGCGTGGCCGCCGTGGCTGTGCCGGGCGATCTGCGCATGCTCTCGTCCGAGACCTGCGGCGTGTGCACGCTGGCGCGGCGCTGGTTCACCGAGAACCAGGTGGCTTTCGAAGAGTGTTTCGTCGAGCGCGACACAGCCTGCCGCGCCGAGTTCGAGCGCCTTGGCGGCCGCGGCACGCCAGTGATCCTGGTGCGCGGCCAGCCGCAGCTGGGTTTCAGCCCGCCCCGCATCGCTGGCGCGCTGGGCGCCTGAGCGCCTAAGCGCCCAGGCCTCCCGCTCCGGTCTCGGAGCGGAGACACGGCGTTACCGCCGAACCCATTCCGACTCGTCGAGACAGGGGGGTGGGGCGTCGGCCGCCGCCAGGGCCGTGGTACCGTGACTTTTTCCGTCGACTAAACCTCGAGAAACACAGGAGGACGGGTAAATGGCAATGGGTATGGGTTCTTGGCAAAGCTGGGCCGGCGCGCTGGCCCTGGCGGCCACGCCGCTGGTGGCGACCGCGGCACTCGACACGCGCGTGGTGGGCAGCGGCCTGTCGGCCCCGGTGGCCGTGGCTTCGCCGGTGGCCGGTGGGCCGCTGTACGTGATCGAGCTCGGCGGCACGATCAAGGTGATTCAGGACGGCGTCGCGACCGAGTTCATGCGCATCTCGGTCGCCACCGGTGGCGAGCAGGGCCTGCTGGGCCTGGCCTTCGACCCGGGCTATGCCGACCCGAGCTCGCCGGGCTACCAGCGTTTCTTCGTCAACTACATCGAGTCGGGCACGCGCGACACCGTCGTCGCCAGCTACCGCGCGACGAGCGCCACCAGCGCCGACGCGGCCAGCCGCGTCGAGGTGATCCGCATCGACCAGCCCAACGCCTACTCCAACCACAAGGGTGGCTGGATCGGCTTCAAGCCGGGTGATGCCGACCACCTCTACATCGCCACCGGCGATGGCGGCGGCGCCAACGACCCGCTGAACAACGGCCAGAACCTCGGCAACCTGCTGGGGGCGATGCTGCGCATCGACATCAACCGCGACGACTTCGCCAGCCCGACGATCAACTACGCGATCCCGGCCGACAACCCCTTCGTCGGCACCGCCGGCGCGCGCGGCGAGATCTTCGCCTACGGCCTGCGCAACCCCTTCCGCAACGGCTTCGACAGCGCCACCGGCAACCTGTGGATCGCCGACGTGGGCCAGAACTCGCGCGAGGAGATCGACTTCATCTCGGCCTCCAGCGGGGGCGGGCAGAACTTCGGCTGGCGCGTGCGCGAGGGCGACATCGCCACGCCGGGCGTCGGCGGGCCGCTGCAGCCCGGCATGGTCGATCCGCTGCTGGTCTACGGCCGCACGTACGGCTACTCGATCACCGGCGGCCATGTCGTGCACAACGACTGGCTGCCCGAGCTGAACGGCCAGTACCTGTTCGGCGACTACGGCAGCGGCCGCATCTGGAGCATGGCGGCCGACGGCAGCTCCGAGACCATCACCGGTGCCACCGAGTGGACCTCGCTGCTGAACGCCGGCGCTGCGGGCCGGTTGAGCAACATCGTGGCCTTCGGCGAAGGCCCGGCCGGCGAGCTCTACATCGTCGAGATCGGCGGCCGCATCGTGCAGGTCGTGCCCGAGCCGGGCAGCGTGCTGATGATGCTGTCGGGTGGCGTGGTGCTGGTGGGCGTGGCCCTGCGGCGGCGCGCCCGCGCCGAGCGGGCGGCCTGAGACCCGCCGCCTACAGCCCGAGCCGGCCGAGTTCGCCGCGCCCCTGGCGCACGACGGCCGGCTCGTCGCCCGACAGGTCGACCACCGTGGTCGGCTGCAGCGGGCAGGCGCCGGCGTCCAGCACCGCCTGCAGCAGCTTCTCGTAGCGCTCGCGGATCTCCTGCGCGTCGTTGAGCGCCTCGGTCTCGCCCGGCGGGATCAGCGTGGTCGCCAGCAGCGGCTGGCCGAAGACCTCCAGCAGCGCCTGCGTGGCCGCGTGGTCGGGCACGCGCAGGCCGATGGTGCGGCGGCTCGGGTGGCTCACGCGCCGCGGCACTTCCTTCGTCGCTTCGAGGATGAAGGTGTAGGGCCCCGGCGTGCCCAGCTTCAGCAGCCGGTACTGGCGGTTGTCTACGCGCGCAAAACGCGCCAGCTCGCTCAGGTCGCGGCACAGCAGCGTCAGGTGGTGTTTCTCGTCGACGCCTCGGATGCGCCGCAGCCGCTCGGCCGCGGCCTTGTCGTCGAGGTGGCAGACCAGCGCGTAGCTGCTGTCGGTCGGCACGGCCGCGACGCCGCCGTCGTGCAGGATCTGCGCGGCCTGCTTCAGCAGCCGCGGCTGCGGATGCGTGGGGTGGACCTCGAAGAACTGCGACAAGCGATTTGTGCTGAAGTGAGGGCGGCCGTCAGGCCACCGCGACCGGGATCTTGCCGATCTTCGCCTGCCATTCCTTCGGCCCGGTGACGTGCGCGCTGGTGCCGCCGGCGTCCACCGCCACCGTCACCGGCATGTCGAGCACGTCGAACTCGTAGATGGCTTCCATGCCCAGGTCGGCAAAGCCCACGACCTTGGCGCCCTTGATGGCCTTGCTGACGAGGTAGGCCGCACCGCCCACCGCCATCAGGTAGGCGCTCTTCGCGTCCTTGATGGCCTCGATGGCGGTCGGGCCGCGCTCGGCCTTGCCCACCATCGCGATCAGCCCGGTCTTCTCGAGCATGGTGCGGGTGAACTTGTCCATGCGCGTGGCGGTGGTCGGGCCGGCGGGGCCGACGACCTCGTCGCGCACCGGGTCCACCGGGCCCACGTAGTAGATGACGCGGTTGGTGAAGTCCACCGGCAGCGGCTCGCCCTTGGCCAGCATGTCGGCGATGCGCTTGTGCGCGGCGTCGCGGCCCGTGAGCAGCTTGCCGCGCAGCAGCAGCGTGTCGCCGGGTTTCCAGCTCGCCACCTCGGCCGGCGTCAGCGTGTTCAGGTCGACCGTCTTGCTCTTGTTGTAGTCGGGCGCCCAGTGCACGTCGGGCCAGAGGTCGAGGCTTGGCGGATCCAGGTAGACCGGGCCGGAGCCGTCCATCACGAAGTGCGCGTGGCGCGTCGCGGCGCAGTTCGGGATCATCGCGATCGGCTTGCTCGCAGCGTGCGTGGGGAAGGTCTTGATCTTCACGTCGAGCACGGTGGTCAGCCCGCCCAGGCCCTGCGCGCCGATGCCCAGCGCGTTGACCTTCTCGTACAGCTCGATGCGCAGCTCCTCGAGCTTGCTGCTCGGTCCGCGCTGCAGCAGCTCGTACATGTCGATGTCTTCCATCAGCGCCTGCTTGGCCAGCAGCGTGGCTTTCTCGGCCGTGCCGCCGACGCCGATGCCCAGCATGCCCGGCGGGCACCAGCCGGCGCCCATGGTGGGCACGGTCTTCAGCACCCATTCGACGATGTCGTCGCTGGGGTTGAGCATGTACACCTTGCTCTTGTTCTCGCTGCCGCCGCCCTTGGCGGCGACGATCACGTCCACCGTGTTGCCCGGCACCACTTCCATCTGCACGACGGCGGGCGTGTTGTCCCTGGTGTTCTTGCGCGCGAAGATGGGGTCGTCGAGCACGCTGGCGCGCAGCACGTTGTCGGGGTGGGCGTAGCCGCGGCGCACGCCTTCGTTCACGGCGTCCTCGATGCTGCTGCTGAAGCCTTCCCAGCGCACATCCATGCCGATCTTCAGGAACACGTTGACGATGCCGGTGTCCTGGCAGATGGGCCGCCGGCCCTCGGCGCACATGCGGCTGTTGGTCAGGATCTGCGCGATGGCGTCCTTGGCCGCCGGGCTCTGCTCGCGCTCGTAGGCACGCGCCAGGTGGGCGATGTAGTCGGCCGGGTGGTAGTACGAGATGTACTGCAGCGCGCCGGCGATGCTGTCGATGAAGTCCTGCTGGCGGATCGTGGTCATGGGGGGCTGGCGGGATGAGGTCGGGGAGGGAAGCCCGGGAATTATCCGCGCCCCTTCAGATGAGAAAGGTTCTCAACTGGGGCTATGCTGGACACCATGAACACCCGCATCGAACACGACACCTTCGGCCCCATCGAGGTGCCGGCCGACAAACTCTGGGGCGCGCAGACGCAGCGCTCGCTGCAGAACTTCGACATCTCCGGCGAGCGCCAGAGCCCGGAGCTGATCCGCGCGCTGGTGCAGGTCAAGCGCGCCTCGGCGGTGGTGAACCACGCGCTGGGGCTGCAGGACGAGGCCAAGACGCGATCCATCGTCGCGGCCGCCGACGAGGTGATCGCCGGGCAGCACGCGGGCGAGTTTCCGCTCGTGGTCTGGCAGACCGGCTCGGGCACGCAGACCAACATGAACGTCAACGAGGTGCTGGCCAACCGCGCCAGCGAACTGCTTGGCGGTGCGCGCGGAGAAGGCCGCAAGGTGCACCCGAACGACGACGTGAACCGCAGCCAGAGCAGCAACGATGTGTTCCCGACCGCCATGCACGTGGCCGCGGTGCAGGGCCTGGTGGAGCGGCTGCTGCCGCCGCTGCGTGCGCTGCGTGCCACGCTCGAGGCCAAGGCCGCGGCCTTCGACGGCATCGTGAAGATCGGCCGCACGCACCTGCAGGACGCCACGCCGCTCACGCTGGGCCAGGAGATCTCCGGCTGGGTCGCGCAGCTGGCGCACGGCGAACGCCATGTGCTGGCGGCGCTGCCGCATCTGCACGAGCTGGCGCTGGGCGGCACCGCGGTGGGCACCGGCCTCAACGCGCCCAAGGGCTATGCCGAACAGGTGGCGGCCGAGCTGGCGCGGCTGACCGGCCACCCCTTCGTGACGGCGCCCAACAAGTTCGAGGCGCTGGCGTCCTGCGACGCGCTGGTGCACGCCCACGGCGCGCTGAAGACCCTGGCCGCGAGCCTGACCAAGATCGCCAACGACGTGCGCTGGCTGGCCAGCGGCCCGCGCAGCGGCATCGGCGAGATCAGCATTCCCGAGAACGAGCCCGGCTCGTCCATCATGCCGGGCAAGGTGAACCCGACGCAGAGCGAGGCGCTGACGATGCTGGCCGCGCAAGTGATGGGCAACGACGTGGCCATCAACATCGGCGGGGCCTCGGGCAACTTCGAGCTGAACGTGTTCCGCCCGATGGTGATGCACAACTTCCTGCAGAGCGTGCGGCTGCTGGCCGACGGCATGAAGAGCTTCGACACGCACTGCGCGGTGGGCATCGAGCCCAACCGCGGCCGCATCGACGAGCTGGTGGAGCGCTCGCTGATGCTGGTGACCGCGCTCAACACCCACATCGGCTACGACAAGGCGGCGCAGATCGCGAAGAAGGCGCACAAGGAAGGCACGAGCCTGCGCGAGGCCGCGCTGGCGCTGGGCCATGTCACGGCCGAGCAGTTCGACGCCTGGGTGGTGCCGGCGAAGATGGTCGGGCGCTGAGCCTTCAGCGTCCCCTCAGTGCCCGCCCTTGCCGCCGACCGGGTTCATCACCCGGTCGGCCAGCGCGATGGCCAGCGCCGAGAACAGGAACACGACGTGGATCACCGTCTGCCACAGCAGCACCTTGTCGCTGTAGTTGGCGGCGTTGATGAAGGTCTTCAGCAGGTGGATGCTGCTGATGCCGATGATGGCCGTGGCCAGCTTGACCTTCAGCACGCTGGCATTCACATGGCTCAGCCACTCGGGCTGGTCGGGGTGGCCCTCCAGCCGCAGCCGCGAGACGAAGGTCTCGAAGCCGCCGACGATGACCATGATCAGCAGGTTGCTGATCATCACCACGTCGATCAGCGCCAGCACCACCAGCATGATGATGGTCTCGTTCAGTGACGTGACCTGGACGTCGCTCTTGTAGCCGATGCTGTTGATCAGCTTGGACAGCGCGTCGGCGTCACCGAACACCGCCTCCACCAGGTGCACCAGCTCCACCCAGAAGTGGAAGACGTAGACACACTGCGCGACGATCAGCCCCAGGTACAGCGGCAGCTGCAGCCAGCGGCTGGCAAAGATGAAGGCGGGCAGCGGCGGCAGGCGCGGGCCGGCAGGCGGCGCAGGGTGCGGGTTCATGGTGTGGGGTGAGTCCGAGGGTTTTCCCGAGGGGCGGCGGATTGTAGATTCCGGTCTGAGGCCTTCGGGCCGGCTTCGACGGGCACGTCAGCGCTTCGTCAGAGCCTGTGTTTAGCGTGCGCGCCGGCCGGGCGCTGCCATCCGAATCCACCATCAGAATCCCCCAAACCTCGTCGTCAGGAGACACCCCATGAGCGATTCTTCCGCTACCGAACTCAAGACCTACCAGCCACCGGCCGCGCTCGTGGCCGCGGCCCGGGTTTCGGGCATGGCCGCCTACCAGGCCCTGGCCGACGAGGCCGAGCGGGACTACGAGGGTTACTGGGCCCGGCTGGCGCGCGAGTTCGTCAGCTGGAAGACGCCGTTCACCAAGGTGCTGGACAGCAGCAACGCGCCGTTCTTCAAGTGGTTCGAAGACGGCACGCTGAACGCCAGCTACAACTGCCTGGACCGCAACGTCGAACGTGGCCTGGGTGACAAGACGGCGCTGATCTTCGAGGCCGACGACGGCGCGGTGACCAAGGTCAGCTACCGCGAGCTGCTGGCCCAGGTGGGCCGCTTCGCGAACGTGCTCAAGGCACAGGGCGTGAAGAAGGGCGACCGCGTCGTCATCTACATGCCGATGAGCGTGGAAGGCGTGGCCGCCATGCAGGCCTGCGCGCGCATCGGTGCCACGCACTCGGTGGTGTTCGGCGGCTTTTCCGCGCAGAGCCTGCGCGACCGCATCGAGGACGCCGGCGCGGTGATGGTCATCACCGCCGACGAACAGGCGCGTGGCGGCAAGGCGCTGCCGCTGAAGGCCATCGTCGACGAGGCGCTGGCCATGCCCGGCACCGGCAGCATCGGCCGTGTGCTGGTCTACAAGCGCACCGGCGGCAAGATCGGCTGGGCCGAGGGCCGCGACCTCTGGCTGCACGACGAACTCGCCAAGCAGCCCGAGGCCTGCGAGCCCGAGTGGGTGGGCGCCGAGCACCCGCTGTTCCTGCTCTACACCAGCGGCAGCACCGGCAAGCCCAAGGGCGTGCAGCACAGCACCGGCGGCTACCTGCTGCACGCGGCGCTGACCACGGCCTGGACCTTCGACCTGAAGGACAACGACGTGTTCTGGTGCACGGCCGACATCGGCTGGGTCACCGGCCACAGCTACATCACCTACGGCCCGCTCGCCTTGGGCGGCACCGAGATCGTCTTCGAGGGCGTGCCCACCTTCCCGGCGGCCGACCGCTTCTGGAAGACCATCGAGAAGCACAAGGTCACGGTGTTCTACACGGCGCCGACGGCGATCCGCTCGCTGATCAAGGCCGCCGAGACCAACGACACCGTGCACCCCAAACACAGCAACCTCGGCAGCCTGCGCATCCTCGGCAGCGTCGGCGAGCCGATCAACCCGGCGGCCTGGGAGTGGTACTACCAGAACGTCGGTGGCGGCCGCTGCCCCATCGTCGACACCTTCTGGCAGACCGAGACCGGCGGCCACGTCATCACGCCGCTGCCGGGTGCCACGCCGATGGTGCCGGGCTCGTGCACGCTGCCGTTCCCGGGCATCACCGCCGCCATCGTCGACGAGACCGGGGCCGACGTGCCCAACGGCTCGGGCGGCATCCTCGTCATCAAGAAGCCCTGGCCGAGCATGATCCGCACGATCTACGGCGATCCTGAGCGCTTCAAGAAGAGCTACTACCCGGCCGAGCTCAAGGGCTACTACCTGGCGGGTGACGGTGCCATCCGCAACAAGGACACCGGCTACTTCACCATCACCGGCCGCATCGACGACGTGCTGAACGTCTCGGGCCACCGCATGGGCACGATGGAGATCGAGAGTGCGCTGGTCAGCCACACCGAGCTGGTGGCCGAGGCGGCCGTGGTGGGCCGGCCCGACGACACCACCGGCGAGGCCATCTGCGCCTTCGTGGTGCTGAAGCGCCCGCGGCCCACCGGCGAAGAGGCCAAGAAGATCGCCGCCGAACTGCGCAACTGGGTCGGCAAGGAGATCGGCCCGATCGCCAAGCCCAAGGACATCCGCTTCGGCGACAACCTGCCCAAGACCCGCAGCGGCAAGATCATGCGCCGGCTGCTGCGCTCCATCGCCAAGGGCGAGGCCATCACCCAGGACACCTCGACGCTGGAGAACCCGGCCATCCTCGATCAGTTGGCCCAGACCAACTGATCGAGGGCGCGCCGGTCGGCGCGCTGCGGCGCGGCAGCGCCGCGAGGCGGGGTTCGGGGCCTGCTCATATCGCGTCAGCGATGTGGGCAGGCACCAGAATCCGGCCCGCTCCGCGGCGGGCGCTGCGCTACAGTGCCCGCCAGGAGATCACCGCCATGCCATTCGTCGTCATCGGAGTGCTGCTGCTCGCCTTGTGGCTGGGCGACGTAGGGCCGTTCGGCGGGCTCGACTGGTGGTGGGTGGCGCTGCCGTTCGGTATCGCAGTGGTGTGGTGGCAGTACGCCGACGCCTCCGGCTGGACCAAGCGCCGCGCCATGGACAAGATGGAGCGGCGCAAGATCGAGCGCCGCGAGCAGCAGATGGAAGCGCTGGGCCTGAAGGTCGGTGGCAAGCGCCGCGACCGCCTCGCCACCAAGCACACCGAGATCAAGGCGCGCGAGGTCTCGGCCGACCCCACGCACGCCGGGCGCGAGGTGGCGCCCAAGGTGGCGGCGCAGAACGAGGCCGAGCAGCGGCGAGAGCCACGGCTCTAGCCGCGTCGCGCCGCTCGTGCAGTGGCTGTCTCCGCGCCGGCGGAGACAGCCGTTCTCACTCGCCGTCGAGCACGGCGCCCTGGCTGGCGCTGGCGGCGTTCTTTGCGAACTTGGCCAGCACGCCCCGTGTATAGCGCGGGGCCGGCTGCACCCAGGCGGCGCGGCGGCGCGCCAGTTCTTCGTCGTCCACGTTCAGGTTCAGCAGCAGCTGGTGGGCGTCGATGGTGATCGAGTCGCCTTCCTGCACCAGCGCGATGGTGCCGCCCGCGTAGGCCTCGGGGGCCACGTGGCCCACCACCATGCCCCAGGTACCGCCGGAGAAGCGGCCGTCGGTGATCAGGCCGACGCTCTCGCCCAGGCCCTGGCCGATCAGCGCACCGGTGGGCGCCAGCATCTCCGGCATGCCCGGGCCGCCCTTGGGGCCGAGGTAGCGCAGCACCATCACGTCGCCGGCCTTGATTTGCCCGGCCATGATGGCGGCCAGCGCGCTCTGCTCGTCGTCGAACACGCGCGCCGGGCCTGTGATCACCGGGTTCTTCAGCCCGGTGATCTTGGCCACGCAGCCTTCCGGGCTCAGGTTGCCGCGCAGGATGGCCAGGTGGCCCTGTTCGTAGATGGGCTGGGCGACAGGCCGGATCACGTCCTGGTCGGCAGAGAGCGGCGGCACGTCCTTCAGGTTCTCGGCCACGGTCTTGCCAGTGACGGTGAGGCAGTCGCCGTGCAGCAGGCCGGCGTCGAGCAGCTGCTTCATCACGGCCGGGATGCCGCCGGCGCGGTGCAGGTCCACCGCCAGGTACTTGCCGCTGGGCTTGAGGTCGCAGATCACCGGGATCTTCTGGCGCACACGCTCGAAGTCGTCGATGGTCCACTCGACGCCGGCGGCATGCGCGATGGCCAGGAAGTGCAGCACCGCGTTCGTGCTGCCGCCGGTGGCCATGATCACCGCGACGGCGTTTTCGATGGCCTTGCGGGTGACGATGTCACGCGGCTTCAGGTCGGCCTTCACACACTCCACCAGCGCGCGCGCGGCGGCCTGGGTGTGACCGACGATCGGGTCCTCGACGTTGGCCATGGTGCTGGCGTAGGGCAGGCTCATGCCCAGCGCCTCGAAGGCCGAACTCATGGTGTTGGCGGTGTACATGCCGCCGCAGGAGCCGCTGCCGGGAATCGCGCGGCGCTCGATCTGGCAGAAGTCCTCTTCGCTCATCTTGCCGGCGCTGAACTGGCCCACGGCCTCGAAGACGCTGACGATGTTCAGGTCCTGGCCCTTGTACTTGCCGGGCAGGATGGTGCCGCCGTAGACGTACACCGCCGGCACGTTGGCGCGCAGCATGCCCATCATGCCGCCGGGCATGTTCTTGTCGCAGCCGCCGACCACGACCACGCCGTCCATCCACTGGCCCTGCACGCAGGTCTCGATGCAGTCGGAGATGACCTCGCGGCTGACCAGCGAGTACTTCATGCCCTCGGTGCCCATGGCCATGCCGTCGCTGATGGTGGGCGTGCCGAAGATCTGCGGGTTGGCGCCGGCTTCTTTCAGCGCGTCGACGGCCGCGTCGGCCAGCTTCTGCAGCCCGCTGTTGCAGGGCGTGATGGTGCTGTGGCCGTTGGCCACGCCGATCATCGGCTTGCCGAAGTCGCCTTCTTCGTAGCCCATGCCGTAGTACATGGAGCGGTTCGGCGCACGCGCGACGCCTTCGGTGATGTTCTTGCTGCGGCGGTTGATGGCCATGGCTGGGGTCTCCTGCGGTGGGTCGGCAGTATCGCGGCGCCGGAATCCTTCGTCCAATATATTGCGAGGACGTTTTCGATCCGAAAGGTGTATCGATGAGCGAGCTGCGGTCCTGGCGCCAGTTCGTCGCCGTCGCCGAGGAACTGCACTTCGGGCGCGCCGCCACGCGCCTGCACATGACGCAGCCGCCGCTGACGGCAGCCATCCAGGGCCTGGAGCGGCGCCTGGGCGTGCGTTTGTTCGAACGCAGCCCGCGCGCGGTGGCGCTGACGCCGGCCGGCCACGCGCTGCTGCCCGAGGTGAAGCGGCTGCTGCAGGCCGCCGAGGGCTTGCCGCGCCTGGCGCAGGCCGCGGCCGCGGGCCTGAGCGGGCGGCTGCGGCTGGCCTTTGTGTCCAGCGTCGCCTACGGGCCGCTGCCGGGCTGGCTTGGCAGCTTCCGCGCGGCGCAGCCCGAGGTGGCGCTGGCGCTGCGCGAGGCCACGCTCGACGTGCAGCTCGAAGCTTTCGCGGCCGGCGAGATCGACGCCGGCTTCGTGCTGCACGCCGAAGGCGCGGCGCCGCCCGGGCTGGCCGCCTGGCGCGCGCTGCACGAGCCGCTGGTGCTGGCGCTGCCGGCGGCACACCCGCTCGCGGCGCGGCGCTCGCTGACGCTCGCGGCCGTGGCCGACGAGCCGCTGGTGATCTTTCCGCGCACCATCGCGCCCTCGTTGTACGACGCCGTGCTCGGCCACTACCGTGCCGCCGGGCGCACGCCGCGGATCGCGCAGGAGGCGATCCAGATGCAGACCATCGTCAACCTGGTCTCGGCCGGCCTCGGCCTGGCCTGGGTGCCGGCGGCGCTGATGCAGCTGCAGCGCCCGGGCGTGGTCTACCGGCCGCTGGCCGGCACGCCGCTGCGCTGCGAGACCAGCCTGGTCTGGCGCGAGCCGGCGCCGCCGGTGGTGCAGCGCTTCGTGGACCATGTGACGGGCCATGTGACGGGGAAGGGCCCCGGCGCGGCCGCTCCGCGACAATCGCCGTCCCGCCACTCGGCGCCGGTTCGCGGTGCCGCCAGGAAAGCCCGCTAGATGCTGGTCCACCCGCAGTTCGACCCCATCGCCATCGCCATCGGCCCCGTGGCCGTGCACTGGTACGGCCTGACCTACCTCGTGGCCTTCGCGCTGTTCTGGTGGCTGGGCACGCGGCGCGTGGCCAAGCCCTGGTTCGCGGCGCGCGGCTGGGCGGCGCGCGATGTCGAAGACCTGCTGTTCTGGGGCGTGCTCGGCGTGATCATCGGCGGGCGTGTGGGCTATGCGCTGTTCTACAAGTTCGACCAGTACCTCGCGAACCCCTTCGAGATCCTGATGATCTGGAAGGGCGGCATGAGCTTCCACGGCGGCCTGATCGGCGTGATCGTCGCGCTGGCGCTGTACGCCCGCAAGCGCGGCCGGCCGTTTCTGGAAGTGATGGACGTGGTCGCGCCCTGCGTGCCCACCGGTTTGGCCTCGGGACGCATCGGCAACTTCATCAACGGCGAGCTGTGGGGCCGCCAGGCCGACCCCTCGCTGCCCTGGGCGATGGTGTTTCCACAGAGCGGCGAGCGCTTTGCGCGCCACCCCTCGCAGATCTACCAGTTCCTGCTCGAGGGCCTGCTGCTGTTCGCGCTGCTGTGGTGGTACGGCCAGCGCGAACGCGCGCGCGGGCAGGTGGCCGCGGCCTTCGTCGTGGGTTACGGCGTGCTGCGCTTCGTGGCCGAGTTCTTCCGCGAGCCCGACAGCTTCCTCGGCCTGCTGGCGCTGAACATGAGCATGGGCCAGTGGCTGTGCCTGCCGATGATCGCCGGCGGCGCTGCGCTTTGGTGGTGGTGCGGCCGGAACCCGCCGCGCCCGGGTGCGGCGCAGGCCTAGGATCGCCCCATGCGCCAGATCTTCCTCGACACCGAGACCACCGGCCTGGACCACGCCCAGGGCGATCGCATCATCGAGTTCGCCTGCATCGAGCTCGACAACCGCCGCTTCAGCGGCCGCCAGCTGCACCACTACGTGAACCCGGGCCGCAGCAGCCACCCTGACGCGGTGCGTGTGCACGGCATCACCGACGAGTTCCTGGCCGACAAGCCGCCTTTCGAGCGTGTGGCCGACGAGCTGCTGGCCTTCGTGGCCGGCGCCGAGGTCATCATCCACAACGCCTCTTTCGACGTCGGCTTCATCGACGCCGAACTGCGCCGGCTGGGCCGGCCGCTGTTTCGCCAGCAGGTGGCCAAGGTCACCGACAGCCTGCTGATGGCGCGCGAGATGTTCCCCGGCAAGGGCAACTCGCTCGACGCGCTGTGCCGCCGGCTCGAGGTGGACAACTCCGGCCGCGACCTGCACGGCGCGCTGATCGACGCCGACCTGCTGGCGCAGGTCTACCTGGCCATGACCCGCGGGCAGGACTCGCTGGTCATCGACAGCACCGAAGGCGCGGCCGCGGCCGCCGCGGGCCTGCATGCCGCCGCGGCCGTGGACTTCTCGAAGCTGACGCTGGTGGCCGTCGACCCCAGCGCGGAAGAGCAGGCGGCGCACGAGGCGCTGCTGGCCGATCTGGACAAGGCCAGCAAGGGCAAGGCGGTGTGGAAGCCGGCCGCCAGCGCCGTGGCCTGAAGCCGTGGCATAATCTAAGGCTTCCCGGGGTCTAGACCCCCAAGACACCCGGGCAGTTAGCTCAGCGGTAGAGCACTGCCTTCACACGGCAGGGGTCGCAGGTTCGAACCCTGCACTGCCCACCAGCTGTTCACCAGCACGACGAAACCCCGCAGGCCTCGCGGCCCGCGGGGTTTTTTCCATCGGGGCCGCCTGTTTCCCCGGTCTAGACTGTTCCCCATGCTTCTCACGGTTCGCGTTTCCGCCATCACGCCGCAGGCCCTGCGGCGCGGCGCCACCGCGGCCGTGCGCCGAACGCCGGCCGCACTCCCCCAGGCCCGGCGATCCTCCTGAGACCCTCGCTCCACGCGCAGCACCTCGATCGCCGGGCCCACCAGGCTACCGCGCGCCAATCGACTGCCCGTCTGCCCGTTCCAGGAGTGATGCATGTTCGCCACCCCCCGCGCCACCTTCCGCGGTGAGCCCACCCTCACCGAACTCGACCATGTGCGCCTGCGCGCGCTGATGCGCCACACGGCCGCCCCGGCCGAGCTGCAGGACCTTGTCGATGCCGCCGACCTCGTGCCCTCGCGCGAGGTGCAGCCCGACGTGGTCACGATGTATTCGCAAACCCGCCTCGAACACGGCGGCCGCCAGCAGACGGTGACGATCTGCTGGCCAGAACACGCCGAGCCCGAGGCCGGTTTCGTCTCGGTGCTGTCGCCGCTGGGTGCGGCGCTGCTCGGCCGGCGTGTCGGCGAGCGTGTGCAGTGGCACACGCCCGACGGCCGCGAGCACGGGGCGGAGATTGCCGCCGTGCTGTTCCAGCCCGAGGCCAGCGGCGACTACGTGACCTGAACCCAGGCCGCGTTTGCGGCCTGTGCCGGGGATGTGACGGCCTGTCGCATCGCGGGTGCGGCGGTCGCGTGGCAAAGGCAGTCTCCGGGATCGACATTCGGGAGACTGCCATCCATACCGACACCACCCCTTTCGCCCAGGCCTTCACCCGCCGCCGGCTGCTGACCGGTTCTGCCCAGCTCGCCGGTGCCGCGGTCGCGGCCTCGTGGTCGGGCCTGGCGCAGGCAGCGCCGGCCCGCGAGCCGCTGGGCGACTTCAGCCGCGGCGAGCGCCCGCACCTGGTCGAAGCCACCTGGCTGCGCGAGCGGCTGGGCCGCGACGACCTGCTGGTGCTGGACGCCTCGCCAGGCGCGGCCTACGCCCGCGGGCACCTGCCCGGCGCCGTGCATGCCGACCGGTTCGCCTTCGGCGCGGTTGAGCCTGAGCTTGTTGCGCTGCGCCGGTACCTCGCGCGTTGGGGCGTGCGGCGCTCGCGCCACGTGGTGCTGTACGACAACGACGGCCAGATGTGGGCGGCGCGCCTGCTGTTCGACCTGCTCGAAGCCGGCTTTCCGGCCGAGCGGCTGGCCTTGCTGGACGGTGGCCTGTCGGCCTGGACCGCCGCGGGGGGCGAACGCAGCACGGCACCGGTGCCCGCGCCCGGCGACGGCGACTTCGAGCCGCAGCCGCCCCGCGCCGGCACGCCGGCAGGCCACGCCGACTTGCCCCAGGTGCTGGCCGCCACAGCCGACCCGGGCCGCCAGGTGCTGGTCGATGCGCTCGAAGCCGAGTACTTTCACGGCTCCGCGCGCTTCTTCGACCGTGGCGGGCACCTGCCACACGCGCGCTCGATGCCGCGGCGCGACTTCCTCGGGGCCGACGGCCGCTTCAAGCCCGTGGCCGAGATCCGCCGCATGGCCGCGCACCGCGGCCTGGCGCAGGGCACCGAGCTGATCACCTACTGCGGCGGCGGCGTGGCCGCGGCCATACCCTGGTTCGCATTGCACCTGCTGGCGGGCATGCCGTCGGTGCGCCTCTACCCGGGTTCGCAGCTGGAATGGCTGCGCGACGACCGCGGCCTGCCGCTGTGGACCTACGCCCAGCCCAACCGTCTGCGTGGCGCGACCTGGCTGGCCGCCTGGGGCAGCCCGATGCTGCGCGCCGTGGGCACCGCCCGGCTCGGCGTGGTCGATGTGCGCCCGGCCGAGGCCTACGCCGCCGGCCATCTGCCGTTTGCGATCTCGCTGCCGGCCAGCTCGCTGCGCAGCGCATCGGGCGGCCCGCTGGCTGCGTCCGCGCTGGCGGCACTGGCCACGCGGCTGGCCGAGGCGGGCCTGAACCCGGCCCACGAGGCGGTGATCGTTGGTGCGGGAGGGCTCGATGCCGATGCCGCGCTGGCCGCGGCAGCGCTGCAGGCGGCGGGCCAGGCCCAGGTGTCGCTGCTGCGCGAGTCGGTCGACGACTGGGCGCTGGCCGGCCATGCGCTGACCAAGACACCGACCCGCGTGGGCACCGGCGGCGCGCCGGGGTCGTTTGTGCTGCCGCCGGTGGCAGCCGCGGCGCGGCCTTCGGACCCCTGGGTCAGCGCAGCGAACCCGGCGCCGGCCGATGCCGTCTGGCTCGACACCGGGCCGGCCCGCGCTGTGGCCTCCGCCGGTGCCACGCGGCGTTCCTTGCCGTGGCGCGCCCTGGTCGATCAACACGGCCTGCCCCTGGCGGCCGGTGAGTTGTTGCAGCACTTCGAGAAGGCCGGCGTGCCGCGCTGGCAGCCGCTGGTCTGCACGGCAGCCGATCCGGCCGATGCCGCCGCCGGTGCGTGGCTGCTGCAGCTGATGGGCTACGACGGTGTGCGCCTGGCTGTGGCCTGAGGCGGCCTGAAGCGGCTGGAGCAGGCCGGGCAGCCACTGCGGCACACTGCCGGCATGGCTGCCCCCTCTTCCGGCCCGCTGGCCGGCCTGCGCGTGATCGAGTTCGCCGGCATCGGCCCGGCGCCGCTGGCCTGCATGCTGCTGGCCGACCTCGGTGCCGAGGTGCTGCGCATCGACCGCCCGGTGGCCAGCGGCCTGGGGCTCGATCTGCAACCGGCCGACGACGTGAACGCCCGCGGCCGCCGCTCGGTGGTGCTGGACCTCAAGCAGCCGGCCGGCCGCGAGGCCGCGTTGGCGCTGGTGGCGCGGGCCGATGTGCTGGTCGAAGGCTTCCGGCCCGGGGTGATGGAACGCCTGGGCCTTGGGCCTGACAACTGCCTCGCGCGGCAGCCCGGCCTGGTCTACGGCCGCATGACCGGCTTCGGCCAGACCGGCCCGCTGGCCCAGCGTGCCGGCCATGACCTGAACTACATCGCGCTGGCCGGTGTGCTGCACGCCATCGGCCCCGCTGGTGGCGCGCCGCTGCCGCCGCTGAACCTGGTGGGTGACTACGGCGGCGGCGCGCTGGTGCTGGCCTTCGGCGTGATGGCGGCGCTGTGGGAGCGCCAGCGCTCGGGCCGCGGCCAGGTGGTGGATGCCGCCATGGTCGATGGCGCCGCGACGCTGGGTTCGATCTTCTGGGGCCTGGCTTCGTCAGGCCAATGGCAGGCCGAGCGCGGCAGCAACCTGCTCGACGGCGGTGCGCCGTTCTACGCCTGCTACGAAACCGCCGACGGGCGCTGGCTCAGCGTGGCCGCGCTGGAGCCGAAGTTCTTTGCCGAGGCGCTGGCGCTGTTCGGGCTGGATCCGGCCTGGGCGGCACGCCAGCACGAGCGCAACGCCTGGCCCGAACTGCGCGAGGCTTTCGCGGCGGCGATCCGCCGCGAGACCCGCGACACCTGGGCGGCGCGCGCCGCGCCGCTCGATGCCTGCGTGGCGCCGGTGCTCGACTTCGACGAGGCCCCACAGCACGCGGCGGCGCGTGAGCGGGCGGCCTTTGTGCAGATCGACGGCCGCTGGCAGCCGGCGCCCGCGCCGCGTTTTGGCCGCACGCCGGCGACCACGCCGCGGCGTGCGCCCGACATCGGAGAACACACCGAGGCCGTGCTGGCGGAAGCCGGCCTCGACATCGCCGCGCTGCGCGTGGCTGGAGCCTTGGGATGACCGCTTTCCACCAACCGCCGGCCGATGCGCGCACGGCGGCCTCGCTGATCCTGGTGCGCGATGCCGAACAAGGCCTCGAAGTGCTGATGCTGCGCCGCGCCGAACGCGATGGCGACATGCGCAGCGGCGTTGCCGTGTTCCCGGGCGGCGTGCTCGACGAGCGCGACCAGGAGGCCTACCGCTTTGTGCGTGGCGCCGACGATGCCGCACTCAGCACCCGCCTCGGCCTGGCGCAGCACGGCCTGGCCTACCTGGTGGCCGCCGTGCGCGAGAGCTTCGAAGAAGCCGGCCTGCTGCTGGCGCAGCGCGACGACGGCAAGCGGCTGGACGCCGAGGCCCTGGCCGACTGGCGCGATCCGCTGCAGAACGGCGAGCGCACGCTGGCCGAGCTGTGCGAGCAGCACGGGCTGACGCTGGACCTGAGCGGCTTCGTCTACTTCAGCCACTGGCTCACGCCGCCGGGCACGCCCAAGCGTTTCGACACGCGCTTCTTCATCGTGCAGGCGCCCGAGGGCCAGCAAGCCACGCCGGACTTCGGCGAGGCCGTCGAGCTGATGTGGTTGACGCCGCAGCAGGCGCTGAGCCGCGAACGAGGCCTGAAGCTGCTGCCGGTGACGCAGCGCACGCTGATGGAGCTGGCCACCAGCCGCAGCGTGGCCGAGGCGCTGGCCGCGGCGCGTGCCAAGACCGTCATCCCGCTGGTGATGCCGCGCCGCGCCGTGCGCGGCGGCAAGCCGGTGGTGGTGCTGCCGCACGAGCTGCCCTATGCCGAAGTGGCAAGGCTCGACCCGATGGGCCGCGCCGATACCTTCGCCGAGCTGATCCCGGGTGTGCCGGTGCGGCTGGGCGAGCACATCGTGCGCGTGACGGCGCCCAACGCCGGGCCGATGACCGGGCCCGGCACCAACACCTACTTTGTCGGCGCCGGCGATGCCTGGGCCGTGATCGACCCCGGGCCTGACATCGCCGCGCACGTGCAGGCGCTGATCGCGACCGCGCCGGGGCGCATCGTGAAGATCCTCGTCACACACACGCACCGCGACCACTCACCGGCCGCCGCCGCGCTGGCCGAGGCCACCGGTGCGCCGGTCTGGGGCCGGCTTGCCGCGCACCCCATGTGGCAGGACGAAAGCTTTGCGCCCGACCACCAGCCGGCCGACAGCGAACGCCTGGAGCTCGCGCCCGGCGTCACGCTGCGCGCGCTGCACACGCCGGGCCATGCCTCCAACCACCTGTGCTGGTGGTTCGAGGAGGAGCGGCTGCTGTTCACCGGCGACCACGTGATGCAGGGCTCGACCGTGGTGATCAACCCGCCCGACGGCGACATGGCGGCCTACCTGGCCTCGCTGCGCGCGCTGGCGGACGCGCCGCCGGAGTGGCTGGCGCCGGGCCATGGTTTTCTTGTCGCCGAGCCGAAGCAGGTGCTGGAAGGCCTGATCGCGCACCGCCTGAAGCGCGAGGCCAAGGTGGCTGCCGCGCTGAGTGCCGTGCCGCGCACGCTGGACGAGCTGGTGCCGCAGGTCTACGACGACGCCAACCCGGCGCTCTACGGCGTGGCGGCGCGTTCGCTGCTGGCCCATCTGCTGAAGCTGGCGGCCGACGGCCGCGCGGCGGAGCGTGAAGGGCGCTGGTCAGCCGTCGATCAGCACGCCGGCGATGCTGGTGTCGTCGGCCGGTGAAGGGCCTTCGGCCGCGGCCTCGTGCCAGGCGCCGTCCACCAGCAGTTCGTGCGGCCTGAACTGCGCCTTGTAGGCCATCTTCGGGCTCTCGGCGATCCAGTAGCCCAGGTAGACGCGCGGCAGCCCGAGCAGGCGCGTCTGCTCGATCTGCCACAGCACGCTGTAGGTGCCGTAGCTCGTGCCGGGCTCGGGCTCGTAGTAGGTGTAGACGGCCGAGATGCCGTCGGCCAGCACGTCGAGGATGCTGATCATCTTCAGCGCCCCCGGCTGGCCGTCGCTGCCGGGCTCGCGGAACTCGACCAGCCGTGAATTGACGCGGCTCTGCAGCAGGAACTGCGTGTACTGGTCGATGCTGTCCTGGTCCATGCCACCACCGGCGTGCCGCCCGCTCTGGTAGCGCAGGTAGAGCTGGTAGTGCTCGGGCACGAAGCCCAGCCGCAGCACGCGCGAGACGAGATGGCCGTGGCGGCGCTGCGCGCGCTTCTGGCTGCGGGTGGGCTCGAAGCGTGCCACCGGAATGCGCAGCGGCACGCAGCTGCGGCAGCCGTCGCAGTAGGGGCGGTAGGTGAACAGGCCGCTGCGCCGGAAGCCGTTGGCCACCAGGCCGGAGTAGGTTTCGGCGTGGATCAGGTGGCTGGGCGTGGCCACCTGCGAGCGTGCCTGCCGCTCCGGCAGGTAGCTGCAGGGGTAGGGGGCCGTTGCATAGAACTGCAACGACCGCAGCGGCAGCTCCTTCGGGTGGGTCACGCAGCGTCGGGGTGGGGGTGGTCGGGCGCCCGGGTCCATCCCGGCAGGCTCGCCCAGTGCTTTTCATCATAGGCCCAGCGCGCCGGGCCGGCTTCCCCCACGGCGCGGGCCACATGGGTCACGAAGGCCTCGCGCGGGCGCTCGCGGGCGCCCAGGCTGGCCAGGTGGCCGGTGTTCTGCTGGCAGTCGATCCACTCGATGCCGTGGTGCCGGCAGGCCGCAACCAGCGCCGCCAGCGCGATCTTGCTGGCGTCGGTGGCGCGCGCGAACATCGACTCGCCGAAGGCCATGCGGCCGATCTGCACGAAGTACAGCCCGCCGGCCAGTGCGCCGTCGATCCAGGTCTCGACGCTGTGTACCCGGCCGGCCCGGCCCCAGGCGACGTAGGCCTCGACCATGGCCGGCACGATCCAGGTGCCGTGCTGGCCGGGCCGCGGCGCGGCGGCGCAGGCGCTGATGACGCTGCGCAGGTCGTGGTCGAAGCGGATCTCGCTGCCGGGTGTGCGCAGAAAGCGGCGCAGCGTCTTCCTCAGCGAGGGCGAGAGCCTGAACTCGCCGGTGGCAAGCACCATGCGCGGGTCCGGGCTCCACCACAGCACCGGTTCACCCGGGCCGTACCAGGGGAAGATGCCGCTGCGGTAGGCCTCTTCCAGCCGGGCCGGTGTGACGCGGCCACCAGCGGCCACCAGGCCGGGTGCTTCGCTGCCGGGCCCCAGCGCCGCGGCGGCCGGTGGCAGCGGCGCGCCTTCGGCCAGCCAGATCAGCGGCCGCCCAGCTGCTGCCACAGGAAGGCGTACTCGATGGCCTGCATGCGCGCACGCTGCGCGTTGTCGGCCGCGCCGCCGTGGCCGCCTTCGATGTTTTCCCAGTAGCGCACGCGGTGGCCCTGCTCGAGCATGCGCGCGGCCATCTTGCGGGCATGGCCCGGGTGCACGCGGTCGTCACGGGTGCTGGTGACGAACAGCACCGGCGGCAGCTTCTGCGTGGCCTTCACGTTCTGGTAGGGGCTGTACTTCGAGATGAAGGCCCAGTCCTCGGGCTTGTCGGGGTTGCCGTACTCGCCCATCCAGCTGGCACCGGCCAGCAGCAGGTGGTAGCGCTTCATGTCCAGCAGCGGCACCTGGCAGACCACGGCGCCGAAGAGCTCGGGCCGCTGCAGCATCACCGCGCCAACCAGCAGGCCGCCGTTGCTGCCGCCTTCCATGCCCAGCCGTTGCGGGCTCGTGACCTTGTCCTTGATCAGCGCCTCGGCCACGGCCGCGAAGTCGTCGTAGCTCTTCTGCTTGTTGGCGAGGATGGCGGCCTGGTGCCAGGCCGGGCCGAACTCGCCGCCGCCGCGGATGTTGGCCAGCACGAAGACGCCACCCTGGGTGGTCCAGGCGCGGCCGATGCTGCCGCTGTACCAGGGCGTCTGCGCGACTTCGAAGCCGCCGTAGCCGTAGAGCAGCGTCGGGTTGCTGCCGTCGGCCTTGGCGCCCTTGGGCCAGACCACGAAGTAGGGCACGCGCGTGCCGTCCTGGCTGGTGGCGAAGCGCTGTTCGACGCGCATGCCGGCGGCGTCGTAGAAGCTCGGGCGCGACTTCATGCGCTCGCGGCTGTCGCTGCCGGTGCGGCCCAGCCACAGCGTGTCGGGCTGCAGGAAGTCGGCGCTGTTGAGCCAGTAGGCCTCGGCCAGCGGGTCGTCCTTCAGCAGCGGGTCGTGCAGCTTGCCCACCGAGAGCCGGCCCGGGTAGGGCGCGTCGACGGTGCGGCGCTGCCAGCCGCCCATGCCCGGCCGCCATTCCTCGATGCGGCTGGCCACCTGGTCGAGCACGGTCAGCAGCAGCGTGCCGCCGGTCGCCGTCCAGGCTTCGAGCGAGCGCGTCGCGTCGGGTTTGAACAGCACGGTCCATTGCGCGCGGCCGGCCAGGTAGTCGGCCGCGCGGGCCACCAGCAGCGAGCCGCGCACGAAGTCGGCACCGCCGTCGCGCCAGTCGCTGCGCAACTCCAGCAGCACGTGCTCGCGCGCGAAGCTCAGCGTGGCGTCGAGCGGCTTGGCCAGCACACGCGGCTTGTCCCCTTCGAGCAGTGCCACCTCGCTGGAGTAGAAGCTCGGCAGGCGGACGAAGGTGGTGCGCTCGAAGCCCGGCGTGCGGTCGACGGCGGCGTAGGCGAGCACGTCGTCGGCCCGGCCTTCGAAAACCGTCGTGGCCTCGGCCAGCGGCTGGCCGCGCTTCCAGCGCTTGGCCACACGCGGGTAGCCGCTGGCGGTCATCGAGCCCGGCCCGAAGTCGGTGCCGACGTAGACGGTGTCCCGGTCGACCCAGGTGGTGAAGGTCTTGGCCTCGGGCAGCACGAAGGCCTGCTCGCGTGCCGGGTCGACGAAGCGCTTGTCGACCAGGTCGAACTCGCGCACCACGGTGGCGTCGGCGCCGCCGCGCGACAGCGCGATCAGGCAACGGCGGTACTCCGGCCCCAGGCAGTCGGCACGGCCCCAGACCCAGTTCTCGCTCTCGGCCTTGCCGAGCGCGTCGAGGTCGAGCACGGTCTCCCACGCGGGTTGCGGCTTGCGGTACTCGTCGAGCGTGGTGCGCCGCCACAGGCCGCGCGGGTTGGCCGCGTCGCGCCACAGGTTGTAGAAGTGGCCGCCGATGCGGCTGACGTAGGGAATCTGCTCGCGCGAGTCGAGCACCTCGCGGATGGCACGTTCGCGTTCGCCAAAGCCGGGGCGGGCCAGCAGTTCGGTCTCGGTGTCGCGGTTGCGCTCGCGCACCCAGGCCAGCGCGCGTTCGCCGGCCACGTCTTCGAGCCAGAGGTAGGGGTCGTCGTTCATCGGGGCATTGGCCAGCGTGGGCCCGGAGATCGCCAGCAGCGTGGCGGTGATCAGCGCATGGAGCGTCTTCATCGGCGTGTTCAGGCTCATCGGGGTGTGGGCCACAGGGCCAGCGGTTGCAGCTCGACCGAGTGCTCGCCGTCGGCAACCCAGACCAGGCCGTCCTGCACGGTGATCTGCAACTGCATCGAGCGGCGGGCCAGCGCGGCCAGGGCCTGGCTCTGCGCGGCCGGCAGCTGCCAGACGTTCAGGTTGGCCAGGCGTGTGATCTTGTTGGCCAGGCCGCTCCACCACACCGGCGTGCTGCTGGCGTAGGCGTAGACGGTGACCTTGTCGGCCCGCGAGGCCGCGCGTGCCATGCGGCGCTCGTCGGGCTGGCCCACCTCGACCCAGTGCAGCAGCTGGCCCGAGAGGTCGTGCTGCCAGAGATCGGGCTCGTCGGTGTCGGACAGGCCGCGGGCGGCCTGCAGCGCGTCGGCGCCGTCGCCGGCATCGGCCTGCAGCGCATGCGCCAGCACGCGCACCATCAGGCGCTCCTCGGTTTCTGAGGGGTGCAGCGCGAGCGTCAGCGCGTGGTCGGCGTAGACGCCGCGGTCCATGTCGGCGACCTGCAGCGCGGCTTTGTAGATGGTGGATTTGAGTGCCATGAGCGGCCGCGGCGGCGGGCTTTGTGCCGGCGGCGTGGGGCGGCACTGTGCCACAGGCCTGCCGACCGGGGGGTGGTCCGGGCCTCGTGGGCCGCGGTTGGGGCGGGGTGGCAAAATCACTCGACTTGGCCTTCGGCCACGCGCCGCCGCAGCAGCCCTCGGGTCCACAGGCCCGCCGTGCCGTCCGCGCTCCTTCGCCCATCCCACGAGGTTTGCCCCGATGAAGCCGTCTTCCTTTGCGTCCTTTGCGCTCGCCCTGATCTGCAGCGCCTGCCTGACCTCGACCGCGCTGGCGCAGACCCAGAACCAGAATCGGCCGGCGGCCAAACCGGCGGCTGCGGCCAAGCCCGCTGCCGCGGAAGCCAAGACGCTGGCGATCGGTGGCGGCAGCGGCAGCGGCGGTGCGCAGAGACCCATCCTGTCGCGCGAGGAGTTGCGAGCCTGCCTGGGCAACGAGGCCTCGGTGCGCAGCCGGATCGCGGAGCACGAAAGCAAGCGCGCGCCGCTGGACGCGGAGCGGGACCAGATCGCGGTCGCCCAGGATGCGTTGAAGGCTGAACGCACGAAGATCGACGAGTCGGTCGTTCAGGTCGAGGCCTTCAGAGCCAAGATGGCGGGCCATGCCGAGCGCGTGAAGGCCTGGAATGCTGAAGTCGCCGCCTTCAACGACAGGCCGCCTTCCGGTGCGGCTGCCGAGCGTGCGCGTGTCCGGTTGAACCAGGAACGCGAGGCGCTGCAGAAGCTGCAGGCGGAGATCGAGGCCGAGCGTGCGCAGGTGCAGGGGCAGAACCAGGCCCTGGTGGAAGGTTTCAACACCAAGTCCAAGGCGCTGCAGGAGCGCATCGGCGCGTGGAACCAGGGCAACAGCGACTGGAACGAAGCCAGCCGCCGCCTCGAAAGCGAACGCCTGGCCTGGGTCGACGAGTGCGCCGACCGCCGCTACCGCGAGGACGACGAACTGGCCATCAAGGCCGGCCGCTGAGCGCCCCGGCCATGGGTGCCCACGACACGGCCGCGCTGCTCGCGGCCAACCCGCTGCTGTCCGCCTGGGACACGCCCGAGGCGCTGCCGCCGTTCGCGCGGTTCGAGGCGGCGCAGTTCGAGCCCGCGCTGCGGGCGGCCATGGCCGCGCACCGCGAGGAACTGGCGGCACTCGGTGCGCAGGCCGCCGAGCCTGACTTCGACAACACCGTCGCGGCCTTCGATCGGGCCGGCGCGCTGCTGGCGCGGGTCAGCGCCGTCTTCTACAACCTGACCAGCTCGGCCACCACGCCGGCCTTGCAGGCGGCGCAGCGCACGATGGCGGCGCCGATGGCCGCGCATGCCAGCGCGGTCTACACCGACGCCGCCGTGTTCGCGCGGCTCGATGCGCTGCACCAGCGGCGCCACACGCTGGGCCTGGACGCCGAGTCGCTGCGGCTGCTGGAGCGGCTGCACCTGGACTTCGTGCGCCAGGGTGCGCTGCTGGCGCCGCCGGCGCGCGAGCGGCTGGCGCAGGTGATGCAGCAGCTGGCCGAGCTGACGACCCGCTTCGCGCAGAACGTGCTGCACGACGAGAGCGGCTGGCAGCTGCCGCTGGCCGACGAGGCCGCGATGGCCGGCCTGCCCGACTTCGTGCGCGCCGCGGCGCGCCAGGCAGCGGCCGAGCGCGGCCTGCCGGGTGCGGTGATCACGCTGGCGCGTTCGCTGGTGGTGCCCTTCCTGAGCTACTCCGAACGGGCCGACCTGCGCGAGCAGGCCTGGCGTGCCTGGGTCGGCCGGGGCGAACAGCCCGGCGAACACGACAACCGCGAGGTGGTGCGCGACATCCTTCGCCTGCGCCGTGAACAGGCCGGGCTGCTGGGCCACGGCTGCTACGCCGATTTCGCGCTGGCCGACACCATGGCCGGCACGCAGGCCCGCGTGCAGGCCCTGCTCGGCGAGGTCTGGCCGCGTGCGCTGCAGCGCGTGGCGGCAGAACGGGACGAGATCGTCGCGGTGCGCCGCGCCGCCCAGCCCGATGCCGGTGACCAGGTCGAGCCCTGGGACTGGCGCTTCTGGGCCGAGCGTGTGCGCCGCGAGCGCTATGCCCTCGACGACGCCGAGATCAAGCCGTACTTCGAGCTGTCGCGGGTGGTCGGTGCGGCCTTCGACTGCGCCTCGCGGCTGTTCGGCCTGGTCTTCACGCCGCGGCCGGATCTGCCGGTCTACCACCCCGACGTGGTCGCCTACGGGGTTGCGCGCAGCGATGGCACGCCGGTGGGCGTGTTCCTGCAGGACAACTTCGCGCGGCCGGGCAAGCGCAGCGGCGCCTGGATGAGCGCGCTGCGCTGGCAGTCGCGCAACGTGGCCGCCGGCGAGGGCATCGAGCGGCCGGTCATCCTGAACAACAACAACTTCGCGCGCGGTGGCGACGGCACGCCGACGCTCTTGTCGCTGGACGACGCGCGCACGCTGTTCCACGAGTTCGGCCACGGCCTGCACGGCCTGCTGTCCGACGTGCGCTACCGGCGGCTTTCCGGCACCCAGGTGCTGCGCGACTTCGTCGAGCTGCCGTCGCAGATCTTCGAGCACTGGATCGGCGAGCGCGAGGTGCTGAAGCGCCATGCGCGCCACTGGCAGACCGGCGAGCCGATCCCCGATGCGCTGATCGAGCGCCTGGACCGCGCGCGCCGCTTCAGCCAGGGCTACGAGACCGTGCGCTACACCGCCAGCGCGATGACCGACCTGGCCTTGCACGCCCGCACCGAGGCCGAACCACCGGCCGACGTCGGCGCCTGGGAGGCCGAGTTCCTGGCCGCTGCCGGCCTGCCGCACGGCGTGGGCCTGAACCACCGCCTGGTGCACTTCCAGCACCTGTTCGCGGGCAGCAGCTATGCCGCCGGCTACTACGTCTACCTGTGGGCCGAGGTGCTGGATGCCGATGGCTACGAGGCCTTTGTCGAGGCCGGCAGCCCCTTCGACGCTGCGGCTGCCGAGCGGCTGCGCCGCCACGTCTACGCGGCCGGCAACAGCGTCGATCCGAACCGCGCCTTCGAGGCCTTCCGCGGCCGTGCGCCGCAGGTCGGTCCCTTGCTGAAGAAGCGCGGCCTGGTCGAAGAAGCCGCTGCCTGAATCTGAACCTGAGCCTGAACCGGCGCCTCAGCCCGGCGCCGGCCCGAACACCGAGGCGAGGCCGGCGCGGAACACCGCGAAGTCCAGCGGCTTGGTCCAGTAGGCGCTGGCGCCGGCGTCCAGCGTGCGGCGGATGTCCTCGGGCATCGCGTTGGCGCTGAGCGCGATCACCGGGATGGCCGCCGTCTCGGCGTCGGCCTTCAGCCGCTGCAGCACCTCCAGGCCGTCGATGTCGGGCAGCTGCATGTCCAGCAGCACCAGGGCGGGCCGCAGCTGCTGCACGGCGGCCAGGCCTTGCAGGCCGTTGGCGGCCTCGGCCAGTTCGAGGTCGCTGCGGCCCGCGACGAGCTCGCGGATGATCATCGCGTTGACCGGGTTGTCCTCGATGTAGAGCAGCCGCCGGCGAGCACCGCTGCCGGCGGCGGCCCGGGGCGCATCGGCCACTGGCGCAGGCTCGGCGTGGTCGTCGTCGGCCGCCTCCGCCGCCGGCAGTTCGACGTGGAAGACGCTGCCTTCGCCCGGCCGGCTGTCGGCCCAGACCCGGCCGCCCATGCGCTCCACCAGCGCCTTCACGATGGCCAGCCCGATGCCATGGCCTTCGACCGCGCCGCCCTCGGCGCCAAGCCGGTTGAAGGGCTCGAACAGGTGGCGCTGCTGCTCTTCCGACAGGCCCGGGCCGGTGTCGATGATGCGCAGCCGAACCTGTTCGCCGCTGCGTTCGGCACGCAGCTCGACGCGGCCGCCGTCGCGGTTGTATTTGACGGCGTTGCCGATCAGGTTCAGCAGCACCTGGCGCAGCCGAGTCGGGTCGGCCCACACCGCCAGCGTGCCTTCACCGCAGTCGATGCGGATGCCGCGTGCTTCGGCGCTGGCGGCCAGCATCGCGATCACCTCGCTGGCGGCGCGGCACAGCGCCACCGGCTGCGGCGCGAAGCGCAGCTCGCCACCTTCGGCGCCCGACAGCGTCAGCACGTCGTCGATGAGCTGCAGCAGGTGCGTGCCGGCGGCGGCCACGTGGTCGAGCCGGCGCCGGCGCAGCAGGGCCGGCTCGTCGGCGCCGGCCTCGTCGGCCAGCATCAGCTGCGTGAAGCCGAGCACCGCGTTCAGCGGCGTGCGCAGCTCGTGGCTCATGCGCGCGAGGAACTGCGACTTGGCCCGGCTCTCGCGCTGCGCCAGCTCCATGTCCTGGCGTGCGCGCTCGGCCGAACGGGCGGCCGTGATGTCCCAGTTCACGCCGATGCGCAGGCGGTGGCCGTTGGCGCCGGCCACCTCGGAGGCGCGTGACGCCAGCCAGCGCACCGAGCCGTCGGGCAGCACGACGCGGAACTCGTGGTCCAGCGGCTGGCCCAGCCTTTCGGCCTCGCGGTAGGCTGCGAGATTGCGTTCGAGGTCCTCGGGAACGACCCAGCCGAACACACGCTCGGCCGTCGGGGCCCGAGGCTCGGGCTCGCGGCCGCGCAGCCGCCACATCTGGTCGTCCCAGTGCGTGTGGCCGGTGTCCATGTCGCGCTCCCAGGTGCCGATGCCGGCGCCGCGCAGAGCCAGCGCGATGCGGGCTTCGGCGCCGCGCAGCTCGGACTCCGAGCGCAGGCGTTCGGTCATGTCGATCAGCACGCCGAAGATCAGATCGCCCTCGGCACCGTGTTCGATGCGCGTGTGGCTGGCCAGCTGGCGCAGCTCGCCGTCGCGGCGCACGATGCGCAGCGACAGGTCCAGCCCGCGCTCGCCGGCGCCCGGCAGCCGCACCAGGATGGCATCGCGCACCGCGGCACGGTCTTCGGGATGGACCCAGTGCTCCAGCCACTCGCGGGTGCTGGGCGGGGCCTCGTCCGCCGCCAGCCCGTGCATGCGGCAGGTCTCGCTGTTCCACTCGATGCGGCCGCGGGTCAGGTCGTTGGCCCAGTAGCCGATGCCTGCCGTGCGCGTGACGGCCTCGAAGCGCCGGGCCATCGCCTCGGCCCGGCGCTGCTCGGCCCGGCGTTCGGTGATATCGAGCGCCACGCCCAGAAACGCCACCGGCCGGCCGTCGGCGTCGCGCAGCACCGAGCGGCGCAGCAGCTGCGTGCGCCAGGAGCCGTCGGCATGGCGGTAGCGCGCCTCCAGGTCCACCGGCGCCGGCCCGGCCAGCGCCTGCTGCGCCGAGGCCACGACCTTGGGCAGATCGTCCGGGTGGACCAGCGATCGCACCTCGTCGATCGGCAGGCCCTCCGGGCGCGGCTCCAGCCCCAGCGTGTGCCAGCCGGCGGCGTTCCAGTGCATGCGGCCGTTGTCGAGGTCGTGGCGCCAGATCAGGATGTTGCCGAGCTCGACCGCCAGCGACAGCTGCGACAGCAAGGGCGTCACCGTGTCGTCGGCGGCCAGCGGGTCGGTCTCGTCGATCAGCACGCCGACCATGCGCGCCGGCCGCCCGTCGGGCCCGGCCTTCACTTCCCACTGCGCGTGCACGCGGCGCAACTGGCCGGCGGGCGTGCACAGCGAGAAGCGGAAGGCGTAGCCGCCCACGCGCTGCATGCTGTCGGCGTAGTAGCGCGTGGCCGCCGCGCGGTCGGTATCGACGATGCGCGCGGCCATGTCGTCGGCCGACAGCGTGGTGCTGTCGGCCGGCAGGCCCCAGATGCGCAGCGCCGGCGCGTCCCAGTGGCCGCGGCCGTCGCTGAGGTCGCGCTCCCAGGTGCCGAGGCGGCCGAAGCGCTGCGCGACGGCCAGCCGGTCCCGCAGCAAGGACAACTCGGCCCGCGCGGCGGCCAGTTCGGCTTTCAGCGCGGCGGGGTCGTCGTGGTCGGGTTTGGGCATCGGCGGCGCCGAGTATCGCGCGCCCACCCGCCCGGTTACATCGGTTTGAACCTCCAGGCCCAGGCCTGGCTGACGGCCAGCCGCTCCGGGTGCTGGCGCAGCTGCAGCGTGATGCGGCCGAGCTCGTCGCGCTGCGCGCGGGCGATGGCGGCGGCGCGCACCACCAGGCCGCGGTGCACCTGCCAGAACTCCTCGGGGTCCAGGCCCTCCATCAGCTCCTTCAGCGGCCGGCGCACATGGGCCTCGTCCTGGGCGGTGACGACGCGGGTGTACTTCTCGTCGCTCTGGAAGAACAGCACCTCGTCGATCGAGAACAGCTTGATGGTGTCGCCGACGCTGGCGCTGAGCCAGCGCAGCCGCGTCGACTCTCGGTGGCCGTCACCCTGCCCGTCACCCCGTTCGGCCAGCCGCCCGGCCAGCTGCTCCAGCAGCCGGTCCATGGCCGGTGCCGGCGTGCGCGAGGCCAGCCGTTCGGTGAGCCGGGCCACGGCCTGGGCCAGGCGCTCGGCGCTCACCGGCTTGAGCAGGTAGTCGACGGCGCCGGCCTCGAAGGCCGCGACGGCGTGGCTGTCGTAGGCCGTCGTGAACACCACGTGGCAGCCGCCGTCCAGCGCCTGGGCGGCCTGCGCCACCTGCAGGCCGTTCAGGCCCGGCATGCGGATGTCGAGGAAGGCGACGTCGGGCGCGTGCTGCTCCAGCGCCTCGACGGCAGCGGGGCCGTGTTCGCACTCGGCAACGATCTCCAGCGCCGGCCAGGCGGCCTGCAGCATGCGGCGCAGCTCGGCACGCGGCAGGTCCTCGTCGTCGGCGATCAGGGCGCGGGGTGGGCGGCGGGTGTTCATCGGGGAGAACCTGCGAGCGTGTCCGGCTCGAGCGGCAGCGTCAGCGTCGCGATCACGCCGCCGGTGGCGCCGGACTTCAGCGCCAGCGCCGCCTGCGCGCCGTGCATCTGGCGCAGCCGCTCGCGGATGTTGGCCAGGCCGATGCCCGAGCCGCCGGCCGAGGCGCCGAAGCCGGCGCCGTCGTCGACCACCGACAGTTCGAGCTGGCCGGCCTCGGTGCGGCGGGCGGCGATGGCCACGTGCACCGGGCCGACCTTGGGCTCGGCACCGTGCTTGACGGCGTTTTCGACCAGCGACACCAGCATCAGCGGCGGGAACGGGTGGTTGGCCAGCGCCGGCGGCACCTCGATGCTCCAGCTCAGCCGCGGCATGCGCGCCGACATCAGCGCCAGGTAGGCGCGGGCGATCTCGACCTGGCCGGCCACGGTGGCGTCGGCACCGCCGTCGCTGCGCAGGCGCGGGATGGCGGCGCGCAGGTAGTCGGCCAGTCGGTCGATCAGCGCGGCGGCACGCGGCGGGTCGGAGTGGATGGCGCCGCGCACACCGGCCAGGGTGTTGAACAGGAAGTGCGGCTCGACCTGCGCCGCCAGCACCGAGAGCTGCAGCTCGGCCTCGCGGCGCTGCTGCTGCGCCCGCGCCAGCGCTTCTTCGGCGGCCAGCGCGCGCAGGCCGTCGCGCTCGCGCGCCAGCCGCGGCAGCGCCAGCGCGCCGGCCATCAGCGCGGCCTGCAGGGCGAGCCAGAGGTCCGAGGTCGACAGCGGCGGTGAATCCGGCTTGGGGGCTCGGGCCTCGGTAAGGGGTGCAGAGGCGGCAGCCGCCGGGGCCGCCGGCATGCGTTCGTCGGGGCCCTGGATGAACACGCCGATCGACATGACCACGCGCTTGCGCTGGCCGTGTTCGTCGACCGTGCCGGTCCACTCGGCGATGCGCTGCTTCATCGGCTCGGCCGCCCAGGCGTTGAAGGCGGCCAGGCCCAGCACCACGGCGGCCAGTGCGGCGGCCACCAGCGCCAGCTCGCGCCGGCCGTCCAGACCCCGCTGCTGCGCCTGCCACCGCGCCCAGCAGCCGGCCCAGGGGCCGAGCAGCAGCGGCACCAGCACGTTGACCGCCATCTGCATCAGGCCGCCATAGGGCGGATAGGGCCCGGCCTGCAGCACCGCGCCGCCGAACAGCAGCACGAAACACAGCGCCACCGTGCTGCCCACGGTGCGCGCGCGCCCACGCGCCCAGGCCGGGCTGAACACCGGCCAGCGGCGGTAGTCGGTGAACCAGCCGTGAGCGCGGCCGGTCAGCGCCGCAGGCAGCGGGGCGTCCAGGCGCACCGCGGCGTCGGTGGCGGGGGTGGGCAGGGCGGCGGTGGCACTCACGGGGCGAAGCTTAGGGGCAGGCCGCTGCCACACCGCGCCGCCGCGACGAAGGCCGGCGATGCGGCGACGACCCCGCCCGGCGCGGGGATGAAGGCGCGGGCTGCGCTACGCTCCAGGCCCCCTGTTCACGAGGCACCGGATGAATCTCCGCTGGTCGCGCCTGTGGCAGCCTGGCAGGCTGCTGTTCTGGCAATGGATCTTCTTCAACGTGATGAGCAGCGTCTGCGGCTGGGCGCTGCGCGCGCTGCCGCTGAACAACGTCGGGCTGGCGCTGATCGGCTTCATCGCGCTGCTCAACGTGGTGTTCGGCCTGGGGGCCATGGCGCTGCTGCTGCGCACGCCGCGCGAGGGCGAGGGCAAGGCCGAAAGCCCGGCGGCCTGAGCCACCGGCCCGGCATGGCCCGCTCAGCGCCGCCGCGCGTGTGCGATCACCGCGTCGACGACGCGGCGCACCGCGGCCCGCTGGCGCTCGTCTTTCAGTTGCCCGTCGTCGTCGAAGGCCTGGTGCGCCTGGCCGATGGAGGCCGTGGGCGGCACCACCAGCATCGCCAGCGCGGTGGAGAGGAAGTGGCGCAGGAACAGCAGCGAGCGCTGGCCGCCGAGCGCACCCGGCGACGCGCTGAGCATGCCGGCCGTGAGGTTGGCCATGCCGCCCAGGCCCGACGGTGCGCCGCCCTCGGCCGCCACGCGCGAGGCCCAGTCGAAGCTGTTCACCAGCAGCGGCGGCACGAAGGCGTTGTACTCGGGGCTGGCGACCAGCAGGCCGTCGTGCGCGGCGAGCAGCGCGGCAAAGCGCCGCGCGCCCTCCGGCATGCCGGCGGCTTCGAGGTCACCGTGGTAGACGGGCAGGGCCAGCGAATCGAGGTCGAGCTCGGTGACCTCGGCGCCGGCCTCGCGCGCCGCCGCGGCCGCCAGCGCCGCCAGGCGGCGGTTCAGCGACGCGCGGCGGGCACTGCCGGCGATGACGAGCAGGCGGGGCGCGGCCATCTCAGTTCAGCCGGGCCAGGTCGAACACCAGCACCTCGGCCGCCTCGCCGCCTTCCAGCACCAGCCGGCTTTCGCCGTCCAGGCGCAGCGCGTCGCCGGCACGCAGTTCGCGGTCGTTCACGCGCAGCGTGCCGCGGGCCAGGTGCACATAGGCGATGCGCGCCGGGTCGAGCGCCCGCTCGGCGCGTTCGTCACCGTCGAACAGCCCGGCGTGGAGGCGCGCGTCGGCGTGCAGCGTCACGCTGCCTTCGGCGCCGTCCGGCGAGGCCACCAGCACCAGCCGGCCGCGCTTGTCGGCATCGGCAAAGTGCTTCTGCTCGTAGCCCGGTGCGATGCCGCGCTGCTGCGGCAGCAGCCAGATCTGCAGGAAGTGCGTCTCGGCATCGGCCTGGTGGTTGAACTCGCTGTGCATCACGCCGGTGCCGGCGCTCATGCGCTGCACGTCACCCGGGCGGATCACGCCTGCCGCCTTGCCGGATTCAGCGCTGCCGTTGCCCATGCTGTCCTTGTGCGCCAGTGCACCGTCGAGCACGTAGCTGACGATCTCCATGTCGCGGTGGCCGTGTGTGCCGAAGCCGGTGCCCGGGGCGATGCGGTCCTCGTTGATCACGCGCAGGTTGCCGACGCCCATGTGGGCCGGGTCGTGGTAGTCGGCGAAGCTGAAGCTGTGGAAACTCTTGAGCCAGCCGTGGTCGGCATGGCCACGGTCGGCGGAGCGGCGCAGAGTCATCATGGTCTCGGTCTCCTGTGGGCGGCACGGCCTCCGTGCCTTGACCGGCATGGTCGCGCTAAGGGCCGTGCCGCGGGTGGTGGGCGCTTCAAGGGCCCGTTCAAATAAGATGAAGCCATGTCCGACCGCGCCGCCGCCCCCGCCCAGCGTTCAGAGCGCCACCAGGCCCTCACGCCCGAGGCCTTGCAGATGATGGACACCATCGCGCGCAGCGGCAGTTTCGCCGCCGCGGCGCGCGAACTCGGCAAGGTGCCGTCGGCGCTGACCTACAGCGTGCGCCAGCTCGAGGAATCACTGGACGCGCTGCTGTTCGATCGCAGCTCGCGCCAGGCGCAGCTCACCGACGCCGGCCGCGAACTGCTCAACGAAGGCCGGCGGCTGCTGCAGGAGATGGAGGCCGTGGCCAGCCGCGTGCACCGCGTGGCCAACGGCTGGGAGACGCAGCTGGCGATCAGCGTCGAGGACATCCTGTCGCAGACCACGGTGTTCGAGCTGGTCGAGGCCTTCACGCAGGACTGCCAGGCGCGCGACGGTGCCGCGACGCGGCTGCGCCTGCGCAGCGACGTGCTGGCCGGCACCTGGGAGGCGCTGGTCACGGGCCAGGTCGAGCTGGCCATCGGCATCAGCGGCGAACACGCCAACCCGGGCGGCATCGAGATGGCGCCGATGGGCGAGATGCCCTTCGTCTACTGCGTCGCGCCGCACCACCCGCTGGCCGGGGCCGAAGGGCCGCTGGACGACGCGATGCTGGTGCACCACCGCGCGGTGGCGGTGGCGGACACGGCCCAGCGCCTGTCGCCGCTCACCGTGAACCTGCTGCCCGGCCAGGATGTGCTGACCGTGCCGAACATGCGCGCCAAGCTCGAAGCCCTGGTGCGCGGCCTCGGCGCGGGCTTCGTGCCCGAGCCGCTGGCCCGCCCGCACCTGGAGGCCGGCCGGCTGGTGCAGAAGGCCACCGTGCGGCCGGGCCTGACGGCGCGCCTGTTCTACGCCTGGCGTGCCGAGAAGAGCGCGCTGGGCCTGGGCCGGGCGCTGCAGTGGTGGCTGGCGCAGCTGGCCAGCCCGGCCACGCAGCGCTCGCTGATCGAGCGCCACGTGCTGCGCTTCTGAACCGATGGCGGTGCAGGCCGGGCCGGGCGGCTACCGCGGCCGCTTCGCGCCGTCGCCCACCGGGCCGCTGCACGCCGGCTCGCTGGTGGCGGCGCTGGCGAGCTGGCTCGACGCACGCGCGCATGGCGGGGCTTGGCTGGTGCGCATCGAGGATGTCGATACACCGCGCTGCGTGCCGGGTGCCGACCGGCTGATCCTGCAGCAGCTCGCCGCCTGCGGCCTGCTGCCCGACGAGCCGCCGCGCTGGCAGCACGCGCGCGAAGCCGCCTACGCTGCGGCGCTGTCCACGCTGCGCGCAGCCGGCCACGCCTACGACTGCGGCTGCACCCGGCGCGACATCGACGACGCGCTGGCCGCCGCTGGCCAGCCGCACCGGCGCTTCGGCGAGCGGGTCTACCCCGGCACCTGCCGCAACGGCCTGCGGGGCCGGCCGGCCCGGGCGGTGCGTTTGCGCGCCGAGGGCTGTGTCGACTGGAGCGACCACCGCCTCGGCGCGCAGCAGCAGAACCTGGCCACCGAAGTGGGGGACTTCGTGATCCGCCGTGCCGACGGCCTCTGGGCCTACCAGCTGGCGGTGGTGGTGGACGACGCCGAGCAGGGCATCACCGACGTCGTGCGTGGCGAGGACCTGGCCGACAACACGGCGCGGCAGATTGCGCTGCAGCGCGCGCTCGGCTTGCCGACGCCGCGCTACCTGCATATGCCGCTGGTGCTGGGCGCCGACGGCCACAAGCTCAGCAAGCAGAACGGCGCCGAGGCGCTGGACCTGGCTCAGCCGCTGGCGGCGCTGCGCCGCGCCGGTGCCGTGCTCGGCCTTCCGGAGCTGCCAGGCGTTGGCGTGGCCGACTGGCTGGCCGCGGCCGTGCCGGCCTGGGCTGGCATCATCCGCGGTTTGGTCGCGAAGACCTTCCCGCAAACCGCGCAGACAGGAGAGAAGACATGAGCCTGAAGATCGAAGACACCGTCGTCGGCAGCGGCGCCGAAGCCGTGGCCGGCCGCACGATCACCGTGCACTACACCGGCTGGCTGTACGAGCCCACGGCGGCCGACAACCGCGGCCGCAAGTTCGACAGCAGCAAGGACCGGGGCGACCCGTTCCAGTTTCCGCTCGGTGCCGGCCACGTGATCCGTGGCTGGGACGAGGGCTTCCAGGGCATGAAGGTCGGTGGCACGCGCGTGCTCACCATTCCGCCGGAGATGGGCTACGGCGCACGCGGCGCCGGCGGGGTCATCCCGCCGAACGCCACGCTGGTGTTCGAGGTGGAACTGCTCGAAACCTGAGTTCAGCGCGCCGGCTTGGCCGGCCCGCGGCTGAACGGCTTGCCGTAGCCCGGCTTGCCGCCACCGCCGCCGAAGCGCTTGGGGCCACCCGGCTTGAAGCCGGGGCGGCCGCCACCGGGCTTGCCACCGAAGCCGGGCCGCGCGGCCGGTTCCGGCGTGCGCGGCTCCAGGCCGGTGATGGTCGCGGCCGGGATGCGCTGCGTGGTGAAGCGCTGGATGCGCTGCACCATGCCGAAGTCACGGCGCTCGGCCAGCGTCACCGCCAGGCCGGTGCGCCCGGCGCGGCCGGTGCGGCCGATGCGGTGGACGTAGTCCTCTTCCTTCATCGGCAGGCCGTAGTTGATGACGTGGCTGATGGTCGGCACGTCGATGCCACGCGCGGCCACGTCGGTGGCCACCAGCACGCGCAGCCGGCGGCTGCGCAGCTTGTCGAGCACGCGGTTGCGGCGGCCTTGCGGCATGCCGCCGTGCAGCGCGTCGACCTGGTGGCCCATCTCGGCCAGGCGCTCGGCCAGCACCTCGGCGTCGCGCTGGGTGCTGGTGAACACCAGCGCCTGATCGACTTCGCGCGTGGTCAGGATGTGCTCCAGCAGCGCGTTCTTGTGGCGCAGGTCGTCGGCCCAGTGCAGGCGCTGTTCGATGTCGGCGTGCGTCTCGGTGTGCGAGGCCACTTCGATGCGGCGCGGCTCGCGCAGCAGCTCTTCGGCCAGGCGGCCGGCGGGGCCCGAGAACGTGGCGCTGAACATCACGGTCTGGCGCTGCTCGGGCAGCGCGTCGGCGACGGCGTGGATGTCCTCGATGAAGCCCATGTCCAGCATGCGGTCGGCTTCGTCGAGCACGAACATGCCGACACGGCCCAGCGGCAGCTTGCCGGCACCCAGGTGGTCGAGCAGGCGGCCCGGCGTGGCGATCAGGATGTCCAGCGGGCCGGCCAGCGCACGCAGCTGGGCGCCATAGGGCACGCCGCCGACGACGGTGGCCACACGCAGGCCCGGCACGTAGCGGCCGTAGTCGCTGGCGGCCTTGGCCACCTGCATGGCGAGTTCGCGGGTGGGCGTCAGCACCACCACGCGCGGGCCGACCGGCGGCGGGAACGGGCCACGCGGACCCCGCGGGCCGCGGAACTCGCGCGGGCCGCCACCGGCTTCGCGCGGCGGCCGGGGTTCCGGCGCCGGTTCGGCCGCGCGCGCGGCCAGCACCTGCATCAGCGCCGGCAGCATGAAGCTGGCGGTCTTGCCACTGCCGGTGCGGCTGGACACCATCAGGTCGGCGCCGGCCAGCGCGGCCGGGATGGCCTCGGCCTGCACGGCGGTGGGTTCGGTGTAGCCCGCGACAGACAAAGCGCGGACGAGGGTCTCGGCGAGACCCAGCTGGTCAAAAGACATGGATTCGGACTCGGGAACGGGTGAGGCGGGCCTGCGTGGTCCGCCGCGGCATCGCCGCCAGCCCGAAGTCGCAAATCGCAGGTTGCCGGGGCACCGAAGTGGCCGGCAGCGGGGGGCCGAAGGAGATGAACGAAGGCCCTGCCGCCTTGCGGTCAGGGCCCGAGGCAGGGAGTATAGCCGAAGACCCGGGTTTTCACCGAGGGGCGCGCCAGACGCGGTGTTCGAGCGCTTCCCACACCGGCGTCAGGCGGCCCGGCAGGTCGGGCATTTCGCCGGGTTCGAAGCGGCTTTCGCCGGGTGAATGGAAGTCGCTGCCGCGCGAGGCGAGCAGGCCGAACTCCTGGGCCAGGCCGGCCACGCGCTCGACATCGGCCGCGCCGTGTGCGGAGGTGACCACCTCGATGCCACGCCCGCCGTGTTCGACAAACTCCGACAGCAGCGCGTATTCCGCGCTCGGCGAGAAGCGGTAGCGCGCCGGGTGGGCGATCACCGCCAGCCCGCCGGCCCCGGTGATCCAGCCCACCGCGTCGCCCAGCTTCGCCCAGCGGTGCTCGACATAGCCCGGCAGGCCTTCCTTCAGGTAGCGGCGGAACACGCTGGAGGTATCGGGGCACTGGCCGATCTCGACCAGCCAGCGCGCGAAGTGCGTGCGCGACACGAGCTCCGGGTTGCCGACGTACTTCAGCGCGCCTTCGAGCGCACCCTTCAGGCCCACCCGTTCCAGGCCGGCGGCCATCTCGCGCGCCCGCGCCAGCCGGCCGCCGCGCGTGGCGGCCAGGCCCTCGACCAGCGCCGGGTCGTCGGCGTCGAAGCCCAGGCCGACGATGTGCACGGTTTCACCGGCGAAGCTGACCGAGATCTCGCAGCCGCTGAGCATGTCCAGCCCGGCGGCGTGGGCCGCGGCCCGGGCGCGTGCCAGGCCGCCGATCTCGTCGTGGTCGGTGAGCGCCCAGAGCTCGACGCCGGCGGCGGCGAAACGCGCCGCCAGGGCCTCGGGCTCGAGCGTGCCGTCGGAGAAGCGGCTGTGGCTGTGGAGGTCGGCGTTGAGCAGGTGCACGGCTGCCATTGTCGGCGGCCTGCCCGGATGAGGGGGCTCCCCCCGCGGCTCGGGGGCTCGGCGTCCGTCGGTTGTTGCCGCGGCAAACGCGCGGTGAACGGTCGGTCCGCAGCATCGGCCGCGTTCCTGAACCCGACGAAGCTGTCTTCCGCACACCCGAAAAGGGAGAAAAGGGAAACCATGACCACCCCCTCCATCACCGCCTTGGTGGCCGCCGGCCCCGTCGCTGCCACGCTGCTGCTGTCGGCCTCGCTGGCCAGCGCCACGCCGATCCCGGTCGACCTCAACAACTGGTCCAAGCGCGGCCCCAGCGCCAACGGCAACTGGGTCGTGGCCGGCGACGGCAGCAGCGTGCTGCAGACCGTGAACGGTGATCCGACCTTCTTCGTCAGCGACACCGACCAGATCAACACCACGTTGCGCGGCCGCATCCGGGTCGAGACGACCTCGGACGACGACCTGATCGGCTTCGTGTTCGGCTTCAACGGCCCGGACACCACCGGCAACGACATGGACTTCTGGCTGTTCGACTGGAAGCAGGCTTCGCAAGCCTCCGGCGGCTTCACGGCCTTCGAAGGTTTTGCCTTCAGCCGCGTGAACGGCAGCATCACCAACTACATCCCGGGCTTCTGGGGCCGCACGGACAGCGCCGGCTTCGACAACCTGGCCACGAACTACGGCGCCGGCCTGGGCTGGCAGGACAACGTCGAGTACGACTTCACCATCCTGTATCAGGACAACCGCGTGAAGATCGACATCGCCGGCGGCGCCTTCGGGGCCGGCACCACGGTGTTCGACCTGAGCGGCAGCTTCGGCACGGGCCGCTTCGGCTTCTACAACTACTCGCAGGCCTCGGTGCGCTACAGCGGCCTGACCGAAGAAGACACGCCGCCGCCCCCGCCGGGTGAGGTGCCGGTGCCGGGCACGCTGGCGCTGGCGGCACTGGGCCTGCTGATGACGCGCGTGGCGCGCCGCCGGGCGGCCTGAGCCGAGTTGAACCCGGGCTCAGCCGGGCCAGACGGCCGGCACCGCCAGCGCTGCGCGCACCGCTTCGCCGAGCGCTTGCGCGCAGCCCCGTTGCCAGGCCGCGGCGGCGGCGGCCGCACCCAGCCGGCAGCGCCCGCCGCGGCGCACGAAGACCGCGTTGCGCAGGTCGTCGGGCTCGGGTTTGCCAAAGCGCGCGCGCCACTGCGTGTCGGCGCTGGCCATGCTCGACAGCGCCAGCTTGGTGTGGCCCAGGCGCAGCAGCACCGGCGCGCTCTTCCACAGCGCGTAGACGCTGGCCAGCACCTCGAAACCTTCCCAGCCCACGGCCAGCGCCTCGCGCAGCTCGGTCCAGGCCTCGGGCCAGCGCCGCAGCGCGGCCAGCGCGGTGCCCCGCGCTTCGTGCGCGCCGGAGCACAGGTCCCAGTCCTGCAGCTCACGGCCCTCTGCGGCCAGCGCGGCAAGTTCGTCCAGGGCTTCCGCCGGGTGGCCGGCGGCGACGGCCTGCACCGCCAGGTTGTAGCGGCCGGCGTTGATCAGGTGCCGGTTGCCCGAACGCGCCCAGAGGTCGCGCGCGGCGCGGCTGCAGGCGACGCTGGCGGCGGTGTCGCGGTCCACCACGCGCAGCAGCGTGCCCTTCAGGCTCAGCAGCGAAGCCTCGGTGTTGGGGCGCTCGGCCAGGCGCGCCAGCGGCAGGGCCTCGTCGATCATCGCGCGCACCCTCGGCGCGTCGCCGTCCAGGCGCCAGATCAGCCGCGCCAGCCGGGTCAGCGTGGTGCAGCGCCAGCGCGGCTCGGGGCAGGGCAGCGCGAGCGCGGCGTCGACGTGTGCTCGCGCGGCGTCGCGCCGCCCGGCGTCGAGGCTGAAGGTGGCGGCCAGCGCATGGCCGCAGGCCGCGCGCGACGGGTCCAGCCCTGGGCTGGCGAGCACGCGGTCCAGGCTGGCCAGCACGCCGTCGGGCAGCGCGATCTCGCCCCAGGCGGTCTGCAGCATCAGCACCAGTTGCAGCGCCTCGGCCGCCGCGCCGTCGGCGGTGGCTCTGGCGAGCGCGAAGCCGAGGTTGGCCATCTCCTCGCGCACGCTGGGCAGCGGCGGCGTGGGTGGCATGGCGTCGACCCAGTCGATGAGCCAGGCGCGGTGGCGCGCTCGCAGGGCCGCCAGCGCGGCGGGGTCTTCGGCCTCGGTGCGTGCCAGCACGTGTTCGCGCACCGGCTCGGGTGGGGCGTGGCGTTGCAGGCCGTCGGCGCCGCGGCGTGAGCGCAGCACCGACAGCGCCGCGAGCTCGTTCAGCGCAGCCTGGGTTGCCGCGCGCGAGAGGCCGCTGAGCGCCGCGGCGGCCTCCGGCGTGGCGCCGGCCGGCAGCAGCGCCAGCGCCAGCAGCAGGCCGCGTTCTCGCGGTTCGAGCAGCCGCCAGGTCCAGTCGACGACGGCCTGCATCGAGGCATGGCGCTCGTCGTGGCCGCTGCGGCCGCCGCGCCGCGCCAGCAGCGCCAGGCTCTGGCCTTCTTCGCGCGCCGCCATCAGCAGCGCCAGCAGCTCGTCGGGCTCCAGCGTGCGCGCCTGCGCGGCGGCCAGCTCCAGCGCCAGCGGCAGGCCGTCGAGCCAGCGCACCAGGGCCGCCAGCGCGGCGCGGTTGTGGGCGCCGACGTGGAAGTCGGTGCGCTGCGCCCGCGCACGGTCGACAAACAGCCGCACCGCCGGGCTGGCCAGCACCTCGGCCGTGGCGGCTTCGGCGGCGGGCAGCGCGAGCGTGTCCAGCGGCACGTGCTGTTCGCCGTCCAGCGCCAGCGGCCGGCGCGAGGTGACCAGCCAGTGCACGCGCGGCAGCCGCTCGGCCAGGCGCGCGACTTGGCCCGCGGCCTCGGCATCGAGCTGCTCGGCGTTGTCCAGCAGCACCAGCAGCCGGCGGCCATCGAGCACGCCGACGATCTGCTCGAGTGCATCGCCGGAGGACTCGATGCGCAGCGCGGCGCGCAGCTGGTCGAGCAGGCCGGTGGCGTCGAACACGTCGACCAGCGACACAAACACCGCGCGCTCGAAGGCCGGGCGCGTGGGCGGTGTCGGCCCGCCGGGCCGCGGTTCGGCCAGCACACGCGCGGCCTCGACGGCCAGCCGCGTCTTGCCGGCGCCGCCGGCGCCCAGCACCGTGACCAGCCGTTCCACTGCCACCTGGGCCGCCAGCCGCGCCAGGGCTTCTTCGGCGCCGATCAGCCGCGTCAGGTACTGCGGCAGCGGGCTGGTGCCGGGTGCCGGCGCGCGTGCGGGCAGCGGCTCTTCGGCCAGCCGCTCCAGCCGGGTCTGCAGGCGGCGGCGTTCGTCCAGCACCCATTCGTCGAAGAAGCCCGGCAGCAGCTCGCCGCGCGCCAGGGCCTGGGCGCGGGCGGCATGGCCGGCACGCAGGGCGGCTTCGAGCTCGACCACGTCGCAGTCGATGGCGGCGGGCGCCAGCCGCAAGGTCTGCCGGTCGGCGGCGATCAGCGCCGGCGTGCCCGCCGGTTCGAGCAGCGCGCGCAGCGCGGTCAGCGCCTGGCGCAGGCGGGCGCGGCCGGTGTCGGCATCGGCCTCGGGCCACAGCAGCGCGGCCAGGGTTTCGCGGGCGTGCTCGACGCCGGGTGCCATCGCCAGCCGTGCCAGCAGCAGCGTCGCGGCGCGGCTCTTCAACCGCGCGTGGTGCTGGCCCAGGCCTTCGAGTTCGAAGCCGCCCAGCAGGCGCAACCGCCACACCCGCGGCCGCTGCTGCACGGGGGGCGGTGCGCCGGGCGGGTTCATCGCTCCAGGCGCAGCGTGCGGCCGCAGCGCGCGGCCAGGCTCTCGTCGTGCGTGACGACGACAAAGGCCGTGCCGTCGCGGGCCGCCAGTTCGAGCATCAGCTCGAACACCGAGGCCGCGGTGCCGCGGTCGAGGTTGCCGGTGGGCTCGTCGGCCAGCACGCAGGCCGGGCGCGTGACCAGGGCGCGGGCGATGGCCACGCGCTGGCGCTCGCCGCCGGAAAGCTCGCCCGGGTGGTGGCGCAGCCGCTCGCCCAGGCCCACCCGCGCCAGCATCGCGGCGGCGGTGTCGCGTGCCGCGGCGGGTGGCTCGCGCCGGATGCGCAGCGGCATCGCGACGTTGTCGATGGCGCTGAACTCCGGCAGCAGGTGGTGGAACTGGTAGACGAAGCCGAGGTGGCGGTTGCGCCAGGCGCCTTGCGCGGCGGCGGACAGGGCCGAGAAGTCGGTGCCCATCAGCTCGACGCGGCCGCTGGTGGGCCGGTCCAGCCCGCCCAGCAGGTGCAGCAGCGTGCTCTTGCCGGAACCGGAGGCGCCGACGATGGCCAGCGTTTCGCCGCGCTGCACCGCCAGGCTCACGCCGCGCAGCACGCTCACGTCGAGCGCGGTGTCGCCGCGGCCGTCAACAAAACGCTTGTGCAGCTCGTGGGCGCTCAGCACTGCTTCATTCATAACGCAGCGCCTCCGCCGGGTTGACGCGGCTGGCGCGCCAGCTCGGGTACAGCGTGGCCAGGAAGGCCAGCACCAGCGACACCAGCACGATGGGCACGATGTCGCTGGCCAGCGGCTGGCTCGGCATGCGGCTGATCAGGTAGATGCTGCCGGGCAGGAAGGCCATGTCCAGCGCGCGTTCGATGGCCGGCACGATGACGTCGATGTTGTACGCCACCAGCAGGCCCAGGCCGCAGCCGGCCAGCGTGCCCAGCGTGCCGGCGGTGGCGCCCTGCACGATGAAGATGCCCATGATCGAGCGCGGGCTCGCACCCAGCGTGCGCAGGATGGCGATGTCGGCGCGTTTGTCGGTCACCGTCATCACCAGCGTCGAGACCAGGTTGAAGGCCGCCACCGCGACGATCAGCGTCAGGATGATGCCCATCAGCCGCTTCTCGATCTGCACCGCGTCGTACCAGTGGCGGTTGATGCGCGTCCAGTCGCGCACGTAGACGTCGGGGCCGAGGCGGTTCTGCAGGTCGTTGCCGGCGGCGCGTGCGTCCATCACATTGGCCAGCCGCAGCTGCACGCCGGTGGGGCCTTCGACGCGGAACAGCCGCGCCGCATCGTCGACGTGGATCAGCGCCAGCGCGCTGTCGTACTCGTAGTGCCCGGCCTCGAAGGTGCCGACCAGCGTGAACTGGCGCAGCCGCGGCAGCACGCCGGCCGGCGTGACCTGGCCGCCTGGCGCGACGATGGTGATCTGCTCGCCCACGCGGGCACCGAGCAGGCGCGCCAGCTCGCGGCCGACGACGATGTTCCAGGCGCCCGGCTGCAGGCGCCCCAGCAGCTGCGGGTTGGCACGCGCCAGGTCGGTGACCTTGGCTTCTTCGGCCGGGTCGATGCCGCGCACGACGGCGCCGCGCAGTTCTTCGCCGCGGCCCAGCAGGGCCTGCGTGGCGATGAAGGGCGCGGCACCGACCACGCGCCGGTCGGCCGAGGCGGCGGCGGCCGTGGCGCGCCAGTCGGGCAGCGCGGCGCCGGTGGCGTCGGCCACCTCGACGTGGGCCACCACGTTGAGCATGCGGTCGCGCACCTCGGACTGGAAGCCGTTCATCACCGACAGCACGATGATCAGCGCCGCCACCCCGAGCGCGATGCCCAGCACCGAGATCGCGCTGATGAAGGAGATGAAGCCGTTCTTGCGGCCGCCGCGGCCGGCGCGGGTGTAGCGCCAGCCGATCTGCCACTCGTAGGGCAGGCTGAACGGCGCGCTGGAGCCGCGCGGAGACGGGGCTGAAGAAGGGGCTGGCGGAGGGGCACTCATCGGCCGCGCATGCTACGCGACGGCATCCGGGGCCGCTGGGCCGGCCCGGCCGGGGATGCTGGGGATAATCGCCGGCGGTGTGCCCCCGTCCATGCATCTGATCGTCCCGTTTGCCGCGCCGCTGGCCGAGGCCGGCCGCGATGCCCTGCGCGGGCTGGCGCTGCCGAACCTGGCCGCGCTGCGCGGGCGCTTGGTGGAGACCGGGCGCGACCTGGCCGACGAATGGACCCTGTCGACGCCGCACGAACGCGCCTTTGCGCGCGCCGTGGGCTGGTGCGGCGCGGACGGCGCCTTGCCCTTTGCCGCCCAGGCCGCGGCGGAAGCCGGCATCGACACCGGCGACCTTGCCTGGGCCCAGCTGACGCCGGTGCACTGGCACCTCGGCACCGACCAGGTGAGCCTGGTGGACCCGGCCGGCCTGATGCTCGACGAGGCCGGCTCGCACGAGCTGCTCGAAGCCGTCCGGCCGCTCTTCACCGGCGACGGCTGGCTGCTCGCCTGGGGCGGTGCCGGCCGCTGGTTTGCCGCGCACGAAAGCCTGGAGGGCCTGCCCACGGCGAGCCTGGACCGCGTGATCGGCCGCAACGTCGACCCGTGGCTCGGTGCCGACGCCGCCGCGCGGCGGCTGCGCCGGCTGCAGGCCGAGCTGCAGATGCTGCTGCACAGCCACCCGTTGAACGCAACGCGCGAGGCGCGTGGCCTGCTGCCGGTGAACAGCGTGTGGATCAGCGGCAGCGGCACTCGCCAGCCCCTGGCCGGCACGCCACCGCAGACCGACGAACGCCTGCGCGGGCCGGCGCTGGCCGGCGACTGGACGCGCTGGTGCACCGCCTGGGAGACGCTGGACGCCGGCCCGCTGGCCACGCTGCGCGCCCGGGTTGAGCGGGGCGAGCCGGTGTGTTTGACGCTGGCCGGCGAACGCGGCAGCCTCGAACTCGGCGGGCCTGTGCGCCCGTCGTGGCGGCGCTGGTGGCAGCACTGGGGCCAGCCACCGCTGGCCGCCTGGCTGGAGCCGCTGTGAGCCCCCAGGCTCGCTATCGCTCGCCACCCCCCGAGGGGGCTCGCCTCCCTCGGCAGAGCCTGCGGGAGGCGGTGTGAGCCCGGCCGTGATCCAGCCGCGCGGCGTGCCACCGCGCCTTGCCTTTGCGCTGGAGCAGCAGGGCGTGCACCCGCTGCTGGCGCGGCTGCTGGCGGCGCGTGGCGTGGCCGCGGCCGACGAACTCGACCCCAGCCCGGCGCGGCTGCTGCCACCGAGCACGCTGAAGGGCACCGCCGAGGCCGGCCGGCTGCTCGCCGACGCCATCGCCCAGGGCGCGCGGCTGTGCGTGGTGGCCGACTACGACTGCGACGGCGCCACGGCCTGCGCCGTGGCCGTGCGCGGGCTGCGCCTGCTGGGCGCGGCGGCCGTCGACTACGTGGTGCCCGACCGCGCCGTGCACGGCTACGGGCTCACGCCGGCCATCGTCGAGCTGGCGCGCGCCAAGCAGCCCGATCTGCTGGTGACGGTGGACAACGGCATCGCCAGCCTCGAGGGCGTGGCGCATGCGCGCGCGCTGGGCCTGCGCGTGCTGGTCACCGACCACCACCTGCCGCGCCTCGACGACGGCCGTGTCGTGCTGCCCGAGGCCGACGTGATCGTCAACCCGAACCAGCCGGACTGCGGCTTCGCGAGCAAGGCCCTGGCCGGCGTCGGCGTCATGTTCTACGTGCTGCTGGCCACACGCGCCGAACTGCGCCTGCGCGGTGCCTTCGCGGGCCGGGAGGAGCCGCGGCTCGACGCGTTGCTCGACCTGGTCGCGCTGGGCACCGTGGCCGACGTGGTGAAGCTCGACGCCAACAACCGCAGGCTCGTCGCGCAGGGGCTCAAGCGCATCCGCGCCGGGCGCTTGCAGCCGGGTCTGGCGGCGCTGTTCCGCGTGGCCGGGCGCGAGACGCGCAAGGCCGCCGGCTTCGACTTCGGCTTTGCCCTGGGCCCGCGCATCAACGCCGCCGGACGGCTGGCCGACATGACCCTGGGCATCGAGTGCCTGCTCACCGACGACGCCGGCCGTGCCGACGAGCTGGCGCAGCAACTCGATGCGATCAACCGCGAACGGCGCGAGGTGGAAGGCGGCATGCGCGAACGCGCCGACGCGGTGCTCGCCGGCCTGGCGACCGACGGCGAGCAGGCCGGCGCGCCGCCGGCGCTGGCGCTGTTCGACGAGGCCTTCCACGAAGGCGTGGTGGGCATCGTCGCCGGCCGGCTGAAGGACCGTGTGCACCGGCCGACCTTCGTTTTTGCACGCGGCGCCGACGGCCGGCTCAAGGGCTCGGGCCGTTCGATCCCGGGCTTCCACCTGCGCGACGCGCTGGACCTGGTCGCCAAGCGCGCCCCCGATCTGCTTGCGCGTTTCGGCGGCCACGCGATGGCGGCCGGCTGCACGCTGGCCGATGCCGACGCCGCGGCGGTCGAACGTTTCCGCGGCCTGCTGGCGCAGGTGGCGGCCGAGTGGCTGGACGCCGCGGCGCTGACCCGCACCGTGCGCACCGACGGCCCGCTGGACCTGCAGTGGTTCAACGCCGAGACGGTGGCGCTGCTGGACGAGCAGGTCTGGGGCCAGGGCTTCGAGCCGCCGCTGTTCTGCGACGCGGTGCAGGTGCTCGATCAGCGCCTGGTCGGCGAAAAACACCTGAAGCTGCGGGTGCGCCATGCCGGCCAGAGCCGCGACGCGATCTGGTTCGGCCACACCGAGCCGCTGCCCGAGCACACGCGGCTGGCCTACCGCGTGAGCGTGGACGAGTGGAACGGCCGCCAGCGGGTGCAGATGGTGGTGGAGGCGGCCGAGGCCGCAGCGACCCCGCTCAGCGCGGGCTGAAGCCGTCCAGCAGGCGCTGCACCGCCGTCGCGCCCACACGCTCGAGGTCGAAGCTGTCGGGCTCGAGGATCCAGGAGCGGATCAGCCCGTCGATCAGCGCCAGCAGGCTGATCGCGATCTCGCCGGCCGGCGGTGCCGCCGCCAGTTCGCCGCAGGCCTGGGCGTGGGCCACGGTGGCCGCCAGCTGGTCGCGGAACTCGCAGCGCGAGTCGTGTTTGCGCCGGCGCAGCGGCTCGTGGGCCGCGCCGTACTCGAAGCGTGTCGTCAGGATGTCGAACACGCGCTTGGCCTGCGGCGTGTGCGTGATGTAGGCGAACAGCTTGCGCACATGCGTCACCAGCCGCGCGCGCGGCTCGGGCGCCCCCGGCGTGCCGAGCGTGGCGGCCATGTCGGCTTCCAGCGGCAGCGTCACGCGCGCCAGCATGCCCTCGATGATCTCGTGCTTGTCCTGGAAGTGGTGGTAGACCGCACCGCGCGTGACGCCGGCCTCGGCCGCGATCTGCTGCAGCGAGGTGGCGGCCACGCCCTGGGTGTGGAACACCTGTTCGGCCGCATCCAGGATGCGGTCACGGGTCAGCAGGGCTTCTTCCTTGGTTTTGCGGGCCATCGGGCTTGTCTCGGGCGGTCTCTGTCGTTCGGCATAGATGCCGTCAGGGTCTCAAGCATACATCCAAGAATGTATGTATAGTGCGCCGCTTGTCGTCGAACCGGCACCGCTGCGGTGCCCAGCCCGTGCCATGAAGCGCTCCCCGAAGCACCGTTCTGCCGTTTTTGCCGCCGGCAGCACCGCCGTTCTCGCCGTGGCTGCGGCCACTCTGCTGGCCGCCTGCGGCGAATCGGCAGCCCCGCCCCAGGCCGGCGGCATGCCGCCGCCGCCCCAGGTGGGCGTGGTGACGGTGGCGCCGCAGTCTGTGCCGCTGCAGCAGGAACTGCCGGGCCGCATCGAGCCCCTGCGCACGGCCCAGGTGCGGGCGCGCGTGACGGGCGTGGTGCTGGAGCGCCAGTTCCGCGAAGGCAGCGAGGTGCGCGCCGGCCAGGCGCTGTTCCGCATCGACGCCGCGCCGTACAAGGCGGCCGTGGACAGCGCGCTGGCGCAGCAGGCGCGGGCCGAAGCGCAACTGGCGCAGACCAGTGCCACCGTGCGCCGCTACGCGCCGCTGGCGGCCGACAAGGCCATCAGCGAGCAGCAGCTGGCCGACGCGCAGGCCGCGCAGAAGGCGGCCGAAGCCGACCTGGCCGCCGCCAAGGCCGCGGTGCAGTCGGCGCAGATCAACCTCGGCTACACGCAGGTCACGGCGCCGATCGCCGGCCGCATCGGCCGTGCGCTGGTGACCGAGGGCGCGCTGGTCAGCGCCACCGAGGCCACCCAGCTGGCGCTGGTCCAGCAGGTGCAGAGCGTGTACGTGAACTTCACGCAGAGCGCCAACGAGCTGCTGGCGCTGCGCCGCGCCATCGAGGCCGGCCGCGCGACCCGGGCCAACGGCGAGGCCGTGCCCGTGCGCGTGGTGCTCGACGACGGCACCGAACTGAAGGAAAGCGGCAAGCTGCTGTTCAGCGACCTGAGCGTCGACGCCAGCAGCGGCCAGGTGACGCTGCGCGCCGAGGTGTCCAACCGCGACGGCCTGCTGCTGCCCGGCCAGTACGTGCGGGTGCGCCTGGCCCAGGCCCAGCTGCCCACCGGCGTGCTGCTGCCGCAGCAGGCAGTGACACGCACGCAGACCGGTGACACCGTGCTGGTGGTCGGTGCCGAGAACAAGCCGGTGCCGCGGCCCATCCAGGTGTCCGGCACGCACAACGGCCAGTGGATCGTCATCGGCGGTCTGCAGCCGGGCGAGAAGGTCATCGTCGACGGCTTCCAGAAGATGTTCGTGCCCGGCGCGCCGGTGAACCCGGTGCCGTGGACGGCGCCCGCGGCTTCGGCCGCCGCACCGGCCGCCGCGGCCAGCCGCTGATCGGGGCAGCCCCACCATGGCCCGTTTTTTCATCGACCGACCCATCTTCGCGTGGGTCATCGCCTTGTTCATCCTGGTGATCGGCGGCGTGTCGATCACGCAGTTGCCGGTGTCGCAGTACCCCTCGGTCGCGCCGCCGTCCATCGTCGTCAACACCGCCTACCCGGGTGCCTCGGCGCAGACGCTGGAAGACGCCGTGCTCTCCGTCATCGAACGCGAGATGAACGGCGCGCCCGGCCTGATCTACATGGAGTCGGTCGCGCAGGCCGACGGCAGCGGCAGCCTGACGCTGACCTTCGACGCCGAGACCGACCCCGACCTCGCGCAGGTGGAGGTGCAGAACCGCCTGGGCCGCGCCACGCCGCGCCTGCCGGCGGCCGTGACGCAGCAGGGCGTGCGCGTCGACAAGGCCAACCGCAACTTCCTGCTGTTCACCATCCTCAGCTCGACGAATCCGGACTTCGACCCGTTCGCGCTGGGTGACTACGCGGCGCGCAACATCGTGCCCGAGCTGCAGCGTGTGCCCGGCATCGGCCAGGCCCAGCTGTTCGGCACCGAGCGCGCGATGCGCGTCTGGGTCGACCCGGCCAAGCTGCGCGGGCTCAACCTCAGCATGGCCGAGGTGACGGCGGCGATCCGCGCGCAGAACGCGCAGGTCTCGGCGGGTGGCATCGGCGAGCTGCCGAACATCACCGGCCAGAGCATCTCGGCCACCGTCGTGGTGCCGGGCCAGCTCTCGACGGACGAGCAGTTCGGCCGCGTCATCCTGCGTGCCAATGCCGACGGCTCCACCGTGCGGCTGGCCGACGTGGCGCGCATCGAACTCGGTGCCCAGGCCTACTCGACCTCGGCGCGCCTGAACGGCAACCCGTCCGTCGGCATCGGCGTGCAGCTCTCGCCCACCGGCAACGCGCTGGCCGCGGCCACCGCGGTGCGCGCGAAGATGGAGGAGCTGCAGCGCTACTTCCCGGAAGGCGTGAGCTACGCCATTCCGTACGACAGCTCGCGCTTTGTGCGCATCTCGATCTCGCAGGTGGCGGTGACGCTGCTCGAGGCCGTGGGGCTGGTGTTCCTGGTGATGTTCCTGTTCCTGCAGAACTGGCGCGCCACCATCATCCCGACCCTGGTGGTGCCGGTGGCGCTGCTGGGCACCTTCGGCGTGCTGCTGGCGCTGGGCTTCTCGATCAACGTGCTGACCATGTTCGGCATGGTGCTGGTGATCGGCATCGTGGTCGACGACGCCATCGTCGTGGTCGAGAACGTCGAGCGCATCATGTCCGAGGAGGGCCTGCCGCCGCGCGAGGCCACACGCAAGGCCATGGGCCAGATCTCGGGCGCCATCATCGGCATCACCGTGGTGCTGATCTCGGTGTTCGTGCCGCTGGCCTTCTTTGCCGGCTCGGTGGGCAACATCTACCGCCAGTTCTCGGCGGTGATGGTGGCCTCGATCGGCTTCTCGGCCTTCATGGCGCTGTCGCTGACGCCGGCGCTGTGCGCCACGCTGCTCAAGCCGGTGGAGGCCGGCCATCACCTGGAGAAGAAGGGCTTCTTCGGCGCCTTCAACCGGCTGTTCCAGCGCACCGCGGCGGGCTACGAGGGCCGGGTGTCCGCGATGGTGCGGCGCGGCGGGCGCTGGCTGGTGGTGTACGCCGCCATCATCGGCGCGGTCGCCATCATCTACAACCGCCTGCCGAGCTCGTTCCTGCCGGCCGAGGACCAGGGCAACCTGATCGTCAACGTGCAGCTGCCGCCGGGCGCCACGCAGGAGCGCACCCGCGCGGCGATGGAGCAGGTCGAAGGCTTCATGCTGCAGCAGCCCGAGGTGCAGAGCATGGTCGGCGTGCTGGGCTTCAGCTTCAGCGGCCAGGGCCAGAACGCGGCACTCGCCTTCGTCACGCTGAAGGACTGGGAAGAGCGCGGCGACGCCTCGCAGAGCGCCCAGGCCGTGGCCGGGCGTGCCTTCGGCGCGCTGATGGGCGTGCGCGATGCCTTCATCTACCCGCTGAGCCCGCCGCCGATCCCCGAACTAGGCACCGCCAGCGGCTTCAACATGCGCCTGCAGGACCGCGGCGGCCTCGGCCGCGACGCGCTGCTGGCCGCGCGCAACCAGCTGCTGGGCCTGGCCTCGCAGAGCAAGATCGTCACCCAGGTGCGCCCTGACGGCCTGGAAGACGCGCCGCAGCTGCAGGTGGACGTGGACCGCGACAAGGCCGCCGCGCTCGGCGTGGACTTCAGCGCGATCAACACGACGCTGTCGTCGGCGCTGGGCTCGGCCTACGTCAACGACTTCCCGAACGCCGGCCGCCTGCAGCGCGTGGTGGTGCAGGCCGACGCGCCGGCGCGCATGCAGCCCGACGATCTTCTGGCGCTGACGGTGCCCAACAGCCGCGGCCAGCCGGTGCCGATGTCGGCATTCGCGAGCACCCGCTGGGTCACCGGCGCGATGCAGTCGGTGCGCTACAACGGCTACCCGTCGATGCGCCTGGGCGGCGGTGCCGCACCCGGCTACAGCACCGGCGACGCGATGGCCGAGATGGAACGCCTGGTGGCGCAGCTGCCGCAGGGCATCGGCTACGAGTGGACCGGCATCAGCCGCGAAGAGAAGATCGCCGGCTCGCAGGCCCTGGTGCTGTACGGCTTCGCCATCCTGGCGGTGTTCCTGTGCCTGGCCGCGCTGTACGAGAGCTGGAGCATCCCGTTCTCGGTCATCCTGGTGGTGCCGCTGGGCGTGCTCGGCGTGGTCGGTGCGACGCTGCTGCGCGGCATGGACAACGACGTCTACTTCCAGGTGGGCCTGATCACCATCATCGGCCTGTCGGCGAAGAACGCCATCCTGATCATCGAGTTCGCGAAGGACCTGCAGGCGCAGGGCAAGAGTGCGATGGAGGCCGCGATCCAGGCCGCCCGGCTGCGCTTCCGGCCCATCGTGATGACCTCGATGGCCTTCGTGCTGGGCGTGGTGCCGCTGTTCATCGCCAGCGGTGCCGGCTCGGCCAGCCAGCGCGCCATCGGCACCGGCGTGATCGGCGGCATGATCACGGCGGTGGTGCTGGCGGTGTTCTTCGTGCCGGTGTTCTTCGTCGTCGTGCGCTCGCTGTTCAAGGGCAGCGAACGCCAGCGCCAGTTCCATGCCCACGAGGAACCGGCCCAGAACCTGAACCTGCCGGCGGGCGACCGCTGACACGGAGCGAGCGAGATGATCCGCACTTCTTCCCTGAGCACCACGCTCGGCGCCGCCGCGAGCGCGCTGCTGCTCGCCGGCTGCGCGCTGACGCCGAGCTACGAGCGCCCGGCCGCGCCGGTGGCGGCCAGCTTCCCGTCCGTCGCTGCCGCCGCTTCGGACGCCGCCTCGGCCCCGGCCGCCGCCCAGATCGCCTGGGACGCCTTTGTCACCGACGCACGTTCGCGCCGGCTCGTCGCCCTGGCGCTCGAAGGCAACCGCGACCTGCGCGTGGCCGTGCTCAACGTCGAGCGCGCCCGTGCCGCACTGGGTGTGCAGCGCGCCGACCGGCTGCCCACGCTGGGTGTGGGCCTGACGGCGCAGCGCGGCAGCACTGTCGGCGGCGGCACGGCCGGCACCTACACGGCCGGGCTCACCGTGTCGAGCTTCGAGCTCGACCTGTTCGGCCGCGTGAAGAGCCTCACCGAAGCCGCTGCCGCGCGCTACCTGGCCAGCGACGAAGGCCGCCGCGCCGCGCAGCTGAGCCTGGTGGCCGGCGTGGTGCAGGCCGACCTGGCGCTGCGCGCCAGCGAGGAGCTGCTGGCGCTGACGCAGCGCACGCTGGCCACGCGCGAAGACACGCTGAAGCTGGTGCAGCGCCGCTTCGAGGTCGGCGCTTCGGCCGAGCCCGAGCTGCGCGCCAACGAGTCGCTGGTGGCCGGTGCCCGCGCGGCGCTGGCGGCGCTGGAGCGCCAGCGCCAGCTCGACCGCAACGCGCTCGTGCTGCTGCTGGGCCAGCCGCTGCCCGAGGACCTGCCGGCCGCCGCGCCGCTGGCTGGCTTGGCCTTTGCCGAACTGCCGGCCGGCACGCCGTCCGAGGTGCTGCTGGAGCGGCCCGACGTGCGCCAGGCCGAGCAGGCACTGATCGCCGCCAACGCCGACATCGGTGCCGCGCGCGCGGCCTTCTTCCCGCGCATCACGCTGACGGCCAGCGCCGGTGTCGCGAGCTCGCAGCTGTCGAACCTGTTCGACAACGCCGGGGCCTGGAGCCTGGGCGCCCAGCTGCTGCAGCCGCTGTTCGACGCCGGCCGCAACCGCGCCAACCTCGAAGCCACGCAGGCGACCCGCGGCATCGCCGTGGCGCAGTACGAACAGTCGGTGCAGTCGGCCTTCCGCGAAGTCGCCGACGCGCTGGCCGGCCGCAGCACGCTGGCCGACCAGCTCACGGCGCAGCGCGCGCAGGCCACGGCCGAATCGCGCCGCCTGGAGCTGGTCGAACGGCTGTTTGCCGGCGGTGCCGCCAGTGCGCTCGACCGGCTCGACGCCGAGCGCAGCGCGCTCGCTGCGCGCCAGGCCGTGGTGCAGCTGGAGCTGGCGCAGGCACAGAACGCGGTGCAGCTGTACCGCGTGCTGGGCGGCGGCACGGCCCTGCGCTGAGCCCCCCGTTGAGCCTGAAAATCGCCCGCTGATGTCTCTTTGCTGATGCCGATGCACGTTCTGCTCTCGTTCTCTGCCCTGGCCCTGGCCGCCGCCGTCGCCACGCCCGCCGCTGCGCAATCGCTGCGGACTGAATCCGTGGTGCGGGGCCTGCAGGACGCCTGGTCGCTGGCCTTCCTGCCCGATGGCCGCAAGCTGATCACCGAGAAGGGCGGCAACCTGCGGGTGCTGGCCACTGATGGCCGGCTGTCGGCGCCGCTGGCGGGCCTGCCGGCCATCAGCGCCGGCGGCCAGTGCGGGCTGCTCGACGTGGCGGTGGACCCGCAGTTCGCGAGCAACCAGCGCATCTTCTTCACCTTCGCCGAACCCGGTGGCGAAGGCAACAGCACCGCGGTCGGTCGTGCGCGGCTGGTCGGCGCGCCGGGCAGCGAGCGGCTCGAGGAGGTGCGCACCATCTTCAGCCAGCAGCCGAAGATGAACTCGCGCGCGCACTGCGGCAGCCGCATCGTGTTCGACGGCAGCGGCCACCTGTGGGTGGGCCTGGGCGACCGCTTCAGCGGCAAGGACGAGGCGCAGAACCCGTCCAACCACATCGGCAAGCTGATCCGCATCGACGCCGACGGCAAGGCCCCGGCCGACAACCCCTTCGTCGGCCGCGCCGGCCATGCGCCGGAACTCTGGAGCCTGGGCCACCGCAACATCCAGGGTGCGGCGCGCCACCCGGTGAGCGGCGCGCTCTGGGCCTCGGAGCATGGGCCGCAGGGCGGCGACGAGATCAACCTCGTGCGTGCCGGCCGCAACCACGGCTGGCCGCTGGTGACCTACGGCCGCAACTACGGCATCGGCACGCGCATCGGCGAAGAAGGTCCCAAGGCCGGCTTCGAGCAGCCGCTGCGCCACTGGGCGCCGACCTCGGTGGCGCCGAGCGGCCTGGCCTTCGTGACCGGCGACCGCTACCCGGGCTGGAAGGGCAGCCTGCTGATGGGCACGCTGCGCGCGCAGGCGCTGATCCGCCTCACGCTGGACGGCGAGCGCATCACGGCCGAGGAGCGCCTGCTCGAGAACCTGGGCAAGCGCATCCGCGACGTGCGCCAGGGCCCGGACGGCTATGTCTATGTGCTGACCGACGGCAGCGGCGGCGAGCTGCTGCGCCTGCTGCCGCCGGCCTGAGCCAACCTCCGACGGCCTTCAGCGCAGCGCGCGCACCCGCGCGGCCAGCGCCTCGAGCAGCGGGCGGTCGACCCGCTCGTTCACCACCAGGCCGGCCGTCTCGCGGAAGCGCCGCACCGCGGCCCGGCTGAAGCGGCCGTACAGGCCGTCGACCGTGAGCTTCTCGCCCAGGTAGACCAGGTAGAGCTGCGCCCGCCGCACATCGAGATCGGGCACGCCCAGGTTGCTTGCGAACTTGGCGTGTTCGCCGGCCAGCCGCTGGTCGTAGCGGTTCTTGGCGTAGGCGGCGCCGTTGTAGATGCGGGCCACACGCGCCCAGTCGTGCGCGTTCAGCGGCGCCACCAGGTCGCGCGCGCGCAGAAAACCGGCCACCGCGCGCAGGTGCAGGTCTTCGCCGGCCATCATGTCGGTGACGAAGCTCTCCACATCGGCCCAGCCGACCAGCGCGTGGTTGAAGCCCATCACCTGGCCGGCGCCCCAGCTGGCGGACTTGAGCGCCGCTTCGCGGTTCAGCTTGGCGGCTTCTTCGAGCTTGCGGTACTCGGCCGCACCGAAGCCGTAGCCGCCGGCGGTGGCGTTGGACAGGTGCGGGTGCGAGCCGTCGTAGCGGGCCTGCGTGAACTTGCGGAACCAGTGCCGCTCGAACAGGATCACCGGCCGTCGGTCGGGCAGGAAGCCGCAGGTGCGGCTTTCCACCGCCAGCAGCGCCACCAGCTCGGCGACGCCGACGCCGAGCTCGTCGACGACCTGCGCAAAACCCTCGTTCGTCAGCGGCTCGGCCGCTCCGCGAAAACGTGCCATCGGGTGCCTCCCCCGCGGCAGGCCGCCGCGGCGGGCCGATGATGCGGGCTGAGCCGCAACAGCGGAACGCCGGATCCCTAGGACAGGATCAGCCCACGCGCCCGAACCACAGCACCGACAGCCCGGCTGCGACGATGGACAGCAGCACCGACAGCGCCGCGAACAGCGCGCTGATCTCGGTTTCCTTGCGCTCGACCACCAGCTTGGACGACAGCGAGGCGTAGACCTTCATCAGGTCTTCCGCGGTGCCGGCGTAGAAGTACTCGGCGCGCGTCATCTGGGCGACGTCCTTCAGCGTCTCCTCGTCGAGCCGCACGCGCATGCTCCAGCCTTCGAAGCCGATGATCTCGCCTTCCTTGGTGCCCACGCCCACGGTGTAGACACGCACGCCGCGTTCGGCGGCCATCTTCGCCGCGTCGATGGGATCCGGCCCCGTGGTGCGCTGGCCGTCGGTGAGCATGATGATGGCGGCCGAGGCGTAGGAGCCCGGCTCCACCGGCGTGAAGGCCTTGGGCTTGTCGGCGTCGCCCAGCATGCGCGGCATCGCGCGCTGGCCGGTGACCTGGCTGATCTCGATGCCGTGGTCCGGGAACAGCGTGGCCAGCGACAGGATGATGCCGCTGCCGGTGGCGGTGGCGCGCTGCAGCTGGAAGCGGTCGATGGCCGAGTAGATGTCGTCGCGGCCCAGCGTGGGCGCCTGCACGACGGCGGCGGTGCCGGCGAACGAGACCACGCCCACCTTCACGTCGCGCGGCAGCGCAGCGACGAAGGCCTTGGCCGCTTCCTGGCTGGCCACCAGGCGGTTGGGCTTGACGTCTTCGGCGCGCATGCTGCCCGAGACGTCCATCGCCAGCATGATGGTGCGCTCGGCCAGCGGCAGCGTGATCACCGCGGTAGGCCTTGCCACGGCCAGCAGGCCGGCGGCGATGGCCAGCAGCATCAGCACCGGCGGCACGTGCCGGCGCCAGCCCGGTCCCTTGCCCATGGCGAGCTTGGCCACCTGCACGCTGGCCAGCCGCACGGTGGTCCTGCGCTTGCGCTTGAGCAGCCAGACGTAGAGCAGCACGAGCAGCGGCAGCAGCGCCAGCAGCCAGAGCATCGAGGGCCAGAGGAAGTTCATGGCGGTGGGCGGATCAGGTGGAAGAGGGCGCCGGGGTCGCGGCTTCGGCCATGCGCTTCAGCCGGGCCGGCGAACGGCGGGCCGAAGGGCCGCGGGCGCGCTGGCGGCGCAGGTCCGACAGGCGCAGCAGCGCGTCGAGCAGGTCGTCGTCCGTCGCCAGCTCGACGACATCGGCGCCGGAGCGGCCCAGGGCCTCGAACAGCGCCGCTTCCTGCTGCTCGGCGATGGCGGCGTAGCGTTCGCGAAAGGCCGGGTCGGCGGCGTCGATGAACAACTGCTCGCCGGTCTCGGCGTCTTCGACGGTGACGAGGCCGACGTCCGGCAGCGCCATCTCCATCGGGTCCCACAGCCGCACGGCCACCACCTCGTGACGGCGCGACAGGCGCGCCAGCGCCTCGGCCCAGCCCGGCTCGGAGATGAAGTCCGACACCACGAACACCAGCGAGCGGCGGCGGATCACGCTCTCGGCCAGCTGCAGCAGGTCGGCGAGCGAGGTGCCGGTGCCGGGGCCTCGTGAGTCTCGCGCCGCCGGCGGCCGCGGCATGCGCATGCGCGCCAGCAGGTCCAGCACATGGCTGCGGCTGGTGCGTGGCGGCAGCACGGTGTCGACCTGCTGCCCGCCGTAGAGCATGGCGCCGACGCGGTTGCCGTGGCGCGTGATCACGCGCGCCAGCGTCGCGACAAAGCCGCTGGAGACGGCGAGCTTGGTCACGTCGGCACTGCCGAAGTCGACGCTGCCGGAGAGATCCAGCAGGAACCAGGCCGTCAGGTCGCGGTCTTCGAGAAACTGGCGCACATAGGGCTGTTGCAGCCGCGCCGTGACGTTCCAGTCGATGTGGCGCACGTCGTCGTGCAGCTGGTACTCGCGCAGGTCGGCGAGGTCGACCCCGCCGCCGCGGAACAGCGTGCGGTAGTCGCCCTGCAGCAGGCCGTCGAGCCGGCGCAGCACCGTCCACTCCAGCCGGCGCAGCAGCGTGTCGGCGTCGGGCGTGGCGCTGGTTGCGGCTGCGGGGCTGTCGGCCATGGCGGGCTCGCTCACACCGCCTCAGTTCGGCGCGGAGGTCAGCGGCTTCTCGGGCGGCTGCACCTTCTTCACGATGCGTTCGATCAGCGCCTCGGTGTTCACGCCCTCGGCCAGCGCCTCGTAGCTGAGCACCAGGCGGTGGCGCAGCACGTCGCCGGCGAGATCGGTGATGTCTTCCGGCAGCACATAGCGGCGGCCGCGCATCAGCGCCAGCGCCTTGCCGCCTTCGACCAGGCCGATGGTGGCGCGCGGGCTGGCGCCGTAGGTCAGCAGGCGCTTCAGGTCGGCCAGGTCGTATTTCTCGGGCCGGCGCGTGGCCCCGACCAGCTTCACGGCGTACTGCATCAGCGCAGGATCGCAGTAGACGGCGCGGCACTCGCGCTGCAGCGCGGCCAGCGCGTGCGTGTCGGTGACGGCGCTCACCGAGACCGGCTCGCCCGTCACGCGCTCGGCGATCACGAACTCTTCTTCTTCGGTCGGGTAGTCGACCAGCACCTTCATCATGAAGCGGTCGACCTGCGCTTCGGGCAGCGGGTAGGTGCCCTCGGTCTCGATCGGGTTCTGCGTCGCCATCACGACAAAAGGATCGGGCACCTTGTGCGTCTCGCCGGCGATGGTCACCTGGCGCTCCTGCATCACCTCCAGCAGCGCGCTCTGCACCTTGGCCGGCGCGCGGTTGATCTCGTCGGCCAGCAGCAGGTTGGCGAACACCGGACCCAGGCTGGTGCCGAACTCGCCGGTCTTCTGGTTGAAGATGCGCGTGCCGACCAGGTCGGCCGGCACCAGGTCGGGCGTGAACTGGATGCGCTTGAAGCTGCCGCGGATGGTGCGCGCCAGCGTCTTCACCGTCAGCGTCTTGGCCAGGCCGGGCACGCCCTCCACCAGCAGATGGCCCTGTGCCAGCAGCGCCACCAGCACCCGCTCGAGAAAGCGGTCTTGGCCGACCACGACGCGCTTGACTTCGTACAGCAGCCGCTCCATCAGGGCGGCGGTCGACGGGGCTGGTTCCTGCATGGGTGGCCTTGTGGTGGACTTGCGGTGGATGTTCGGGGGCGCGTTCAGAACGGCGGCATGCCCGCCGCCTGCGCCGCGTTTTCGATCGGCACGGCAAAGCCGATGCCGATGAAGGTGCGCTGCTCGCTGGGGTTGAGGATGGCGGTGACGATGCCGACGACCTGGCCGTCGGTGGTGACCAGCGGGCCGCCGCTGTTGCCGGGGTTGGCGGCGGCGTCGAACTGGATCAGGTTGGTCAGCGTCTTTTCGCCTTCGGGGCTGCGGAACTCGCGCTTCAGGCCCGAGACCACGCCGTAGCTGACGCTGGGGCCGATGCCGAAGGGGTGGCCGACCGCGATGACGTGGTCGCCCGGCCGCAGGTCGGCCGTGGAGCGCATGGTGGCGGCCTGCAGGTCGTCGGGCAGGCTGCTGGCGCGCAGCACGGCCAGGTCGTTCTCGGGCTGGGCGCCGACCATCACGGCCTCGCTCTCGTGGCCGTCGGCAAAGCGCACGCGGATCTTCTTGCTGCCCCAGACCACGTGCAGGTTGGTCAGGATGGTGCCGTTGTCGATGATCACGACGCCGGTGCCCAGGCTGCGTTCCATCGCGCGCTTTTCGGGGTCGTCCTCGCCGTCGTCGGCCTCGTCCATCAGGCCGGTCACGCGCACCACCGAAGGCAGCACGGCCTCGTAGGCGGCCGCGGCGAAGGACGGCAGCGGACCCTTGGAGAGGCTCTCGCGCACCGCGGCGTCGATGTGCTCCTGCGTGATGGCCTGCGGCGGCGGCCGCTGCACCGCGAACATCGCCGCGGCGGCCAGCGCGGCGCCGAGCAGTGCCCAGGCGGCGGGGTGCAGGCGGCGGCGCGGGGACTGCACGGCCGGCGCGGCCACTGCAGCGGGCGGCGCAGCGGCCGTTGCGGCAGAGCCGGCTTCCGGCACCGCTGCCACTGGCGCAGGGCCGGGCGGCGCAGCGCGGCGCGGGGAACGGCTGATCAGCGGCGTCTTGTTCATGAGAGACGGCGGCCTCGTCCGGTGCTCGGTTCGGGGAACACCCTAACACGTCGGCCGGCCGGTTGCATGCACGGCCCGCCGGGGCCTGCCGCCGATGCGGGGATCGGCCAGCCGGGCAGGGCATCATCGGCGCATGTGGATCGACACCCACTGCCACCTGGACGCGCCGGAGTTCGACGTCGACCGCGACGCCGTGGTGGCCCGTGCCCGCGCCGCCGGTGTGCGGCGCCTGGTGCTGCCGGCCGTGGCGGCCGCGCACTTCGAGCCCATGGTGACGCTGGCGGCCCGCCTCGGCGAGGCCTATGCGCTCGGCATCCACCCGCTGTTTGTCGACCGCGCCGACGACGCCGACCTCGATCGCCTGGCCGAAGCCCTGCAACGCCACCGCGACGACCCGCGGCTGGTGGCCGTCGGCGAGATCGGCCTGGACCACTTCGTGCGCGGGCTGGATCTCGAACGCCAGCAGCGCTTCTACATCGCGCAGCTGAAGCTGGCGCGCGACCACGGCCTGCCGGTGATCCTGCACGTGCGGCGCTCGGCCGACGCGCTGCTCGCCGGGTTGAACCGCATCGAGGTACCGGGCGGCATCGCGCACGCCTTCAACGGCAGCGACGACCAGGCGCGGCGCTTCGTGGCGCGGGGTTTCCGGCTCGGCTTCGGCGGCACGCTCAGCTTCGACGCGGCGCGGCGCATCCGCCACCTGGCGGCCACACTGCCGGCCGAGGCGCTGGTGCTGGAGACCGACGCGCCCGACATCCCGCCGCAGTGGCTGTACCGCACCGCCGCCGAGCGTGCCGACGGCCTGCCGCAGGGCCGCAACGAGCCGGCCGAGCTGCCGCGCATCGGTGCCGTGCTGGCGGCGCTGCGTGGCGAGCCGGCCGAGGCCGTGGCCGCGCTGACGGCCGCCAACGCGCGGGCGGCACTGCCCCGGCTGGCGGGGCTGCCTGCATGACCGATGCCGCCGGCTGGCTGACCGGCCTGCCGCCCGTCATCGCCCGCGGCACGCGGCTGGTGCTGCTGGGCAGCTTTCCGGGTGCGGCTTCGCTGGCGGCGCAGCAGTACTACGCCCACCCGCGCAACCAGTTCTGGCCCATCGTCGGCACGCTGCTGGGTGAACCGCTGGCCACCATGGCCTACCGCGAGCGCCTGGCCGTGCTGCGCGGGCGCGGCCTGGGCCTGTGGGACATCTACGCCGGCTGCCGCCGCGAGGGCAGCCTGGACAGCGCCATCGAAGGCGCCGAACTCAACGACCTGGCCAGCCTGAAGCGCCGCGCGCCCGGCCTGGTGGGCGTGGCGCACAACGGCGGCGAAAGCGCCAAGGCGCGGCGGCACACCGCGGCGCTGGGCCTGCCGGTGTGGCGGCTGCCGTCCACCAGCCCGGCCAACGCCAGCTGGAGCTTCGAGCGCAAGCTGGCGGCCTGGCGCGAGGTCTTCCACGCCGCCGGGCTGGCCGGCGGCTGACCGGGTGCCGGCCGGCGGCGAGAATCGCAGCCCGTCCTGCTCAGGCCATCGCGATGACCCTCCGCCGTTCCCCCGATCTGCAACGCCGGCTGCTGCTGGCCCGTGCCGGCGCCGGTGCCGGTGCCTTGTGGCTGCCGCCGGCGCTGGCGGCCGGCGTGCCGCGTGTGGCCCTGGTCATCGGCAATGCTGCCTACGCCGCCGCGCCGCTGCTGAACCCAGGCCGCGACGCGCAGGCGGTGGCCGCCAGGCTGGCGGCGCTGGGCTTCCAGGTCATCGAGCGGCGCGACGCCACACGCGAGCAGATGCAGTCGGCGCTCGAGGAAGCGGCGGGCGCACTGCGCGGCCGCGACGCCGTCGGCCTGCTGTACTACGCCGGGCACGGCCTGCAGATCGACTGGCGCAACTACATGCTGCCGGTGGACATCGCGCTGGCCAGCGCCGCCGACGTGCCGCGCCAGGGCGTGGACGTGCAGCAGGTGCTGGACACCTTCCGCCGCGCCGGCACGCGCACCAACATCGTCGTGCTCGATGCCTGCCGCGACAACCCCTTCGGCGGCGGCGCCGGCGCTGCGCGCGGGCTGGCCCCGCTGGACGCGCCGCCCGGCAGCTTCCTGGCCTATGCCACGGCGCCCGGCAACGTGGCCGAGGACGGCAGCGACAGCGACGGCAACGGGCTGTACACGCGCCACCTGCTGCAGGCGCTGCAGCAGGCCGAGGTGCCGATCGAAGAGCTGTTCAAGCGTGTGCGCACCCAGGTGCGCCGCGCCACCGGCGGGCGCCAGGTGCCCTGGGAGAGCACCAGCCTGGAGGAGGAGTTCGTGTTCGCCAGCGGCCAGCGCGTGGACGCGCAGAGCCTGCGCGAGCGCGAGCGCCAGTTCGAGCTGCAGCGGCGCGACTGGGAGCGCATCCGCGAGTCGACGCGTACCGACGACTTCTACGCCTTTCTCCAGCAGCACCCGAGCGGCGTGTTTTCGGAGCTGGCGCAGGCCGCGCTGGACCGGCTGGCGCGGCCGGTCGTCGTCGCCCAGGCGCCGGCGGCGCTGGCCGCGGTGGCGATGCTGCCGCCGGGCGTTGACCGTTACCGCGTCGGCGACCGCTGGGAGGTGGAAGTCATCGACCACCTCGCCGGCGGGGCCCGGCAGGCGGCCTCGCGCGAGGTGACGGCGCTGGAAGGCACGCGCGTGATCGTCAACGGCGGCGAGATCGTCTACGACCAGCTCGGCACGCTGATGTTCAACCGCACCGGCCGCAAGAACCCGGGTGTGCTGCTGGTGCCTTCGGAGCTGCGCGTGGGCATGCGCTGGCGCAGCGACTTCACGAACGAGCCGCAGGGCGGTGGCGTGGTCTCGCGCAATTTCTACGACCTGCGCGTCACGGGCCTGGAAGACATCGAGATCCCGGCCGGCCGCTTCCGCTGCTTCCGCATCGAGGCCGAGGGCCGAGCCGTGCTGCCGATGGCCACCAAGCAGCTGTTCACGACGATCTGGGTCGATCCGGCCACCATGTGGTCGGTGCGCAGCGACTTCCGGCGTGTCGAGCTGGGGCGCAGCAAGCCCGAGGTGCACGACACCACGGTGACGGTGTCGCGCCAGCGCGTACCGCGGTGACGGAGCGCGAACCGCAGCCGCTGCCCGGCGTGACGCTGTCCGAGGACGACGGCGTGCGCTACCTGCACCTGGACACGCCGTGGATCCAGGGCGGCATGCGCATCCGCGCGCCGCAGGTGGTGGAGATCGACTACGTGCAGCGCATGCTGGCGGTGCTGCTGTGGCTGCCGCTGGAAACGATGTTCGAGGCCCCGGCCGGCGACGAGCGCGGCCGCGCCGTGCAGCTGGGCCTGGGCGCCGGTGCGCTGACACGCTTCACCGCCCAGCAGCTGGGCATGCCGACCACGGTGGTCGAGATCAACCCGCAGGTGATCGCCGCCAACCGGCGCTTCTTCCACCTGCCGGCCGAGGCCGAGGTGGTGCGCGGCGATGCGGCCGACTGGCTGGCCCAGGCTGAACCCGGCTCGGTGCGGCTGCTCTGCGTGGACCTCTACGACCACGAGGCCGCCGCCCCGGTGCTGGACGACGCGGGTTTCTACGCCGCCTGCCGCCGCGTGCTGGAAGAAGGCGGCGCGATGACGGTCAATTTGTTCGGCCGCCACGCCAGCTTCCATGACAGCATGGCGCGCATCGCGCAGGCCTTTGGCGCCGGGCACACCTGGAGCCTGAGGCCCACGCGGCAGGGCAACAGCGTGGCCGTCGCCACCCGCGGCGCGGCGCTGCCCGAGCGCGAGCGGCTGCGCGAGCGTGCCGCGGCCGTGGAGCAGCGTTTCGGCCGCCTGAAGCTGGCGGCGCGGCAGTGGCCGCGCATGCTGCGCGACTTTCAACCCGAGCCCTGAACACCGTGAACGCCAGCCGCACCGCCACCGCCAAGCCCCCCGCGCACCGCGGCCGCCTGGAGTGGCCGCTGCTGCTGGCCTGGCTGCGCGACGACGGCTGGATCTCGGTGGACGACGCCGAGCGCGTGACGGCGCGTTTTCGCGCGGGCGCCTCGAGCCTGCACCCGCTGGTGCGGCTGGGTGGTGCCGGCTTGCAGCGCGCCGGCGCCGGCACGGCGCTGGACACCGAGGCGCTGACCGAGTGGCTGGCCGGCCGCTGCCGGCTGCCGCACCTGCGCATCGACCCGCTGCGTGTCGACGTGGGTCGCGTGGCCGACGTGATGAGCGTGCAGTACGCGCAGAGCCGGCTGGCGCTGCCGGTGAAGCTCGATGCGAAGGAGGCGGTGGTGGCTACCGCCGAGCCTTTCGACACCGGCTGGGTGGCCGAGATCGAGGCCCACCTGAAGCGGCCGGTGCGGCTGGTGCTGGCCAACCCCGACGACATCCGCCGCTACACCACCGAGTTCTACGCGCTGGCGCGCAGCGTGCGTGCGGCGCAGAAGCAGGGTGAAGCGGCACCGGCGGCGGGTTTCTCGAACTTCGAACAGCTGGTCGAGCTCGGCAAGACCAAGGGCTCGCTCGACGCCAACGACCAGGGCGTGGTGCAGGTGGTGGACTGGCTGTGGCAGTACGCCTTCGACCAGCGTGCCTCCGACATCCACCTCGAGCCGCGGCGCGACATCGGCGCCATCCGTTTCCGCATCGACGGCGTGCTGCACACCGTCTACCAGGTGCCGCTGGCGGTGATGGCGGCGATGACGGCGCGCATCAAGCTGCTCGGCCGCATGGACGTGGTCGAGAAGCGCCGGCCGCTGGACGGCCGCATCAAGACGCGCCGCCCCGACACCGCCGAAGGCAAGGGCGGCGAAGTCGAGATGCGGCTGTCCACGCTGCCCACCGCCTTCGGCGAGAAGATGGTGATGCGCATCTTCGACCCAGAAACCGTGGTCAAGGGCCTGCCGGCGCTGGGTTTCGGCGCGCACGAGGCCGAGCTGTGGCAGCAGCTGACGCACCGGCCGCACGGCATCATCCTCGTCACCGGTCCCACCGGCAGCGGCAAGACGACCACGCTGTACAGCACGCTCAAGGCGCTGGCCAGCGACGAGGTCAACGTCTGCACCATCGAAGACCCGATCGAGATGATCGAGCCGGCCTTCAACCAGACTCAGGTGCAGCCGGCGCTGGACTTCGGCTTCGCCGAGGGCCTGCGCGCGCTGATGCGGCAGGACCCGGACATCATCATGGTCGGCGAGATCCGCGACCTGGCCACCGCCGAGATGGCCATCCAGGCCGCGCTGACCGGCCACCTGGTGTTCAGCACGCTGCACACCAACGACGCCGTCGGCGCCGTCACGCGGCTGGCCGACCTGGGCGTGCCGAGCTACCTGATCGCGGCCACCGTCATCGGCGTGCTGGCGCAGCGCCTGGCGCGCACGCTGTGCCCGGCCTGCAAGCAGCGCGACGAGGGCCTCTCGCGCGAGGCGCTGGACGGCCTGGCCGCGCCCTGGCGGCTGTCGGGCGGGGTGCGGCCGTACAAGCCGGTGGGCTGCCTGGAGTGCCGCCACACCGGCTACCGCGGCCGCGCCGGCCTGTACGAGTTGCTGGTGCTGAGCGAAACCGCACGCGCCGCGGTGCACCCCAAGCTCGACGCCACGGTGCTGCGGCGCACGGCGCTCAAGGAAGGCCTGCGCCCGCTGCGCCTGGCCGGCGCCATGAAGGTGGCCGAGGGGCTGACCACGGTCGAGGAAGTGCTGCGCACCACCCCCACGTTCGACTGACGCCCAGGTGACATCGGTTTACGTGGAAACCACACCGGGCGCCGGGTGACCCGTTCCTAGAATCCGCCACACGTCGCATCCGGCCCGCTTTCTACGGCGGCCCCGGCTGTGAGTCCGGGCGCCCTCGGCGCCCTCGTCGGAGGAGACAGGCGCTTGAAGATCAAGAGCGAAAAGGACTTCTGGTCCGGGGTCATGTTCGTCGCCGTGGGGCTGGGTTTCGCCTGGGGCGCCACCGAATACAGCTTCGGCAGTTCGGCGCGGCCGGGGCCGGCCTACTTCCCGTTCGGTCTCGGCCTGCTGATGGCCGTGCTCGGCGGGCTCGTGCTCTTCAAGTCGCTCACGTCCGGCCCTGCCGACGGCGACAAGATCGGCGACATCGCCTGGAAGCCGCTGGGCATCATCATCGGTTCGATGGTGCTGTTCGGCCTGCTGCTGCCGTGGCTGGGCATGTTCATCGCGCTGCCGATCCTGGTGGTCACCTCGGCGCTGGCCGGCGACGAGTTCCACTGGATCGAGGCGATCATCAACGCCATCGTGCTCACGGTGTTCAGCTGGTTCGTCTTCATCTGGGCGCTGAATCTGGTGATTCCGCTGTGGCCCACGTTTCTCGGCTGACCGGCGGCAAGCATCATGAGTGAACTGATTTCGAACCTGGGTCTGGGTTTCCAGACCGCCCTGTCGCTGCAGAACCTGCTGTACGCGCTGTTCGGCTGCTTCATCGGCACGCTGATCGGCGTGCTGCCCGGCCTCGGCCCGGTGGCGACCATCGCGATGCTGCTGCCCAGCATCTACTCGCTGGACGCGACGCCGGCGCTGATCATGCTGGCCGGCATCTACTACGGTGCGCAGTACGGCGGCTCGACCACCGCCATCCTGATCAACATCCCGGGCGAATCAGCCTCGGTGGTGACGGCCATCGACGGCTACCAGATGGCCCGCAAGGGCCGCGCCGGCCCGGCGCTGGCCACCGCCGCGCTCGGCTCGTTCTTCGCCGGCTGCGTGGGCACGCTGATCATCGCCGCCTTCGCGCCGCCGCTCACCGAGGTTGCCTTCAAGTTCGGCCCGGCCGAGTACTTCAGCCTGATGGTGCTGGGCCTCATCGGCGCGGTCGTGCTGGCCTCGGGCTCGCTGGTCAAGGCCATCGCGATGATCCTGCTCGGCCTGCTGCTGGGCCAGATCAACACCGACGTCATCTCCGGCGTGCCGCGCTACAGCTTCGACATCCCGGAGCTCACGGACGGCATCAACTTCGTCGCCATCGCGATGGGGGTGTTCGGCTTCGGCGAGATCATCTCGAACCTCGGCCGCCCGGCCGAGCACCGCGAGGTGTTCACGAAGGACGTCAAGGGCCTGTGGCCGACCAAGTCCGACTTCAAGGAAGCCTGGCCTTCGGTGGTGCGCGGCACGGCGCTGGGCTCCATCCTCGGCATCCTGCCGGGCGGCGGCGCGCTGCTGTCCTCGTTCGCGAGCTACACGCTCGAGAAGAAGGTCGTGCGCAAGCCGAGCGTGCCTTTCGGCAAGGGCGCCATCCAGGGCGTGGCCGGTCCGGAATCGGCCAACAACGCCGGCTCGCAGACCAGCTTCATCCCGATGCTGACGCTGGGCATCCCGCCGAACGCGGTGATGGCGCTGATGGTCGGCGCGATGACCATCAAGGGCATCCAGCCCGGCCCGCAGGTGATGACCAGCAACCCGGAGCTGTTCTGGGGCCTGATCGCCAGCATGTGGGTGGGCAACCTGATGCTGGTGATCCTGAACCTGCCGCTGATCGGCATCTGGATCAAGCTGCTGACGGTGCCTTACCGCTTCCTGTTCCCGGCCATCGTCGTGTTCTGCGCCATCGGCCTGTACACGCTGAACAACAACAGCTTCGACGTGTTCATGGCGGCCGGCTTCGGCGTCATCGGCTACGCCTTCTACAAGCTGGGTTGCGAGCCGGCGCCATTGCTGCTGGGCTTCATCCTCGGGCCGATGATGGAAGAGAACCTGCGCCGGGCGCTGCTGCTGAGCCGCGGCGACTGGACGACCTTCCTGACGCGGCCGCTGTCGGTGTCGCTGCTGATCGCGGCGGCGGCGCTGGTGGTGATCGTGGCGCTGCCGGCGATCAGCAAGCAGCGGCAAGAGGCCTTCAAGGAAGAGTGACGACCGAGCCCCGCGTGGGCTGCCGCTCGATGACGATGCCGTCGTGGCCCGGGAGGGCCATCGACGGCATCATTGCGTCATGAGCCTGCCCACCGCGCTGCAGCCGCTGGAGAGCCCCGTCTTCCGGGGGCTGTGGGCCGCCTGGCTGGCGGCCAACCTGACGATGTGGATGAACGACGTCGCGGCCGCCTGGCTGATGACCTCGCTGACCACCAGCCCGGTGATGGTGGCGCTGGTGCAGGCCGCGTCCACGCTGCCGGTGTTCCTGCTCGGCCTGCCCAGCGGGGCGCTGGCCGACATCGTCGACCGCCGCCGCTACTTCGCGTTCACGCAGCTGTGGGTCAGCGCGGTGGCGCTGATCCTCGCGGCGCTGTCGGTGAGCGGGCGCCTCACGGCCGAGCTGCTGCTGCTGCTCACCTTTGCCAACGGCATCGGCATGGCCATGCGCTGGCCGGTGTTCGCGGCCATCGTGCCGATGGTCGTCAACCGCGAGTCGCTGCCGCAGGCGCTGGCGCTGAACGGCATCGCGATGAACCTGTCGCGTGTCATCGGCCCGGTGCTGGCCGGTGCGCTGCTGGCCGCCGTCAGCCCGGCGGCGGTGTTTGTGCTCAACGCGCTGCTGGCGCTGTTCGCCTTCGGGATGATCGTGCGCTGGCGCTACACGCCGCAGCCCAGCGCGCTGCCGGGCGAGCGCTTCATCGGCGCCATCCGCGTCGGCTTCAACTACGCGATGCAGGCGCCGCGGCTGCAGGTGATCCTGCTGCGCATCTTCCTGTTCTTCCTGCACAGCACCGCGCTGGTGGCGCTGCTGCCGCTGGTGGCCCAGAGCCTGCACGGCGGCGGCGCCGGCTTCTTCACGATCATGCTGTCGTGCCTGGGCGCGGGTGCCGTGTTCGCGGCGCTGTACTTCCCGCGCTGGCGCCAGCGCTACGGCCCGAACACCTTCGTCGTCGCCGGCTCGCTGGTGCACGCGGCGATGGCAGCGCTGATCGTCGGCGTGCCCGAGGTCTGGGTGGCGCTGCCGGCCATGGTGGTGGCCGGCATGGCCTGGATCTCGGTGGCCAACTCGCTGACCGTGGCCGCGCAGATGGCCATGCCCGACTGGGTGCGCGCGCGCGGCATGGCCATCTACCAGACGGCGCTGATGGGCGGCTCGGCCGCCGGCGCGCTGCTGTGGGGCCAGGTTGCTTCGTGGCTGGGCGTGGGCGGGGCCATCCTGGCCTCGTCGGTGTTCGGCCTGTTGGCGGTGCTGGCGCTGCGCCGCACGAGCGTCGTGCCCGTGGTGGCGCCCGACTTCAGCCCGGCCGCGACCAACCCGGTGCAGCAGCCCGCCGAGCCGGTGGACGACGACGCCGGCCCGGTGATGGTGACCATCGAGTACCTGATCGACCCGGCGCGCGCCCAGGCCTTTGCCGAGGTCATGCAGCGCACGCGCCGCGCCCGGCTGCGCCAGGGTGCGCTGAGCTGGGGCTTGTTCCGCGACGTGGCGGTGCGCGGCCGCTACGTCGAGTACTTCGTCGACGAGAACTGGCTCGAGCACCAGCGGCGGCTCGCCCGCTTCACCGCCTTCGACGCCGAGCTGCGCCAGGAGCGGCTCGCCTTCCACCTGGGCGAAGGGCCGCCGCAGTTGCTGCGCTACGTGGCCGATGCCCGTGTCGCGGCCTCGGGGCTGTAGGCCGCTCACAATGCCCGAGTCTCCAGCACCTTCCTTTTCCCCCGGCGCCCCGACAAGACCATGACCCATCCCTTCGACTGGAGCAGCGGCTACGCCAGCCGGCGCAGCCCCGTGTTCGCCCGCAACATCGTCAGCACCTCGCACCCGCTGGCGGCGCAGGCCGGCCTGGCCCTGCTGCAGCGTGGGGGCAACGCGGTCGACGCCGCCATCGCCACCGCGGCGGTGATGACCCTGGTCGAGCCCTGCAGCAACGGCCTGGGCTCCGACGCTTTCTGCATCGTCTGGGACGGCCAGCAGCTGCATGGCCTGAACGCCAGTGGCACCGCGCCGGCAGCCTGGACGCCGGACTACTTTCGCGCCAAGCACGGCGCCGACGCCACCTCGCCGCCCAAGCGCGGCTGGGACGCGGTGACGGTGCCTGGCGCCGTGGCCGGCTGGGTGGCGCTGCACGCGAAGTTCGGCTCGCTGCCGTTTGCCGATCTGATGGCGCCGGCCATCGACGTGGCCGAGCGCGGCTACGCCATGCCGGTGATCGTGCAGCAGAAGTGGCGCGCCGCGGCGGCGCTGCCGGAGCTGACTTCGCAGCCCGGTTTTGCCGATGCCTTCCTGCCCAAGGGCCGTGCGCCCGAGGTCGGCGAGTTGTTCCGGTTGCCGGCGGCGGCGAAGACGCTGCGGCTGATCGCCGAAACCCGCGGCGAGGCCTTCTACCGCGGCGAGGTGGCCGAGGCCGCCGCCGCGCACGCGCGTGCCCACGGCGGCGCGATGACGGCGGCCGACTTCGCGGCCTACGCGCCGGAGTGGGTCGAGCCGCTGGCGCAGGACTACCGCGGCTACACGCTGCACGAGATTCCGCCCAACGGGCAGGGCATCGCGGCGCAGATCGCGCTCGGCATCCTGCAGCACTTCGATCTCGCCGGCCTGAAGCTCGACGGCGTCGACAGCCAGCACTTGCAGATCGAGGCCATGAAGCTGGCCTTCGCCGACGTCTACCGCTACGTCGGCGAACCGCGCGCGATGCGCCTGAGCCCGGCGCAGATGCTCGATCCGGCCTACCTGGCCGCGCGTGCGAAGCTGATCGACCCGCGCCGTGCGCAGGACTTCGGCCCCGGCCACGGCCCGCAGGGCGGCACCATCTACCTGACCGCGGCCGACGCCAGCGGCATGATGGTCAGCTTCATCCAGAGCAACTACATGGGCTTCGGCAGCGGCATCGTCGTGCCAGGCTACGGCCTGAGCCTGCAGAACCGCGGCCACGGCTTCACGCTCGACGAGGGCCGTGACAACGTCGTCGCGCCGGGCAAGCGGCCGTTCCACACCATCATCCCGGCCTTCCTCTCGCGGCAGGGCCGGCCGGTGATGAGCTTCGGCATCATGGGCGGCGACATGCAGCCGCAGGCGCACATGCAGACCACCGTGCGCATGCTCGACTACCGCCAGCAGCCGCAGGCGGCCTGCGACGCACCGCGCTGGCGCTGGTACGGCGGCACCGTCAACCTCGAACAGGGTTTCGACCCCGCCACGGCCCAGGGCCTGGCCGAGCGTGGCCACCGCATCGAGGCCTTCAGCGACAGCTACCAGGACTTCGGCGCCGGCCAGTTCATCTGGCGGCTCGACGAAGGCGAGGGCGATGTCGCCGAGCGCGGCTACGCCGCCGCCAGCGACCCGCGGCGCGACGGCCAGGCGGCCGGCTTCTGAGCGCGTTTGCCACCATGCGCGTGGCCGACCTGCGCCCGGGCTGGCGCACCGACTTCACGATGCACGCCGTGGCCGCCGAGGTGACCGAACACGAGGACTGCATCGTCGTGCGCACGCCGGGCAACCCCGGCTTCTACTGGGGCAACTGCCTGCTGCTGGCCGAGGCCCCGCGTGACGATGAACTGGCGCGCTGGCTGGCGCGCTTCGAGGCCGAGATCGGCGCGCGGCAGCCGGCCTCGCGCCATATGGCCCTGGGTGTGAACACGCCTTATGCCGACGAGCAGTTGCCGGCCTGGCAGGCGGCCGGCTTCGAGATGCACGTCAACGCCGTGATGCGGCTGCTGCCGGGCGCGCTGCGCGAACCGCCGGCGCCCAAGGCCGTGGAGCTGGTTGTGCGGCCCATCGTCTGGGACGGCCCCGAGGCCGAGATCGAAGCCATCGTCACGCTCGAATGTGCCGATGCACACGGCTTCGAGCCCGCCGCCTACGCCCAGTACCGCCGCCGGCTGTTCGAGCACTACGCGGTGCTGCGCCAACGCGGCTTGGCCGAGTGGTTCGGCGTGTGGTGCGACGGCGTGCTGGCTGCCGACTGCGGCCTGGTGCGCGACCGCGCCGAGCCCGGCGCCACCGGCCGTTTTCAGCGGGTGGCCACGCACCCCGACTGGCGCCGCCGCGGCCTGGCCAGCGCGCTGGTGCACGCCGTGTCGTGCCACGCGCTGGAGCGCTGGCAGGTGGGCGAGGTGATCATGATCGCCGACCCCGGCGATGTGGCCATCGGCATCTACCGCAGCCTCGGCTACCGCGAGTTCGAGTGCGAGTGGTGCCTGGAGCGCCGGGCACCCGAAGACCGGGCCGGCGGCTCGGCCGCGGAAGCACCCGCCCCGTGAACGCGGCGCCCATCCCGTGGAGCGGCCTGGCGCTCGCGATGGCCGGCGCCATCGCGTTTTCCGGCAAGGCCATCATCGTCAAGCTGGCCTACCGCCACGGCGTGGACGCGGTCACGCTGATCATGTACCGCATGCTGTTCGCGGCCCCGCTGTTCATCGGCCTGGCCTGGTGGGCCGGGCGTGGCCGGCCGCCACTCTCGCGGCGCGACCTGGGCATCGTCTTCGGCCTCGGTTTCAGCGGCTACTACCTGGCGAGCTTTCTCGATTTCGCCGGCCTGCAGTACATCAGCGCCAGCCTGGAGCGGCTGATCCTGTACCTGAACCCGACCCTGGTGCTGCTGCTGTCGGTGCTGTTCGTGGGCCAGCGCGTCACGGCGCGGCAGCTGGTGGCGCTGGCCGTCAGCTATGCCGGCGTGCTGCTGGTGTTCGGCCACGAGGTCTCCTTGGCCGGTGCCGACACGGCCCTGGGCGCCGCGCTGGTGTTCGGCAGCGCCGTCAGCTACGCGGTGTACCTGGTGCTGTCGGGTGCCCACGTGAAGCGGCTGGGTGCGCTCAGGCTCACCGGCTGGGCCACCAGCATCGCCTGCGCGTTGTGCATCGGCCAGTTCCTGCTGCTGCGGCCGCTGGAGGCGGCGGTGGTGGCGCCCGAGGTGCTGTGGCTGTCGCTGCTGAACGCGGCGCTGTGCACCTTCGCGCCGGTCATCATGGTCATGCTGGCCGTCGAGCGCATCGGCGCGACGCTGACGGCGCAGACCGGCATGATCGGCCCGCTGTCAACGCTGCTGCTCGGCGTGTGGCTGCTGGGTGAACCCTTCAACACCTGGATCGCCGCCGGCACCGCCGGCGTGCTGCTGGGCGTGTGGCTGCTGGCCAAGCGCTGAGCCGGCGCTGCGACCCGATCTCTTCAAATCCCAACAAGGAGCACACCACATGGACATGGGCATCACGGGCTGCTGGGCGCTGGTCTGCGCGGCCAGCAAGGGCCTGGGCCGCGGCTGCGCCGAGGCGCTGGCCGCCGAGGGCGTCAACGTCGTCATCACCGCGCGTGGCGCGGAAGCGCTGGAGGCCACGGCGGCCGAGCTGCGCGCGCGTTTCCCGGCCGTGAGCGTGCGCACCGTGGCCGGCGACATCACCACGCCCGAGGGCCGCGCCGCGGCGCTGGCGGCGGCGCCGCAGGTCGACATCCTCGTCAACAACGCCGGCGGCCCGCCGCCGGGCGACTTCCGCGACTGGGACCGCGAGGCCTGGCTGAAGGCGCTGGACGCCAACATGCTGACGCCGATCGAGCTGATCAGGGCCACCGTCGACGGCATGGCCGAGCGCGGCTTCGGCCGCATCGTCAACATCACCTCGGCCGCGGTGAAGGCGCCCATCGACATCCTCGGCCTGAGCAACGGCGCGCGCAGCGGGCTCACCGGCTTCGTCGCCGGCCTGGCGCGGCAGCCGCGCATCGCCAGCCGCAACGTGACCATCAACGCGCTGCTGCCAGGCCCTTTCGAGACCGACCGCCTGCGCGGCACCATGCAGGGCGCCGCGGCCAAGAGCGGCCGCAGCATCGAGCAGGTGATGGAAGAGCGGCGGGCGCTGAATCCCTCGCGCCGCTTCGGCACACCGGCCGAGTTCGGCGCCGCCTGCGCCTTCCTGTGCAGCACGCATGCCGGCTACATCACCGGCCAGAACCTCCTGCTCGACGGCGGCGCCTACCCCGGCACCTTCTGATCGGGGCTGCCCGGCCGGCGTGGGCGGCGTTCCAGGCTCACGCCGATGCCGCCGACGATCAGCACAAAGGCCAGCGCGTGGAAGGCCTGCGGCGCTTCGCCGAGCACCAGGGTGGACAGCAGCGCGGCGAACAGCGGCGTCAGGTTGTTGAAAAAGGCCGCCAGCGCCGGCCCGCCCTGGGCCACGCCCAGGCCCCAGCAGCGGTAGGCCGCGATGCTGGCGCCCAGCGACACGTACAGCAGCGCCGCGACCACGCCCCAGCTCCAGCGCACGGGGGCCGCGCCGGCCAGCTGCTCGCCGGCCGTGAACAGGCCCGCGGCGACCAGGCCGAACAGCGTCTGCACGAACAGGAAGCCGGCCCAGTCCCAGTGCGGTGGCCGCGCCGCGCCCTGCAGATGGGCCGGTGGCCGCGCCAGCAGCCAGCTGTAGAAGGCCCAGCCGATGACGGCGGCGAGGATGTAGAAGTCGCCGGGCACGAAGCGCACGGCCAGCAGCGTGTCCAGCGAGCCGCGGCCGATGACCACGGCCACGCCGGCCAGCCCCAGCGCCGCGCCGGCCAGTTGCCGGCGCGTGGGGTGCTCGCGCCAGACCAGCGCGCCCACGGCCAGCATCCACACCGGCATGCTCGCGGCCACCAGCGTGACGTTGATCGGGCTGGAGGTCACCAGCGCCAGGTACTGCAGCGAGTTGAACAGGCCTACGCCGAGGAAACCCAGCAGCGCCAGGTGCTTCCAGCGCGTGCGCACGGCCGACCAGGGCCGCAGCGCGCGCCAGGCCAGCGGCAGCAGGATCAGCGCGGTGAGCAGCCAGCGCAGCGCGTTCAGCGTCAGCGGCGGCACCTGGCCCACGAGCAGCCGGCCGACCACGGCGTTGCCGGCCCACAAGAGTGGCGGCAGCGTCATCAGCAGCGCGAGGCGGGGGGTGAGCGAGCCCGGCACGGTCAGAGTCTCTCCGGGGCCGGGGCGGGCGCGCCGCAGTTCCAGCACTGCTCGAACGGCCCTTCGACCAGCTCGCCACAGCCGCGGCAGGCCCAGCGCCGCGACGGCGGGTGGCGGAAGGCCTCCAGCAGCGCCAGCGCATGGGCGTGTTCGTCGTCGTCGTGCACCCAGATCTCGGGCAGGCTCTGGTCGGGCGGGATCTCGCCGGCGATCGAGCCGGCCCAGGTGCGCTGCACGCTGGCGGCCACGCCGGCGTGGACCAGCATGTCGGTCCACAGCGTGGCGAGCGCGAGGTTGGGGGCTTGCAGCAGTCGCTTCATGGTCGTCCGGGGTGCCCGATGCTGCCACGGCGGCCTTGGCGTAACCTCGCGGCCCCGCACGAGACCCGAACCGAGAGGACATCGATGAGCAGCAGCCTCACCCCGGCGATCCAGATCCAGGCCTTCGGCGGCCCCGAGCAGATGCGGCTGGTCGAGCTGCCGGTGGGCGAGCCCGGGCCGGGCGAGATCCGCATCCGCCACAAGGCGGCGGGCCTGAACTACATCGACGTCTACCAGCGCAGCGGTGTCTACGCCAACCCGCTGCCGCTGACCCTGGGCATGGAAGGTGCCGGCGTCGTCGAGGCGGTGGGCGAGGGCGTCACGCACCTGCAGCCGGGCGACCGTGCGGCCTACACCTCGAATCCGCCGGGCAGCTACAGCGGCGCACGTGTGATGCCGGCCAAGACGGTGGTGAAGCTGCCCGAGGCCATCGGCTTCGACACCGCGGCCGGCATGATGCTGAAGGGGCTCACCGCGCAGTACCTGCTGAAGAAGGTGCGGCCGGTGGAAGGCCTGGAGCCGGGCGACTTCGTGCTGTTCCACGCCGCGGCGGGTGGTGTGGGCCTGATCGCCTGCCAGTGGGCCAAGGCGCTGGGCCTGCAGCTCATCGGCACCGCCGGCAGCGCCGCCAAGTGCGAGCTGGCGCTGGCGCACGGCGCGGCGCATGCCATCGACTACAGCCGCGAGGACTTCGTCGCCCGGGTCAAGGCGCTCACCGGTGGGCGGGGCGTGAAGGTGGTCTACGACTCGGTCGGCAAGGACACCTTCGAGCGCAGCCTGGAGTGCCTGCGCCCCTTCGGCCTGATGTGCGCCTTCGGCAACGCCAGCGGCAAGGCGCCGATGGTCGACCCGGCCTCGCTGGCGGCGCGCGGCAGCCTGTACCTGACGCGCCAGACGGTGTTCACCCACCTCGCCACGCGTGAGGCCACGCAGGCCATGGCCGACGACCTGTTCGCGGTGGTGGCCAGCGGCGCCGTGAAGATCCGCATCGACCAGCGCTACCCGCTGGCCGAAGCCGCCCAGGCGCACCGCGACCTGGAGGCGCGCCGGACCACGGGCTCGACGGTGCTGAGCCTCTGATCCGGCGCCGCGGCCGGCTTACTGCTCGAACTTGTAGTCGGTCTTGGCGCGCTGGCGCAGCAGGTCCTGGTAGTCCTGCATCTGGACCTGCTCGAGCCGCTGCTTGATCTGGTCCTTGACGTCGTCGAAGGCCGGGAAGGGCGCGTCACGCGTTTCTTCCAGCTTGATGATGTGCCAGCCGAACTGGCTCTTCACCGGCGCGTCGGTCATCTGGCCCTTCTGCAGCGCGGCCATGGCCTGGCCGAACTCGGGCACGTAGCTGTCGGCCTTGGCGAAGTCCAGGTCGCCGCCGTTGGCGCCCGAGCCCGGGTCCTTGCTGTGCTTCTTGGCCAGTTCCTCGAAGCTGGCGCCGCCCTTGATCTGCGCAATCAGCGACTTGGCCTCGGCCTCTTCCTCGACCAGGATGTGGCGCGCGCGGTACTCGGTGCCGCTGGCCTGGGCCTTGAACTTGTCGTACTCGACCTGGGCGGCGGCGTCGGTGACCGGGTTCTTGCGCTTGTGGTCCTCGAACAGCTCGCGGATCAGCAGGCTCTGGCGCGCCAGCTCCATCTGCGCCCGGAACTCCTTCGTCGCGCCGATGCCGCGCTTCTCGGCCTCCTGGGCGAAGATCTCGCGCAGCACGAGCTGGTCGCGCGCCTGCTTCTCCAGTTCCGGCGTCACCGGCTGGCCGTTGCGCGTGGCCTGCAGCACCAGCGTCTCGAGACGGGCCTTGGGCACCGGTTTGCCGTTGACGATGGCGATGTTCTGCGCCAGCGCCGTGGCCGGCACGAACGAGACGGCGAGGCTGCAGGCCAGCGTGGCCAGGGCCGCGCGGGCGGCGTTGGGCTTGCTCATGGAAGGACTCGGTGAAACGGAAGGGGATGCGGAACGGTCCGCGGGGAACGGGGCTGGCCGGGCAGCAGATTGCACCTGCTTGGTGCTCAGGCCTCGCCCGGCGCGCGGGCCACGATGGCCAGCGCATGCACGCCCTGCGGCGCCAGCGGGCCCAGGGCATCATAGACGAGCCGGTGCCGCGCCAGCCGCGGCAGCCCGGCGAAACGCCCGGCCGTGATGCGCACGCTGAAGTGCCGGCCTTCGCGGGCGCCGGCGTGGCCGGCATGGTGGTGGCTGTCGTCGTCGACTTCCAGCGCCTCGGGCGCCAGCGCGGCGGCCAGGCGGTCTCGCAGTTCGTCGGCAGTCATCGGGCTCAGCGCGGCTCGAAGCGGATGGCCGCCGAGTTGATGCAGTAGCGCTCGCCGGTGGGCTCGGGGCCGTCCGGGAACACGTGGCCCAGGTGCGAGCCGCATTCGCGGCAGCGCACCTCGACACGCACCATGCCGTGGCTCTGGTCGACCACGCGCTCGATGACCTCGGCCGCCGCGGCCGTGTGGTAGCTGGGCCAGCCGCAGCCGGCGTCGAACTTGGTCTCGCTCTCGAACAGCACGGCGCCGCAGCCGATGCAGCGGTAGCGGCCGTCTTCCCAGTGGTCCCAGTAGCGGCCGGTGAAAGCACGCTCGGTGGCGGCATGGCGCGCAACCTGGTAGGCGGTGGGGTCGAGCAGCCGGCGCCATTCGGCGTCGTCGCGGCGCACCGGGTAGCGCGGGTCGTCGTGGTCGTGGGGCGTGTCCATCGGCAGGATTGGAGTGCGGCAGCGGCGTGCCGGTTCCGCGATTGTCCGGCGCCGGGCAAACCCCTGGTTGCCTGTCCCGCCCGTGACAACGATGCGGGATCGTCCCAAGGGGCAGGGGCCGCGCCATCCGTTAAGTTCCCCCGCGTTCGACGATCGACATCCAGACCGACATCCAAGGAGACAGACATGACCCCTCCCTTTGCGCGCCGCCTGATCGCCTCCTCGGTGGCCGCGTCGGCCCTGCTGGCCAGCGGACTTGTGTTCGCGCAGGCCGGCCAGACCGTCAAGATCGCGTTCATGGACCCGCTGTCGGGCCCGTTCGCGGTGGTGGGCCAGAACCAGCTGAAGAGCTGGCAGTTCATGGCCGAGCATTTCAGCAAGAAGAACGCCGCTGGCGTGAAGTTCGAGGTTGTCGGTTTCGACAACAAGGCCTCGCCGCAGGAAAGCCTGAACACGCTGAAGGCCGCCATCGACCAGGGCATCCGCTACGTCGTGCAGGGCAACGGTTCGGGCGCGGCCGCCGCGATCTCCGACGCCGTCACCAAGCACAACGAGCGCAACCCGGGCAAGGAGGTGGTGTTCCTGAACTACGCCGCCGTCGACCCCTCGCTGACCAACGAGCGCTGCTCGTTCTGGCACTTCCGCCTCGACGCCGACACCTCGATGAAGATGGAGGCGCTGACGAGCTACATGAAGGACCAGCCGAACGTCAAGAGCGTCTACCTGATCAACCAGAACTACGCCCACGGCCAGCAGGTGGCGCGCTACTTCAAGGACGGCATCCAGCGCAAGCGGCCCGACGTGAAGATCGCCGGCGAGGATCTGCACCCGCTGGGCCAGGTGAAGGACTTCGCGCCCTTCATCGCCAAGATCAAGGCCAGCGGCGCCGACACGGTGGTCACCGGCAACTGGGGCCCGGACATGACGCTGCTGATCAAGGCAGCCAACGACGCCGGCCTGAAGGCCAGCTGGTACCTGTACTACGGCGGTGTCTCGGGCACGCCCACGGCGCTGGCCAACTGGCAGGGCGGCGCGGTGCGGCAGGTGTCGATCATCGACAACGGCCTGAAGTCCATCCAGGACATCCAGAACGACTACAAGAAGCGCTTCAACGACGACTGGTACACCGGCCAGACCTACAACGGCCTGGCGCTGCTGTCCGGCGCGATGGCTGCGTCCAAGAGCATCGACCCGGTGGCCGTGGCCAAGGCCATGGGCGGCCTGAAGGTCCAGGGCTTCAATGGCGAGATCGAGATGCGCAAGAACGACCACCAGCTGCAGCAGCAGGTGATCATCAGCGAATGGAAGAAGGCCACGCCGCAGGTGCCCTACAGCGTGGAAAACACCGGCTTCAACTTCCAGCAGGTGCGCGCGCTGCCGGCCTACGTGGCCAGCACGCCCACCTCCTGCCAGATGAAGGCGCCTTCGTGACCCTGGCGCAGCGCCCCGTTCGACGACACTGAGGCTCACCGCTCGGCGGCGCCGGTCCAAGCCGGCGCCGCTTTCACATGGACGCGTCCTTCATCCTCATCTCCACGCTCAACGGCCTGTCGGTCGGCTTGCTGCTGTTCATGCTGGCCTCCGGGCTGACGCTGATCTTCAGCATGATGGGCGTGCTGAACTTTGCCCACGCCAGCTTCTACATGGTGGGGGCCTACGTGGCCTACAGCATCACGCAGGTGGTGGGCTTCTGGTGGGGCCTGCTGCTGGCGCCGCCGCTGGTGGGCATGATGGGCGCGGCCTTCGAGCGGTTCGCGCTGCGCAAGGTGCACAAGTTCGGCCATGTGCCGGAGCTGCTGATCACCTTCGGCCTGAGCTACATCATCCTCGAGCTGGTGCAGCTGGTCTGGGGCCGCCAGGCGCTGGACTTCCGGCCGCCGCCGCTGCTGCAGGGCCCGCTGTTCACCATCGTGCAGCTGCCCGAGACCGTGGGCGCCGCGCTCAGCCTGGCCTGGGGCCCGCCGCCGCCGATCTGCCGCGAGGTGGCCGGCTCGATCTGCACCACCTTCCCGACCTTCCGCGCCTTCGGCATGGGTGTCGCGGTGGCGATGCTGATCGCGGTGTGGCTGCTGCTGACGCGCACCCGCGTCGGCCTGGTCATCCAGGCCGCGCTGACCCACCCCGACGCCGTCGAGTCGCTGGGCCACAACGTGCCGCGTGTGTTCATGGGCGTGTTCGGCGGCGGCACGGCGCTGGCGGCGCTGGCCGGTGTGATCGGCGGCGCGCTGCGCGTGACCGAACCCAGTATGGCCCTGGCGGTGGGCGCGGTGGTGTTCGCCGTCATCGTCATCGGCGGCATGGGCTCGCTGGCCGGCGCCTTCGTCGCCAGCGTGAGCCTGGGGCTGATCGAAAGCTTCGCGGTGGGCTCCGACCACTCGATCGCCGACGGCCTGCGCTTCGTGGGCATGACGGTGACCGAGCAGACCTTCGGCTACGCGGTGTGGAGCGTCAAGATGAGCCAGATCGCGGCCATCCTGCCCTACCTGCTGCTGGTGCTGATCCTGATCTTCCGGCCCAAGGGCCTGTTCGGCACGCGGGAGGGCTGAGCGCATGCAGCACGCGGGCAAGGTCTACCGCTTCCGGCCCTACAACGTCGGCCGCTGGGTCATCTGGGGTTTCTATGCCCTGGTGATGCTCGTCGCGCCGCTGATGTTCACGAGCAGCCTGTCGCTGACCATGCTGTCTCAGATGGGCATCGCCATCATCGCCTGCCTGGCCTACAACATGCTGCTGGGGCAGGGCGGCATGCTGAGCTTCGGCCACGCCGTGTACTCGGGGCTGGGCTCGTTCTTCGCCATCCACACGCTGAACCTCGTCAGCAACGGCACGCTGCCCTTGCCGGTGAGTGCGATTCCGCTGGTGGCGGGTTTCTTTGGCGCGCTGTTCGCGGTGCTGCTGGGCTACGTGACGACCAAGAAGGCCGGCACGCCGTTCGCGATGATCACGCTGGGTGTCGGCGAGCTGGTCTGGGCGATGTCGCTGATGTTCCCGGGCTTCTTCGGCGGCGAGGGCGGCATCACCGGCGACCGCGTCGTCGGCAAGCCCTTCTTCGGCATCACCTACGGGCCGCAGATCCAGCTGTACTACCTGATCGCGATCTACGCCTTCGTCTGCACCGCCGCCATGTTCGCGTTCACGCGCACGCCGCTGGGCCGCATGCTCAACGCGGTGCGCGACAACCCCGAGCGTGTCGAGTTCATTGGCTACAACACGCAGATCGTGCGCTACTTCGCCTTCGTCGCGAGCGGCTTCTTCATGGGCATCTCGGGCGGGCTGGCGGCGCTGAACTTCGAGATCGTCACGGCCGAGGTCGTCAGCGCGGTGCGCTCGGGCGGCTTCCTGCTGTTCACCTTCCTCGGTGGTGCGGTCTTCTTCTTCGGCCCCATCATCGGCGCGGTGCTGATGGTGCTGGCCCTGGTGCTGCTGTCGGAGCTGACGCAGGCCTGGCTGCTGTACCTGGGCCTGGTGTTCACCTTCATGGTCATGTACGCACCCGGCGGCATCGCCAGCCTGATCATGATGAACCTGCGCGTGGCCTCGTTCGGCAAGCTCAGGCCGCTGCTGGCCAGCTACCTGGCGCTGGGCGGCACGGCCTTCGTGATGCTGGCGGGCTCGGGCGCGATGATCGAGATGGTCTACCACCTGCAGCTGAACCAGGCCCTCGGCCCCGAGCTCAAGTTCATGGGTGCCACGCTCAACGCCAAGGGGCTGGACAGCTGGTTCGGCGCCGGCTTCGTGCTTGTCGTCGGCATCGCGCTCTTCGAGATGACACGGCGCCAGTTCGTGCAGCAGTGGGGTGAAACCCAGGAAGAGATCGAAAAAGAGATCAAGCGGCGGGAGGCAGCGCTGTGACTGGCGGCGGCGAATTTGCGCTGGAGCTGCGCGACGTGCGCAAGAGCTTCGGCAAGACCGAGATCATCCGCGGCGCCAACCTGGCCGTGCGGCCCGGCGAGCGCGTGGCGGTCATCGGCCCCAACGGCGCGGGCAAGAGCACGCTGTTCAACCTGATCAGCGGTCGCTTCGGCAGCACCAGCGGTGACATCCTGCTGGGCGGCCGCAAGATCGACGGCCTGAAGCCCTACCAGATCAACCGCATGGGCCTGGCGCGCAGCTTCCAGGTGAGCAACCTGTTCAACCGCCTGACGGTGTTCGAGAACCTGCGCTGCGCGGTGCTGTGGAGCAAGGGCTACAAGTACGCGTTCTGGCGCTTTCTGGCCGACGCGCGCGACGCCAACGACCGCGCCGAAGAGGTGATGGACATGATCAAGCTGCACCGTCGGCGCGACGTGCAGGCCATGAACCTCACCTACGCCGAGCAGCGGGCGCTCGAGATCGGCGTGACCATCGCCGGCGGCGCCGACGTGGTGCTGCTCGACGAGCCGACGGCCGGCATGAGCAAGAGCGAAACGGCGCGTTTCGTGAACCTGATCCGCGAGGTCACGGTCGGCAAGACGCTGCTGACGGTGGAACACGACATGGGCGTGGTCTTCGGCCTGGCCGACAAGATCGCCGTGCTGGTCTACGGCGAGGTCATCGCCTTCGACACGCCGGAGCGGGTGCGGGCCAACGAGCGGGTGCAGGAGGCCTACCTCGGCTCGGTGCTGGCCGATCAGCAGGCGGCAGGAGCGCATTGATGCTGCAGGTGGAAAAGCTCCACGCCTTCTACGGCAAGAGCCACGTGCTGCACGGGGTGAACTTCGGTGTCGGTGAAGGCGAGATCGTCGCGCTGCTGGGCCGCAACGGCTCGGGCCGCAGCACCACCGTCAAGGCGGTGATGGGCCTGGTCGACCTGCAGGGCTCGGTGCGCTTCAAGGGCCGCGAGCTGGCGGGCATGAAGGCCTTCGAGATCGCGCACGCCGGCATCGGCTACGTGCCCGAGAACCGCGACATCTTCCCGACGCTGACCGTGCACCAGAACCTGATGCTCGGCGAGAAGGGCGGGCGCAAGGCTTCGCGCTGGAGCTTCGACGACATGTACCGCCTGTTCCCGCGGCTCAAGGAGCGCCAGCACACCGAGGCCGGCGTGCTGTCGGGCGGCGAGCAGCAGATGCTCACGCTGTGCCGCACGCTGATGGGCGACCCGGGGCTGATCATGATCGACGAGCCCACCGAGGGCCTGGCGCCCAAGATCGTCGAGCTGGTGGCCGAGTACCTGCGCGAGCTCAAGCGCCGCGGCATGAGCGTGCTGCTGGTGGAGCAGAAGCTGACGATCGCGCTGGAGGTGGCCGACCGCTGCCTGGTCATGGGCCACGGCCAGATCGTGTTCGAGGGCACGCCGGCCGAGCTGCGGGCCAACGCCTACGTGCGCAAGGAGTGGCTGGAGGTGTAAGCCGTGTGACGGCGGGGCATTCCCGGGCCGCTCATTCATGGGGGATGGTCACGTCGCGACGGCCCGGGGTGGCTACCATGCGGCAAACCCAGGAGGATTCCCCGTGACCTTCAAGCGCGCTCTGCTGGCTCTGGCCGTGACGGCTGGTCTGTCGGCCCCGGCCCACGCCGTGATCTTCACCTTCACCGGTGACACCACCAACGGCCCCACCTTCGACCGCCCGCTGGAGAGCCTGACCGGCCTGTCCGCCATCGGTACGGACGTCAACTACAGCGTGTTCAGCTTCACCGTCGACACGGCGGGTGCCTACACCTTCCTGACGACCGGCGAGTTCGACACCTTCGTCATCCTGTACGCCGGCAGCTTCAACCCGGCTTCGCCGCTGACGAATGCGCTGAAGGCCAACGACGATCTGCTGGGCATCACGACCTCCGGCTTCGGCCAGGCCCTGACCACCGGCACCGTGTACCACTACGTGACCACGGGTTTCGACTCGGACGAGTTCGGCGCCTTCAGCACCACCATCGGCGGCCCCGGCGTCGTGACGCAGATCCCCGAGGTCGGCACCTACCTGATGATGGGTCTGGGCCTGGGCCTGATCGGCGCCGTGCAGCGCCGCCGTGCCCAGCGCGCGCAAAGCGCCGCCTTCTGATCCCGCGCCGGCTCGACCGGCCCCGAACACCCGGCCGTTGCCCTCCAGGGCGGCGGCCGGGTTTTTTCTTGGGGCCGCAGAATGCCTGTCGCGGCAGAGACAAGGCCCGTTCGCGGGTGAGACCTAGAATCGAACGGCCGTTCTATTTCCAACTTCCTACAAGGCTGAAGGAGACGCCATGGGCGCCAAGTACGAGCTTCGCGGACCGGTTGCCGTGATCACGCTGGACAACCCGCCGGTCAACGGCCTGGGCTTCGATACGCGCACCGGCATCGCCGCCGGTGTCGAGCAGGCGGTGGCCGATGCGAACGTGGTGGCCATCGTCATCACCGGTGGTGGCCGGGCGTTTTCCGGTGGCGCCGACATCAAGGAGTTCGGCAGCCCCAAGGCGGTGGCCGAGCCCAATCTGCTGAGCCTGATCAAGCTGCTCGAAAACGCGCCCAAGCCGGTGGTCGCCGCGATCAACGGCGTGTGCATGGGCGGCGGGCTGGAACTGGCGCTGGGCTGCCACTACCGGCTGGCCGCACCGGGTGTGGACGTGGCGCTGCCCGAGGTGAAGATCGGCCTGATCCCGGGTGCGGGTGGCACGCAGCGCCTGCCGCGTGTGCTGGGCGCGGAAACGGCGCTGAACATCATCGTCAGCGGTGACCCGGTCAAGAGCGAGCTGCTGGCCGGCCTGCCGGGCCAGAAGCTGTTCGACCAGATCGTGCCCGAAGGCCTGCTCGACGCTGCCGTGGCCTTTGCGGCGGTGAAGGCCGTCGAACACAAGGACACTGGCCGGCCGCTGCCGCGTGTGCGTGACCTGAAGGTGGCGCACCCGAACCCCGACGCCTACTTCCAGTTCGCGCGCAACACCGTCAAGGCCATGGCCAGGCACTTCCCGGCGCCGGCCAAGTGCGTGGACGCGGTCGAGATGAGCCTGAAGAAGGGTTTCGACGACGGCATGGCCTACGAGCGCGAGGTCTTCACCGCGCTGATGTTCACGCCCGAGTGCAAGGCGCTGCGCCACGCCTTCTTCGGAGAACGTGCCGCGAGCAAGATCCCCGACGTGCCGGAAGACACGCCGCAGCGCGCCATCACCCAGGTGGCCGTCATCGGTGCCGGCACCATGGGTGGCGGCATCAGCATGAACTTCCTGAACGCCGGCATCCCGGTGATCATCCTGGAGACCAGGCAGGAGGCGCTGGACCGCGGCATCGCGACCATCCGCAAGAACTACGAGGCCCAGGTCAAGAAGGGCAAGCTGAAGGCCGAGAAGTACGAGCAGCGCATGGCGCTGCTGACGCCCACGCTGAGCTACGACGCGATCAAGGGCGCCGACCTCGTCATCGAGGCCGTGTTCGAGGAACTGGGCGTCAAGGAGCAGGTGTTCAAGACGCTGGACGAGGTGATGAAGCCCGGTGCCATCCTGGCCAGCAACACCAGCACGCTCGATGTGAACAAGATCGCTTCGTTCACCAAGCGCCCGCAGGACGTCGTCGGCCTGCACTTCTTCAGCCCGGCCAACGTGATGAAGCTGCTGGAGGTGGTGCGCGGCGAGAAGACCGCCAAGGACGTGATGGCCACCGTGATGGCGGTCGCCAAGAAGATCAAGAAGACGGCCGTGGTCTCGGGCGTGTGCGACGGCTTCATCGGCAACCGCATGATCGAGCAGTACGGCCGCCAGGGCGGCTTCCTGCTCGACGAAGGCTGCACGCCCGCGCAGGTGGACCGCGCGATCGAGAAGTTCGGCTTCGCCATGGGCCCGTTCCGCATGGGCGACCTGGCCGGCAACGACATCGGCTGGGCGATCCGCAAGCGCCGCTACACCGAAAAGCCCGACATGAAGTACAGCAAGACCGCCGACCTGCTGTGCGAGAAGGGCCGCTTCGGCCAGAAGACGGGTGCCGGCTGGTACGACTACGTGCCCGGCAAGCGCGAGGCGATTCCGAACGCCGAGGTGGTGAAGATGATCGAGGACCACCGCAAGTCGCTGGGCATCACGCCGCGCAAGATTGCCGATGAGGAGATCGTGCAGCGCCTGGTGTACGCGCTGGTGAACGAGGCCGCACACATCCTGGAAGAGGGCATCGCCAACAAGGCCAGCGACATCGACGTGGTCTACATCTTCGGCTACGGCTTCCCCATCCACCGCGGCGGTCCGATGATCTACGCCGACACGGTGGGCCTGTTCAACGTGGTGCAGAGCATGAAGCGCTTTGCGAAGAACCCGCTGGACGACGCGAAATTCTGGGAGCCGGCGCCGCTGCTGCAGCGCCTGGTGGCCGAAGGCAAATCCTTCAACGGCTGAGCCCAAGAACCCACACAAGGAGAACATTTCATGACCAACGCCGTCATCGTTTCCACCGCCCGCACGCCCCTGGCCAAGAGCTGGAAGGGCGCCTTCAACATGACCCACGGCGCCACGCTGGGCGGCCTGGCGGTGAAGGCCGCCGTCGAGCGCGCCGGCATCGACCCCGGCGCGGTGGACGACGTGCTGATGGGCTGCGCCAACCCCGAGGGCGCCACCGGCTGGAACATCGCGCGCCAGGTGGCGCTGCGCGCCGGGCTGCCCGTCACGGTGGCCGGCGTCACGGTGAACCGTTTCTGCTCGAGCGGCCTGCAGACCATCGCGACGGCGGCGCAGCGTGTCATCGCCGGTGAAGGCGATGTCTACGTGGCCGGCGGCGTCGAGAGCATCTCCTGCGTGCAGCAGGAGATGAACATGCACATGTTCCAGGACGCCTGGCTCAAGGAGCACAAGCCCGAGATCTACTGGCCCATGCTGCAGACGGCCGAGACCGTGGCCAAGCGCTACGGCGTGGCCAAGGAGCGCATGGACCGCTTCGGCGCCGAGAGCCAGCAGAAGGCCTGCGCGGCGCAGGAGAAGGGCCTGTTCAACGACGAGATCGTCGCCGTCACCGTGACGGCCGGCGTGGCCGACAAGGTGATGGGCCTGCGCAGCAAGGAAGTCACCGTCAGCGCCGACGAAGGCCTGCGCCCCGGCACCACCTACGAGGGCCTCGTCGGCATCCGCCCGGCCATGCCCGGCGGCGTGGTGACGGCCGGCAATGCCAGCCAGTTTTCCGACGGGGCGGGGGCCTGCGTCGTCGTCGACGAGCGCTATGCCGAGGCCCATGGCCTGAAGCCGCTGGGCCGCTTCCTCGGCTTCGCGGTGGCCGGCTGCGAGCCCGACGAGATGGGCATCGGCCCGGTGTTCGCCGTGCCCAAGGTGTTGAAGCGCCTGGGCCTGAAGGTCGAGGACATCGACCTGTGGGAGCTGAACGAGGCCTTCGCGGTGCAGGTGCTGTACTGCGCCGACACGCTGGGCATCCCGATGGAGCGGCTCAACGTCAACGGCGGCGCCATCGCCATCGGCCACCCCTACGGCATGAGCGGCCAGCGGCTGACGGGCCATGCGCTGATCGAAGGCAAGCGGCGCGGCGCCAAGCGCGTGTGCGTGACCATGTGCATCGGCGGCGGCATGGGCGCGGCCGGCATCTTCGAAGTGCTCTGACCATGGCGGAGCGCGGCGGCTTCCCGGCCGAAGGCGGCTGCAGCTGCCGCCGCGTGCGCTACCGCATGCTGAGCGGGCCGCTGTTCGTCAACGGCTGCCATTGCCGCTGGTGCCAGCGCGAGACGGGCAGCGCCTTTGTCATCAACGCGATGATCGAGAGCGACCGCGTCGTCGAACTCGGCGAGGCCCCCGAGCTGGTGCTGACGCCCAGCGACAGCGGCCTGGGCCAGCGCATCGCGCGCTGCCCACATTGCCACGTGGCGCTGTGGAGCCACTACGCCGGCTCAGGCCCGGCCGTGAAGTTCGTGCGCGTGGGTACGCTGGACAACCCCGACCTGCTGCCGCCGGACGTGCACATCTTCACCGCCAGCAAGCAGCCCTGGGTGCTGCTGCCACCGGGCGTGCCCGCGGTGCCCGAGTACTACGACCGCAACGAGCTGTGGCCGGCGCAGAGCCTGGCGCGGCGCGAGGCGCTGCGGCCGCAGATCGAGGCCTGGCAGGCCTCGCAGCGCAAGCCGGGCTGAGCACGCAAGGGCTGCCACATGCTGACGCTGGACGAGCTGCGCCGCTTCTTTGCCGCCAGCCCTTTCATGGTCGACCTGGGCATCGAGCCCACGGCCGCGGAAGCGGGCCGCGTGACGGCGCAGCTGGCGGTGCAACCGCGCCTGCACCAGCACACCGGCCAGGTGCACGCCGGCGCGATGGCCACGCTGGCCGACCACAGCATGGGCGCGGCGGCGCAGACGCTGGCGCCAGAAGGCCACTGGGCCATCACCGCCGAACTCAAGACCAGCCAGCTGCGGCCGGGCCGTGGCGAGCGGCTGGTCTGCGAGGCCTGGGTGGTCAAGCCGGGCCGGCGCCTGAGCTTCACCGAGGCCGAGGTCTGGGCCGAAACCGAAGGCCAGCCGCGCACGCTGGTGATGAAAGCCTCGGCGACGATGGCGCTGGTGGCCCGGGGAGACTGACACGATGAGAGACACCGTCGACTTCCTGCTGCACGACTGGCTGCGCGTGGGCACGCTGCTGGAACGGCCGCGTTTTGCCGAGCATTCGCGCGAGACCTTCGACTCGGTGCTCGACACCTGCGAGCGCATCGCCCGCGAGAAGTACGCGCCGTTCAACCGCCTGGTCGACACCGAAGCGCCGCGCATGGTGACCGACGGCGACGAGGTGCGCGTGGTGCTGCCGCAGGCCACGCACGAGGCCTGGAAGGCCTATGCCGCCAGCGGCATGCTGGCCGCGGCGCAGGACCACGAACACGGCGGCATGCAGCTGCCCTACACGGTGGAGGCAGCGGCCAATGCCTTCTTCGCCAAGGCCAGCGTCAGCATCGGTGCCGGCATGCTCACGGTGGGCAATGCCAACCTGCTGATGGCGCATGGCACGGCGGCGCAGCAGCGCGTGTTCGCGGCGGCCGAGTTCGAGGGCCGCTGGGCCGGCACCATGTGCCTGAGCGAGCCGCAGGCCGGCTCCAGCCTGTCGGACGTGGCGACCAAGGCCATCCCGGACGGCGCCGACTTCGAGGCCGATGCGCTCGGCCCGCGCTACCGCCTGCACGGCAGCAAGATGTGGATCTCGGCCGGCGAGCATGAGCTCACCGAGAACATCGTGCACCTGGTGCTGGCCAAGATCCCGGGGCCTGATGGCAAGCCGGTGCCGGGCACACGCGGCATCTCGCTGTTCGTGGTGCCCAAGCGCATGGTCGACGCCGAGGGCCGGCTCACCGGCGAGCGCAACGACGTGGTGCTGGCCGGCCTGAACCACAAGTGCGGCTGGCGCGGCACCACGAACACGCTGCTCAGCTTCGGCGAGGGCCGCTTCAAGCCCGGCGGCCGGGCCGGTGCCATCGGCTGGCTGGTCGGCCGGCCCGGCGAAGGCCTGCGCTGCATGTTCCACATGATGAACGAGGCGCGCATCGGCGTCGGCCTGGCGGCCACGATGCTGGGCATGGCCGGCTACGAGGCCTCGCTGGCCTATGCGCGGCAGCGGCCCCAGGGACGGCCGATCACCGGCAGCGGCAAGGACGCCACGCAGCCGCAGGTGCCCATCATCGAACACGCCGACGTCCGGCGCATGCTGCTGGCGCAGAAGAGCTACGCCGAGGGCGCGCTGGCGCTGGAGCTGTACTGCGCGCGCCTGGTCGACGAATCGCACACCGGCAGCGAGCAGCAGGTGGCGCAGGCCAAGCTGCTGCTGGAGGTGCTGACGCCGATCGCGAAGAGCTGGCCCAGCGAGTGGTGCCTGGAGGCCAACAGCCTGGCCATCCAGGTGCACGGCGGCTACGGCTACACGCGCGATTTCCCGGTGGAGCAGTACTGGCGCGACAACCGCCTGAACATGATCCACGAGGGCACGCACGGCATCCAGGCGCTGGACCTGCTGGGCCGCAAGGTGGTGATGGACGGCGGCGCGGGGCTGAAGCTGCTGGCCACCGTCATCGGCCACAGCATCGAGCGCGCCGGCCACGTCGAAGGCCTGGCCGAGCCGGCCAACCAGCTGGCCGCGGCGCTGCAGAAGCTGGGTGCCGCCACCAAGTCGGCCTGGGCCACCGGCGTGCCGGAAGAGGCGCTGGCCAATGCCGTGCCGTACCTGCAGGCCTTTGGCCATGTGGTGCTGGCCTGGGTCTGGCTGGATGTGGCGCTGGCCGCGCAAGGCCATGCGCTGGAGCCCGGCAAACGCGCCGCGCTGCGCTACTTCTACGCCTACGAGCTGCCGAAGATCGACGCCTGGCTGGGCGTGGTGGCGCAGCGCGAAGCGGTGGCGCGCACGATGCGCGACGAGTGGTTCTGAGGGCCGGCAGCATGGACAACAAACGACTCGAGCAGCTGATCTGGGTGCTGATCTACGGCGGCCTGCTGGTGCTGGCGCTGGGGCTGTTCATGCCGCGGGGCGAGGCCGGTTTTGGTGGCCTGCTCATCGCCGCCGGTGCGGTGGCGGCCTTGCTCGGCGCCGTGTTGATCGTCGTGCGCGCACGACGGCCCGACGAGCCCCGGCGCTGATCTTTCCTGGTTCAACGACACCATTCACGACACAAGAGGAGACACCCATGGGCACGCCCGTGATGCAACTGTTCGACCTGAGCGGCCAGGTGGCGCTTGTCACCGGCGGCTCGCGCGGCCTGGGGCTGCAGATGGCCGAGGCGCTGGGCGAGGCCGGCGCCAAACTCATGCTCACCAGCCGCAAGGCGGCCGATCTCGAAGAGGCCGCGGCCCACCTGGCGGCACGTGGCATCGAGGCGCAATGGATCGCCGCCGACGCGAGCAAGCCCGAAGACGTGCAGAAGGTGGTGGCCGCCACGCTGGACAAGTTCGGCCGCATCGACGTGCTCGTCAACAACGCCGGCGCCACCTGGGGCGCCCCGGCCGAGGACTACCCGCTCGAGGCCTGGGACAAGGTGATGAACCTGAACATCCGCAGCCTGTTCCTGTTTGCGCAAGCCGTGGGCAAGGCCTGGATGATCCCCAACCGCAAGGGCCGCATCGTCAACATCGCCAGCATCGCCGGCCTGGGCGGCAGCCTGGACGTGAAGTTCATCGCCTACGGCACCAGCAAGGGCGCCGCCGTGAACTTCACGCGCACGCTGGCGGCCGAGTGGGGGCCTTACGGCATCACCGTCAACGCGCTGGCGCCGGGTTTCTTCCCGAGCAAGATGACCCAGGGCGTGCTGCAGACCTTCGGCGCCGAGAACCTGGCCAAGGCCGCGCCGCTGAAGCGCCTGGGCGACGACGACGATCTCAAGGGCGCCGTGCTGCTGCTGGCCAGCGCCGCGGGCAAGCACATCACCGGGCAGATCCTGGCGGTGGACGGCGGGGTCTCGTCGGTGCATGGTGGATGATGGGCGGATGAGCGACACCCGCATTCACTTTCCCCGCCACATTCCCTTCGTCGAGACGCTGGGCCTCGAGCTCTGGGCCTTCGGCGACGGCCAGGCAGAGCTGCGCCTGTCGGTCGAGCCCGGCGTGACCAACAGCCACGGCGTGGCCCATGGCGGCCTGCAGATGACCATGCTCGACGTGGCCATGGCCCATGCCGCCCGCAGTGCCTTTGCCGCGGGCGAAGACCCGGGCTGCATCACCATCGAGATGAAGACCAGCTTCATGTGCAGTGCACGCGGCCGGCTGACGGCGCGCGGCAAGGTGCTGCAGCGGACATCGAGCATGGCCTTTACCGAAGCCGGCATCTACGACGAAGCCGGCCGCCTGTGCACCCACGCCACCGGCACTTTCAAGTACGTGCGCGCCCCGAAGGGCGCTGAGGAGATCGGCACATGAGCCACACGCACCAACGCATCGTGCTGGCCGCGCGCCCGCAAGGCGAGGCCGGCCCCGAGCATTTCCGCCTCGAAGCGGTGGCCACGCCACCGGTGCCCGAGGGCCATGTGCGTGTGCAGGTGCACTACCTGAGCCTGGACCCGTACATGCGCATGCGCATGAACGATGCCAAGAGCTACGCCGCGCCGGTGGGCCTCGGTGAGGTGATGGTCGGCGGCACCGTCGGCGTGGTGGCGGAATCGCGCCACGAGGGCTTTGCGCCGGGCGACGCGGTCGTTGGCATGGGCGGCTGGCAGGAGCAGGCGGTGATCGACGCGCGCCTGCCCGGCGTGCTGCGCAAGGTCGACGCCAGCCGTGTGCCGCTGTCGGCCTACCTGGGCGCCGTCGGCATGCCGGGCGTCACCGCCTGGGTGGGGCTGAACATGATCATCGAGCCCAAAGAAGGCGAGACGGTGATCGTCAGCGCCGCCAGCGGCGCGGTGGGCGGCGTGGTGGGCCAGCTGGCCAAGGCGCGCGGCTGCCGTGTCGTCGGCATCGCCGGTGGCGCGGAGAAGTGCGCCTACGTGGTCGAAGAACTCGGCTTCGACGCCTGCATCGACCACCGCCAGCACCGCGACGCGGCCTCGCTGGCGCAGGCGCTGGATGCGGCGGCGCCCAAAGGCATCGACGGCAACTTCGAGAACGTCGGCGGCATGATCCTCGACACCATCCTGACGCGCATGAACGCCTTCGGCCGCGTTGCGCTGTGCGGGCTGATCAGCGGCTACGACGGCCAGAGCCTGGGCATTGCCAACGCGCGGCTGCTGCTGACGCAGCGGCTCAAGCTGCAGGGCTTCATCGTCAGCGAACACATGCACCTGTGGCCGGCCGCGCTGAAGGAACTGGGCGCCGGCGTGGCTGGCGGCAGCCTCAAGTACCGCGAGAGCGTCGCCCAGGGCCTGGCCGCCGCGCCTGAGGCTTTCATCGGCCTGCTGAAGGGGCGCAACTTCGGCAAGCAGCTGGTCAAGCTCGTCTGAAGGCGATGGCGCTGCACTGGACGTGGTCGCGCTTCGGCGAGCTGGGCGTCGATGCGCTCTACGACGCGCTGGCGCTGCGCTGCCGGGTCTTCATCCTCGAGCAGGGGCCCTACCTCGACCCTGACGGTGTCGACCGGCAGTCGGCGCACCTGCTGGGGCGCGACGAGGCCGGTTTGCTGCAGGCCTATCTGCGTGTCGTCGACCCGGGCGTGAAGTACGCCGAGCCCTCGTTGGGCCGTGTGATCACCAGCCCCGAGTTGCGCGGCACTGGCCTGGGCAAGGCGCTGGTGGCCGAAGGCGTGGCACGCTGCCAGGCGGCCTGGCCGGGGCAGGGCATCCGCATCAGCGCGCAGGCGCGCCTGGAGCGGTTCTACGCCGAGCTTGGCTTCGTGCGCTGCGGCGAGGACTATCTCGAGGACGACATCCCCCACTGCGAGATGCTGCTGGGGCCAGCATGAACGCCACGCACGCGGTGTTCAACCAGAGCCCGCCGCTGGAAGGCGTGAACCTGTTCGAGGCCAACCGGCCGCTGCGCGAGGCGCTGGCGCATCTGGCGCCCACACTGGACACGGCCGGGTTGCTCGAACTCGGCGCCGGCGCCGGCAGCGCCGAGTGGCAGCAGCATGCCCGCCTGGCGAACAGCCACCCGCCGGTGCTGCACACGCACGACCGCCAGGGCCGGCGCGTCGACCAGGTGGAGTTCCACCCCAGCTACCACGCGCTGATGGGCGAGGCCCTGCGCCACGGCCTGCACGGCACACCCTGGGCACGTGGGCCGGGTGCGCACATCGAGCGTGCCGCCGGCTTCATGCTGTTCACCGAGGCCGAGCCTTCGGTGCTGTGCCCCGTCTCGATGAGTTATGCCGTCGCGCCGGCGCTGGCCGGCAACCCGGCCTTGCGCGCCGCCTTTGGCCCGGGCCTGGCGGCCACGGCCTACGACGCGCGCTTCGTGCCGGCGGCGCAGAAGACCGCGCTGAACCACGCCCTGACCATGGGCATGGGCATGACCGAGAAGCAGGGTGGCTCGGACGTGCGCGCCAACACCACGCGCGCCGAACCCGACGGGGTCGACGCCTGGGGCGAGCGTGTGCGGCTCACCGGCCATAAGTGGTTCTTCTCGGCGCCGATGTGCGATGCCTTCCTGGTGCTCGCCCAGGAAGCCGCCGGCTTGTCTTGTTTCTTCGTGCCGCGCTTCGGCCCCGATGGCAGCGTCAACGCCATCGCCATCCAGCGGCTCAAGCACAAGCTGGGCAACCACGCGAATGCTTCCAGCGAGGTCGAGTTCGACGGCAGCTTCGGCTGGCGCGTCGGCGAGGCCGGCCGCGGTGTGCCGCAGATCCTGGCCATGGGCGCGTTGACGCGGCTGGACTGCGCACTGGGCACGGCAGGGCTGATGCGCCAGGCGCTGTCGCTGGCCGTGCACCACACGGCGGCGCGCAGCGCCTTCGGCAAGCCGCTGGTCGAGCAGCCGCTGATGCAGGCCGTGCTGGCCGATCTGGCGCTGGAGAGCGAGGCCGCCACCGCGCTGGCCCTGCGGCTGGCCGCGGCGGTGGACCGCAGCGAACACGGCATCGAAGCCGAGCACGAGCGTGTGCTGCGCCGGCTGCTCACGCCGGTGGCCAAGTTCTGGATCTGCAAACGCGGCAGCGCCTTTGCGCAGGAGGCCATGGAGTGCCTGGGCGGCAACGGCTATGTCGAGGCGGGTGGTGAAGGCGTGATGGCGCGCATTTACCGCGAGATGCCGCTGAACAGCATCTGGGAAGGCGCCGGCAACATCATGGCGCTGGACCTGCTGCGCGCGCTGCGCGGTGCCGACGTGGCCGCCGCGCTGGAGCGCGAGAGCGCGGCCGCGCGGGGCCGGCACGCGGCCTTCGACCGCCGCCTGGCGCTGGCGCTGCAGGCGGTGGATGGCGGTGTGCCCGAGGCGGAGGCACGCCGGCTGGTGCGCGACGTGGCGCTGCTGCTGCAGGCCGCACTGCTGGCGCAATGGGCGCCGGAGCCGGTGTTTGCCGCGTTCTGCGACGCGCGGCTGGCCCAGGCCTCCGACACCTGGGGCACCGGCCTGGCAGGGCACGACGCGGCGGCGCTGGTTGCGCGCGCGGCGCCCCACCCGATCTGAACCGGACACTGAACCAAGAAGCGATGGAGACGACCATGCAGACCCCCATGCAGTTGCAAGCCGGCGGCACCGCCGTCATCACCGGGGCCGCTTCCGGCTTCGGCCTCGAGGCCAGCCGGCTGGCGGCGCGGCGTGGCCTGAACGTCGTGATGGCCGATGTGCAGGCCGATGCGCTGGAGCGTGCAGCGGCCGAGGTCGCGGCGCTGGGTGCGCCGGTGCTGCCGTTCCGGCTCGACGTGAGCAAGGCGGCCGAGGTCGAGGCGCTGGCCGCGGCCACCTTCGAACGTTTCGGCGTGCCGAGCTTCCTGTTCAACAACGCCGGCGTCGGTGCCGGCGGGCTGATCTGGGAACACACGGCGGCCGACTGGGACTGGGTGCTGGGCGTCAACCTGCTGGGCGTGGCGCACGGCGTGCGCGTGTTCGTGCCGGCCATGCTGGCCGAGGCGGCCAAGAACCCGGCCTGGCACGGCCATGTCGTCAACACCGCCAGCATGGCCGGGCTGCTGAACGCGCCGAACATGGGCGTCTACAACGTCAGCAAACACGCGGTGGTGAGCCTGAGCGAGACGCTGTACCAGGATCTCTCCTTGGTCAGCGACCAGGTTCATGCCCACGTGCTGTGCCCGTACTTCGTGCCCACCGGCATCTCGCAGAGCCACCGCAACCGGCCGGCCGACAAGCCGCTGGCCAAGGCGACCAAGAGCCAGCTGATCGCGCAGGCCATGAGCGACAAGGCCGTGTCCAGCGGCAAGGTCACGGCCGAGCAGGTCGTGCAGTGGGTGTTCGAGGCCTGCGACGAAAACCGCTTCTACATCTACAGCCACCCGCATGCGCTGGGCGGTGTGCAGGTGCGGCTGGCCGACATCGTGACGCCGCGCAACCCGAGCGATCCTTTTGCGGCGCGGCCGGAGATCGGCACCGAGCTGCGCCGCCAGCTGCGCGGCGGCTGAGGCCCGGGCCGCGGCTCAGCCGCCGGGCGGCGGGCGCATCAGCGCATCGACCATCGGCCTGAAGCGCTGCCAGGCCTGCCAGCCCCACCACAGCGAGCCGGCCCAGCCGAGCATCCGGCGCGGGCGCAGCACGGTGACGGCGGCCACCGCACCCACCGCCAGCAGCGGGTTGGCCGCGAGCCAGCGCCGCGCTTCGGCGAACTGCTCACCGGCCAGGCGGCTGGGGCGCAGCTGGGCCGCGGAGACGGCCATCTCGCGCCGCAGCGCGGCGCTGCGCAGGCGCAGCTCGTCGCGTTCGAGCAGCAGGGCCAGGCGGCGTTGGCGCAGCGAGTTCATCGGGGTGGCGGGTTGGGGGAGGGGGGCGAAGGCGCCGCGTCGGCATCGTCTTCGCCCAGGGCGCTGAGCGCGGCGCGGTCGCGGGCCAGCTCGGCGCGCGTGGCGGAGAACAGCCGCTCGTCGCCGTGCACACGGCCGAGGGCGCGGCGCCAAGCCAGCACCGCGCCGCCGATGAACAGCAGCGCCATCAGGCCCAGCGCGTGCAGCCGCCAGGTCTCGCCGGCCAGCAGCACGACGAACAGCGCCAGCAGCAGCGCGCCGATGGTGGCGGCCACCAGCGCGGCCACCAGCCAGGCCAGGGCCTCGATCAGCCGCAGCTTCTCGAGCTCCAGCTCGTTGGCCAGCAGCCCGAGCCGGAGTTCGACGAGCTCCAGCGCGCCGGCGACCAGCCGGCGCAGCGAGGCCGCCAGGCCCGGGCTGTGGGCCGGGCCGGTCAACGACGGCCGATCAGCAGGCCGACCAGCACACCCACGGCGCCGGCCACGCCAATGGCCTGCCAGGGGTGGTCGTGCACGTAGTCGTCGGCCTTGCGGCCGGCTTCCTTGGCGTGTTCGACAGCCGACTCCTGCAGGTGCACCAGGCTGTCCTTGGCCTCCAGCAGGCGGGCGCGCACACGTTCGCGCAGCGCCAGCGCCTCGGTGCCGGCTTCGTCGGCGGTGAGCTTCAGCAGATCTTCCGCGTCGTGGATCACGTTGCGGAGGTCGGCGGCCAGTCGTTCGCGTTGGCGTTCGGTCAAGGTGCTCATCGTGTTTCTCCTGGTGTGGGTGGTGCAGACACCTGTCGGGCGGCACAGAGGGCGCATCGATCATCGCCCCGAGCGCTGTCCAGCAGCGTGAAAGTCATTATGTATTTGTAGGAATGCATTGTGCGGGAAAGCCCCTAGAGCGACCGGAGGCTCCCCGCCGGCCGGGACTCAGCCCAGGCGGCCCAGCAGCACCGGTGCCGAGCGCAGCAGCAGCGCCGCACCGGTGGCGGCCAGCAGCGCGAGCACCACGCGCTTGAAGGTGGCCGTGTCCAGGCCCTTGTAGAGCCGGGCGCCCAGCAGCACCGGCACCAGCACCGCGCCGGCCACCCAGGGCAGCAGCGGCAGGATAGGGGTCGACACCGTGCCGTTGGCGACATAGGCGGCGAAGGTCACGACCAGCATCGACAGGTTGAAGTTCTGCACCACGCCGCGCAGGGTGTCGCGGTCCCAGCCGCGCAGCGTGGCCCACAGCGTGGGCAGCGCCCCGGCAAAACCGGCCACGGCGCCGGTGATGCCACCCGTCATGCCGGCCAGCGCATCGGCCAGGCGGCCGCCGCCAGTGACCCGCGGCAGCCGCTCGGAGAACAGCATCACCGGGCACCACAGCGCCAGCAGCAGCCCCACGCCGAACTGGAAGCTCGCTGGGTCCAGCCGCGGCAAGAGCCACAGGCCGAGCGGGATGCCGGCCAGGCCACCGGCCAGCATCGGGCCGAAGGTGGCGAAGTGCAGGCCGCGCTTGACGGTGAACACCGCGATCAGCTGGCCCACCAGCGCGCCGAACACGGCCAGCGGCGCGATGGTCTGCGGCGGCAGCCACCAGGCCCAGATGGAGGTGGCGACAAGACCGAAGGCAAAGCCCGAGAGTCCTTGAACGAAGCCGGCGATCACGGCGCCGAGCAGTACCAGCAGCAAGGTCGAATCCATCGGCCGGCATTGTGGTGGTGGCGGCTACAGTCCGCGGCCTGATGGACTCTCCGAACGACTTCGACTCGCCGGCGGCCGTGGCCGTGATCGGCGCCGGCCCGGCCGGGCTGATGGCCGCCGAGGCGCTGGCTGCCCGCGGCCTGCGGGTGCAGGTGTTCGACGCCATGCCTTCGGTGGGCCGCAAGTTCCTGCTGGCCGGCAAGGGCGGGCTGAACCTGACCCATGCCGAGCCTTACGAACGCTTTGTCGAGCGCTTCGGATCAAGGGCACCGCAGTTGCAATCGGCACTGGACGGCTTCAGCCCGCAGGCGCTGCGCGACTGGGCGGCCGGCCTAGGCATTGCCACCTTCGTCGGCAGTTCCGGCCGGGTGTTCCCGAGCGACTTCAAGGCGGCACCGCTGCTGCGCGCCTGGCTGCACCGGCTGCGTGGCCAGGGCGTGCAGTTCCACATGCGCCACCGCTGGACGGGTTTCGACGCCGAGGGCGCGCTGCGCCTGGCTTCGCCGCAGGGCGAGCGTGTGCTGCGCGCCGCCGCCGTGGTGCTGGCTTTGGGCGGCGCCAGCTGGGCCCGGCTGGGCTCCGACGGCGCCTGGTGGCCCTGGCTGGCCGGGGCCGGCGTGGCGCTCGCGCCTCTGGTGCCGAGCAACTGCGGCTTCGACGTGGCCTGGAGCGACCGCCTGGCGCGCGACTTCGCCGGCGCGCCGCTGAAAGGCGTCGAGCTCTCGTTCGAAGGTTTCCGGCAGAAGGGCGAGATGGTGCTCACGGCCGGTGGCGTCGAAGGCAGCCTGGTGTATGCGGCCTCGGCTCGGCTGCGCGAGGCCGTGGCCCGCGACGGCCATACCAGCTTCCAGCTCGACCTGCTGCCCGACCGCGACGCTGCCTGGGTGGCGCGCGAGCTGGCGCATCCGCGTGGCAGCCGCTCGCTGGGCTCGCACCTGCAATCGCGGCTGAACCTCGGCGCGGCCAAGGCGGCGCTGCTGTGGGAGGTGGTGATACGCCACCAGCCCGAGGCACGGCAGGATCTGCCGCGGCTGGCCGCGCTGGTGAAGGCCCTGCCGGTGACGGTGAGCGCGCCGCGCCCCATCGACGAGGCCATCAGCAGCGCCGGTGGTGTGCGCTTCGACGCGCTGGATCAACGCCTGATGCTGAAGGCCCGCCCGGGTCTGTTCTGCGCCGGCGAGATGCTGGACTGGGAGGCGCCCACCGGCGGCTACCTGCTCACTGCCTGCTTCGCCACCGGCCGGGCGGCGGGCGAGGGCGCGGCGACCTGGCTGGCTGCGGCCCGCTGAGCCTCCCCCCGTACACTGCGCGGTTCCGCGTTTTCAGCCCTAGTTCTCTTGGATCCGATCGCACTGCAGATTGCCGCCGAACTGAAGGTTCGGCCGGCCCAAGTCCTCACCGCCGTCGAACTGCTGGACGGCGGCGCCACGGTCCCCTTCATCGCCCGCTACCGCAAGGAGGCCACCGACGGCCTCGACGACATCCAGTTGCGCGAACTGGAGGTGCGCCTCGTCTACCTGCGCGAGCTCACCGAGCGCCGTGCCGCGGTGCTCAAGAGCATCGACGAGCAGGGCAAGCTCACGCCCGAGCTGCGCGCCGCCATCGAGGCCGCGCCGACCAAGCAGGAGCTGGAAGACCTGTACCTGCCGTACAAGCCCAAGCGCCGCACCAAGGGCATGATCGCCCGCGAGGCCGGCCTGGAGCCGCTGGCCGACAAGCTGTTTGCCGACCCCTCGCTGGACCCGGCCGCCGAAGCCGCCGCCTTCCTGAGCCCCGAGGCCGTGGCGCTGGGTTTTGCCGATGCCTTCGCGCTGCTGGACGGCGTGCGCGACATCCTCTCCGAGCGCTGGGCCGAAGACGCCGCGCTGGTGGGCACGCTGCGCGAGTGGCTGTGGGCCGAAGGCCTGTTCCAGAGCAAGCTGGTCGACGGCAAGGACGGCAACCACCTCGACGCCGCCAAGTTCCGCGACTACTTCGACTACGCCGAACCCATCCGCACCGTGCCCAGCCACCGCGCGCTGGCGGTGTTCCGCGGCCGCACGCAGGAGTGGCTGGACGCGAAGCTGGTGCTGGAAGAAGAAATCGTGCCCGGCAAACCTGGCCTGGCGGAAGGCCGCATCGCGCGCCACCTGGGCTGGAGCCATGCGGCGCGCAAGAGCGACGACCTGATCCGCAAGTGCGTGGGCTGGACCTGGAAGGTGAAGCTCTCGCTGAGCCTGGAGCGCGACCTCTTCGCCCGCCTGCGCGAAGAGGCCGAGGGCGTGGCCATCAAGGTCTTCGCTGACAACCTGCGCGACCTGCTGCTGGCCGCGCCCGCCGGCAAGCGCGTGGTGATGGGCCTGGACCCGGGCATCCGCACCGGCGTGAAGGTGGCCGTGGTGAGCGACACCGGCAAGGTGCTGGCGACAGACACCGTCTACCCGCACGAGCCGCGCTGCGACTGGGAAGGTTCGCTGCACAGCCTGGGCCGGCTCGTGGCCACGCAGGGCGTGAACCTGATCGCCATCGGCAACGGCACGGCCAGCCGCGAAACCGACAAGCTGGCCGCCGACCTGATCGCGCGCATCGCGAAGATGGCGCCCGACCTGAAGCTGCAGAAGGTGGTCGTCAGCGAAGCCGGCGCCTCGGTGTATTCGGCCAGCGAGTTCGCGAGCAAGGAACTGCCCGACCTCGACGTGAGCCTGCGCGGCGCCGTGAGCATCGCGCGGCGGCTGCAGGACCCGCTGGCCGAGCTGGTGAAGATCGACCCGAAGAGCATCGGCGTCGGCCAGTACCAGCACGACGTGAACCAGAGCGGCCTGGCGCGCACGCTGGAGGCGGTGGTCGAGGACTGCGTGAACAAGGTCGGCGTGGACCTGAACACCGCCAGCGCGCCGCTGCTGGCGCGCGTGTCGGGCCTGAGCGCGGCGGTGGCGGCCAGCATCGTGCGCTGGCGCGACGCGCACGGCGCCTTTGCCAACCGGCGCCAGCTGCTGGAGGTGGCGGGCCTCGGCCCCAAGACCTTCGAGCAGGCGGCGGGTTTTCTGCGCATCCGCGACGGCGACAACCCGCTGGACATGACCGGCGTGCACCCCGAGACCTACCCGGTGGTCGAGCGCATGCTCGAGCGCACGCAGCGTCCGGTGCAGGAGCTGATGGGCAAGGCCGACGTGCTGAAGACCCTGCGCCCGGAGCTGTTCGCCGACGAGCGCTTCGGTGCGATCACGGTCAAGGACATCCTGACCGAGCTGGAGAAGCCGGGGCGCGATCCGCGGCCGGACTTCGTCGTCGCGCGCTTCAACGACGGTGTGTCGGACATCAAGGACCTGCAGCCGGGCATGCAGCTCGAAGGCACGGTGAGCAACGTCGCGCAGTTCGGCGCCTTCGTCGACCTGGGCGTGCACCAGGACGGCCTGGTGCACGTGAGCCAGCTGTCGAACAAGTTCGTCAACGACGCGCGCGAGGTGGTGCGCACCGGCCAGGTGGTGAAGGTGCGGGTGCTGGAGGTCGACATCCCGCGCAAGCGCATCTCGCTGACGATGAAGCTCGACGCGCCCGCCGGCGCGGCGCGGCGCGAGCAGGGCGCCGGCGACAACCGCTTCCGCGCGGCAGGCCGCGGCGAGCAGCCGCGTGCCCGCGCCAGCGAGCCGGCGGCCGGCAACGCGATGGCCGCGGCCTTCGCCAAGCTGCAGAACCGGCGCTGAAGGCGCGCGCATGTCGGGCCAGCCCGCGCTGCTGATCCTCGCCGGCCCGCGGGCCCGTGCGCGGCTGCGCGAGCAGGGCCTGCGGCCCGAGGACGTGCGCGTGATCCCCGGCGCGGCCGGCGGCCCCAAGGGCCTGGTGCTGAACCCGCTGGACCGCTACCTGTTCGGCCACTGGCTGGGCCAGGACGGCCCGACGCGGCACCTGCTGGGCGCCTCGATCGGTGCCTGGCGCCTGGCCTGCGCCTGCCTGCCCGACGCCGACGCGGCGCTGGCGCAGCTGGCCGAGGACTACATCGGCCAGACCTACGAGCACGAGCCCGGCCGGCCACCCACCGCGCGCACCGTGAGCCGCGCCTTCCGCGAACGGCTCGAGCAGCGGCTGGGCGCGCGTGCGGCCGAGGTGCTGTCGCACCCGACGCGCCGGCTGCATGTGTTCACCAGCCGCGGCCGCCATCTGCTGCACCGCGAGGGGCGGCTGCGCACGCCGATGGGCTACCTCGGTGCCTTCGCCACCAATGCGCTGAGCCGCCGGGCGCTGGGCGGCTGGCTGGAGCGGGTGGTGTTCGGCGACACACGCGACGCCTTGCCGGTGCCGCTGGCGGACTTCCGCACGCAGCAGGTGGCGCTGGACGCCGGCAACCTGGTGCCGGCCGTGCTGGCCAGCTGCTCGATCCCGTTCTGGCTCGAGGCGGTGCAGGACATTCCCGGCGGCCCGCGTGGCGCCTACTGGGACGGCGGCATCACCGACTACCACCTGCACCTGCGCTACAGCGGCATGGGCGAGGGCCTGGTGCTGTACCCGCATTTCCAGTCGCGCATCGTGCCGGGCTGGCTGGACAAGGCGCTGAAGCGCCGCCACCGGCCGACGGCGGCGCTGGACAACGTGGTGGTGCTGGCGCCCAGCCCGGCCTGGATCGCAGGCCTGCCGGGCGGCAAGCTGCCCGACCGGCAGGACTTCAAGACCTTCGGCGACGACCTCGAAGGTCGCATGCGCGCCTGGCACCGCGCGCTGGCCGAAAGCCGCCGGCTCGCGGACGAGTTCGCGGTTCGCGTGGCCGACGGCCGGCCCGTCGAGGCGCTGCCGCTGGTTTGATGGCCTAGAATCCGGGCCATCGTTCAACGATGCACAAGCAACAAGCACAAGAGCTGGGAAAGGCACCAAGGGTTATGACACCGCGGACTACGACCTTCTTTGCCGAGACCTTCTCGGCGACTGGGTCGCGCGCGTCGTAAACCTGCTGTTCCCCACGACGAAGCGCGGCACCGGCCGCGCTTTTTTGTTGCCTGCTCTCGAAGCCTCTCCGAAAGGAAACCCGCCATGATCCAGATCACGCTGCCCGACGGTTCCCAACGGGCCTTCGACCGCCCCGTGTCGGTGGCCGAGGTGGCCGCATCCATCGGCCCCGGCCTGGCCAAGGCCGCGCTGGCCGGCAAGGTGGACGGCAAGGTCGTGGACACGAGCTTCGTCATCGACCACGACGCGCCGCTGGCCATCGTGACGGACAAGGACGCCGACGGCCTGGAGGTCATCCGCCACAGCACGGCCCACCTGCTGGCCTATGCGGTGAAGGAGCTGTTCCCGGACGCCCAGGTGACCATCGGCCCGGTCATCGAAAACGGCTTCTATTACGACTTCGCCTACAAGCGCCCGTTCACGCCGGAAGACCTGGCCGCCATCGAAAAGCGCATGGCCGAGCTGGCGGCGAAGAACGAGCCGGTGGAGCGCCGTGTGCTGCCGCGCGACGAGGCCGTGGCGCACTTCAAGGCCCAGGGCGAGCACTACAAGGCCGAGATCATCGGCAGCATTCCCGCCGGCGAGGACGTGAGCCTGTACCGCGAAGGCGGCTTCGAAGACCTCTGCCGCGGCCCGCACGTGCCCAGCACGGGCCGGCTGAAGCACTTCAAGCTGATGAAGGTGGCGGGGGCCTACTGGCGCGGCGACCACCGCAACGAGCAGTTGCAGCGCATCTACGGCACGGCCTGGGCCACCAAGGACGAACTGCAGGCCTACCTGCGCATGCTGGAGGAGGCCGAGAAGCGCGACCACCGCAAGCTCGGCCGCGAGCTCGACCTGTTCCACCTGGACGAGCACAGCCCCGGCACGGTGTTCTGGCACCCGAAGGGCTGGACGCTGTGGCAGGAGGTCGAGCAGACCATGCGCCGCGTCTACCGCGACAACGGCTACCAGGAGGTCAAGGGGCCGCAGATCCTCGACAAGACGCTGTGGGAGAAGACGGGCCACTGGGACAAGTACCGCGACAACATGTTCGTCACGGAGTCAGAGAAGCGCGACTACGCGCTCAAGCCGATGAACTGCCCCGGCCACATCCTGATCTTCAAGCAGGGCATCAAGAGCTACCGCGACCTGCCGCTGCGCTACGGCGAGTTCGGCCAGTGCCACCGCAACGAGCCCACGGGCGGGCTGCACGGCATCATGCGCGTGCGCGGCTTCACGCAGGACGATGGCCACATCTTCTGCACCGAGGACATGATCCTTGACGAGTGCGTGGCCTACACGGCGCTGCTGCAGAAGGTCTACAAGGACTTCGGCTTCACGGAGATCATCTACAAGGTCGCGACGCGGCCCGAGGCCCGCATCGGCTCCGACGCGAGCTGGGACAAGGCCGAACACGCGCTGATGGAGAGCCTGAAGCGCAGCGGCTGCGACTTCGAGATCGCCCCTGGCGACGGCGCCTTCTACGGCCCGAAGATCGAGTACACGCTGAAGGACGCCATCGGTCGCCATTGGCAGTGCGGCACCATGCAGGTGGACTTCTCGATGGCCGAGCGCCTGGACGCCGTCTACGTGGCCGAGGACAGCAGCCGCAAGCACCCGGTGATGCTGCACCGGGCCATCGTCGGCAGCCTGGAGCGTTTCATCGGCATCCTGATCGAGCAGCACGCCGGCGCGCTGCCGGTGTGGCTGTCCCCGGTGCAGGTGGTGGTGGCCTCGATCAGCGAGATCTCCGCCGACTATGCGGAGCAAGTGGTGAAATCGCTGCAAAAACAAGGAGTTAGGGCGACGGCGGATTTGCGCGCTGACAAAATTGGTTATAAAATCCGCGAGCATTCGATGCAAAAGGCCCCGTACATCCTGGTCGTAGGCGACAAGGAGAAGGCAGACGGGGCCGTTGCCGTGCGCGCTCGGGGCAACCAGGATCTGGGCACGATGCCTCTGGCGGGCTTTGCCGAAAGGCTGCTCGCCGACATCGCCGCCAAGACCTGAATCTCAGGCTGGCCGCCCCGCCGCGCACGTTCGACTTTTTGCGTGGCCCTCGCTGCCTTGGGGTTGCATCAGGAGCTGGAACCATCGCTACCTTCATGGACCGCCGCATTCCGAATGCGGAGCGCAAACACCGGTTGAACCGGGAGATCATGGCGCCGCAGGTGCGCCTCAACGGGCCCGAAAACGAGCCGCTGGGCGTCGTGCCGTTGCAAGAAGCGCTGCGCATGGCCGGGGAACTGGACGTCGATCTGGTCGAGATCGCCGCCACCGCCGATCCGCCCGTGTGCCGGTTGATGGACTACGGCAAGTTCAAGTACCAGGAGCAGAAGAGGGCGGCCGAGGCCAAGTCCAAACAGAAGGTCATCGAGGTCAAGGAAGTCAAGTTCCGGCCCGGCACCGACGACGGCGACTACGCGATCAAGATGCGCAACCTGCGCCGCTTCATCGCTGAAGACGGCGACAAGGGCAAGGTAACGCTGCGCTTCCGGGGTCGCGAGATCACCCACCAGGAGATCGGCATGCGCATGCTGGAACGCATCCGCGACGAGCTCTCCGACGTGGCGATGGTCGAGCACATGCCCAAGCTCGAAGGCCGGCAGATGATCATGGTGCTGGCGCCGAAGCGGAAGTAATCCGCGGCAGGCGTCGCGCAGCAGGAGTTCGGCAGCCGGGTCTGGTCACCCGGCTGATCGACGAGAAGCGGCGGCAGGCCGACAAGTGCTCCGGAACCCCGGAGCCGCCTGGCGCAGCAACCAACAAGGAGCAGTCATGCCCAAGATGAAGACCAAGAGCGGCGCGAAGAAGCGCTTCCGCGTCCGCCCGGGTGGCACCGTCAAGCGGGGCCAGGCGTTCAAGCGCCACATCCTCACGAAGAAGAGCACCACCCGCAAGCGCCAGCTGCGCGGCGCCGTGAACGTCCACGAGACGAACATGGGGCACATGGCTCAGATGCTGCCGTTCGCCGGCCTCTGATCAACCACGACTGAACAAGGAGCACACACATGCCTCGCGTCAAACGTGGTGTCATCGCCCACGCCCGCCACAAGAAGATCCTGGCCCTGGCCAAGGGCTTCCGCGGCCGCCGCAAGAACGTCTTCCGCATCGCCAAGCAGGCGGTGATGAAGGCGGGCCAGTACGCCTACCGTGACCGCCGCACCCGCAAGCGGGTGTTCCGCCAGCTCTGGATCGCGCGTATCAACGCCGCGAGCCGCGAACTGGGCGTCACCTACAGCAAGTTCATGGCCGGCCTGAAGAAGGCGCAGATCGAGATCGACCGCAAGGTCCTTTCCGACATGGCCATCCAGGACCCGGCGGGCTTCAAGAGCATCGTCGAGAAGGTGAAGGCTCAGCTCGCTTGATGTCCAACGGCAGCCGGCTTCTTCCGTGAGGAAGCGGCCGGCCGCCGAGGCTCTCGCATCGAAGGCCGTCACCTTGGGGGACGGCCTTTTTTTCGTCCGAATGCATCGTTCATGACCGAACTCGACACGCTCGTGCAGCAGGCGGCTTCCGCGTTCGACGCGGCCGCCGGCGCGGCCGAGCTCGAAAACGCCAAGGCGCGCTTCCTCGGCAAGAGCGGCAGCCTCACCGAGCTGCTGAAGGGCCTGGCTGCGCTGCCGCCTGAGCAGAAAAAGAGCCGTGGCGCCGAGATCAACCAGGCCAAGCAGCGCATCGAGGCGCTGCTGGCCACCGCGCGCGAGCGCCAGGCCAGTGCCGAGCTCGAGCAGCAGCTGAAGGCCGAGGCGCTGGACGTCACGCTGCCCGGCCGCCGCCAGAGTGCCGGTGGCCTGCACCCGGTGAGCCGCACCATCGAGCGCATCGAGTCCATCTTCGCGAGCATGGGTTTCGACGTCGCCGATGGCCCGGAAATCGAAACCGACTGGATGAGCTTCACGGCGCTGAACAACCCGGAGAACCATCCGGCGCGTTCGATGCAGGACACGTTCTACGTCGAGCTGAAGGACGCCGAAGGCCGCTGGCTGAACCTGCGCCCGCACACCAGCCCGATGCAGGTGCGCTACGCCCGGGCGCATGCCGCGCGCCACGCCGGCAAGGCCGAACAGGGGCAGCCGCTGCCCGAGGTGCGTGTGATCGCGCCGGGGCGCGTTTACCGCGTCGACTCCGACGCCACGCACTCGCCGATGTTCCACCAGATCGAAGGCCTGTGGCTGGGCGAAAACGTCAGCTTCAAGGATCTGAAGGTGACCTTCGCGGCGCTGGTGCGCGAGTTCTTCGAGACCGACGACTTCGACGTGCGCTTCCGCCCGAGTTTCTTCCCGTTCACCGAGCCCAGCGCTGAGATCGACATCCGCTTCGGCAGCGGCCCGCTGGCCGGCAAGTGGCTGGAGGTGGCCGGTTCCGGCCAGGTGCACCCGAACGTGGTGCGCAACTTCGGCCTCGACCCGGAGCAGCACATCGGCTTTGCCTTCGGCATCGGTGCCGACCGCTTCGCGATGCTGCGCTACGGCATCGACGACCTGCGCCTGATGTTCGACGGCGACCTGCGCTTCCTCGCCCAGTTCCGCTGATCCCGCTGATTCCGTTCCGAGTCCCCGATGCAATTCCCCGAGTCCTGGCTGCGCGAGTTCTGCGACCCGCCGCTCGCCACCCAAGCGCTGGCCGACCTGCTGACCATGTCCGGCATGGAGGTCGAAGAACTGCGGCCCGTGGCGCCGCCGTTCACCGGCATCGTCGTCGCGCAGATCCTCAGCGCCGAGCCGCACCCGCAGGCCGACCGTCTGCGGGTGTGCACGGTGGCTGCCGGCAGCTTTTCGAAAGGCGGCCCGCTGCAGATCGTCTGCGGCGCGCCGAACGCCCGCGCCGGCATCAAGGTGCCGCTGGCGACGGTGGGCGCCGAACTGCCGCCGGGTGAGGACGGCAAGCCGTTCAAGATCGGCGTCGGCAAGCTGCGTGGTGTCGAGAGCTTCGGCATGCTGTGCTCGGCGCGCGAACTGAAGCTGTCCGACGAGCACGGTGGCCTGCTCGAGCTGCCGGCCGATGCGCCGGTGGGCACGGACCTGCGCGAGTTCCTGAAGCTCGACGACACCCTGTTCACGCTGAAGCTCACGCCGAACCTGGCGCACGGCCTGAGCGTGTACGGCGTGGCGCGCGAGGTGGCCGCGCTGACCGGCTCGCCGCTGAAGACGCCGGCTTTCCCGCCCGTGGCGCCGGGTACCGACCGCAAGCTGCCGGTGCGCGTCGAGGCGCCCGATCTCTGCGGCCGTTTCTCGGGGCGTGTGGTGCTGGGCGTGAACCCGCAGGCCGTGACGCCGGCCTGGATGGTCGAGCGGCTGGCGCGCTGCGGCCAGCGCAGCGTCAGCGCGCTGGTCGACATCTCGAACTACGTGATGTTCGAGTACGGCCGGCCCTCGCACATCTTCGATCTCGACAAGATCCACGGCGGGCTCGTCGTGCGCTGGGGCCGCGCCGGCGAGCAGCTCAAGCTGCTGAACGGCAACACGGTGGCGCTCGACGAGAAGGTCGGTGTCATCGCCGACGACGCCGAGGTCGAGTCGCTGGCCGGCATCATGGGTGGTGACGCCACCGCGGTGGGCGACGGTACGGCCAACATCTACGTCGAGGCCGCGTTCTGGTGGCCCGAGGCGGTGCAGGGCCGTTCGCGTCGCTACGCCTTCAGCACCGACGCCGGCCACCGCTTCGAGCGTGGTGTCGATCCTGCGCTGACGGTGGAGCACATCGAGCGCATCACCCAGCTGGTGCTGGACATCTGCGGCACGCCGGCCACCGTGGTTGGCCCCATCGACGACCAGACGCTGGCGCTGCCCGAGCGCAAGCCCGTCACGCTGCGCGTGGCGCGGGCGGCCAAGGTCATCGGCATGCCGGTGACGCAGGCGCAGTGCACCGACGTGTTCCAGCGCCTGGGCCTTGTTTTCAGCGAAGGGGAGGGCACGGTCACCGTGACGCCGCCGAGCTGGCGTTTCGACTTGGCCATCGAAGAAGACCTGATCGAGGAAGTGGCGCGGGTGGTCGGCTACGACAAGCTGCCGATGACGCCGCCGATCGCACCGGTGCAGGCGCGCGTGGCGCGCGAGGCCCGGCGCAGCGCCCACACGCTGCGCCGCACGCTGGCGGCCATGGGTTGGCAGGAGACCATCAACTACAGCTTCGTCGAAGAGCGCTGGGAGCGCGAGCTGGCCGGCAACGAAGCACCGATCCGCCTGTTGAACCCGATCGCGGCACCGCTGGCGGTGATGCGCACCAGCCTCGTCGGCAGCCTGGTCGATGTGCTGCGCCGGAACATCGCGCGCAAGGCGACGCGGGCGCGGGTGTTCGAGATCGGCCGGGTCTACCGCCGCGACGCAGCGGCCACGGACGGCCCGCTGGCCGTGGCCGGCGTGTCGCAGCCGATGCGTGTGGCCGGCCTGGCCTGGGGCGCGGCGCTGCCGGCGCAATGGGGGGCGAAGGAACACGCCGTCGACTTCTTCGACCTGAAAGGCGAGGTCGAGGCCTTGCTGGCGCCGCTGCTGCCGCGCTTCGAGTCCGCAGCCCACCCGGCACTGCACCCGGGCCGCGCCGCGGCGGTGTGGCTGGGCGATCGGCTCATCGGCCATGTCGGCGAGCTGCACCCGCGCTGGCGCCAGGCCTACGAGCTGCCGTCGTCGCCGGTGCTGTTCGAGCTGGAGCTCGATGCCGTGCTCGACCGGCCGCTGCCGGCTTTCGAGCCGGTGTCGCGCCAGCAGCCGGTGCAGCGCGACCTGGCGCTGGTGGTCAAGGACGCCGTCTCGCACGACGCGCTGGTGGCGGCGCTGCGCGCCGACCCGGCCGGCCTGATCCGTGTCGCGACGCTGTTCGACGTCTGGAAGCCCGCCGCGGCCCAGGCCGCGGCGGCCGGCCTGGCCACCGATGAACGCAGCCTGGCTGTGCGCCTGGAACTGCTGGACTTCGCGCAGACGCTCACCGATGAGCGCATCGACGCCACCGTGCAGGCGGCCGTGGCCCGCGTGACCGCCGCCTTCGGCGCGCGGCTGCGCGGCTGACGCGGCCCGATCCGATCACCCGCGGCCGACAGGGAGCCCCGTGATGCCATCCGACACCTTGCCCCCCGACGATCCCGAGGCCGGCCCGCCGGCCCTGGACAAGGCCGCCGGCACCAGCCCGATCCTGCCCTCGATCGAGACGCCCACGCTGACCAAGGCCGAGCTGGCCGAGTTGCTGTTCGACCGGCTGGGCCTGAACAAGCGCGAGAGCAAGGACATGGTCGAGGCCTTCTTCGACATCGTGCACGGCACGCTGGTCGAGGGCCGCGACGTGAAGCTCTCGGGTTTCGGCAACTTCAACATCCGGCGCAAGGCGCCGCGCCCGGGGCGCAATCCGCGCACCGGCGAGAGCATTCCGATCAAGGCGCGCAACGTCGTGACCTTCCACGCCAGTCACAAGCTGAAATCGATCGTGCAAGGCGACACCCCGCCCGAGGGAGACTTCGAGTAGAGTCTAGGAATCCTGTCCGATCCCATTGATTTCAATGGAGAAACCGCTTCCCGCGATTCCGGCCAAGCGCTACTTCACGATCGGTGAAGTCAGCGACTTGTGCGGGGTCAAGCCCTACGTGCTGCGGTACTGGGAGCAGGAGTTCACCCAGCTCAAGCCGATGAAGCGCCGGGGCAACCGGCGCTATTACCAGCACCACGAGGTGCTGCTGATCCGGCGCATCCGCGATCTGCTCTACGACCAGGGCTTCACGATCAGCGGTGCACGCAACCGCCTGGCCGACCTGGCGCCGAGACCCGGCGCCGGGCCGGTGGAAGATGCGGTGGTGGCGCCGCCGTCGATCATCGAGGGCGCGGCGGCGATGCTGCTGATGCACCCGAACGCCGATCGCAGCAGCGTGGCGGTCGAGGGTGCTGCTGCGGCCCCGGCCCCGGCCCCGACCGCGGCTGGGGTCCGTTCCGCGCCTGCCACGCCGTCGGCGGCGTCGCCGCAGGCGATCGATGGTGCCGCGCTGCGGCTCGAGCTGTTGTCCATCCGCGAACTGCTGTCAGCCTGACGAGGTTCGCGCCGATCGAGCCCGTTGCGCGGGCTATAATGGTGGGCTCAGTCGGGGTGTAGCGCAGCCTGGTAGCGCACTTGCATGGGGTGCAAGGGGTCGCGAGTTCGAATCCCGCCACCCCGACCATTGAGACACAAAGGGCCAGTCCTCGCGGACTGGCCCTTTTTTCTTGTCTGCCCGAAGTGCCGCCCTGCGGCGGCCGATCGCTCAGACGGTCTTGCGCCGACGAGCCGCGCCGATGCCGAGCAGACCAAGCGACACCAGGGCCAGCGTCGCCGGGGCCGGTACGTCGTTGCGCTCGGGGTTCGCGCGGATCACCAGGTAGTCCTGGTACGCGCTGTTGCGCAGCACGTCGATGGTGAACAGGCTTTCGGTCACGGCCGCCGCACCGGCCAGCAGGACGTTGGCGGCTTCGCGGGCACCGGCGTTGCCGGTGTTTTCCTGGAACAGCCCGGCGCTCAGCGACGACACCGGCGTTGCGTCGTAGATCAGTTCCCACACCGCCAGCTGGATGGCCGCGGACGCGACGTTGGTGGCCGGCGTGGCGATGCCGCCAAGGTGGGTGAACAGCTTGCCGAGGCGGTCGATGATCGCGGCACCCGACTGCCCGAGCGCGGGCGTGAAGTTGGTGTCGAAGTAGCTGGCACCCTCGACCAGCACGTAGTCGTGTGTCTGGCCGATCTGCGCGTACTGCGTCAGCTCGACGCAGTAGGTCAGGAAGGCGTCGCCGTCCCAGGTGACGCTGAAGGCGCCGGCGGCTGCGCCGACGCTGGTGCCGAGGTTGGTCTGGCCGACATTCACGTTGACCGAGCCGTTGGCGAAGCCGTTGTGCGTGAGCGGCGCGGCCTGCGCCGTGACGGCAGCCGCACTCAGCGTGAGGGCGAGGGCGGCGTGCACGAGGTTCTTTTTCATCGGTGTTCCCTGGAGACGTTGCGATGACCAGGAAGTTACCGATGGTTGCGGGGCGAGGCATCCCGCGGCCCCGGGATCACCGGGTGAACAAGGTCACGCACCGCGGGCTGCGGCTGTAACGGGCGTGACTTGTTGCCGCGCTGGGCAGCTCAGCCCATTCAGCCCACTCAGGCCGCCTGCAGCCTGAACTTCTGCACCACGCCGGCCAGCTGCACCGCCTGCTCGTTCATCGAGCTGGCGGCGGCGGCGCTCTGTTCCACCAGCGCGGCGTTCTGCTGCGTCATCTGGTCGAGCTGGCCGACGGCGGCATTGATCTGGCCCACGCCGTCGGACTGCTCGGCCGCCGAGTTCGTGATCTCGCCGATGATCTGGCGCACCCGCTCGACGTTGCCGACGATCTCCTGCATCGACTGCCCGGCGCGCCCGACCAGATCCGAGCCCGCGGCCACGCGTTCGACGCTGGCGCCGATCAGGGTCTTGATCTCGCGCGCCGCTTCCGCGCTGCGCTGCGCCAGGCTGCGCACCTCGCCGGCCACCACCGCGAAGCCGCGGCCCTGCTCGCCGGCGCGCGCCGCTTCCACCGCGGCGTTCAGCGCCAGGATGTTGGTCTGGAAGGCGATGCCGTCGATGGTGCCGATGATGTCGGCGATGCGGCGCGAAGACTGGTCGATCTCGCCCATGGTGCTGACGACCTGGGCCACGACATCGCCGCCCTGGGCCGCGCTGCGGCCGGCGGTGATGGCCAGTTCGTTGGCGCGCTGGGCCGACTCGGCCGACTGGCGGATGGCGCCGGCCATCTGCTCCATGCTGGCCGCCGTCTGCTGCAGGCTGCTCGCGGTCTGCTCGGTGCGGGCGCTGAGGTCGTGGTTGCCCTGGGCGATCTCGCGCGAGGCCAGCGTGATGCCGTCGGTGCCGCGCCGCACGTCGGCGACGACGCCGGCGAGCTCGTCGCGCATCGCGTTGAGCGAACGGATCATCTGGCCGAACTCGTCCTCGCGCTGCGTGACGAGCCGGGCACCCAGGTCGCCGGCGGCGATGCGGCGGGCGAAATCCACCGTCTCGTCGAGCGGCCGGCGGATGCTGCGGATCAGCACGAAGGCGCCGCCGATGATGCCGGCCACCACGAAGGCCACCATCAGGGCGGCCTGCGACACATTGGCCGAACGCTGCTCGTTGGCCTCGCGCTTGGCGATTTCCATCTGCCGGTGCTGCAGGTCGGCGAAGGCGACCAGGCTCGCGACATAGGGCGCCACGGCCGGGTTGAAGTGCTCGCGCAGTTCGCGCTTGGCACCGTCGGCGTCACCGGCCTGGGCCAGCGCGCGCGAGCGGGCCATGGCGTCGAGCACGGCCTTGCGGTGGCTGGCCACGACGGCCATCTGCGCGCGGTCTTCGTCGGTCTGGACCAGCGACTCGATGCGCTGCTGCACCTCGCTGATGCGGGCGATGCCGGCGGGCACCAGGTCCTTGTACAGCGCCTCGATCTCGGGGCTGCCGGACAGGGCCTGGGCCTGCACGCGGGTCACGTTGGTCTCGGTCAGGCCGGCCCAGCGTGTGGCCAGGCGCACCAGCTCTTCCATGCGCTCCAGCGTGGCCTCGGACTCCTGCGTCACCCGCTTGGAGTTGACACCGGCCGTCACGATGGTGGCGGCGAGTGCGGCGACGACGAAGGCGACGCCCAGCCAGAGCTTGGCGGCGACAGAGAGCTTTTGGAAGAAGGGCATGGCGGCGACAAGGCGGACGGAACGAAGGGAGATCCGTCCGCCTTATCGACCGCGCCGCAGCGGCGCTGTAGCGGCGCCGCTGCGGCTTTCTGCCGCACTTCTGCCCGGTTAGTTCGCGGGCGTCACCGGCTGCACCACGGCGGTGCTGGCAACCACCGCCGCGGGCGTGGCCGGCGCCTCGCTGGTGCTCACCGAGCCCAGCGGCAGCAGCGGCACGATCAGCAGCGCGACCAGGTTGATGATCTTGATCAGCGGGTTCACGGCCGGGCCGGCGGTGTCCTTGTAAGGATCACCCACGGTGTCGCCGGTGACGGCGGCCTTGTGCGTGTCACCGCCCTTCTTGTGCGTCGCGCCGTCTTCGCTGGTGAAGCCTTCTTCGATCAGCTTCTTCGCGTTGTCCCAGGCGCCGCCGCCGGTGCACATGCTGATCGCGACGAACAGGCCGGTGACGATGGTGCCCATCAGCAGGCCACCCAGAGCGGCCGGGCCGAGCAGCATGCCCACGAGGATGGGCACCACCACCGGCAGCAGCGACGGGATCATCATTTCCTTGATCGCGGCCGTCGTCAGCATGTCCACCGCCTTGCCGTACTCGGGCTTGGCCGTGCCTTCCATGATGCCCTTGATCTCGCGGAACTGGCGCCGCACCTCGACGACGACCGAGCCCGCGGCGCGGCCCACGGCCTCCATCGCCATCGCCCCGAACAGGTAGGGGATCAGGCCGCCGATGAACAGGCCGACGATGACGCGGTGGTCGCTCAGGTCGAAGGCCAGCTTCACGCCGCGCGCTTCCAGCGCGTGGGTGTAATCGGCGAACAGCACCAGCGCGGCCAGGCCGGCCGAGCCGATGGCATAGCCCTTGGTGACGGCCTTGGTGGTGTTGCCCACCGCATCGAGCGGGTCGGTGATGTCGCGCACCGCCGGCGGCAGCTCGCTCATCTCGGCGATGCCGCCGGCGTTGTCGGTGATCGGGCCGTAGGCGTCGAGCGCGACCACGATGCCGGCCATGCTCAGCATGCTGGTGGCGGCGATGGCAATGCCGTACAGACCCGCCAGCGCGTACGCCACGTAGATCGAGATGCAGATCAGCAGCACCGGCCAGGCCGTGCTCTTCATGCTGACGCCCAGGCCGGCGATGATGTTCGTGCCATGGCCGGTGGTGGAGGCCTGCGCGATGTGCTTCACCGGGCTGTACTGCGTGCCGGTGTAGAACTCGGTGATCCACACCAGCGCGGCCGTCAGCACCAGGCCCACCAGGCAGCTCAGCCACAGGGCAGTGGCGCCCACCGTCTGGCCGCCGACGAGTTCGACGGCCTGCGGGAACATCGCCGAGGTGACGAACCAGAAGGCGATGAGGCTCAGCACACCCGAGACGGCCAGGCCCTTGTAGAGCGCCGGCATCACGTTGGTCATGCCCGGCTTGGCCTTCACGAAGAAGCAGCCGATGATCGACGCGATGATGCTGACGCCGCCCAGCAGCAGCGGGTAGACCACGCCTTGCATCGCGGCCGCGCCGGTGAAGACGATGGCGCCGAGCGCCATGGTCGCGATCAGCGTCACGACGTAGGTCTCGAACAGGTCGGCGGCCATGCCGGCGCAGTCGCCGACGTTGTCGCCGACGTTGTCGGCGATCACGGCCGGGTTGCGCGGGTCGTCTTCAGGAATGCCGGCCTCGACCTTGCCCACCAGGTCGGCGCCGACGTCGGCGCCCTTGGTGAAGATGCCGCCACCCAGCCGCGCGAAGATGCTGATGAGGCTGGAGCCGAAGGCCACGCCGAGCAGCGGCTTGAGCACTGCGGACAAACCGGCTTCGGCGGTGTTCACGCCGGCGGTGACCCACAGGAAGAACAGCACCACGCCGATCAGGCCCAGGCCCACGACCAGCATGCCGGTGATGGCGCCGCCCTTGAAGGCCACGTCGAGCGCCGGCCCGATGCCGCGGGTGGCAGCCTGCGCGGTGCGCACATTGGCGCGCACCGAGATGTTCATGCCGATGAAGCCGCAGGCGCCGGACAGCACCGCGCCGAGCACGAAGCCGGCGGCCGTCTTCAGCCCGAGGAAGTAGAAGATCGGCAGGGCCAGCACCACGCCGACGATGGCGATGGTCTTGTACTGTCGGGCGAGATAGGCCGCGGCACCTTGTTGCACCGCGCCGGCGATCTCCTGCATGCGCGCGTTGCCCGCGTCCTGCGCCAGGATCCAGCTGCGTTGCCAGAACCCGTAAACCACGGCGGCCAGTCCGCACGCCAGCGCTACATAGAGCGCCATCTGGGTCGACATGAAACGGTCTCCTTCCTCTCGATGGTTGTCGGTATCGAAACCTCGCCGAAAGCCCCGTCGATGCCGGATTCCCTCGGCCTCACAGATTGCGAGGTCATGCTAGCGCGCGGCCTGCGCTGCCCATTCCCGGGTTTGCCAAGGGGCAGGGGCCCGTCAGGGGCGGGCAAGCCCGCCACCTAGAATCTCAGGGTTGGCCCTAGCCGGCCCGCGAAATCCTCCCTCACCGCAAGAGCACCACAAGAGCACTCCATGAGCCTGCACGACGTGACCCCCGGCCCGAAGGCCCCCGACCAGTTCAACGTGATCATCGAGATCCCGATGAACGGCGACCCGATCAAGTACGAGGTCGACCACGAGACGGGCGCGCTGTTCGTCGACCGCTTCATGAGCACCTCGATGCACTACCCGTGCAACTACGGCTACATCCCGAACACGCTGGCCGACGACGGCGACCCGGTCGATGTGCTGGTGATCACGCCGGTGCCGCTGATCCCGGGCGTGGTCGTCGCCTGCCGCCCCATCGGCATGCTGAAGATGGACGACGAGGCCGGCGGCGACAACAAGCTGCTGGCGGTGCCGATCGACAAGATCCTGTCGATCTACACGCAGTGGCAGAAGCCGGAAGACCTGAACCCGATGCGGCTCAAGACCATCCAGCACTTCTTCGAGCACTACAAGGATCTCGAGCCCAACAAGTGGGTCAAGGTGCTGGGCTGGGAAGGCCCGGAGGCCGCCAAGGCCGAGGTGACCACCGGCATCGCGAACTACGCGAAGAAAAAGGGCTGAGGCCCGGCGGCTGAGCCTTTGCCTGCTCAGCCGGCCTTGAACGGGCTGCGTTCGCGCAGCTCGTCGACGTAGGCGGCCACGCCTTCGCCCTCGCGCGCCAGGAAGTCGGCCACCGCGGCGGCAAAACGCTCGTCGCGCAGCCGGTGCGCCGAGTGTGTGGCGGCCGGCAGCAGGCCGCGCGCCATCTTGTGTTCGCCCTGCGCACCGCCTTCGAAGCGCACGAAGCCGTTGTCCAGGCACCAGGCCAGCGGCTGGTAGTAGCAGGCCTCGAAGTGCAGGCAGGGTACGGCCTCGAGTGCACCCCAGTAGCGGCCCCAGGCGGCGCCCTGCGCGCGGTCGATCACCACCAGGCTGGCCGCGACCGGCGGGCCGGCTGTGCCGCGGCGCGCCACGAACATCAGCCAATGCTCCGGCATCGTGGCCGCCATGCGCGCGAAGAAGTCGCGGCTCAGGTAGGGTGCGTTGCCGTGCGCGGCGTAGGTGGCCTCGTGGCAGCGGTAGAAGAAGTCCCACAGCGGCTCGTCGATGGCCGTTCCCTCGTGCACCGTGAACACGATGCCCTGCTCGGCGACGCGCCGCCGCTCCTGCTGGATCTTCTTGCGCTTGTCGCGCTGCAGCCGCGCCAGCAGCGTGGCGAAGTCGGGTGCCGGGTCGGCGGCGTCCTGGGTCCAGTGGAACTGCACACCGTCGCGGATCATCCAGCCGGCGGCCTCCAGCGCCGCACGGTCACCGTCGTCGACAAACAGCAGGTGGGCCGACGAGAAACGCGCATCGGACGCGGCCAGCGCCTCGATGGCCCGCACCAGGGCTGTGCGCGCCCTGGCGTCTTCCGCCAACAGCCGCGTGCCCGGCACCGGCGTGAACGGCACGGCGCCCAGCAGCTTGGGGTAGTAGCGCAGGCCATGGCGGCGGTAGGCGTCGGCCCAGGCCCAGTCGAACACGTACTCGCCGTAGGAATGGCTCTTGGCGTAGAGCGCGATGGCGGCGGCGAGCCGGTTGCCGGCGTGCAGCGTCAGAAAGCAGGGCGCCCAGCCGGTCTGTGGCACGGCGCTGCCCGAGGCGTGCAGCGCGGCCAGGTACTCGTGGCGCAGAAACGGCGTCGGCTGCGGCTGCGCCGCCAGCAGCGCGTTCCAGGCGCCGGCATCGAGCGCGCCGGGGTCGCCATGGACCTCGACGCGATAATCCTCGGTAGCAGGACTGGGCAGGTCGGTCGGCGAGTCGGTCGGCGAATCGGTCATTGGGCCGCGGCGGCAACAAGGAGCTGAATTTGAAGGTCGCGCTGGCGCAGATCAACACGACGGTGGGCGACCTCGCCGGCAATGCAGGCCTGGTCGAGCAGGCCGCGCGCGCCGCGCACGCGCAGGGTGCCGCGCTGCTGCTCGCGCCCGAGCTGGTGCTGACCGGCTACCCGCCCGAAGACCTGCTGCTGCGCCCGGCCTTCATGGCCGAAAGCGCACGCGTGCTGGCCGAACTGGCGGCGCGGCTCGCCGATTGCGAAGGGCTCACCGTCGTCGTCGGGCATCCGCAGGCCGTGGACGAGCAGGGCGATCTTAGGTCGCGCTCGGTCAGCGTGCCGCGGCGGCTGAACGCGGCCTCGGTGCTGCAAGGGGGGCAGGTGGTGGCCACCTACGCCAAGCGCGAGCTGCCCAACTACCAGGTGTTCGACGAGCGCCGCTACTTCGTCTCGGGCCGCGATGCCGGCCTCGGCCCGCTGGTCTTCGAGGCCGGTGGACGCCGCTTCGGCGTGCTCATCTGCGAGGACGCCTGGTTCGAGGAGCCCGCGGCCGCCGCCAAGGCCGCCGGCGCCGAGGTGCTGTGTGTGCTCAACGCCAGCCCCTTCCACCTGGGCAAGGCCGAGGAGCGCGAGGCGCGCATGGCCGAGCGTGCGCTCGAAACCGGCTGCCCGCTGCTGTTTGCGCACCTGGTGGGCGGGCAGGACGAGGTGGTGTTCGATGGTGCCTCGTTTGCGCTCGACGGGCGCGGCCGGCTGCGTGCGCGCGCGCCGAGCTTCGAGCCGGACCTGCTGCTGATCGAGCTCGGCGAGCGCGGCGCGGTGTCCGGGCCGGTGGCACCGCTGCCGCCGCTGGAGGGCCAGGCCTGGCAGGCGCTGGTGACCGGCGTGCGCGACTACCTCGGCAAGAACGGCTTCCCCGGCGCCATCATCGGCCTGTCGGGCGGCATCGACTCGGCGCTGGTGCTGGCCATCGCCGTCGACGCGCTGGGCGCCGACAAGGTGCGCGCGGTGATGATGCCCAGCCGCTACACGGCCGACATCTCGTGGATCGACGCACGGGACATGGCCGAACGCCTGGGGGTGCGCTACGACGAGATCGCCATCGAGCCGATGTTCAAGAGCTTCCGCGAGGCGCTGGCGCCGCAGTTCGCCGGTCTGGCCGAAGACACCACCGAAGAGAACCTGCAGGCGCGCATCCGCGGCACGCTCCTGATGGCGCTGTCGAACAAGACCGGCGCCATCGTGCTGACCACCGGCAACAAGAGCGAGATGGCCACCGGCTACTGCACGCTGTACGGCGACATGGCCGGTGGTTTCGCGGTCATCAAGGACGTCGCCAAGACCCTGGTCTACCGGCTCGCGGAGTGGCGCAACGAGCAGGGCGCCGAGATCATTCCCCGGCGCATCATCACGCGGCCGCCTTCGGCCGAACTGCGCCCGGACCAGACCGACCAGGACAGCCTGCCGCCGTACGAAGTGCTCGACGCGATCCTGTCGATGTACATGGAAGAGGACCGCGGCATCGACGAGATCGTCGCGGCCGGCTACGCGCGCACCGATGTGGAGCGTGTGACGCGCCTGATCAAGCTCAACGAGTACAAGCGGCGTCAGGCGCCGGTGGGCATCCGCATCACGCACCGTGCCTTCGGCCGGGACTGGCGCTATCCCATCACCTCGAGGTTCCGTGCTTAAATCGACCGCAGTCCCATCCACGTCTCGCACGGAGCCGCCATGAAGCAGATCACCGCCATCATCAAGCCGTTCAAGCTCGAGGAGGTGCGCGAGGCGCTCGGCGAAGTGGGCGTGTCGGGCCTCACCGTCACCGAGGTCAAGGGCTTCGGCCGTCAGAAGGGCCACACCGAGCTGTACCGCGGCGCGGAGTACGTCGTCGACTTCCTGCCCAAGGTCAAGCTCGAGGTCGTCGTGAAGGAGTCCGACGTCGAGCGCTGCATCGACGCCATCGTCAAGGCCGCCAAGACCGGCAAGATCGGCGACGGCAAGATCTTCGTGACGCCGGTCGACCAGGTGGTGCGCATCCGCACCGGCGAGACGGACGAAGGCGCGGTCTGAGCGCTGCAGCGCCTGGCGGGCTCGCCGCGACTCAGATCTTCGAGTAGTCGTCCCCGCCGCGCGCCGCCAGCGCCGCGGTGGCCACGCGGTCGAGCAGCGCGGCCGGTTCTTCGCCCACGATCACGGCCTCGCGCATGGCCGGCGCGAGAAAGCCTTCGGCCACCGTGTGGTCCATGAAGCGCAGCAGCGGCTGCCAGTAGCCGCCGGTGTCGAGCAGCGCTATCGGGTTGTCGTGGTACTTCAGCTGGCGCCAGGTCCAGACCTCGTACAGCTCCTCCAGCGTGCCGATGCCGCCGGGCATCGCAATGAAGGCGTCGGCGCGCTCGGCCATCATCTGCTTGCGCACGTGCATGGTCGGCACCACGTGCAGCTCGCTCAGCCCGCGGTGGCCGACTTCGAGTTTTTCAAGCGATTCGGGGATCACGCCGGTCACGCGTGCGCCGGCTGCCAGCGCGGCATCGGCCACCGTGCCCATCAGGCCGACCTTGCCGCCGCCGTAGACGAGTTCGTAGCCGCGCTGGCCGATGGCGGTGCCCAGCGCCTGGGCCGCTTCGGCATAGGCCGGCGAGCGGCCGTGGCGCGAGCCGCAGTAGACGCAGATGCGCAGCGGGGCGGTCGAGGGATGGGGTGCGCTCATGCCGTGGCGGCTTTCTTCTTGAGTCGGTGTGGCGGGTACCAGGTGACCAGCCGCGTGCCGCAGATCGCGTCGTGCCAGAACTGGCGGTCGGGGTGCAGCCGCGCCAGCGCGGCGTAGGTCAGCACGCCGGCCAGCACGGCCGTGAAGGTGAGGCCCGGCCCCTTGAGCCCGGACAGCGCCACCGCGGCCAGCGCCGGCAGCAGCCAGATCCACGCCAGCAGGTAGCGCAGCACGGCACGCAGCCGGCCCACCGGCCGCCCGTCGACGGTGACGAGGCGGATGTGCCAGGTGAGCATGGCCAGCGTCTGGCCGCTCTTGGTCCAGAAGTACACGAAGTACATGCCGAAGACCAGGGCCAGGAACAGCATCAGCCCGGTGCGGCCTTCGAGCGCGTGGCGCTGCTCGGTGAACACGCCGTACAGCAGGCCGGCGATCATGACCACGCCAAACAGCAGCACGCCTTCGTACAGAAAGCAGGCGAGGCGGCGCCAGATGCCGGGCGTGGGTGCGCTGGCCGGGTCGGGCCGCGCCGCGGTGTCGGCGGCCGTCACGGGCGCACCGGTGCGGGTTCGGCCGCGGTGGTTTCTGCGGACGAGGCCGCCGCCGAAGCCGGGTGGGCTGCGAGGGCGGCGGTGGCGGCGGGGGCCGCTGCGGCGCCCTGCGGGCCGCGCTGCGGCAGCAGCGTGGTGCGGTCGACGAAACCTGGCGTGGTGGCGATCTTGGGCATGCCGTGCTGGATCTGCGCCGGCGGCAGGGCCGGGCGGGTCATCGGGGTCGTGCTGGCGCCCGGCTGGGCCTGCCGAGCCGAGGGGCTCGCGGCCTGCGGGCGCGTCAGCGCCGGTGCATTCACCCAATTGTCCTTGTTTCGGCCCCGCTCCCGCGCCGCCTGGGGCGCCGGCTGCGCCGGGTTGGCCTTGCGGGCCTGGGCCGCCAGTTCACGGCGTTCGTCCTCGCTGAGCGACTGGTAGGCCTGCCAGGCCAGGTGGCGGTCGTCGGTCGGCAGCCGGCTGGTTTCCTGGAACTGCAGCCGTGCGGCGGCGCGCTGCGCCGGCGTCAGCCGCGCCCATTCGCGCATGCGCGCCTGCAGCCGCCACTGCTCGGCGGCGGGCAGGGCCGACCAGCGCGCCGCCAGCGCACGCCAGCGGGCACGCTGCGGTTCACCGATGCCGGGCCAGGCCTCGCGCAGCGGCTCCAGCGCCTGCTGCTCGGCGCGCGGCAGCTCCGCCCACTCGGCGGCGGTTGCCGGGCCGGCCACCAGCAGGCCGGCGAGCAGCGCGCTCAGCGCGATGAACGAGCGCCCCAGCTTCATCGCCCGCCGCGGTTGCGCAGGAACTCGGCGAAGCCGGGGTCGGTGTAGGCCTCGGGCGGCAGCGGGTCGCTGAGCAGCCTTGCGTCGATCTCGGCCGCCACGCGGGCCTGCTCGAACTGGTTCCACTGCACGATGCCCAGCAGCCCGGCGGCCAGCAGTGCCAGCGGCAGCAGGGACAGCAGCGACAGGCCGAGGCGCTGGCGCGGCGAGCCGCCGGCCCGCAATGCGGCCGTCGCGCCCAGGCCCACCGGCGCGACCGAGGTGGCGGTCTGGGCCTGTGTCTGCACCTGCTTCTGGCGCGCCTTGTCACGCGCCTTCTCGAGCGCCTGCTGGCGCGCGAAGCGCAGCCGCTCGCCGACGTCGGCGGGCAACGCAGGCTGGGCCGCCGACAGCGCCGCGGCCAGGCGCAGGCCGAGGCGGGCTTCAAGCCGCTCTGCGGGCGGTGTGCCTGGGCTGCGAGTGGGGCGGGGCATGGTCGGTGCGGTGTCGAAGTCGTTCATGGTGCCAGTCCCCGCTGCTTGAGAGCCTTGCCCAGGGCCTGCAGGGCCCGCGAACAATGGGTCTTGACGCTGCCTTCCGAGCAACCCATCACGGCAGCGGTCTCGGCCACGTCGAACTCCTCCCAGTAACGCAGCAGGAAGGCTTCGCGTTGACGCTGCGGCAGCGCTTCGACCTCGGCTTCGATCAGCGCCAGCAGCTCGTGGCGCTCGGCCGCGTCGGAAGCACTTTCGGTGCCGAAGGCGGCGTCGGCGACGGCCAGCGACTCCAGCAGGTCGAAAGGTTCGCCGCCGGCCTCGGATTCGAAGTCCGCCAGCGGGGTGAACAGGGCGTTGCGCGGCTTTTCGCGGCGGAACCAGTCGGTGGTGGCGTTGGCCAGGATGCGCTGGAACACCAGCGGCAGCTCGGCGGCCGGGCGGTCGGCGTAGTGCTCGGCGAGCCGGATCATCGCGTCCTGCACGATGTCCAGCGCCGCGTCGTCGTTCTTGACGGTCCAGGTGGTGCGGCGGAACGCGCGCCTCTCGACGCTCTGCAGGAAGTCGGCGAGTTCTCGTTCGGTGGCCAACGCGCGCGGTGCTCGGCACCCCGGTCCGGGGCGTGTGCAGTATCGCATCGGGGCCGGCGCGCACCGCTCGGGGTCGGCATGGAGTCGGCGGCCGATGCATAATCCCGGGCTCGCACAACGTTCTTTGCGTTCCGACCCGGCTGTTCGATCACGAGCAGAGGGCGGGACGGGTCTCCCAGAGACCGCGCAGGCACCACATCCGCCTCACGAGGGCGCGAAGAGGTGCACCGATGGATTTTCGTCAGAGAAAACCTCAGAGGTTCAACATGGATATGTCTGCCGCGGAAGTCAAGCGTGCCGCTTCGGCCATTGCGCCCGAAAGCCGCCCCTCTTCTTCCTCCCCCTCCCACCCGCAAGAGCTGAACGGCTCCGACATCCTCGTGCGCTGCCTGCAGGCCGAGGGCGTCAAGTACCTCTGGGGCTATCCCGGCGGTGCGGTGCTCTACATCTACGACGCGCTGTACAAGCAGGACAGCATCCAGCACGTGCTGGTGCGTCACGAACAGGCCGCGGTGCACGCCGCCGACGGCTACGCCCGCGCCACCGGCGAAGTGGGCGTCGCGCTGGTCACCTCGGGGCCGGGCGTCACGAATGCCATCACCGGCATCGCGACGGCCTACATGGACTCGATCCCGATGGTCATCGTCACCGGCCAGGTGCCGACGCCGGCCATCGGCCTGGACGCCTTCCAGGAATGCGACACGGTCGGCATCACGCGCCCCATCGTCAAGCACAACTTCCTCGTGAAGGACGTGCGCGACCTGGCCGTCACGCTGAAGAAGGCCTTCCACATCGCGCGCACCGGCCGGCCCGGCCCGGTGGTGGTCGACATCCCGAAGGACGTGTCGCTGAAGACCACCGCCTTCTCGTACCCCGACAAGGTCGAGATGCGTTCGTACAACCCGGTGCGCAAGGGCCACGGCGGGCAGATCCGCAAGGCCGTGCAGCTGCTGCTGAACGCAAAGCGGCCCTACATCTACACCGGCGGCGGTGTGGTGCTGGGCAACGCCAGCGCCGAGTTGCGCGAGCTGGCCGAGCTGCTGGGGTTCCCGTGCACGAACACGCTGATGGGGCTGGGCTCCATCCCGGCCTCCGACCCGAAGTTCCTCGGCATGCTGGGCATGCACGGCACTTACGAGGCCAACATGACCATGCAGAACTGCGATGTGCTGCTGGCCGTGGGGGCGCGCTTCGATGACCGCGTGATCGGCAACCCGAAGCACTTTGCGTCGGTCGAGCGCAAGATCATCCACGTCGACATCGACCCGTCGTCGATCTCCAAGCGCGTGAAGGTCGACATCCCGATCGTCGGTGACGTGAAGGAAGTGCTGGTCGAGTTGATCGCGCAGATCCGCGAGGCCCAGCAGCGGCCCGAGGCCGCTGCCATCAACGCGTGGTGGAGCCAGATCAACGAGTGGCGCCGCCGCGAGTGCCTGGCCTACAAGCCGAGCACCGAGGTCATCAAGCCGCAGATGGTGGTCGAGAAGCTCTGGGAGCTGACCCGCGAGCGCGACACCTACATCACCTCCGACGTCGGCCAGCACCAGATGTGGGCGGCGCAGTTCTACCGTTTCGACGAGCCGCGGCGCTGGATCAACTCCGGCGGCCTTGGCACCATGGGCGTGGGCCTGCCATACGCGATGGGCATCAAGCTGGCCAAGCCGGAATCCGATGTGTTCTGCATCACCGGCGAGGGCAGCATCCAGATGTGCATCCAGGAGCTGTCGACCTGCCAGCAGTACCGCACGCCGGTGAAGATCGTCTCGCTGAACAACCGCTACCTCGGCATGGTGCGGCAGTGGCAGCAGCTGGACTACGGCGGCCGCTACTCGCACAGCTACATGGACGCGCTGCCCGACTTCGTGAAGCTGGCGGAAGCGTATGGCCACGTCGGCCTGCTGGTCGAGAAGCCGTCGGACGTGGAGCCCGCGCTGCGCGAGGCCATGCGCCTGAAGGACCGAACGGTGTTCCTCGACGTGCGCACCGACCCCACCGAAAACGTCTGGCCCATGGTCCAGGCGGGCAAGGGCATCACCGAGATGCTGCTCGGCTCGGAAGACCTCTGAACGGCCGCGCCGGCACCGGGGCCCGGGTGTCACCGCACCCGGGCCGGATGGACCGGCGAGCCGATCGGAGCCTCCAGGCCCCGCATCGAACTTTCCTCAACCGCTGACGCGAGCGCGCCAAGGCCCCGGGGTTACCGCCCCGGCTGCCGAAGAGCCCGCCTCGCAGGAGCTGCCCCATGAAGCACATCATCGCCGTGCTGCTCGAGAACGAGCCCGGCGCCTTGTCGCGGGTCGTCGCGCTGTTCTCGGCGCGCGGCTACAACATCGAGAGCCTCACCGTCGCGCCGACCGAGGACGAGAGCCTGTCGCGCATGACCATCGTGACGACCGGCTCGGACGACGTGATCGAGCAGATCACCAAGCACCTGAACCGGCTGATCGAGGTCGTGAAGGTCGTCGACCTCACCGAGGCCAGCTACACCGAGCGCGAGCTGATGCTCGTGAAGGTGCGCGCCGTCGGCAAGGAACGCGAGGAGATGAAGCGCATGGCCGACATCTTCCGCGGCCGCATCATCGACGTCACCGACAAGAGCTACACGCTGGAGCTCACCGGCGACTCGTCCAAGCTCGACGCCTTCCTGCAAGCCATCGACCGCGCCGCCATCCTGGAAACCGTGCGCACCGGCGCCAGCGGCATCGGCCGCGGCGAACG